>Ga0335085_10001789_pt1 | contig 43223 bp, 24 predicted proteins | sample Lox_Sample_45_FD_206712 | JGI IMG/M metagenome (GOLD analysis project Ga0335085, IMG submission 206712) | Soil microbial communities from Loxahatchee National Wildlife Refuge, Florida, United States - Lox_Sample_4.5 | ecosystem: Environmental > Terrestrial > Soil > Wetlands | place: USA... | reverse complement strand
CGTCCACGACGAGCCCGATCGCGAGGACGAGGCCGAAGAGCGAGAGGGTGTTGATCGAGAACCCGAGGAGCGGGAACACGGCGAACGTGCCGACGAGCGACACGGGGACGGCCACGAGCGGGATGAGGGTCGCCCGCCAGTTCTGGAGGAACAGGAACACGACGAGGAGGACGAGGACCATGGCGGCGCAGAGCGTGATGACGATCTCGCGGATGCCTTCGGTGACGGGCGCCGTCGTGTCGACCGAGACGGCGTAATCGATGTCCTCCGGGAAGCGCTGCTTGAGCTCCTCCATCGCCTTGCGGACGGCCTCGGAGACGGCGAGCGCGTTCGAACCCGGCGCCTGGTAGATCGCGATGATGGACGCCGCCTTTCCGTTCATCCGCCCGATCTGCTTGTACGTGAGGGCGCCGAGCTCGATCCGCGAGACGTCGCCGAGACGGACGGCCGACCCGTCGGGGTTCAGCCTCACGACGATCCGCGCGAACTGCTCGGGGGTCGTGAGGCGCCCCTGGGAGCGGACCGTGTACGTGAACTCCTGCCCCTTCGGCGCCGGCTCGGCGCCCACCTGGCCCGCGGGGTTCACCGTGCTCTGCTGCTGGACGGCGCGTGTCAGGTCCGTGACGGTGAGGCCGAGCTTCGCGAGCTGGTCGGGGTGCACCCAGATGCGCATCGCGTACTCGGAGGCGCCGAAGTTGAGGACCTGCCCGACGCCGTTCACGCGGTAGAGAGCGTCGTTCACGTTGATGAGCGCGTAGTTCCCCAGGAAGAGGCCGTCGTACGTCCCCCTCGGCGAGTAGAGCGAGATGAGAACGAGAGGCGTGCCCTGCGTCTTGCGATAGGTCAACCCGAACTGGTTCACCTCGACGGGAATCGACGGCAGCGCCTGCGCGACGCGGTTCTGGGCGTTCACCTGGTCCGCGTTGCGGTCCGTCCCGACGTCGAACGTGACGCGGACCGTGATCGTCCCGTCGTTCGCGTTCACGGACTGCAGGTAGAGCATGTCCTCGACGCCGTTCATCTGCTGCTCGATCGGCGTCGCGACGGACTGCTCGATCGTGAGCGCGTCGGCGCCCGGATAGGAGGTCTGGATCTGGATGAGCGGCGGGACGATGTCCGGGAACTGCGCGACGGGCAGGCCGAGCATCGCGATGAGGCCGCCGAGGACGGTCAGGATCGCGATGACGATCGCGACGATGGGCCTGTTTACGAAGAACCGGGCCACGGCGTCACGTCCCGGCGGTGCCCGTCAACGGGGGCGTCGCCGCCTCGGGAGGCGCCGACGCCGCGTCGACGGGCGTGACGGTCGCGCCCGTCTTCACGCGGGCGAACCCCTCGACGACGACGCGCTCGCCCGGCGCGAGCCCGCTCTCGACGACCCACAGGGGCCCGACGCGCTCGCCCACCTTGACCGTCCGGATCTGCGCCTTGTCGCCTTCTCCGACGACGGCGACCTGATACGAGCCCTGCATCTCGTTCACGGCGCGCTGGGGAACGAGGATCGCGCCCTTTCTCACCTTCACGACCGCGCGGACCTTCGCGTACTGGCCGGGCCGCAGCACGTTGCCGGGATTCGGGAAGATGCCGATCGTCGCGATCGTCCCCGTGCGGACGTCCACGTTCCGGCCCGTGAGGAGGACGCGGCCCTTGTGCGGGAAGACGGTGCCGTCCGAGAGGACGAGCTCGAGCTCCGCGTTCCGCATCGCCGGGTCGCGCTGGTAGTCGAGGTACTCCTGCTCGCTGATCTGGTAGAGGACGCGCAGGGGATCGACCTTCGAGACCGTCGCGAGGACCGTCTGGGGGTTCACGAGGTCGCCGACCTGCTGCTGGGCGATCCCCGCGATTCCCGGGATCGGGGACGTGACGCGCGTCCACGACAGGTTCAGCCGCGCCTGGGCGACGGCCGCCTCGAGGGCCAGGACCGTGGCCCGCGCGCCTTGCTGCGCCGACCGCGCGTTGTCCAGCTCCTGCTGGCTGACGGCGTGCTCCGTCGTGAGGGGCTCGGCGCGAGCGACGTCGAGGTCGGCCTTCGCGAGGGCGGCCTTCGCCTGCTCGAGGTTCGCCTGCGCCTGCTGCAGCTGGGCCTCGAACTGGCGCGGGTCGATCTCGAAGAGGAGCTCGCCCTGCGCGACCGTGCTTCCTTCCCTGTAGACGCGCCTCAGGAGATAGCCCTCGACGTGCGGGCGGATGTCCGCGTTCACGTCGCCCTCCGTCGTGCCGATCCACTCGCGGACGATCGGCTCGTCGCGCTGGATCGCGGCCACGACGGAGACCTTCGCGGGCGGGGGCGGCGCCGGGGCTTTCGCGCGCGAGCAGGCGACGACCGCGAGTGGGAGGGCGAGGACGAGAAGGCGTCTGGTCATGCGATCTCTCTTCCGCCGACGGCGCCGGCTCCACCGGGAGGAATCGTCAAGACGGGACAGTGCGCTCCCCGGACGACCGGGTGCGTCGTGGACCCGAGGACGTGGCGGTGGACGCCCACGACGAGGAGGTCCGCGGACTCCTCCCCGGCGATCCGCACGAGGGCGCGCGACGGCGAGCCCGGAACGACGAGCGTCCGGACGCGCTCCGGCTGGAGCGTGACGGTGGACACCGTCCGGCCCACGCGCCGCCGTGCCTCTTCGAGGAGGGCCGGAGCGTAGGACGCGGGAACGAGGCCGCGAACGCCCTCTTCGGGCAGGTCCTTCACCGCGTGGACGGCGACGAGCTCCGCGGACGAGAGCGCCGCGAGTCGCGTCGCCTCGAGCAGGGGCGCCGTGTCCTCCAGGTCAACGCCGCAGACGATCCTTCGGATCGGGCCGGCCGCGTGCTCCGGGCCGCGCAGCGTGGCGACGGGCCGTCCCGCCCGGTGGAGCACGGTCTCCGCGACGGAGCCGAGCATGAGCCGCTCGAGGCCGCGGCCGCCGTGCGTGCCGAGGACGATGGCCGAAGCCCCGAGCGCGGCGGCACGCCGGACGATCGCCTCGGCCGGATCGCCCTGCGCGGATTCCGTGGTCACCTCGAGATCCGCTCCGGCGACCGCGCGCGCGAGCGATGCGAGGCGCTCGGCACCTTCCTCCTCCGGTTCCCCGGGCTCCCGGACGTGCAGCAGCGTGACGCGGGCGCCGGCGAGGCGCGCGAGAACGCTGGCGAAACGCGCCGTTCCGCCCGCGAGGGCGGTGAGGTCGACGGCGCCGAGGACGGGCGCGGTCATCCGCGCTTTTCCCGGGGGATCGCGAGACCCGCGCCGAAGACGTCCGCGAGGAGCCGGGCGTCCGCCGCGGGAGGAGGCGGCTCCTTCTCGCGGATGCGGCGGAGGATCACCTCGCGCGCGGCGCCCGTGATCGCGACGGCGGCGCGCTCGGAGTCGAGGCTCCGAAGCTCGCCCCGGCGGCGGCCGCGCCGGATCAGCTCGACGAACAGCGCGAGATGGAGGCGGGAGCGCCGGGTCCGGCGCAGCCGCCGGTCCTCCGAGTACTCGCCCGAACCGAAGTAGAGGCGGAAAAAGACGCGGTGCTCGTCGAAGTACGCGAACTGCGCGGCGAGGATCCGCTCGAGCGCCGCGGCGAACGGCTCGGCGGCGGCCGCGTCCGCGGCGAGCCGGAGCTGCTCGAGGAGGCCGTCGACGGCCGCGCCGATCGTCTTCTCGATGATCTCGTCGCGGGACCGGAAGTAGAGGTAGAGCGTCCCCTTCGCGACGCCGGCCGCGCGCGCGATGTCGTCCACGGTCGTCTTCGCGAGGCCCTTGCGGGCGACGGCCCGCATCGCCGCGGCGCTGATCGCGCGGCAGCGGAACTCCTCGAGGACCTGCTTTTTCGTCGTCATGCGTCTCGACCGCTTCACGAGGACTGACCGAGCGGTCATTTCAGAGAACTATATGGTCATTGTCAAGATCGTCAAAAGCTGACCCCGAGCCTCTACAATCCGCGGCCGGTGAGATCGTGAAGACGGCCCTGACCGAGGCGCTCGGCATCGAGGTCCCGCTCGTCTGCGGCGCGATGTACCCGTGCTCGAACCCGGAGCTCGTCGCGGCCGTGTCGGAGGCCGGCGGGATCGGCGTCGTCCAGCCGCTCTCCCTCGTTTTCGTCCACAAGCGCGACTTCCGCGCGGGCATGAAGGAGATCCGCTCGCTCACGAAGAAGCCGATCGGCCTGAACGTCCTGACCGAGAAGTCCCTCTCGTCCGTCTACGCGAAGCGCATGTCGGACTACGTCGACGTCGCGCTCGAGGAGGGCGTGCGCTTCTTCGTGACGGCGCTCGGGAACCCGCGCTGGGTCGTGGAGCGCGTGAAGAGCGCGGGCGGCGTCGTCTACCACGACGTCGTCGACCGCCGCTGGGCCGACAAGGCCGCGGCCGAGGGCGTCGACGGCCTCATCTGCGTGAACAGCCGCGCCGGCGGGCACCTCGGGAAGAGGAGCCCCGAGGAGCTCTACATCGACCTCGCGGACCTGAAGCTCCCGCTCGTCTGCGCGGGCGGCGTCGGGAGCGCCGCGGAGTTCCGCGCGATGCTCGCGCTCGGGTACGCGGGCGTCCAGTGCGGCACGCGCTTCATCGCGACGACCGAGTGCACGGCGCACCAGGACTACAAGAACGCGATCCTCGCGGCGGACGCGGACGACATCGTCCCGACGGAGCGCGTCACGGGCGTGCCGCTCGCCGTCATCCGGACGCCGTTCATCGAGCGGATGGGGACGAAAGCGGGGCCCATCGGCCGATGGATGCTCACGGGCCGCCGGACGAAGCACTGGATCCGCGCGTGGTACTCGATGCGCTCGGCGTTCCGGCTGCGCGCAGCGTCGATGAAGGGCGCGACGTCGGCGGACTGCTGGCAGGCCGGCAAGAGCGTCGCGACGATCACGTCCGTCGAGCCCGCGGGGGACATCGTCCGGAGCTTCGCGGCGGCGCTCTGACCGGCGCCGCCGCGTCGTGGGTCACCCCGGGGCAGGATGGTCGTCGCTAGAACCAGTTCCCGAGAGGGGTATCGACGTTGATGCGAGTTCCCGTGACCTTTCCCTGCACGTGGGCGAGGACGTTCCCCGCGGGGTTGAATTGATCGATCGTGAAGGTCCCCGCGAATTGATTCGAGTTGTGGCTCAACGTGACCTTTTCCTTGATCTGAACCGGACCGATGAAATTCCCGAGAGAATCCCAGCCCAGCGCAAAGTGATTCAGTGCGTAGGTGGACGCTCCGGTCCGCTCCCAAACGCCGAGACAGAAGTTGCCGGTCGAAGGGGGACGGAACGAATTCGTGATTTCGGTCCCATCGCTGTGCCACTGCGTGAAACCGTTGTCGACGACCGCTCCGTCGGGGATGCCGGAGCTGCCCTGGGACACGAACTGGAACTTCCAGAATCCTACGATCTGGCCGCCGGAGCCTCTGTCGTCCGCTGCCCTCGAAAGCGCTGCCGACTCTGGCTGAACCGCCGCCTCCGGTGCCCGAGGCTGGAGGGCGTCTGTCGTGGTCCACTGGGAATACCCGCATTGGGCGGCTGCCCTGGAGACGAGAACCGTTCCGTGCAAAGCGATCGCGAGAACACCGATGGTCGTGGTCTTGAGGATGGACCGCATGAAATCCTCCCTTTCTGTTGATGAAACGGGCGTCTGGGCTGGTGTGGCGGATGCTCTTATGGGGACGCGCTGACGGCGTTTGGGCATTCCTGCGATTTCAGTCGTGCGGAGGCGCCCGGGGCCAGGCCACGATCGGTTTGGCCCCCTTCACTGCGGCAGGACGGTCGTGGGGGCGTTGGAGGCGTTGTCGATGACGATCGCGCAAGCCGTGAACGCCGCGCCGGGCGTCGTCGATGACAGCGTCACGGTGGTGCCTGTGACGCGCCCCCCGCCGAACTCGGCGCGGGCCAGGAAGCGCGAGTCCTGGGTCATGCCGAGAGGGGGCAGCGTGTAATCGCGGCTGCCGATCGGGGCGCCCGAGGCATCGGCTGCGGCGACGTGAACCACGAGAGGAGCGGCCGTCCCGTTGACGAGGATGATGTTCGAGCGGAACTGGTCGTTCTCGCTGAGGCCGATCAGGACGGGGCTGGGCGAGGTCTGGTCCGTGAAGAAGCTGCCTTGGCGGACGCCGGGGATTCCGTCGCCGACGGTCCCGCCGGCCGCGGCCGTGAAGGTGCGGCTGCGGACGGTGACCTGGTCCGAGGGGGTGAGGGCCTCGAGGGCGCCCGCGTCGCCTTGGACGCCGAAGACGGAGGAGAGGACGTCGGCATAGGTGACGGTCTGGAGCGGATCGAGGGTGAACGACCTCTCGGGGCCCGACGTGCCGTCGCGGGAGTTGCCGAGGAACTTCAGCGTGACGGGCGCGGGCGAGCTGCCCCGGTTGTGGAGGACGAGGTCGGACGTCCAGAACGCACCGTCGGCGCCGGCGACGTGGGCCACGGACGGGACCATCCAGTTCGTGCACCCCACGCTGCACGGGGCCGCCACCCCGGAGATCTTCCGGATCTTGTTGTTCCCCGTGTCGGCGACGTAGAGATTGCCCGCCGCGTCGAGGGCGACGCCCGAGGGCTGGTAAAAGGTGGTCGTGCCCGCCGGACCGTCCGCACTCCCTCTGGCGCCCGTTCCCGCGAGCGTCTCGACGACGCCGCCGGGCGTGACCCGTCGGATCTTGTTGTTGAAGGTGTCAGCCACGTAGATGAACCCGGCGCCATCGACGGCGATACCCGTCGGGGCATTGAACGATGCGGCTGTCCCCGCGCCGTCCGCGCTCCCGAGGCTGCCAGAACCCGCCAGCGTGATGACGGCACCCTCCGCAGTCACCTTGACGATCCTGTCGCGGAAGACGACATACGCGTTCCCACGCCCGTCCGCGGCGATCGCCGGCGCGTTCGGGGTTATTTCGTTCGTGAGAATCGTTCCCGTACCGTTCGCGTCGAATCGCACGACTCCCGAAAGGTAAGTCGTCGCATAGAGGTTGCCAGCCTGATCCGCGGCGATGCCTATGGCGTCGTCCCATACCGTCGAAGAGCGGCTCCCGGGCGGCCACTGGATGTGGGGGTCGAGTGTCTGCCCGTCGGGAGCCAGTTTCCCCAGGCATCCTCCGTCGAAGCCGTCACCGATGGGATCCACGATCCAGACGTTTCCGAGCCCGTCCACGCTGACACCCGTGGGGTGGCACGGGTATCCGCTACTGAAATCTGCGAACGTCGATACGAGCCCGTTCGTGGAGATCTTCCGGATCCGCGCGTTGGCTGAGTCCGCAACGTAGAGGGTCCCTGACGGATCGACGGCGACGGCCACCGGGTCATCGAATGAAGCCGCCTCTGCCGGTCCGTCGGCGTGGCCTGCGACGCCGCGTCCGGCGAGCGTCGTGACGACCTGGGCGTTCGCCCGCCCGGAGGCGAGCGAGAGGCCCGAGACGAGCAGGGCCGTTGTGAAGAAGGGCAGGGTCCTCATCGCGCCACCCCCGCCGGGCCCGTCGGGCCGGCTTGCGGTGCAATAATTGGCGCGGTCCGCACCTGAAGTCCTTCGCCGGACCTCCGATTTTCCTTCGGTTCTTTCGTGAGCTTTCGATGCGACTTGCTTTCGGCGATTGCGTCCTGGACACGGAATCGCGCGAGCTCCTTCGCGGGAAGGCGCGGGTGCGCCTTCCCAAGAAGACGTTCCGGCTGCTCGAGCTTCTCGCCGGGAATCGCCCCAGGGCGTTCTCGAAGGAGGAGCTTCAGGAAGCGCTGTGGCCCGGCGTGTTCGTGGCGGAGGGGAACCTCGCGAGGCTCGTGGCCGAGCTGCGCGGACTGATCGGCGACGCCGCCGCGGAGCCACGGTTCATCCGGACGATCCACGGCTTCGGCTACGCGTTCTCGGGCGAGGCCGCTCCGGAGAGCGGCCTCGCGAGCCGACCCGCGTCCGACGTCGTCTTCAAGCTCCTGTGGGCGGACCGCGAGTTCGCGCTCCGGGAGGGTGTGAACATCCTCGGGCGCGACCGCGACGCGGCGGCGTGGATCGACGTTCACAGCGTCTCGCGCCGCCACGCGCGCATCGTCGTGTCGGGCGACCAGGCGACTCTCGAGGATCTGGAGAGCAAGAACGGGACTTTCCTCGAGGACCAGGCCGTCACGTCACCGCGTACGCTTGCCGACGGGGACCGGGTCCGCATCGGCACCGTGGAGATGAAGGTCCGCCGCTACGCGCGGAGCGTTTCGACGGAGTCGGTGCGAGGACTGTGAGCGGATCGCAGACCGCGACGCCGAGCCGCGATCGGACGGGCTCCCGGCTGGGGCCCTACGAGATCCATGAACGCATCGGCGCCGGCGCCATGGGAGAAGTCTTTCGCGCGCGGGACTCGCGGCTCGGCCGGGACGTGGCGCTCAAGCTCCTTCCAGAGACGTTCGACCCCGGCCGCGCGCGTCGATTCGAGATGGAAGCCCGCGCGGCCTCGGCGCTCAACCACCCGAACATCGTGACGGTGTACGAGGTCGGCACGGTCGATTCGGTTTCGTACATCGCGATGGAGCTGGTCGAAGGAAGGACGCTGCGCGATGGGCTCGGCCCGGGCGCGATCCCGACGAAGCGGCTCCTCGACCTCGCCTGCCAGATCGCGAGCGGCCTCGCGCGGGCGCACGACGCCGGAATCGTCCACCGGGACCTGAAGCCGGAGAACGTCATGGTGACGAGCGACGGCTTCGCGAAGATCCTCGACTTCGGACTCGCGAAGAGGCTTCCCTTCGAGGGCGGCGCCTCCGCGTCCGCCGCGACCGCGACCGTCGGGACGGAAGCGGGCACCGTGCTCGGAACCGTCGGCTACATGTCTCCCGAGCAGGCGGGAGGGGCGTCCGTCGACTTCCGCTCGGACCAGTTCTCGTTCGGATCGATTCTCTACGAGATGGCGACCGGCGAGAGGGCCTTCCACAGAAAGACCGGCGTCGACACGCTTTCCGCGATCCTGAACGAAGAGCCGGTCTCCGTCACCGAGCTCAACCCGGCCGTGCCTCTCCCGCTGCGCCTCGTGATCGAGCGATGCCTCGCGAAGCAGCCCGAGAAGCGCTACGTGTCCACCCGCGATCTCTCGCAGGAGCTCGCGGTCCTGCGCGATCACCTCGCCGAGCTGACCGGCTCATTGGCCGCGGCCCCGGCGCTCCACGCGCGCCGCCGCGTTCGCCTCGCGGGCGTGGGTGTCGCGGCGGCTTTGCTCGCCGCCCTCGCCGGGGTCTTCCTCCTGGCGCGAGGCGCCGGACAGCGGCCTTTCCCCGACTTCCAGCGCCTGACCTTCCGGCACGGCGCCGTGTGGTCCGCCCGTTTCGTGCCCGACGGGCGCACGATCGTGTACGGCGCGGCGTGGGACGGCGATCCTCTCCGCCTCTTTTCGATGCGGACGGACGGCCGGGATTCGACCCGGGTCGCCTTGCCGGACGCCGACGTCGCCTCGGTGTCCTCGCGGGGCGAGATCGCGCTGCTGCTGGGCCGCCCGTTCCGACCCGAGGGCCGATGGGCCGGGACGCTCGCCCGCGTCCCTCTCGCGGGAGGCGCGCCCCGGGAAATGACCGATGGGGTCGTCGCCGCCGACTGGACTCCGGACGGAGCGGGCCTCGCGGTCGTCCGGAAAGCGGGTGAGAAGCTCCGGCTGGAGTTTCCGGCCGGCAAGGTCCTCTTCGAGACGCCGGGGTGGATCGAGAACCTTAGGTTCTCTCCCACCGGGGACCGCCTCGCCTTCGTCCTTCGCGGGGCGGACGTATCCATCGACGTCGTGGACCTCGGCGGCGCACACACCGTCCTCTCGCGCGGGTGGAAGAGAGGAGCCGGGCTCGCCTGGTCGCCCGACGGCCGGGAGGTCTGGTTCGGCGCGAACGAAGGGGGATGGCGCGCGCCGCTCTACGCCGTCGCACCCGGAGGCCGGCCTCGACTCCTCCTGAGGCTGCCGTCGTGGATCAATCTTCAGGACGTCTCCCGCGACGGGCAGGCGCTCGTCTCGCTCATGGAGGTGCGCACGTCGTTGAGGGGCGTCTCGGCCGGCGAGACCGCCGAGCGCGACCTGTCGTGGCACGAAGGGTCGCTCGTGAAGCGCATGACTCCGGACGGGAAGACGCTGCTCTTCGACGAGGGAGCGGAAGGGTATTTCCACGCGATCTACGTCCGGCCCATGGACGGGTCTCCCGCGAAACGTCTCGGCGAGGGACGCTCGCTCGCGATCTCTCCGGACGGGCGGACGGTCCTGGCCAACTCCGTGGGGAGGGGATCGCCTCTCGTCCTCCTGCCGACCGGCGCGGGCGACCCGAAGCCGCTCGACACGGACGGGCATCGCATCGAGGAGGCCACGTTCTTCCGCGACGGCAAGCGGCTCCTGCTCCTCGCGAGGGACCCCGGGCATCGGGACCGGACCTATGCGCGGGACCTCGAAACGGGCGGCATGGTCGCGATCGCTCCGGAAGGCATGACGTGTCTCGTCCTTTCGCCGGACGAAAAAGAGGTGGCATGCGTGGGGTCCCGCGGCGAAGGCGTCCTAACCCCGCTCGGCGGAGGGGCGTCGCGCCCGATTCCGGGATTCCAGGCCGGAGACGAGCCGGAGATCTGGAGCGCCGACGGGCGGGGGCTCTACGTTCGTCAGCTTCTCGCCGCGAAGAATTCCCGAAGCGACGTTTTCCGGCTCGACCTCGCGACGGGAAGACGAGAGCTTTGGCATTCCTTCGCGCCGCCGGACCGCGCGGCGGTCTTCGACGGAGGATCCCAGAACTTCGCGATGACGCCGGACGGATCGTCGTACGCCTACTCCTTCCTGAACATTCCGTCCGACCTCTATCTAGTGACCGGTCTGAAGTGAGAAGGCTCCTTGCCGCCGCGGCCCTCGCGCTCGCCGCGACGCGCACCCGGGCTCAGAGTCTCCCGTTCGCGACTCTCGGCGGCACCGTCGCCGCCGGAGACGGAGCGCCGATGGCGGGCGTCACGGTGCGCGTCGCGTCGCCCGCGCTGCAGGGGACGCGGGAGACCCGGACCTCGCGCACCGGTGAGTACCTCCTCGCGCTCCTGCCGCCCGGCGACTACCGGGTCACGTTCGTGGCCGCGGGAATGCGCGAGGAGACGAGAGCGGTGACCCTTTCGGCGGCCGGGAGGGTGCGGCTGGACCAGGTCCTCCAGCCGGCCGTGGCCTCGTCCGTCGCCGTGTCGAGCGAGGAGGCGCCGGTCGCGGGGCCGGAGGTCGCCGCGAACGTCCCCCAGAAGCTCCTGAACCAGCTGCCCTCCGGGCGCGCCCTTCGCGACGCGGCGCTGCTCGCTCCCGGGGTGAACGAGAACGGCCCGGCCTCGAGCCTCGGCAGCGCGAGCCCGCGGCCGGCGCTCATGCTCTCCGGAGCGGCGTCCTACGAGAATCTCTTCCTCGTGAACGGCTCCGTCGTGAACGAGAACCTGCGGGGTCAGCCGCAGGATCTCTTCATCGAGGACGCGATCCAGGAGACGACGATTGAGACCGGGCGAATCTCCGCCGAATACGGCTGGTTCATGGGGGGCGTCGTGAACGTGGTCACGCGCTCGGGGGGCAACCGGCTGTCGGGGTCCTTTCGCGCGACGCTCTCGAGCGACCAGTGGACGGCAAACAACGCCTACGACGAGGCGGACGGGACGGACGCCAGGGCCCACGGCGTGAACGGGACCTACGAGGCCACCCTCGGCTTTCCGATCCTGAAGGACCGGATCTGGGCCTTCGGAGCCGCGCGCGACTCGGACGTCGGCCAGCCATTCGAGACTCTCGCGCCGAACCCGGGCGCCGTTCCCGTCGGGTACACGTACGGTCGCGACGAGCGGCGGCTCGAGGGCAAGCTCACGGCCGCCCCCGCGCCGAGCTCTACCGTCGTTGTCTCGTACATCGACGACCGTCTCGACGAGACCAATTACGCCTTCAACCGGAACATTCTCTCGACCGAGACGCTGATGCCGCGGTCGCTGCCGTATTCGCTCCTCACGGTCAACGCGAACGGCGTCGTGTCCTCTTCGCTGTTCGTCGAGGCGCAGTACTCGCACCGGGCCTTCCGGATCGAACAGGGAGGGCCGCAGCCCACCGACCGGATTCTCGGCACGACGATCCTCGACCTGGCCCAAACGGGCGGCGCCCGTTTCGGGGCGCCGCAGTTCTCCGGCCAGCCTCCGAGTCTCTACGACAACGACACGGGAGCCCTGAAGGTCTCGTACCTCCTCTCGGCCGGAGCGCTGGGCGAGCACGACCTCAGGGCCGGGTACGAGCTCCTCCGGGAGTCCACCGAGGAGCAGGACAACTACAGCAGCAGCGGATACGTCGTCCAGGGAGGGTCCGTCGTGCGCGGAACGGAGGCCTTCCCGATGTTCACTTCCAGGTCGACCATCAACTGGTATCCGGTCCTGGCGCCGGGCGCCAGGGCCGAGCTCCTGACCCACTCCGTGTATCTGAACGACCGCGTGAGCCTCGGCCGGCACTGGAGCCTGAATCTGGGGGTCCGCTGGGACAAGAACCACGACGTCGACAGCAGCGGTGCGCTCGTGTCGGATTCCGGCTCCCTGAGCCCGCGCCTCGGAGTGAGGTGGGATCCGCGAGGAGACGGCCGGCTCGTCTTCGACGCGGGCTACGCGAAGTACGTCGCGAAGCTCGCCGAGCGAGTCGCGAACGCCACGTCCACGGCCGGCAACGTCGCGACGTACACGTGGAGGTACGGAGGCCCGTGCATCAACTGCGACCCGAACGGGCCGCTCCTGTCGAAGAACGACGCGCTCGCGCGGCTCTTCGCGTGGTTCGATTCGATCGGCGGAATCGCCTCTCCGCCCGCGAATGGCTCCGTGCCCGGCTTCTCCACGCGGATCGCGCCCGGAGGCCTGCGTTCTCCTTACACCCTGGAGTTCTCCGCGGGCGCCGAGCTGGCGCTGGGCTCCGAGGGATCCGTCCGGACCGATTTCCTCTACCGGGACACCCGCGACCAGTACAGCGGCCGCATCGACCTGACGACCGGCCACACGCCGCCCGACGCGTTCGGAAATAGCTACGACATCGAGGAGATCGGCAACTCGGACGCTCTCGTGCGCCGCTACGTCGCCCTGCAGCTCCAGGCGCGCTACCGGTTTGGAGCGCGGCTCTCCGCGGCCGGGACCTACACGTGGTCCCGGCTGACGGGAAACTTCATCGGCGAGTACAACTGCTGCTCCGCGGCCTGGGGAATGGTTCAGGAGTACCCGGAGTACAAGCAGGAGAGCTGGAACGCTCCCGTCGGAGACATCACGGGGCTCGGGATCAGTCCGTTCTCGCCGGACCAGCGCCACCGCGCCCGGGTCTGGGTCGTGTACGACACGCCCGTGGGCAAGGGCTCCGTCTCCGCCAGCGTCCTCGAGGCGTTCGACTCCGGCCACGGCTACGAGGCGGCCGGCCTAATCAATCCGATCCCCTACGCCGCGAACCCCGGCTACGCGAATCCTCTCAGCAGTACGAACGCGAGCGGGAGCGTGGCGTACTTCTTCACGCAGCCGGGGGCCTTCCGCACCGACAACGTCACCCACACGGACTTCGCCCTGGAGGGCGTCGTGCCCGTCGCGCTCGGCGTCGACTTCTTTGTCCACCTGCAGGTCCTCAACGTCTTCAACGAGCAGGCGGTCGTCGCGGTCAACTCCACGGTTCTGACGAACCACGACCTTCCTTCGATCGCCCCGTTCAACCCCTTCACCGAGACGCCGAGAGCGGGCGTCAACTACGTTCTCGGGCCCAGCTTCGGCCAGCCCACCAGCTCCTCGGGCTATCAGGCGCCGCGCACCTTCCAGGTCGGGCTGGGGATCCGATTCTGAACGCCGGGTAGCGCCCGCGTCAGACGGCGGCGCTCTGATGCAACGGCATAGCTGGCGCCCCGGCCGGGCCGGTGTATCCTGCGTGGCCGGACCTGTCCAGGGGGAGTCATCCTTGGTTGAACGACTGTGTGTGCCCCGACGCGGCGCCTGGTCACGGGCTGTGCTCGTGCTGGCCACAGGCGTCTGCCTTCTCGCGGGAGCCGCGAACGCGTCGACGACGATCAACCACCAGTTCACCCCCGCCACGATCAACCCCGGCGACGTCTCGCAGTACCGGATCACGATCGTCAACAGCTCCCTCGTGCCCCTGACGGCGGCCGCCGTCACCGAGATCCTGCCCGCGGCCGTCACGATCGCGAGCCCGGCCTCCATCACGAACACGTGCGGCTTCACCGTGAACGCCGCCTCGCCGGGGACCTCGACCGTCTACCTGACGGGCGGGACGATTCCGGCGGGAACCGGCACCGTGGACGGGCAGTGCTTCTTCCAGCTCAACGTCACCTCGACGACGCCGGGGAACCAGGTCGCGACGATCCCGGCGAACTCCACGCCGGACGCGACGACGAGCGGCTACACCGCGCTCGAGAACGGCGTCCCCGTCTTCAATACGACGCCCGCGAGCGCGACGCTCGCGGTCGCGACGCTGAGCGCGCCGACGGGCGGCAAGACGTTCGCGCCGTCCCCGGCGTTCGCGGGGGACACGGTCGCGCTCACGATCACGCTCACGAACCCGAACACGGGGGCGACGATCCCGCTCACGACGTTCACGGACAACCTCCCCTCGGGGATGACGGTCGTCGGTCCGGGCTCGCCGGCCGTGAGCTGCACGGGCACGGGAGCGTCGAACGGGACCCTCACGGCGGCGAGCGGCGCGTCCTCGGTGACCCTCACCGGCGGGACGATCGGGACGTCCGGCGTCTGCACGCTGCGTGTGAACGTCCGCGCCGTGACGTCGCTTCTGACCCAGACGCTCACGAACACCGTGCCCGCGAACGCGATCGGCAACACGAGGGGGCTCACGAGCGCCACGTTCAACCGGGCGCTCGTCGTGAACACGCCGATCAACGTCACGAAGACGTTCGGGACGCCGACGATCCCCGCGGGCCAGCCGTCCGTCACGACGATCGTGATCACGAACCTGAGCGCCTCGAACGCCCTCGACGTCACGAGCTTCGCGGATTCTCTCGCCGGGACGACGCTCGTCGTCCTCGACGCGACTGACGTTCCGCCGCAGCCGAATCCCGCGCTCGTCTGCACCGGAGCCGGCGCGATCAGCCCCGCCCCGACCTGGACGCCGAACGTCACGAACTCGACGCTCTCGATCGCGAGCGCGCGCGCCGGCCCGAGCGGGACGTGCACGCTCACGGCCACGATGACGTCCTCGGTCGACGGCGCACACGCGAACGCGATCCCCGCGAACGCCGTCTCGAACCCGAACGGCTGGGCGAGCCCTGCGGCGTCGGCGACGCTCACCGCGAACGCGCAGCTCACGGTCGCGAAGTCGGCGGCGCCGACGAGCGTCGCCCCCGGCCAGTGGGCCCAGTTCACGGTCACGATCAACAACTACTCGGGCGGCCCCGTCACGGGCGTCACCTTCAAGGACGTCCTGCCGAAGAGCGCCCCCGGGAACGCTTTCCAGATGACGCTCTTCGACGCGGGGAGCGGCCTCTTCTTGCCGTCGCCCGGCTGCAGCGGCGGCACGTATACGGGCACGGATTCGGGCGGCGGGGACACGACGAACCCGCCCGCCGCCGGGGACTTCGGGCTGATCTGGACCGGCGGCACGATCGCCGCGGGCGGCGGCGTCAATCCGGGCGTCTGCACGATCTCGATCTGGGCGCAGGTGCCGGCCGGGGCCGGAACCGGCCTCACGTTCACGAACTCGCTGCTCGCGGGATCGGTCACGGGCACGGGACCCCTCGGCGGCATCACGAACACGAACGCCGCGAGCGTCAACGTCGTCACGATCGCGGCCACGAACGTGACGAAGTCCTTCGCTCCGGCGACCGTGGCCCTCGGCCAGGCGTCCGTCCTCACGATCACCCTCTTCAACCGCACGGTGAGCCCCCTCACGGGCGTGGGCCTCACGGACAGCCTCCCCGCGGGCCTCCAGGTCGCGGCGAACCCGCTCCCGACGAACGCGTGCGGCGGGACGTTCAACCCGTCCCCGGGCGCGACGTCCTTCTCGCTGTCCGGCGGCACGGTGGCGGCCCGGCCGCCCGCCTCGCAGGAATCGACCTGCGCGTTCACGGTGCGCGTCGTCGGAACGTCCACCGGCCTCAAGACGAACACGATCCCGGCGGGCGCGCTCTCGGACAACGAGGGCGCCTCGAACCCGACGGCGGCGTCGGGCGGCCTGACGATCAGCGCGGGCCTGACCGGCGCGAAGACGTTCACGCCGACCTCGGTGACGTCGGGCGGCGTCGCCCGCGTCAAGCTCACCGTCACGAACGCGACGAACGGCGCGCTCACGAACGTGTCGATCGACGACAACACGTTCAGCGCGGGCCTCGTGATCGCGAACCCCTCGAACGCGGCGACGAACTGCGCCGGCTCGCCGACGCTCGTCGCGGACCCGGGGACGACGCGGGCGCAGCTCCTCGGGGCGACCCTGAACGCCGGCGCGGCGTGCGACTTCTCGTTCGACGTCGCGACGAGCGGCGCGGGACCCTGGTCCGACACGGTGCCGGCCGGGAAGATCACGAGCGCCGAAGGAGCGGCGAGCACGGCCGCCGTGACGGCGACGCTCACGGCCGCCGTCGCCCAGATCAACATCAACAAGTCGTTCAACCCCGTCATCGTGACGGGCGGCCAGCCGTCGATCCTCCAGATCGACGTGACGAACTCCTCCTCGGCGGCGATCACGGGCGTCGGGTTCACGGACGCCTTCCCCTCCGGGATCGTCGTGTACTCCGTCCCGGCCGCGAGCACGGACTGCGCGGGCGGGACGGTCACGGCGGCGGCGGGGGGCGGATCGGTGTCCCTCGCGGGGGCGACGCTCGCCGCGTCCGCGACGTGCCACGTCTTCGTCACGACGACCTCGACGAAGTTCCTGAACCTCACGAACACGATCCCCGCGGGCGCCGTGACGAGCAGCCAGGGCTACACGAACCTCAACCCGACGTCCGCGACGCTCTCGACGCTCCAGGGCCTGAACGTCGCCAAGGCGTTCTCGCCGCCGTTCGTCGTCCCGGGCCAGGTCTCGACGCTCGTGATGACGCTCGTTTCCACGTTCGACCCCTCGGCGCCCGCTCCGATCACGCTCACGGGCCTCACGTACACGGACCTCCTTCCGAACGGCGTCTTCATCGCGGCGACGCCGAACCCGACGACGACGTGCGCCGGGACGGGCCCCGGGGGGCTCGCGGTCGTCTCCACGGCGAACGGCGGCTCGAACGGGTCCGTGACGGTCACGCAGGCGACGGTCTCGCCGGGTTCGACGTGCACGGTCCGCGTGGACACCGTCTCGAACGTCCTCGGCGCCTACAACAACACGATCCCCGCGAACTCCGTCACGACCGACCAGGGGATTCCGAACCAGTCCCCCGCGAGCGCGACGCTCTTCGTCGTGACGACGCCGACGGTCTCGAAGTCGTTCGCGAACCCGACGCGGAACCCGGGCCAGACGACGACGCTCACGGTCACGATCTCGAACGGGACGAGCGTGCCGCTCACGGGCGTCGCGCTCACGGACACGCTGCCGGCCGGCGTCGCGATCGCCTCGACGCCCGCGACGGGCGGGACGTGCGCCTCGACCGGCGGCGGCGTCGTGACGGCCGTCGCGGGCGGCGGGACGCTCTCGGTCTCGGGCGCCACGATCGCGGCCGGGTCGAGCTGCACGTTCTTCGCGACCGTCGTCTCGAACACGCCCGGCGTCTACGTGAACCAGATCCCCGCGGGCGCGATCGCGACCGCCCAGGGCCTCTCGAACGCCGGCCCGGCGCAGGCGACGCTCACGGTGAATTCGCCGCCGACGGTCGCGAAGTCGTTCAGCCCGATCGCGATCGATCCCGGCGCCACGTCGACCCTCACGATCACGTTCGGGAACCCGAACGCGTCTCCGATCACGCTGTCGTCGCTCTTCACGGACACGCTGCCCGGCTCCGTCGTCGTCGCGCCGTCCCCCGGCGTCGCGACGTCGTGCACGCTGGCCTCCGTGACCGCGAACGCCGGCGCCTCGAGCGTGGCGTACGCGAGCGGCGCCTCGATCCCCGCGGGCGGCTGCGCGATCTCCGTCAAGGTCACGACGTCGACCGCCGGCACGTACACGAACGTGATCGCGGCGGGGCAGCTCTCGACGTCCGTGGGCGTCAACCAGTTCCCCGCGACGGCGAGCCTCGCGTGCCCGAGCGGCGCGCTCGCGGCGCCGACGATCGCGAAGTCGTTCGCCCCGGCCGCGATTTTCACGAACGGGACCTCGACGCTCACGATCACGCTCGGGAACCCGAACGCGTCCGTCCTCACGCTGACGTCCGACTTCACGGACACCCTTCCCGCGAACGTCACGGTGAGCGGCGCCCCCGGCGGCACCTGCCCGGGGTCCGCGACGACGGCGGCCGGAAGCGTGACGTATCCCGCCGGCGCGACGATTTCCGCGGGCGGCTGCACGGTGACCGTGCCCGTGACGTCGGCGGTCGCCGGCACGTACAACAACGCGATCCCGGCCGCGGCTCTCGTCACGGACGGCGGGAGCCCGACGCTTCCCGCGACGGCGGGTCTCGACGTCCATGCGCCGGCGGCCCCGACCGTCGTGAAGTCGTTCGCGCCCGGAACGATCAACCCGGGCGCCGTCTCGCGGCTCACGATCACGCTCGGAAACGCGAACGCGGCTTCCGCCTCCCTGACCGCTCCGTTCACGGACACGCTCCCGGGGAACGTCTCCGTCGCGGCGTCGCCGAACGCCTCGACCACGTGTCCCGGCGCGGCCGTCTCGACCGGCGCCGCGAGCGTCACGCTCACGGGCGGCAGCGTGCCGCCGGGCGCCTGCGCGGTCGGCGTGGACGTCACGTCCGCGGTCCCCGGCGGCCCCTACACGAACACGATCCCCGCGGGCGCGCTCCAGACGAGCCTCGGCGCGAACACGGGCGCCGCGACCGACCATCTCTTCGTGAACCCGTTCCAGCCGCCGAGCGTCTCGAAGTCGTTCTCGCCGGCGGTGATCGGCGCCGGCGGCGTCTCGAGGCTCGCGATCACGCTCGCGAACGCGAACGCCGCCTCCGCCACCCTGACGGCGGATTTCGTCGACGTCTTCCCCGGGCCGGGCCTCGCGATCGCGGCGGTTCCGAACCTTCTCCTCGGGCCGGGCTGCACGGCGGCGAGCGTGGTCGCGAACGCGGGCGCCGCGAGCGTGACGTATCAGAGCGGGGGAGCGCTGCCGGGGAACGGCGGCTGCACGATCCAGGTCGACGTGACGTCCTCGACCGTGAGGACGTACGTGAACTCGATCGCGGCGGGGGCCGTGCAGACGACCGTCGGCAGCAACGCCGTCGGGGCCTCGGCCTCGCTCCAGGTTCTCGCCCTCCCGACCGTCGCGAAGTCGTTCACGCCCGCCGGGATCCCGCTCGGCGGGACGTCGACGCTCACGCTCACGTTCGGGAACGCGAACGCGGTGCCGCTGGCGCTGTCGGCGGACTTCGTGGACACGCTGCCTTCGAACCTCGTCCTCGGGACCCCCGCGACGAAAGGCGGGACCTGCGCGCTCGCGAGCGTCGCGGCGGCGGACGGCGGCTCGACGGTGACGTACGCGAGCGGGGCGGCGATCGCCGCGGGCGGCTGCACGATCACGGTCCCCGTCACGTCGTCCGTCGTGGGCGGCTACGACAACACGACGGGCCCCGTCGCGACGACGACCGGCTCGAGCCTGACCGGCGCAACGGCCCACCTCGACGTGAAGCAGGCGGACCTCACGATCCTGAAGACCGACGGCGCCGCCACCGTCGTGCCGGGGACGGCGACGACGTACACGATCGCCGTTTCGAACGCCGGCCCGAGCGACGTCGTCGGCGCGCTCGTGACGGACACGCTTCCCGCGGGCATCGCGTCCGCGACGTGGACGTGCGCCGCGTCGCCGGGATCGAGCTGCGGCGCCGCGAGCGGCTCGGGGAGCCTCGCGACGGCGGTGAACCTGCTCTCGGGCGGATTCGCGACGTACACGGTCGTCGCGAACGTCTCGCCGTCCGCGACGGGAATGCTCGTGAACACGGCGGCCGTGACGCCGCCCGCGGACGTGAACGACCCCGATCTCTCGAACAACACGTCGACGGACACGGACACGCTGACCCCGCAGGCGGACCTCGCGATCACGAAGACGGACGGCACGGCGACGGCCGTGCCCGGCGCGACGACCACGTACACGATCGTCGCCTCGAATGCGGGGCCGAGCGCCGTCGCGGGAGCGCCCGTGGCCGACGTCCTGCCGCCCGCGATCGTCTCGGCGACGTGGACGTGCGCCGCGACGGCCGGCTCGAGCTGCGGAACCGCGAGCGGGACGGGCAACGTCGCCGCGAACGTCTCGCTCCTTCCCGGCGGCGCCGCGACGTTCACCGTCGTCGCCACGATCTCCCAGAGCGCGACCGGAACCCTGACGAACACGGCGACGATCGCGCCTCCGGCCGGCGTCACGGATCCGAACCTCCTGAACGACACCGCGACGGACACGGACGCTCTCACTCCGCGCGCGGACCTCGCCGTGACGAAGACGGACGGCGTCGCGAACGCCGTGCCCGGCACGGCGACGACGTACACGGTCGTCTTCTCGAACCTGGGCCCGAGCGCGGCGCCGGGCGCGGCCGTCGCGGACGCGCTGCCGGCCGCGATCGCGTCCGCGACCTGGACGTGCGCCGCGACGGCCGGGTCGAGCTGCGGGACCGCGAGCGGCGCGGGGAGCATTTCGGACACGGTGAGCCTCCTCTCGGGCGGCTCGGCGACGTACACGGTGACGGCGAACGTCTCGCCGATCGCGACGGGGACGCTCGTCAACACGGCGACGATCGCGCCTCCGGGCGGCGTCACGGACCCCGTCCCGGGCAACAACTCCGCGACGGACACGGACACGCTCGTGCCGCAGGCGGACCTCGCGATCACGAAGACGGACGGAGCCGTCTCCGTCGTTCCGGGCACGACGACGACGTACACGATCGTCGTGACGAACGCCGGCCCGAGCACCGCGACCGCGGCGCCGGTGTCCGACGTCCTGCCGGCGGCGATCGCGTCCGCGACCTGGACGTGCGCGGCGGCTCCCGGCTCGACCTGCGGCGCCGCGAGCGGGACCGGGAACGTCGCGACGACGGTCACGCTCCCCGCGGGCGGTTCCGCGACGTTCAGCGTGGTCGCTCCGATCTCGCCGTCGGCGACGGGCACGCTCGTGAACACGGCGACGGTCTCGGCCCCGGCCGGCGTGACGGATCCGAACCCCGCGAACAACTCCGCGACGGACACGGACACGCTCGTCCCGACCGCGGACCTCTCGATCACGAAGACGGACGGCGTCGCGAGCGTCGTGCCCGGGACGTCGACGACGTACACGATCGTCGTCTCGAACGCGGGCCCGAGCGCCGTCGCGGCCGCGCCCGTGCTGGACGTGTTCCCCGCGACGATCGTCTCGGACACGTGGACGTGCGTCGCGAGCCCGGGCTCGAGCTGCGGCGCGGCGTCGGGCAATGGAATCCTGGCGGCGGGCGCGTCTCTCCTCCCGGGCGGCACCGCGACCTACACGGTCACGGCGAGCGTCTCGGCGTTCGCGACGGGAACGCTCGTGAACACGGCGACCGTGGCGGCCCCGGCGGGCGTCACGGACCCGAATCCCGGCAACAACTCCGCGACGGACACGGACACACTCGTCCCGACCGCGGACCTCTCGATCACGAAGACGGACGGCGTCGCGAGCGTCGTGCCCGGGACGTCGACGACGTACACGATCGTCGTCTCGAACGCCGGCCCGAGCGCCGTCCTCTCGGCTCCGGTCGCGGACCCCCTGCCCGCCGGGGTGACGTCCGCGACCTGGACCTGCGCGGCGTCCGGCGGAGGCTCGTGCGGGGCCGCGAGCGGCAGCGGGTCCATCGCCTCGAACGTCTCGCTCCCGCCGGGCGCGGCCGCGACGTACACGCTCGTCGCGACGGTCGCCTCGTCGGCGACGGGGGCGCTCGTGAACACGGCGACGGTCGCGCCTCCGGGCGGCGTCACGGACCCGAACCCCGGAGACGACTCGGCGACCGACACGGACACGCTCGCCCCGAGCGCCGACCTCGCCGTCGTCAAGACCGGCCCCGCGACCGCGGTGCCCGGCGGGCCGAACGTCACGTTCTCGATGCTCGTCACGAACGACGGCCCGTCGGACGCGCCCGCCGTGCAGCTCGGCGACCCGACTCCCGCGAACCTCTCCTTCGTCTCCGCGTCCGCCCCGTGCGCGGGCGGCTTCCCGTGCGCGCTCGGCGCCCTCGCGAAGGGCGCCTCCACGACGGTCACGGCCACGTACGCCGTGCCGTCCTCCTATCCGAAGCCGGCGCCGATCGTGAACACGGCGACCGTCTCCTCGACGACGGGGATCCCGGACCCCGTCTCCACGAACGACTCGAGCACGGCCACCGTCGGCGTGCCCGACGGCTACGCGGACCTCGCCGTCACGAAGACGGTCGACGTCCCGGCGCCCGCGGTCGGCACGAACGTGACCTTCACGGTCGGGGTGAAGAACGACGGTCCGTCCGACGCGACCTCGGTTCGCGTGACGGACGTCCTCCCGAGCGGCCTGACGTTCGTTTCCGCGTCGCCGTCGCAGGGGTCGTACGACTCCGCGACCGGTGCCTGGACGGTCGGATCCGTCGTCCTGAACGCCGCGGCCACGCTCTCGATCGTCGCGACGGTCACGCAGCCCGGGACGATCGTGAACACGGCGACCGTCACCGGCTCGAACGAGATCGACCCGAACCCCTCGAACAACTCCGGCACGGCGGTCGTGAACGGCCCGCCGGCGGTCGCGGACGTCGAGGTGTCGAAGACCGTCGACGTCGCGACCCCGGCCGTCGGCGCGAACGTGACGTTCACCGTGACCGCGACCAACGCGGGGCCTTCCGCGGCGACCGGCGTCTCCGTGACGGACGTCCTGCCGTCCGGCCTGACCTTCGTCTCGGCCGCGCCGACGCAGGGCGGCTACTCGTCGGGGACGGGCGTCTGGACGATCGGGACGCTGCCGGTCGGCGCCTCCGTCTCGCTCGCCCTCGTCGCGAACGTGACGGCGGCCGGGAGCTACCTGAACACGGCGACGAAGACCGCCGAGAACGAATTCGACCCGAACCCGTCGAACGACACCGCGGTCGCGGGCGTCGTCGCGGGCGGAGGCGGCTCGCCCCAGGCGGACCTCGTCCTCCAGAAGACGGACTCGCCGGACCCGGTCCGCGCGGGCCAGAGCCTGACGTACACGCTCGTCGTGACGAACCGCGGCCCGAGCGACGCGACCCTCGTTCAGGTCGTCGATCCGCTCCCGGCCGGCGTGACGCTCGTCTCCGCCTCGGCCAGCCAGGGCGGATGCTCCGGCACGACGACGGTCACGTGCCTCCTCGGCGGGCTCACGCGCGGGGCGAGCGCGACGGTCTCGGTCGTCGTGACCGTCTCGGCCGCGGCGGTCCCCTCGATCTCGAACACGGCGACCGTCTCCGCGAACGAGCCCGACCCGAACCCGTCCGACGACGTGTCCACGGCGCCCACGACCGTCCAGCCCGTCGCGGACGTCGGCCTTTCGAAGACCGTCTCGAACCCCTCGCCGTTCGTGACACAGCCGACGACGTTCACGGTGACGGCGACGAACGCGGGGCCGTCGACGGCGACGAGCGTCGTCGTGACCGACGTCCTGCCGGCGAACCTCGGGTTCGCTTCGGCCGCCCCCTCGCAGGGGGCCTACGTCCCGGGGACGGGCGTCTGGACCGTCGGCACGCTCGCGAGCGGCGCGTCCGCGACGCTCGGGATCACGGCCGTCGCCCTGACGCCGGGCGCCTTCACGAACACCGCGACGAAGACGGGCCAGACGGAATACGACCCGAACCCCGCGAACGACTCGGCGAGCGTCTCCGGCGGCGTCGACGTCGTCGCGGACCTCACGATCGGGAAGTCCCACGCGCCTCCGACGTTCGTCCGAGGGTCGTCCGGCACGTTCACCCTGACGGTCTCGAACGTCGGGACCGGCCCGACGACCGCGCTCGTGACGGTCTCCGACACGCTCCCGGCCGGTCTCGCGCCTAAAGGCGTTTCCGGGTCGGGCTGGTCCTGCGGCATCGTCGCGCAGACGGTCACGTGCACGCGCTCCGACGCGCTCGCCGTCGGCGCGTCGTACCCGACGATCGCGGTCGCGGCCTCGGTCGCACAGGCCGCTCCCGCGTCGGTCACGAACACGGCGACCGTGTCGGGCGGGGGCGACGTCACGCCGGGCAACGACGCCGCCACGGACACGGCCCCGGTCGTCTCCTCGGCCGACCTCTCGATCGTCAAGACGGGGCCGCCGAACGCGATCCCCGGGGCGGACGTCGTCTACACCCTCGTCGTGACGAACAACGGCCCGTCCGACGCGGCGGGCGTCTTCGTCGCGGACCCGGCTCCCGTCAACCTCACGTTCGTCTCGAACGCGGGGGCCTGCGTGACGGCGTTCCCGTGCAGCCTCGGGACCGTCCCCGCGGGCGCCTCGCGGACGATCACGGCGACGTTCGCGCTCCCGGCGAACTACACGACGCCGAGCCCGATCGTGAACACGGCGACCGTCTCGTCGACGACGCCGGATCCGAACTCGTCCGACGACTCCTCGACGGCCCAGACCTCCGTCGCGGCGGACCTCTCGGTCGCCAAGACGATCCGCTATCCGGTCACGGGCGGCGGCTACGGCGTCTACGACCTCGTCGTCACGAACCACGGACCGTCGATCGCGACGAACGTCGTCGTCACGGACCCGTTGCCTTCGAATCTCGCGTTCGTCAACGTCACGACGTCCCAGGGCTCGTGCGCGGGCGGCACGACGGTCACGTGCCCGCTCGGAACGATGGCCGTCGGCGCCGCGGCGACGATCCGGATCACGGTGAACGTTCCGCTCGAGGTGGCGCCCACGCGCAACACGGCGACGGTCTCGGCCGACCAGTACGACCCCGATCCGTCGAACAACACCTCGTCGGCGGACCTCGAGGGCGTCTCGCAGGTCCCGACGCTCTCGGAGTGGGGACTCGTTCTCCTCGGCCTCGCCCTCGCTCTCGCGGGCGCGCGGGCGCTGCGCGGCGGCTCGGGCGGCTAGTCGCCCGCCCGCAGCTTGTTGTACGCGTCGAGCGCGGCGACCTTGTAGCATTCCGCGAACGTCGGGTAGTTGAAGACCGTGTCCACCATGACGTCCAGCGTGCCGCCGAGCGCGAGGAAGCTCTGGCCGATGTGGATGAGCTCGGTCGCCGCCGTCCCGAGGATGTGGATGCCGAGGAGCTTCCGCGTCTCGGCGTGCACGAGGATCTTCAGGATGCCGGTGTCGTCGCCCACGATCGCGCCGCGGGCGATCTCGCGATAGTGCGCGACGCCCGTCTCGTACGGGACGGCCTCCTTCGTGAGCTCCTCCTCGGTCTTCCCGACCATCGAGATCTCGGGAACGGAGTAGATGCCGATCGGATAGAGGTGGGGAAGCGATTCGCACGCGACGCCGAACGCGTGACACGAGGCGAGGCGCCCCTGTTCCATCGACGTCGAGGCGAGGGCCGGAAAGCCGATGACGTCGCCCACGGCGTAGATGTGCGGCTGAGCGGTCTGGTAGGCCTCGTTGACCTCGAGGCGGCCGCGCTCGTCGGCCTGGAGCCCCGCCGCCGCCAGATTGAGAGGCGCCGTGGCGCCGACGCGCCCGACGGAGTAGAGCAGGAGGCCGGACGCGATCTTCTTGCCGGACTTGAGCGTCGCGGCGACGCGTCCGGGCCGCTCGACGGCGACGGTCGCGACCTCCTCGCCGAGGCGGAGCGTGCAGTTGAGCTTGCGGAGGAAGAACGAGAGCGCTTCGGCGATCTCGTCGTCGACGAAGTCGAGGAGAACGGGGCGCTTGTCGACGATCGTGACCTCGATCCCGAGCGCCGCGAACATCGAGGCGTACTCGACGCCGATGACCCCGGCGCCCACGACGAGGAGCGACCTCGGGAGCCTCTTGAGCGAGAGGATCCCGTCCGAGTCGATGACGGACTCGCCGTCCACGGGCACGGGCGGCGCGGCGGGCTTCGTGCCGACCGCGATCACGACTTTCTCCGCCTCGACCTCGAGCGTCCCGCTGGCGCCCGTGACGGTCAGGTGGTGCGGATCCGTGAAGGCCGCGCTTCCGCCGAGAAGAGCGATTCCGTTCCGCTTCATCTGGGACCGGATGACGTCGATCTCGCGCGTGATGACCTGCTGACACCGGAGGAGGAGGTCTTCCATCGTGATGTTTTCCTTCACGCTGTAGGACGCTCCGTAGTAGGCGCGCTGCGCGATCCCGCTCAGGTAGAGGACCGCCTCGCGGAAGGTCTTGGACGGGATCGTGCCCGTGTTCACGCAGACGCCGCCGACGACCTGTCGCTTCTCGCAGATCCCGACCCTCTTGCCGAGCTTGGCGGCCTGGACGGCCGCGCGCTGTCCCGCCGGCCCCGTCCCGAGAACGAAGAGATCGAACTGCTGCATGGGCGCGAGGATTCTAGCCGCCCGTGTGAAGATCCGGTGGCGTGCGCTCGTCTTCCGGAGGCCCCGTCCGGGCCGTCCTCTTCGACATGGACGGCGTCCTCGTCTTCAGCGAGGACGCGTGGTTCGCCGTCTACAACGAGACGCTCGCGTCCTTCGGCCACGCGCCGATCCGGCGGGCCGCTTTCGACGCAATCTACGGAAACGGCACGGAGGCCGACCGAGCGGCGTACATGCCCGAGAGGACGGTCGCCGAGATCGACGCGGCGTACCGGGGGTTTTTCGAGACTCACCTTGGCCTCATCAGACCGAACTCCGAGGCGCCCGCCGTCCTCGCGGCCCTCCGCGGGGCGGGCATCCGCACGTCCGTCGCGACGAACACGAACCGGGCGCTCGCGGGCCGAATCCTCGAGGCCCAGGGGCTCCTCGGGCTCCTCGACGACGTCTCGGGCGCCGACGAGGCGGGCGCGGGCAAGCCGGACCCCGCCGTCGTGCGGCTCGCGGCCGCGCGGGCCGGCGCGCCCCTCTCGCGCTGCGTGTTCGTCGGCGATTCGCGGTACGACGAGGAGGCCGCCCGCCGCGCCCCGGTCCGTTTCGTGGGCCTCGGGTACGGCGCCGGGGAGCGCGTCGGGACGCTCGGCGCGCTCCCGGCCCTCGTCGGCGCGGCCGCGTCCAGAACCCGCACGGCGTCCGATTCGTAGAGAGGAGCGGCATGCGCGCCGAATGGAGAGACCTCGTCCGCGAAACCGTCCGGTCCTTCGACTCGGACGAGGTCCGCGGGATGTGGTCCGTGGACTGGCGCCGGGCGCGCGAGGCCTTCTTCGAGGATCACCGGTCCGAGATCGAGGCCGAGCCGCGCCGCTTCCGGCGCGGGCTCCTGAAGGCGAACGCGGTCGTGCTCGGGCTCGCGCGCCGGCTCGCGCCGCCCCGGCGGATCGTCTTCGCGTTCGTCCTCGTCCTCGTCGTTCTCGCGATCGTCGAGCACGCCGTGGCGGACGTTCCGGGGTGGGCGCACTTCGTGCTCCTCGTCGCGGTCCTCGCGCTCACGTTCCTCCTCGCGATGGAGCTCGTCGACAAGCTCCATTTCAGGGACGAGCTCGTGATGGCGCGCGCGCTCCAGGCGCAGCTCGTGCCGCGGCCCCTCCCGGAGATCGGGAACTTCGAGCTCGCGGGCGAGAGCCGCGTCGCGAACACCGTCGGCGGGGACCTCTACACGTTCGAGCCGCTGCCGGGGGGACGCGTGGCCGTTCTTTTCGGCGACGCGTCGGGACACGGGATGGCCGCGGGCCTCGTGATGGCCGTGACGCACGCGGCGTTCCGGACGCAGCTCGGCGTCGATCCGTCGCCCGCCGCGATGGCGGCGTCCCTGAACCGCGTGTTGTGCGAGACGGGCAGCGCGCGCTCGTTCTTCGCCGGGATATCGGGTCTCCTCGAGCCGGACGGCTCTTTCTCGGCGGTCGTCGCCGGCCATCCGCCCGTCCTCAAGCTCGACCGGACCGGCCGCATCGTCGGGCGCCTCGGAAAGGGTTCCTATCCTCTCGGCATCCGCAGGAGCACGGCCTGGGATCTCGAGACGGCCGCCCTCGCGCCTGGCGAGACGCTCCTCTTCCATTCGGACGGCCTGGCGGAAGCCCGCGGGGAGGGCGGCGAGGAGTTCGGTGACGCCCGCGTCGAGGCCGTCGCGGCCCGGATGGCCGGGGCGCGGCCCGGCGAGCTCGTCGCGGCGCTCACGGCCGAGCTCGACCGTTTCCTCGGGCGCGTGCCGGCCGACGACGACGTCTCGATCGCCGCGGTCCGCCGGAAGCTCGCGTGAGGCCGGGCGGCGCCGCCGCGTCCTTCGGCGGAGAACGCCGGGGCGCCCTCCTGATCGCGGCGGCGGCCCTCCTCTGGTCGACCGGCGGCCTCGCGATCAAGCTCGTGGCGCTCCCCGCTCTCGGCGTCGTCTTCTGGCGATCGTTCGTCTCGGGCGTGTTCCTCCTTCTCGTCTTCCGTCCGTCGCGGGCGAGGTGGCGGCACGCGGCGCCGTCCACGGTCGCCGTCTACGCGCTCATGATCCTGACGTTCGTGTCCGCGACGAAGATGACGACGGCCGCGAACGCGATCTTCCTCCAGTACACGGGGCCGCTGTACGTCCTCGCGCTCGCGCCGTTCCTCCTCAAGGAACGGTTCCGGAAGGCCGACGCTGCCGCCGTCGGCGTCGCGCTCGCCGGGATGTCTCTTTTCTTCGTCGGGAGGCTCGACGCCGGCGCGCTCGCGGGCAACCTCGTGGCGGTGGCGTCGGGAGTCTTCTTCGGTCTCACCGTCCTCCTCCTGCGCCGCGACGCGTCGGGCGACGCGATCCCGTCCGTCATCGCCGGTAACCTCCTCGCGGCAGCGCTCGCGCTGCCCTTCGCGTGGCGACATCTCGCTCTGGACGCGCGCGGGCTCCTTCTCGTCCTCTTTCTCGGGATCGTCCAGATGGGCATCAGTTACGTCCTCTTCGTGAAGGGCCTGAGGACCGTGCCCGCCGCCGAGGCATCGCTTCTCGGGATGCTCGAGCCGATGTTCAACCCGCTCTGGGCGTTCCTCGGCCTGGGCGAACGCCCGTCCGCGTGGGCGTCGCTCGGCGGGGCGATCGTTCTCGCGGCCGTCGCCGGAAGGACCGTCTTCGGCGCGCGGTCCGTCGCAGCGGCCCCGCCGCCGTCGCCGGACTGAGGCAGAAGCAGGACGCGCCGGGAGCATCCGAGCCGGCGGCGTCCGCCGCGCGCGATAGTCTTCGCGTTCGATGGCACGTTTCGCCGCTTTTCTCCGCGCCGTCAACGTCGGCGGGCGCGTCGTCAAGATGGACGCGCTGAAGGGGATCTTCGAGTCCACGGGCCTCTCGGACGTGGAGAGCTTCATCGCGAGCGGGAACGTCGTCTTTTCTTCGAAGGGGGAGAAGGGCCTCGAGCGGAAGATCGCGGCCAGGCTCGAGGAAGCGCTGGGCTACGGGGTCGTGACGTTCGTGCGGTCGATCGACGAGGTCGTCGCGGCCGCCGCGCACGATCCCTTCCCGAAGAGGGAGGCCGCCCGCTTCCCGACGTACCTCGTCGGGTTCCTTTCGAAGGACCTCGACGCCGAAGGCGTCGAGAGACTCTCTCGCCTCTCCACGAGAGAAGACCTCTTCCACGTCCGCGGGCGGGACTTCTGGTGGCTCTCCGCGCACCACCAGGCCCGGCCCGCGATCTCGCCCCGCCAGCTCGAGAGAGCGCTCGGAGAGCCGACCACCCTCCGCAACGTGAACACGATCCGCCGCATGGCGGAGCGGTACGGAGCTATTTCCGCCCGACGTTCCTCAGGAACGTGAAGTCCGCGGTCTCGTTCATCGTCTCGAGGCCGGTGAGGTCCTTCGCGTGGACGGCGACGGCCTTCATCGTGTAGAGGGACACGTAGGGGAGGGTCTCGGCGACGCGGCGCTGGATGTCCGCGTAGAGCGCGCGCCGCGCCTCGCGGTCCACCGTGCGGCGCGCCTCGTCGATCCAGCGGTCCACGTCCGGGTCCGCGTAGAACCCGCGGTTCCAGCCCTTCGGCGGGACGGACGCCGAGAGGAAGACCTCGTGGTAGTGGTCGGGGTCGACGATCCCCTGCCAGCGCAGGGAGAAGACCTGGAAGTTCCCTTTCACGACGTCCTGGTAGAACGTCGCGAAGTCGTTCGAGCGGATCTTCGTCTCGACGCCGGCCTCCTTCCATTGCGCGGCGATCGCCGTCGCCTGGAGGATCGCCGTCTCGTCCGTCGAGGTCTTGTACGCGAGGGTGAGGCGGGGTCTGCCGCCGCCGGGGTCGGGGAAGCCCGCCTCGTCGAGGAGGCGCCGCGAGGCGGGAAGGTCGCGGGTCAGCTTCGGCAGTCCGTCGAGCCGCGCCCAGTGTCCCGGCGGGAGGAGCGTCTCCGTCGTCTCGACCGTGTCGCGGAAGAGCCCGTGGACGATCGCCTCGCGGTCGAGCGCGAGGGCCAGGGCCCTGCGCACCTTCTGGTTCGAGAGCACGGCATCCCGGAAGTTGAACGCGAGGTACGCGTACGTCGAGCCCGGCCTCGTCGTCACGGAGAGCCGCGGGCTCGCGGCGAGGCGCGGGAGGAGGTCGGGAGGAATGTTGTTGAGCGAGAGGTCGAGGGTGCCGTTCAGGAGCTCGAGCGCGCGCGTCGTCGCGTCGGGGACGACGCGCATGACGAGCCTCGAGAGCTTCGCGTCGCCGCCCGTGGCGCCGGCGAACCGCTCGAAGACGACGCGGTCGTCCGGGCGCGACTCCACGAACCTCCACGGGCCCGTGCCGACGGGCGCGGTGTCCGCCTGCTCGCGCGTCGTCCCGCGCGGGAGGATGCCGAGCAGAAGCTGCAGGGGGAAGGACGCGTACGGCTGCGTCAGCCGGAAGACGACGTCGAGAGGCGACGGCGTTTCGATCGACGCGATGATCCGGAGCGGCTCCTTCTTGCCGCTCGTGAAACCGTCGGCGAGGAGGCTGCGATACGTGTACGCGACGTCCTCGGCCTCGCACGGGCGGCCGTCCTGGAACCGCACGCCGCTTCGGAGGTGAAAGCGCCACGTGACGGCGTCGTCCGTGGACCACGTCTCGGCGAGATCGGGCAGGAACTCGCCGCCCTCGCCTTTCTTCAGGAGCGCGTCGTAGAGGACGTCGTGCGTGCGCCACGAGGCCTGGTCCGTCCCGACGCGCGGATCGAGGTGGAGGGGCGAGGATTCGATGGCGACGACGAGGGAATCGGAGGGATTCTCCGAAGGTGAGGAGCGGCCGCAGCCCGCGGCGAGCAGAAGGGCGGCGAAGGGAAGGGACCTTCGAAGAGACGCGGAGGCGCGAAAGCGCCTCCGGCCGCGGCTAGAATGCCCCATGCCGTTCAAGACCCCGGAGTCTAGCGTCCGCCCGCACGCGCTCGCCGCGATCCTGCCGGCCGTTCTTCTCGTCGGCGCGGCGTCCGCGGCCGCGGCGCCGCCGCGGGTCGTCGTCCTCGGATTCGACGGGGCGGATCACGCGCTCGTCGCGAAGATGATCGCAGAAGGAAAGCTCCCGAACCTCGCGGCCCTCGCGCAGAAGGGCGGCTTCACCGAGCTCCTCCCGACGATTCCCGCGCAGACCCCGGTCTCCTGGTCGACGTTCTCGACGGGCCTGTCCCCGGGCCGCACCATGATCTTCGATTTCCTCAAGCGGAACCCGAAGACGTACCGCCCCGAGTTCGCGATCGCCGAGGAGGGGAAGAAGGACTTTCTGCTCGGAAAGAACAACAGGGTGGGGATCCCGGCGGCGCTCGGCGGGCTGGCGTTTCTCGTGGTGTGGGGGCTGCTGAGGATTTTTCTTGGAAGGCGCGTGAAGGGCCCCGGCACGAGGGAGGCCGGCGCCGCGTCCGCGGCGTCCGCCTCGACGCCGTCTTCCCGGCGCTCCGCGGTTCCCCTCGTCGCCGGGCTGGTTGCGGCTGCCGTATTCACCTTCATAGGAATCTCGTTTTCTTCCCTTCTCCCGACTCAAATCCCCTTCGCCACGAACAACCGCCGCGGGACGCCGTTCTGGGAGCTCGCCGGCGCCCGGGGGATCCACTCCGTCGTCATGCACGTGCCCGTGACGTTCCCGGCCGTGGATTACGACAACGGCCGGCTCATTTCCGGCCTCGGCGTCCCGGACGTACGCGGGCGGATCGGGACGCCTTCGTACTACACGTCCGACCCGTTCTTCGCTCCGAAGAACAAGAACGAGTTCTCCGTCGAGCTCGTCCGTCTCGAGTCGAACAAGGGGACGATCCAGACGGAGGTCTTCGGGCCCTACAACAAGCTCTTCCCGGAGCCGCCCGTCATCAAGGTCCCGATGACGCTCACCGTCGCGCCCGACGGGGCCAGCCTCAGAATCGAGCCGAAGGGCTCGGATCCGGTCACGTTGAAGGTGGGCGAGTGGTCGCCGTGGGTCGTGTTCACGTTCCCGTTCAACCGGCTCGTGAAGATGACGGGCATCGGCCGATTCCACCTCGCGGCAATCGCGCCCGAGATCAGCCTCTACCTCTCGCCGATTCACTTCAACCCGTCGGACCTGCCGCCTTCGGTCAAGATCACGGCGCCGGGCGGCCTCGCGAAGAGGCTCGCGGCGCATTACGGCCCCTACAAGACGATGGGCTGGCAGATCGACACGTGGTCGATGAGCGAGGAGACGATCGACGAGGCGACTTTCCTCGAGGACGTCGCGCACACGATCGTGCCGTTCCGGAAGATGATGAACGACTTCCTCGACGAGAAGGACCTCGGGCTCTTCGTCCAGATCTACGAGTTCCCCGACCGCGTCGCGCACTGCTTCTGGCGGTTCCTCGACCCGCAGCACCCGATGTACGACGCCGAGAAGGCGAAGAAGTGGGCCCCCGCGTTCGAGACGACCTACGGGCAGATGGACGGCCTCGTCGGCGACGCGATGCGGAAGCTCGGGCCCGCGGACGTCCTGATCGCCCTCTCGGATCACGGGTTCTCGACGTGGCGCCGCTCCGTGAACTACAACACCTGGCTCGTCCAGAACGGGTTCATGACGCTCCGAGGCGGCGGCGGCGGGCCGCAGGACCTCGAGGCCCTCTTCGGCCAGGGCGAGTTCTGGCCGAACGTGGACTGGTCGAAGACGAAAGCCTACGCGATGGGCCTCGGCGACATCTACGTCAACCTCAGGGGCCGCGAGGGCGAGGGGATCGTCGCGCCGGGCGCCGAGTACGACGCGGTGCGCGACGAGATCAAGAGGAAGCTCGTGACGCTCGTCGACCCGAAGACGGGACAGCGCGCGGTCTCGCGCGTCCTCACGCGCGAGGAGGCCTACGGCTCGTTCGACGCGGACGTCATCCCGGACCTCTTCGTCACGAACACGATCGGCACGCGTATCGGCTGGCAGGGGAGCCTCGGCGTCGTCACGAAGGACGTCTTCGAGGACAACGCGCAGATCTGGTCGGGCGACCACTGCTCGCTGGACCCGGCCCTCGTCCCCGGGATCCTCTTCGCGAACCGGCCGCTCCCCGCGGGGAAAACGCCGTGGATCGCGGACGTCCCCGCGACGATCCTCCACGTGCTCGGCGTCGAGGCGCACGACAAGCTGGACGGAGTTCCGCTGTTCTGAGCCCGCGCCCCTCCGCCCTGGTCCTCGCCGCGGTTCTCGCGGGATCGCGCGCGGCGGCCCAGGTGGCCCCGTCTCCGGAACCGTCCGCGCCGGCGGCGGAGGCGCCCGAACGCCCGGCCTCGTCTCTCGGCGTCGAGGAGCGCCGGCGCGAGCTCGCGGACCTGAGGCGCCGGCTGGCCGAGCTGAAGGGCCGCTACGAGGCGTCGAAGAGGCGCGAGGCCGACCTCAGGGGCCAGCTCGAGACCGCCGACCTCGATCTCCAGATCCAGACGGGCGAGCGCCGCGTCCTCGACCTCCGCAAGGCCGAGACCGAGCGGGACGCCGCCCGCGCCGCGACCGACCGCGACGCCGCTCGCCGGGAGGCGGACGCGCGGCGGAGCGACCTCGCGACGCGCATGGCGGCGCTCTACAGGCTCGGCCGCCTCGGCTACCTGCGGCCTCTCGCGTCCGCGGACTCGGCGGCGTCTTTCCTGGACGGGCTGCGGCTCCTGACGCACCTCGCGCGCCGCGACGCGACGCTTCTCGCCCGCCACGAGGAAGCGGCGGCGACACTCGCCTCGCGCGAGGAGGAGCTCGCCGGGAAGCAGCGCGAGCTCGCCGACCTCGCTGCCGAGAGCCGGCGGAAGGAGATCGCGCTCGCCTCGGCGCGCTCGCGGAAGGCGACGCTCCTCGCCCGGGTGCACGAGACCGCCCGCGTCGAGGAGAGGCAGGTCTCGACGCTCGAGGACAAGTCCGAGAGGCTCGCGGCGCTCCTCGACCTCCTCGAGGGCCGCGGCCGCGCGCTCGCGCCGGGGGCGGCCTCCATCCGCAAGTACCGGGGCGCCCTGGACTGGCCGCTCAAGGGGACGGTCGCCGTGCCGTTCGGCCGCATCGCGAACCCGAAGTTCCCGAAGACGTTCCTGCGCTCGTCGGGCTGGACGCTGGACGCGCCGACCGGGACGCCGGTCCGGGCGGTCTTCTCCGGCGAGGTCGTCTACGCGCAGTGGCTCAAAGGCTACGGGAACCTCGTCGTCGTGGATCACGGGGACGGTGTCTTCACGATCTACGGGCGTCTCGCGACCGGCACGATCGGGCGCGGCGAGCACGTCGGCATCGGCGACCAGGTCGGCATCCTCGGCGAGTCGCCGGAGGACGAGCCGGCCGGCCTCTACTTCGAGATCCGGGACAACCGGACCTCCGCGGACCCCGCGACGTGGCTGCGCTGAGACGCGTATCATCCGGGCGTGAGTAAATCCCGCGTCGTCGGCCTCGTCGCCTCCGCGTCCCTTCTCCTGGCCCTGTTCGTCGTCCTTCCCGGCATGGGCGCCGACGAGAAGGACACGGAGAGGAACGACACCCTCTACCGTCCGCTGGGCCTCTTCACGGAGGTCCTCGGCCTCGTGAGGTCCAACTACGTCGAGCCCGTCGAGCTCAAGCCGCTCCTCGCGGGGGCGTTCGCGGGCATGACGGAGGCCCTCGACCCGTTCTCGGAGTACGTGCCCCCCGAGAAGATGGCCGCGTTCGCGGCCTGGGAGGCGTCGCGCGAGAAGAAGGACGTCCTCGACACCGGGATCGTCCTCGCGCGGCGGTTCGGGTTCCCGGTCGTCGTCGCCGCGATCGACGGCAGCCCCGCGGCGGCGGCGGGAGTCAAGAGCGACGACGTGATCGAGAAGGTGGACGGGCAGCTCACCCGCAACACGGCCCTCTGGGAGCTCGACGCGAAGCTGTCCGGCAAGGCCGGAGGCCGCGTGCGCCTCGAGGTCGTCCGCGAGGGCAAGCCGCGCCACCGGACGATCGACATCGTGCGCGCGAGCTGGAGCCCGTCCATGCCCTCGGCCGAGCGGGTGGAGGGCGAGACCGTGGTCCGCATCCCGTCCTTCACGCCCGGCACGGCGGCAGCGATCCGGAAGATCCTCGAACCGCTCGACCGGACGCACCCGCTGATCCTCGACGTGCGGAGCAACGCGATGGGCAGCTTCGACGAGGCCGCCCGGGCCGCGGCGCTCTTCGTGACGCCCGGGCCCCTCGGCGAGCTGACGGGCCGGAGGATCGCGGGAAAGACGTTCCAGGCCGCGCCGGGCGAGCGCGTCCACGAGAGCCCGCTCGTCGTCCTCGTCGACAGCGGCACGGCGGGCGCGGCCGAGCTCTTCGCGTCCGCCCTGCGCGAGGCCACGGTGCGGGCGCCCGCGCCCGGGCCGAAGGCCGTGCGTGATGCGCAGGCTCCGACGAAGGACGACGACGACTCCCTCGACGCGGAAGGCGGGACCGAGACGGCCAAGGGCGCCGAAAGGCTCGCCGTACGTCTCGTCGGCGAGACGACCGTCGGCATGGGCTTCACTTCGGACGTCGTGAGGCTCTCGAGCGGAGGCTCGCTCAAGCTCGCCGTCGGCAAGATCCACACGCTCGCCGGCAGGACGCTGTGCCCGAAGGGCCTCCAGCCCGACGATCGCGTCTTCCACGGGCCGCCGGACGAGGCCACGGGCAAGAGCGACCCGATCCTCAAGCGCGGGCTCAAGGTCCTCGGCGAGACAGAGCGTCTCAAAGCGGCGGCGTGACCCGGCGCTCTCCGCGCGGGAAAAAGAGGTCCGGCGGAAGGTTCCGCTCCGCGCTGCTCCTCGTCCTCGCGGTCGCCCTCGGGGCCGCCGCGACGTGGGCGATGCGCGGCTGCCCGGGGACCGGGCGGCGCCCGTCGCCCGCGCCCGCGCCCGGGGCACCGGCGCCGTCGTCCGCGACCCCACGTGCCCGGGCCCCCCGCTCGAGCCGGATGCCGCCGGATTTCGAGTCGGTGAACGGCGGCGCGGGAGGCGGCGTCGTGGCGGTCGTCCTGGACGACCTCGGCTACGACGAGCGGGCACTCGAGACGCTGTCGGGCTGGGAGGGACCTCTCGCGCTGGCCGTCATTCCGAGCGCTCCGTACGCCGGGCGTGCGGACGCGCTCGCGAAGTCGAAGGGCTGGGACCTCCTCGTGCACCTGCCGATGGAGCCGGAGGCGGGGCGGTCGGAGGCCGAGTCGATCGGCGGGCGCGACGACGACGCGGCGATCCGCGCCAGGGTGCTCGCCGCCGTCGAGAGGACGCCCGGCGCCGTCGGGATCAACAACCATCAGGGCTCGAAGGCGACGGCGGACGCGAGGGTCGTGAGGGCCGTTCTCGGCGTCGTGAAGGAACGGGGTCTTTTCTTCCTCGACTCGCGGACGACGAGCGCCTCCGTCGCGGGCGCGGAGGCCTCCGCGCTGGGCGTCCCGTTCCTCGCGCGCGACGTCTTCCTCGACGACGCCGCGGCCGAGACGGCCGCGAAGGGCGGCGCGCCGGAAGCGCTCGACGCCGCGTGGGCGCGCGCGCTCGCGCTCGCGCGGAAGAAGGGCGACGCGATCGTCATCGGGCACCCGCGGCGCGAGACGCTGGAGTTCCTCGAGAAGAAACTGGCTTCGGAGAAGACGGCCGGGGCGAGGCTCGTTCGGGTTTCCGAGCTGGTCCCATAGGACCGGGACAGGGAAAAGAGAAGATTCTTCTAGGAAATCCCCTCTTCTTTTTTCTCTTCCTCTTTCACGGCGTCCCAGAGCGCGTCGAGCTCCGCGAGCGGCGTGCCCTTGATTTCCTTCCCGGCGGCGCGTGCGCGCCGCGCGACTTCCTCGAACCGTCTCCGGAACCTGTCGTTCGTGCCCTGGAGCGCCGCCTCCGGATCGACGCCGTGGCGGCGGGCCACGTTGACGACCGTGAAGAGGAGGTCCCCGATCTCGGAGGCGACGCGCCCCTTGCGGGCCGCGGGGTCTCCGCCGGCCGGCGAGGCGAGCTCCGCCTTGAACTCCGCGACCTCCTCGTCGAGCTTCGCGAGGACGTCGGCGTCGCGCTCCCAGTCGAAGCCGAGGTCCGCCGCGCGCGCCGCGAGGCGCACGGACTTGAGGAGAGCGGGAAGCGCGCGGGGCACTCCGTCGAAGGGGGAGGGGGGCCGCCCCTCCTTCTCGCGCTCCTTCCGCTTGAGCTCCTCCCACTGGACACGGACGCCGTCCGCGTCGTGAACTCGGGCCTCGCCGAAGACGTGCGGATGCCGCGCGACCATTTTGTCGTGGATGCGGCGGGCGACGGACGCGAAGTCGAAGTCGCCACGCTCCTTCCCGAGCTGGGCCAGGAAGACGATCTCGAAGAGGAGGTCGCCCAGCTCGCCCTCCACCTCGGCGAAATCCTCGCGCGCGAGGGCGTCCATGGCCTCGTAGCACTCCTCGAGGAGGTAGCCCGACAGGGTCTGAAACGTCTGTTTCCGGTCCCACGGGCACTCCGCCCGAAGCCGTTCCATGAGCGTCACGAGCGCCTCGGCGGCGTCGCCGGCGGACCGGGATGGCACTTTTTTCTGCATCGACGCTGACCTCTCGCTGTCGTCCCGTAAAATACGACGACCCGAGGGGTTCTATGTCCGAAAACCCGAAGACCATCAAGGTCGTGGACCGACGCCTCTTCACGGCCGATGGCGAGGTCCGCGAGGACGTGAACGCGGAGACGGCGGCTCCCGAGGCTCCGGCCGCGGCTGCGCCCGCGGCCGAGGCTGCCGTGCCGCAGGCGCCCGCCGAGCCGCCGGCGGCCACGAGCCCCGCCTTCCTCGCGCTTCTCGACATGCTCGCGCAGACGGGGCTCGTCTACCTCGAGGGCGTGCCCGACGCCGCCGGCCGCCGGCAGCCGAACGTCGCCGGCGCGCGTCAGATCGTGGATGCGCTTCTCGCGATCCGCGAGAAGACCCGCGGGAAGCTGTCCTTCGAGGAGAACGACGCTCTCGAAGGCATCCTCGGAGAGCTGCAGCTCGTCTTCACGCGGCTCGCGGCCGGACCCCGGCCGAAGGGCCCGGTTCCCCCGCCGGCGGCGAGGCGCGGCTGAGGAAGCCCTCGGACCCGTCCGGGCCCTCCGGGCCGCACGCGCGCGCGGCGCTCGCCGCGTGCGCCCTGGCCGTCCTCGCGCTCGCCCCGGCGGCCGGCGCCCAGGTCCTCGTGGCCCCCGGCGAGAGCACGGAGACCGCCTTCCGCAAGCAGGTTCGCGGCCAGTGGTTCGGGTGGCTCGCCGCGCAGGAGGAGGGCGACGCGGACCTCGCGCGACGCAAGGTCGACGAGATCCTCAAGCACGCCCAGAAGATCGAGATCCGGCGGATGACGGACCTCGCGCTCTCGGCGACGCTCCTCGGAAGGCGCCAGCTCGTCGCCGGAAAGCCGGCCTTCGCCCGCGAGGCGTTCGCCGCGGCGATCCGGCTCGACCCGGACCTGCCCGAACCGCGCTGGGCACGCCTCGGCCTCGCGTTGAGGTCGCGGGAGCCCGGCGAGATCGCACGGGGGCTCGCGGGCGCGCTCCGGGCGACGTTCGCGGACGGAGAGTCGCGGCGCGTCAACCTCGTCCGCGCCGCGCTCCTCTTCCTCGGGACGGTCGCGGCCGCGGCCCTCGCGGCGCTCGTGATCCTCCTCGTGCGGCACGGGGCGCGCCTCGTCCACGACCTGAAGGAGTCGGCCGGAGGATTCCTTCGCGGCCGGGCGAGCATCGCCCTCGTCCTCGGAACTCTGGTCCTGCCTCTCCTGCTCGGCCTGGACGTCGTCTGGCTCGCGCTCTTCCTCTTCGTGCTCGTCTTCGGGTACGCGACGCTCGAGCAGAGGATCGTCCTGTCTGCTGCCCTGCTCTCCCTCGTCCTGTTCCTTCCGGCGCTCGACCGCTTCGCCTACGAGTTCGCCATCTCGTCCTCGCCGATCTTCCGCGGCGCCGAGGCGCTCCAGGAGTCCCGTTACGACCAGCGCGTCCTGGACAACCTCGAGGCCGCCAAGAACATCGCGCCGGACGACGTGGACATCCGGTTCCTCCTCGGGCGCCTCTATCAGTCGCTCGGCCAGAACGACCGCGCGATCCTGGAGTACACCGCCGGCTCGCAGCTCGCGCCGCACGACATCCGCTGCCTCGTGAACCGCGGCAACATCCGCTTCGTCGACGGAGACCTCGGCTCGTCCCAGGAGGACTACCAGCAGGCTCTCAAGCGGGATCCGCGCTCGATCGCCGCGCGCTACAACCTGGCGCTCCTCTACGCCGAGACGTTCCGGACGGTCGAGGCGGCGCAGACCCTTCAGGAGGCCCGCGCGCTCGACGCCGGCGCCGTCCAGAGCTTCCAGGACACGCCGACTCTCGTGAAGGTCGTCTCGATCGGCTTCACGCCCGACGACGCCCGGCGCAAGATCGACGAGATGGACCGCGTGGGCCGCAGCCGGAGGCTCCTCGGCCAGTACCGGAGCTGGAACCCGCTCGCCGGTTTCCTCGTCCCGCTCGTTCTCGCGCTCCCGGTCGCCGTCGCGGCGGCCTGGGGTCTCGATTTCGCGCGCCGGCGCCGCCGCGGGTACGCCTCCGAGTGCCAGAAGTGCGGTCGGGCCTTCTGCCGCCTGTGCAAACCGTCCACCGAGAGCGCCCTCCTCTGCTCGCAGTGCATCCACGTCTACCTCAAGAAGGACGGCGTCGCGATCGAGACGAAGCTCCAGAAGCTGGAGGACGTGCGCCGCCGCAAGTCGTTCGACGAGCGGGTCCGGGCGGGCCTCAACGTCTTCCTGCCGGGTGCGGCGGCCTTCCTCGACTCCCGTCTCGCGCTCGCGGCCCTCGCGTTCGGACTGTTCGCGTTCGGGATTCTCGCCGCCTTCTTCGGGCCCCGCGTCGCGGCGCTCCCGCGGCCGACGCTCTCCGACGGCGTGTCGGGAATGGCGTTCTGGGGCGCCGTCGCCCTCGCCGGCTGGCTCGTGGGCGCGTTCACGACCGCGCGGAAGGTCTGACGATGGCGCTCGAGGGAACGCTCCGCGACTTCTCGCTGGCGGACATCCTCCAGCTCATCTCCCTCCAGCACAAGACGGGTCTCCTTTCCGTTCGAAGCCCCGGGGACACCGTGACGCTCGGGTTCGTGGACGGGCAGCTCGTCTCGGCCGAGTCGTCGGCCCAGCGGCTCGACACGCGGCTCGGGACCGTCCTCGTGAAGACCCGCCGACTGACGCCCGAGGCGCTCGCGCGGGCGCTCGAGATGCAGGCGCAGACGCTCCAGCGCCTCGGGTTCATCCTCCTCCGGAACGGCTTCTGCTCCCCGCAGGACCTTCGCGACGGGCTCGACATCCAGATCCGTCGGATCGTCTACGGCCTCTTCCGCTGGACGGACGGCGACTACGTGTTCGAGCAGACCGACCACGTCGACTACGACACCGAGTCCACGACGCCGGTCTCCGTGGAGCGCCTCCTCATGGAGGGCGCGCGGATGCTCGACGAGTGGCCCATCGTCGAGAAGGTCGTCTGGTCGCTCGATCTCGTCTACCAGAAGGTCCCCGTGGCCCAGCCGGTCATCCCCGCAGAGGACGAGGACGAGGTGGAGGTCATCGAGGATTCGACGGTCGCCAAGCGGGCGCGCGACCGGAGGGTCGAGCCGATCCGCGTCTCGCGCGCCGAATGGTCCGTTTACGAGCTCGTCGACGCTCAGCGCACCGTCGCGGAGGTCAACGAGCTCGCCTTCCTGTCCGAGTTCGACGGCTGCAAGGCGTTCTTCGACCTCGTGAGCCGCGGTCTCATCGAGGAGGCGATGCCGCGGGCGGTGGAAGCCCCGGAGGAGGCCGATGCGCCGCTCGGAGCGCCGGCTCCGCGCGCCCGGCAGGCCCCGCTCGATCTGAACCTGCTCGTCGGCCTCGGCCTGGCGCTCGCCCTCGCCGTCGCCGTGAGGTTCCAGTCGAGAAACCCCCTGAACCTCGTCACGCTCCCGCCCCGCCGCGGCCCGATCGTCGTCGGCTACGAGAAGGCCGTCTCTCTGCTCAAGCTCCGGCGCCTCGCCGAAGGCGTGGACACCTACACTCTTCTCTCGGGACGTCTGCCGGACGGGCTCGACGCGCTCGTGGCCTCGCACATCGTGCCGCCGAGGGATCTGGACGACCCGTGGGGCTCGAAATACCGCTACATCGTCGAAGGCGACAAGTTCTACCTCGTCGGATTCGATGCGGAGGGCCACACCGACCCGGACCTTCTCTTTTCGAGAACCCTCGTCCTTCGGGATGCGAAGGGTCAGGAGGCCGGCCCGCATCCCGAAAGGGAAATTACTGTAGTTGAATGAGTTGCTCGATCTAACTCGGGACTGTAAGTGCGCCGTTTCCAGGACTTGACAATAGGACGCTAAGATCCTATCTTGGCCTGCGGTCCTGATAGCGGGCCGGAGGAGTCCAGGGAAATGAGCAAGATCATCGGAATCGACCTCGGCACGACGAACAGCGTCGTGGCCGTTCTGGAAGGCGGGGCCGCGGAAGTCGTCGCGAACAGCGAGGGCGGCCGTACGACGCCGTCCGTCGTCGCCTACACGAAGACGGGCGAGCGCCTCGTCGGCCAGGTCGCCAAGCGCCAGGCCGTCACGAACCCGGCGAACACGGTGTACTCGATCAAGCGGTTCATGGGCCGCCGCTTCGACGAGGTGAACGACGAGATGAAGATGGTGCCCTACAAGGTCGTCCGTTCCGCGAACGGCGACGCGCGCGTCGTCGCGGGGGGAAAGGAGCTGTCGCCCCCCGAGATCTCCGCGATGATCCTCACGAAGCTGAAGGAGGCCGCCGAGGCCTATCTCGGGGAGAAGGTGGACCGCGCGGTGATCACGGTTCCGGCCTACTTCAACGACGCGCAGCGGCAGGCCACGAAGGACGCCGGACAGATCGCCGGCCTCAAGGTCGAGCGCCTCGTGAACGAGCCGACGGCGGCCGCCCTCGCCTACGGCCTCGACAAGAAGAAGAACGAGCTCATCGCCGTATACGACTTCGGAGGCGGCACGTTCGACATCTCGATTCTCGAGGTCGGCGAGGGCGTCGTCGAGGTCAAGTCCACGAACGGCGACACGCACCTCGGCGGCGACAACGTCGACCAGCGGATCGTCGAGTGGCTCGAGGCCGAGTTCAAGAAGGACCAGGGGATCGACCTCTCGAAGGACCCGATGGCCGTGCAGCGCCTCAAGGAGGCCGCGGAGAAGGCGAAGATCGAGCTCTCGACGACGGTGGAGACCGAGGTGAACCTCCCGTTCATCACGGCCGACGCCTCCGGCCCGAAGCACCTCACGCTCAAGCTCACGCGCGCGAAGCTCGAGTCGCTCGTGGACGACATCCTCCAGCGCTCCGTGGGGCCCTGCAGGCAGGCGCTCAAGGACGCGGGCATCGACGCCTCGAAGATCGACGAGGTCGTCCTCGTCGGCGGGCAGACGCGCATGCCGAAGATCCAGCAGATCGTGAAGGACTTCTTCGGCAAGGAGCCCAACAAGAGCGTGAACCCCGACGAGGTCGTCGCGATCGGAGCCGCGATCCAGGGCGGCGTCCTCGCGGGCGACGTCAAGGACCTGCTCCTCCTCGACGTCACGCCGCTCTCCCTCGGCGTCGAGACGCTCGGCGGCGTCATGACGAAGCTCATCGAGCGCAACACGACGATCCCGACGAAGAAGAGCGAGGTCTTCTCGACCGCGGCGGACGGGCAGACGTCCGTCGAGATCAAGGTCCTGCAGGGCGAGCGCGAGATGGCCGGCGACAACAAGCTCCTCGGCGTCTTCTCGCTCGTCGGCATCCCGCCGGCGCCGCGCGGGCTCCCGCAGATCGAGGTCACGTTCGACATCGACGCGAACGGCATCCTGAACGTCTCGGCGAAGGACCGCGGGACGGGCAAGGAGCAGAAGATCACGATCACGTCCTCCTCGGGTCTCGACAAGAAGGAGGTCGAGAAGCTCGTCAAGGACGCCCAGACCCACTCGGGCGAGGACAAGAAGCGCCGGGAGGCCATCGAGGCGAAGAA
>Ga0335085_10001788_pt1 | contig 43240 bp, 35 predicted proteins | sample Lox_Sample_45_FD_206712 | JGI IMG/M metagenome (GOLD analysis project Ga0335085, IMG submission 206712) | Soil microbial communities from Loxahatchee National Wildlife Refuge, Florida, United States - Lox_Sample_4.5 | ecosystem: Environmental > Terrestrial > Soil > Wetlands | place: USA... | reverse complement strand
ACGCTGCCGTTGTCCGCCCGAGAGGCGATTGCCTTTGTCTCCCAACTGAGAGTCGAGTCCGTTGGCCAGCTCTTGTTTGAGCACTTCGCCAAGGTTCGCGACCTGCAGGGCGTTTAGAACCTTTTCGTCATTAATCTTGGCCAGGTCGGATTCCAGACTGACGTTGAACCTCAGTGTACCCGCAGCAATGAAGGGATTCTGAGGCACATAGCCGATCTGCCGACGCCATGCCTTGCTATTACGCGGCACTAGGGCACGACCGCCAATGGCAATTCGTCCGCTTGAGGGCTCCAGCAAACCCGTCAGAAGGTCAACTAGGGTGGTTTTGCCGGCGCCGGAACGTCCAACGACGCCCAGTCGCATGCGCCGCTTTATTGCCACCGAGACCCCGTTAATCGCCGAAATTTTCGTGTGTGGATAGGCATAATGGACGTTGTCTAGGTCAATGGCGTCCCAGTCTCCGATTGGCTCGCTACTCACGTCAGCGGCCTGCCTCACTGCGAACTCGGCCAACTCGGCTTGGGTACGGCGGATATTCCAAATCGCCGGCACCGCAACATGAATTGAGCTGATCGTGCTCGAAATCTGGTTGAAGATTGGGACCATTCGCACGATGGCAACTCCATATATGGCAAGGACTCCGGCCATCTCTGTGCGCAAGTTGGTATGGGCGGAGACCACCAAGCCGACCACGACTAGGATCATCGCAATCGCGATCTCAATCGCATATTTAGGGATGCTCTGGATCGACGTCAGCGAAGCTTCCATGTCCGCGTAAACTTTCTGCGACTCGGAATAGCGCCTAACGAAGAATTCTTCCCGCCCATTGATTTTGATGTCTTTAAATCCGCTTAAGGCATGATTGAGAATTTCGAACGTCCTGTCGTGCGACTCGTGTTTTTCCGTTGCCAGTCGCCGCACTCGCCATTTCATCAAAGCGATGATCGCAAACCCAAGGATCGCGCCGAACAAAGCGAGGCCGATGCCAAAAATCACATTGATCGATACTAGCAGCGCAACGAATGACAGAATCATCACTCCGCTACTCGTCATCGAGAGAACACCCTTGAGCCCTGCCCGGGCCCAAGAAACGACATGCGCCATAATCGCATTGGCGAGCCGTGACGCGCTATTCGACAGGAACCATTCGTACGGCGCGGCCATGCATTGCTTCAGCAGATCGGTGGATACACGCCGTTCGATACGAGCGATCAGACGATTTTGATAATAGCTGTAAACGTACTCAAACAGGTCCTTGAACACCACCGCCGCCAGCAATGCGAAGGCGGTGATAATGACCAAGGTGTCCGCAGGAGGATCTCCTAGAAACCTCTCCAACGACACAAATCGCGCGCTGTTCTTCAAAGCTGCCGGATCGAGCATCAGGCCGATGAAGGGAATCAAAAGCGCCAGTGAAAAGGTCTGCAGGAACCCATTGACCACCATCAACGCGGCAAGAATTGCCACGCGAATCCGCTCCTGCCTAGTGAGCAAATCCCAGCTCAGGCGAATGATATTCTTGAGCTCGAGACCGACGGCAAGTTGAGGGGGCGACATTGCGTACCTCAGGTAGCGAGAACCGCCACCAAGGCTCCGCTGCGCACGATGTCAGTAATCTGCGCGATCGAATTTTGGTGAAGCGCTGCGAACTGTAGGCTGACACGCGGCGCCTGCGGATTCACGATCCAATTGGCCAGTTCGGCGACGTCTTCAATGACTTGTATACCGAACTCAGCTTCGCGCAAACAATAGTAGGATTTATCGGCCTTTTTGGGCTGGAAAGACGCGACCGGAACGCCGGCAATCGCCAACTCGATCAGCATCATGGAGGACATTCCGATCGCCATTTTGGTCGAGAAATGGCAGGCCCAAGATGGCTCGTCATCGATCCTAACATTGTCCGCGCGCCGGCTGTAAGCAAAGCGCCTCCACCCTTCGGAATCATCCTGAGGATGAGGACGCAAAACGAGGGGAGTATCACGCCCTAGCCGCCGCATCGTATCAATCAACGTTTCAGCAACTTCGAACTCATGCACGCCCGCGCCCGGAAATAACTCAGCGATCGGTTCGGAAATGAACCGAATCTTATCGCGCACAAAATCCGCGTTCTGCTGACCGCGCAGCAGGTAGTCGAAATGCGGATTTCCGACGACTCTGATTGGCACCCGATCGCCCAGTTCGGCCCGGACTTCCTCCCTCATGCGCTCGTCGATGACCAACAACAGATTCGGCAGCACAAGCCGGTCGCCGTTGCTGAATCGTCGCCGATATTCCGTCCACATGTCGCAGATCGCCGCACACGGGATGCGTCTCGGCTTGCACATCTCCCAGACGTTTTTCTCCATGCTGCTTAACAGGCTTGAGCCGGTCAGCACCAAATCCCACGTTTTGCTTTCGAGCAGTTCGACCAGATCGTCTTCCGAATAGCTCCAAGCGCTGCGGCCCATAAAGGACGCGTTGTTTCCAGCTGCTTTGACCGGCCGCAGAAACGGCAATCGTTCGCCAGTTCGGGCGCTCGAGCCGTTCATCATGCCGGCAACTTCGTACTCAATGGTTGGGGTGCTGACGAAGGTCGCATCGATCCCGGACCCAACCTGGCGCCAGTATGACAAAAGGGGAACCAACAGATTGACGCCACCGCGGTCGTGACCGACCAACAGGACGTTCTTCGCTCTTTTCGTCATAAATTTATGGCTTGAGGCCGTCCACGGGGGACGTCAGCACGATCAGTTCGGCTTCGACCAGACGCTGCAAGGGAGTGGCCAACTCCCAGACCGGCACGCGCAGCCGATTTGCGATGTCGATGAGATCATGTTCGCCATCGGCGAAGCTGAGGATGTTCAGGACTTTGACCTGATAATCCTCGATGCTTGATGATACCAGATTCGAATACAGTCCGCGCTTGCCCAATTGCGGCTCGCAATTTGGATTCGTGCGCAACGGCTGGCAGTTCAACTCAAGCGCCTGGACGACGCGCAAGTAGGCTTCAAGCGATCCCTGTAGTCCCACTTCGGAAACAAAAGTCAGGTCGTCCAGTGACGTATGATATTGTTTGAACTCGCCGTGCCGCGACCGCATTAAGGATCCGACTGGGAGATTCATCCCCGGTGAGCAATATTGTCTCTCATCGCTTCCGACTGGATCGAACTCGCGAAACGACAGTGGTTTGCCTTTAGCCTTTGCAATGTAAGGCAGCACGTGTTCCGCCGCCTTGTCCGCCGCGCTACCGGTCCTCTTCGACCGCATGTAGGTGAACGGGCCATCATCCCCGACGCAGGTGACGACGTACCCCGCTTTCATCTTGGCCTTCAATTCATCGGCACAGCGCGACAAGAAGGCGATGACGCCGATCGTCTCGGGGGCAAATAGTGCGTGGTACGAGTATTTGTGGTCGGGGAGCTCGGACAAAAGCTTCATCAGCGTGGCGAGGAGAACGATGCCCGAAAGCTGATCGTTGGCTAATGTCGGATGACAGATGTATGTCGAGAAGAAAATCGACCCTGCGTCGGGGCCAGGTAATCGGCATTCCGCATAATCGAGGAAGCCGGGCGCGAGCGTGGTGTCGATCAGCACCTCATAGACGTCATCCTTAAGCCGCTGCCGCTGAGCATGGCTGAGGCAAAAGCCCCAGTTATCTTTGTAGTAAGTGGCGCGATAGGGAATGGCGTCAGGCATGTCCTCCAGCGAATGAAGGTGTCCCTGAAGCTCACCAAGACTTATCTTCGCTTTTACGGGCGAGCTGTAGTTCACCACGTGAAGGTTGTGGGCCTGAAAATCGACGACGCGTTCGCCTTTTGAATTTTTTATGTAGCCGTCACGGATGTTCCATTCACGCGGGACTTCCCAGTCAAAGCACTTGGTGCCGGTTGCGACCTGCGTCCGATCAAGCGAGATCATAGCGCCAATGGCATCCAAAGTCTGACGGACCCCCTCGCCAGTGATGCTGCGGCAGATCGGAAACAGCCGCCGCATCATCGGCATCATCGCGGGCAAGCCTGCCGCGAGCTTGCGCTCAATGGCTTCCGAGACCGCGAACGGCGAGTCGGCGCGCGTCATCGGTTCAAGTCGACCGTGCATGCTACAGCACTAGGAAATCTGCGGTTGAGGGCGGCGCCGAGACGTGGCCGCTCGTTCGTGTCTTCTGCAGGTGCGCGTTGGCCGGAAGCGTGTTCACAAACTGCATGTACGCCTTCGTAGTGATCGCATTGTTGGCGCCTGCGGTAAAGAATATGCCAATCTTGCCCCCTTCGTGCTGTGACCCCTCGACCTGAGCCGGCGAGGCACGATGCGCCAGCCGCATGTCCCAGATGACGGCGTCGCCAGCCCTAGAAGGGACGTTCACCTGATCAGGGTGCTCTTCGAGCAGATTGTTCCAATTAAATAATTTGTCCCGCGAAAGTCTCTTGATAAGACGGCGAAGTCGTGACTTTTGCACCCTGGCGCGAAGTGCGTTCTTTTCGCGGATCAAGTCGACGTACTGGTCAGGCTTTCGGTGCGTGCCAGGCACGAGACGAATTCCGCCCCCATACTCATTGTTGTCTTGCAGATACACAGCAACCGTCACCATCCGATACTCTTTGTCTTTATGGAAGGAATAGCCCTCGAGCTCCACTGCGGTCGTGTCGCTGTGGAATGCGCCAAACGTGTCGTGCATCGCGGAGCTATGGGGCGGTACCACAAATGGTTTACCGAGCAATTCTGTCAGAACGCTAACAAGCCTGGGGCTTTTCAACACGTCGTAGATCTCACGATAAAAGAATATGCCGTCGTTGAGCACATTTATATTTTTCCGCCTAAACTCTTCGAGTAAGAGCGAACGCAAAGCTTTGACAGTTGGTGCGTCAATAACGTCGCGTACGAGCACGTAGCCCTTCTCTTCAAAGTCTTTGATGTTTGCGCTGCTCATCAGTTTCTAACTCTGCGTTGACTTGGTACGTAGCGCGTGAACGATCGCGTTCGCGAGATCGCGTACGCTTTGCGCCGCGATCGCCGCTTCGTCGGCCATGCGGACACCGAACGTCTGCTCAATGGCCGCCAAGATCTGGACGTGGCCCAGCGAGTCCCATTGCGCGATTGTTTCACGCGATGAGTCCGCCTCGACGTTCGCTGCGTCGGTTGCAAAGACGTCAGCGACGAGCCGGCAGAGCCGCGACAGGATTGCGGCCTCATCGACGAAACCGCCGGTATTGCGACGCTCTGTATAGATCTTCAGCAAGTCGTCTTTCACGATCTTGCCGAGACGATTCTTCGGCATCTTGTCGATCGGAATGATCTGGCTCGGGATCTTGAAGGAGCTGAGCTTCGGCCGCAGTGCGCCGAGCAGCTGCGCCGGCTCTGCAGAGCGATTCAGTGCTACGAAGGCGACGATGTCTTGTCCGAGCACCGCGTGTGGCACGCCGATCACGGCGGCTTCGTCGACTCCGGGAACGCCAGCAAGTGCCTCTTCGATTTCGAGCGCGTAAATTTTGTAGGCGCCACGATTGATAATGTTTGTTTTGCGGCCGACGAGCACGATGTTGCCCAACTCGTCGAACCGGCCCATGTCGCCTGTCTTCATCCAGCCACTATCGAATTCTGGGCCCTGGTACCCCAGGAAATGGGTCGCAACGTTCTTCCCTCTCACGAAAATTTCGCCAACCTCGCCCCGCTCAACCTCGATGCCTGCGTTGTCGACGACCTTGATCTGATTGACGTCCAGCGGAATGCCGGCAACGCCGGGGCGCCGTATAACGCTGTCGCGACTGTTGAGTACGATGCCGCACGTGCATTCTGTCAGCCCATATCCTTGCAGAATCGGAACGCGAAAGCGCTGCTCGAAAGCGAGCTGTTCCTTCGGGCTGAGATAGCCAGAGGCCGTGCCGACGAACTGCAGTCTCAACCGTTCATTTGGCCCGTCCTTGGCACGGTTCAGAATGGCGACATGGCTCGGCACTAACTGCACGAAATCAATTTCGCGCGCCTGGACATCGCTCCAGAAGATTCGGGGTTCGAATTGTCGACGGAAATAGACCGTGCCGCCCGTAAAGAAAGGCATGATCAGGCTTCGGTAGAGTCCCGACGCGTGCGCCAACGGCAGAACTAGATAATGATTCATTGCCGCGCGGAATGCGTGGGCCCTGATCATCGAGTCGAGTTCGGCAATGATATTGCCGTGCGTGTGGACAATGCCTTTCGGATCGCCGGTCGTCCCTGACGAAAAGATGACGAACGCCTCTCGCTCGCGATTGGGATCGATTTTGACTCCGGGGCGATGCTGATCCTGGGATGCACCGGTTTGATTCCATGGCATTTCGCATTGCAGAGGCCCCGCCTCAGCCGCGCTGGCGGCCGATAAGAACGTAGCGCGCGGCCTTACCAGATCGAAGAAATGCCTCAGCCGGCCAGGGGGCGTCTGCGACTCGATCAAAGCGAGCCGCATGCCCGACGTGAGAGCGGCGAAAATCAGGAAGATCAGATCGCTACTGTTGTCCAGGTTAGTGATAACGCTATCGCCAGGACCGGCGTCCTTTTGCTTCAAAACATCGCAGAGCCAATCGACGCGACGGCCAATCTCGGCGCATGTGTAGGTTTTGTTCGCATCCAGATCGTTTATCGCGACGTGCTCCGGCGACAATGCAATGCGGGTCCGGATCGCATCCCCCATGCTTGCGAACGTCGCCAGGGAAGCGATCCCCAAAGCCGGCGTCTCCGCGATGGTCCGTTCAGTTTGCGCCCGCATGGTTGCCGTTCCCGCCGTTTTTTCCGTCTTTATCGTTTCCATGGAGTCTTCGTCGGCGGCCGCTCCAACAAGCCATACACGTTCCGGTTCAAGAGATTGAGTGTCGTCGTGAAAAGGTCTTTCGCCCTATAGGCCCAGATGCCGCTGAGCCCGAGCGGCTCAAACGTCAGGTAGCCGCCGGCATCGAGGCGCTCTACCAGCCGATTTGTATCCCACACGATGTCGGAATCCGCGTATTTCACGTAATGATAAAATGCGCGCGCGACATTCTGGCCATTCTTGATCACCGGGATCGACAGTTCCTTGGTGTATCGATACGGCACTCCAGCAAAATACTCCCCAACGTGGATGAGGAACGAACCGCGATGCGGCGAGCGCCCAATCCCAATGACCAGCGCGTTCGCTTCGATCAGACGATGCGGCAGCGAGTTGCCAGCATAAGAATGCGCCGAAGCGTTGTCGCAGAGCTCATCCTTTCGTTCGCCGTATGCGACAAATGAAAAAACCGGATGCAAAGACCGCCGGCTATCCGGAAGGCTCCTGAGGTATTCGGTCAATACGCCGGTTTCCGACGGGGTCTGTTCATGAACGTAGGCGCTGCCGGGCCCCCCGCGAACATAGGTGAAGGTAGGAACGACTAGGGTGCCATACGGACTCATGATTTCCTGGAAGCATTCGATATACCCACGCAGCGCTGTGGCATCCTGCGCTGATGTTTCGAGATCGCCGAATGCGGCGAGATCGGATATCACGACGACCAGGCTGTGATTGGCGACGCCGAGGCGGCGCAGTGCGTCCAAAAATTCTGTGCGGGATACGTTTCGATTCACTGAAGAGTTTTCTACGACGCTCACCGCATTCACCAATCGCCTGTCAGCGCTTGGTCGCGACCGCAATCAGCGCCTTCGATTGCGGCGTGTACGCCTCGGCTCCGAATGATCCAAAATATTCGACATCGAAGCCTACTTCGTCTAACAGCGCCGCCAGCTCCTGAGTCGAGTAGTACTTGTAGATCTCCTGCTTTACTTTCTCCGGAGCCGTGGTTCTGGGCAGATAAATTGAGGTGTTCTGAAACACCATATGATCCCAGTCTACCGGCTCAACCTGATACAGTGCGTACCCGAATGCATCGCGTTCATCGCCTTTGTTCCAGGTCCGCCGCCGACCCTCGCGATGCATAACTTCAACGTGCTCTTTCGGGAGGAGGTCAAATTCCATGACAATCTTGCCGCCCGCAACGAGGCGATTTTGCAGCTCGCACAAGACACGGGTCGGGAGCTTCGGATCGCATGGATAGAGGTATGACAGCGCTCCATCGATCAGGACCGCGACATCGAGTCGATCGTGCCGGAAATGGTATTCGCCGACGTCACATAGAAGATTATGCACGTTGCAGGCGCTCAGGTCTTTCTTCCAAGTCTCAGCGAACTCATGCCGCGACTGCGAAACCTCCACGCCATATCCTTCGGCCAAGATCCCCCGCTCGTTGAGCGCGTAAAGCAGCCGACTGCTTCCGGAGCAGAGCTCAAGCACGTGCAGTTTTCGATTTTTCCTCGGCAAGCGGCCGATGAAGTCGGCAACAGGCACCGATTTTTGTAGCAGGAGAGCCCGGTAGTTCCTGAGCGACTCCGGCGTCGCGTAGTTGGATTCAGCCTCGACGTCGGCATAGGCAGCCAGATTTAGGGTGCTGTCCCAACTCATTCTATCGGCCGATTGGTGCAAGGCGCTGCTGCTGCTTGATCAAGCGTAAGCGCGCCAATCGAACGTCTCGATGCGCCGAAGGATCTGCTCGGCGCTCAGGTAACGATGCGCTTCTTCACGAAATTCGCGCGCATCCATCGTGATCAAGTCCAGATAGGGCAAGAACGGCTTCATATCCATCGAACCAAGCAATTTTGCAGGCGGGCGGCGAGCGATCCATGACGGCTTGTCATAGGGATATGGATATTGCATCACCCAGTGGTACACGAAGTAAAACAGAAGCGCGCGCTCACCTCTCGCGGCGTCAAGACCAGCGACCTCGTTCTGATTGGCGACGGCGGCAAGCTGACGGAAATAGTCGTCACGATCGGCGGCGTCCTGTGTAAAGCCACGGTTCGCATAGAAAATGTCGCTCGCCGTCACGACTTGCTTGCCCATCACGGCCATTTCCAAGCCGGTGGATGAGGAAAACACCACGCCGAAAAGGCACCGCTCCATCAAGCGATAAGTGTTCACTCTGGCCTGACCAGGAACGATAATCAGCCGATCGTCCGGCACGATGTCATGTCTGGACAGGACCTCGTGAACCGGCTCCTTGCCGCCCCAGTAAAGACCCTCACCCGGATGCGCGCGAACGACGATCAGGTGCGACGACCTCTCCCGCAGGAACTTGATCGTCTCGACGAGCCAATCAGACATTGTCGGGAAGATGTTCGTGATCTTTCCATAGCCCGCATCGAAGACGACGTTGGGACAAACGAGAATGAACGGCTGGTCTTCCGGTATGTTGGCAGCCTTCAGGGCGTCTCGTTCCGACTGATTGACCGCATGCTGCAATTCCCAAAGCCAGGTTTTGGTCGAATTCCGTGACCGCTCCAAAATTGACTCCCGAGCCTTATCGAGAAACTTCGAATAATACGGTTCCCGGGTGTAGCCGAACCGGTCTCGTTCCTGCCAAACGTAGTCCAGATCGTCGCCGGCGAGAAAGTGATCGCCGTGATTGATGACGCGGACACCGCGGAAGGCAAACTTTTCCGTCGCGTTGACTGACTGGCCTAGCTGCTTGATGACGTAGCAGGCGTGCGCGCCGTCATAGGTCGTGCCATTGCCGACGATGCATACGTCGTATCGATGATCGCGGAAGTGGTTGTTGATTACGATCTGCGTTTTTTCGCCTGACTGCGCCATCAATTCATGAAACCGCTTCACCTCGGAATCCGCGAAATCCAGCGTTTCTTTCTGCTTGGTCATGATGGTGTCATAGCGCGACTGTCTGATCACAAAATTGCTGTCGACGGGCGCGGATCTCTGGTCGTCATAGAGGTCGACGCACGTAATGGCACCTTTTGTCAGGTCACCGATCCTGCTCATGATCGAATGCAGATAGGGGCGGGCGCTGGAATGCTCGATGAGCGGCGGCTTACCGGGGCCCTGAATCTTGGGCAAATAGCCGATCGTGACCTTGTGACCCCGCCACGCCAGCAGCACAGCTAAGACAAGGTGTGTGGTGAATACGCCACGGAAAGTGCAAAAGATGAAGATCGATTTCGGCCGCGGCAGAGGCGTTAGCGGAGCGCATTTGACAGCTTCCACCCAACGCGGCGCGTGGACGTGTAGATTCCATTTGTCGTTCGGCTGACAGGCGAGCGTCAGGGGGGCAGCCGCCATAATTAGGCGACGCTCAAATGGTCCCGGATGGCGCGCGTGGTAAATTCGCGACAGCGCGCGGTCTGCATACCAGACGAGCTTATTGACGATACGCTTGACGATCATCGGATGGACTTCAGGCGAACGCTATTCGTCGATGACAAACGAGATCCCTAACGCGCTGCGCGGTTCCGCGCGCAGGCACCGTACAGACAGATCTCACCGAAACACTGAATTGCGCTGAGCGCTCAACTCGCAACCCGATGGCGACCGGCAAGCGACCGGTCGGCAACGACCTTTTCGATGACTTCCGCGGTGCGGCCAGATCGAACGTCTTCCTTCGACTTTGCCAAGCTGATCTCATACCCGACCGGATTGTAGACCGCAGCGCTCTTGTTCTTTTGGCTCAAGCGTCCCACGACGAGCCGGCGTGCTAAGGCCACGAATTCATCGGCGGTCCGGTCGACCTTATCCTGGTTCAAGTGGCGGCCTTCCTGCACATAGCCGATCAGCGGGCGATGAACAATCGTCTGATGCCGGATGATCGACGTGGCCATGCGCACGTGCAAATGTTGACGAGCCTCCAGCTCGCTAACGACAAAAGGCGCCGCCAGCAGATCGTCGAAGACATAGTTGTCGCGGCGGAGATATCGCGTACGCTCGATGAATTGCTGGTATACTGATTTTAGCTTACCGCGATTCTCGGGGCTGTAAGCCGCGACCAAAATCGCGTCTGCCTCGATTAGCTTACGGTGATGCTTGACGAAAAAGTCGTCCGCTGCGGTGATGATACAACGATAATCTTCGCGCGGCCCTAAATTCGTCGGGCACACGTCACAAGCGATGCAACGCACGACCTCCGATTGCGCCGCGTTGAACAGCGACACTTGGACGTGGGCGTTGCGCGTTTCAAATGCCTGTGCCCAGGAAGCGAAATATTTCGCGCCGCGTTGATCCTCCGCATCCTGCAGCAGCCATACCTGTAGTTTCAGCTTGTTTAGGAGCGCGTTGCCGTCGCCCCCACGCGCCAGCATGTCCGCGACATGAGCCGCGCGTCGGCCTGTGCCGATACACGTTTCGATACCGTAGGCGTCCTTCGCGAGCGTCCCGACATCACCGCCAACCGCCGTCCCCCCGTACTGGGCAGTGGTTTCGTGGCCGTTGCCAATGGTGATTGCTCCCATCTGCAACATATCCAGCATCTGAAAAATTAACGTGGTTTCCTGGCCGCCGTTGCGCTTAGCGCCGACAGCCAAACCGCCATAGACCTTCCCTTTTATGGAAGCCTTGAGTTCGGGATCTGCCGCGATGAAATCGAATAGAGACTGCACCAGCGAACCGCGGTCGCCGAAATAGACCGGTCCGCCGACAATCAGAGCGTCGGCCCCCATGATGCGGCTCTTAAGCTTCGCTGCATCCTTGACCTTACCGTTCGGCGGGAAGTACGCGGCGAGTGCAACGTGATCTATCGTCGCGCCTTCTTTCGCCGACCCCCACAACGCGGCGGCCATGCTCGCTTCGGAATTACTGAGACCGCGCTCGCCTCTCAATTTGCCGAGAGTCTTGAACATCTCGTCAAACGGCTTGCCGTCCTTTCGGCCTGCATCCAGGAAATCTTCGGCACGAATTTTCGTCTGCTGCGCGAGAAACTCAGCCAAATCCTTTTCCGTAGCGAGATGTCCCAGTTCGTCAACGAGTCGCGCATTGCCGGCACCAAAGCGGGCGTTTCGCAAACTTCCAGAAAGGCCCAGAACCGTTGTCATATATTTCTCCTACGAAGAAGCTTGCTCAAATTGAGCCGGACCAACTCTGATATTTGGATTGTGGCAAACTAATCCCGCGATGACGGTTCGTGATGAAGATACTATTACCATCGGTGAAAGCTCAACACCTGCGGGGCATAGGCAGACTCGCGCAATGCGAAACAATTTTCCAGACATTGTAGCTAGGTTGCTCGCATTGCAGCCACTGAACCATGTCGAGAATTTCGTCATCCAGCGATTTGCTATTGCCGGCAAAAAGCGAATTGATCGACGAGTACAGAGTGCCCTCGAGATGGCGCGTATCGCAAGCAAGCTTCAACGAATTGACTTCCTGCGGCGGCGGTGCAAGTGCGGTTGCCGCAAATGCCATCGCCCGCCCCGATTGCTCGGTCGTTGGCGGCGGCAAATCGAGGATCGTCTGCAGCTTGCGGGCATAGTCCTCCCGCGACGACGCGGTATGGGAAAAACCCCAGTCCGTATATGTGCTGCGGTCCGCACAAAGCACGGGCTTGCCCATCGCCGCCGCCTCGATCGCGATCGAGCCTTGAATGGTTACGACAGCATCGGCGATTGACTGGATCGCAAGCGAATCGCTTTTTTCCGGCACGATTGCGACGTGCAGCGGCAAATCCGTGAGGATATCCTGTAACCGTATCGTCCCGTACCATTGGTCACATGGATGTGGCTTGAAGATCCAATTAATGTGATTGAGCGGCTTGATCGTGTCGACGGTAAAATTCACCCAATCAAGCGGCTCGGTGAAATTCCTCATCGCCTGCGTGTGCGGAAAATCGAACCACGAATGGGTGTAAATGGCCACGATAGGCTTTCCCGGATCAAGACCCAGTTCGGACACGAGCGTAAAGCGATCCTTTCCGCGTTGCGCCGGATCGATCGCGTATCGCAGAACAAGAAAATCAGAATTCCCGGCAAACCGATCCGATAGGTAGTTGCGGCCTCGATCGATCAAGCGACGCTGCGTTTCCTCCGGAAGCGCGCTGAAATCAGCGAAGGGCAAGTGCTCATTCGGCGCCCGATAATCCTGTGTCCTTTGCATTTTTCGTATGCGAATGCTGTCGTAGTGCGCCGTCATATAATAGAATGGCACGTTTCGGCGCAGCGCAGTCCAACACAGCGCGCCCCACTCGCTTTTCCATGCGTGACTCGATACGACGCCCACAATATCGTGCTTTTGAAAAAGATCCCGATAGAAATCACTAAAGTGTAGCAGCTCAGCCAGCACGCGGCGCCAAACAGGGTTGCCATCGATGCGGGGTTGCGGATGTTGTTCGGCCTTCAATACCGTGTCGAAGTAAACGTAGCCCGGCAACTCATCCGGTAGAGACATTTGAAAAATGTCTCTCGCATCTATCACATCTTGCATCAATATGTCGGCACGCGCCGCATAATCCGGCGCGTCCAAAGCCGCATCGTCGAGATAGACAAACCGCCGGATGCCGAGCGCCTCGAGGCTTTTGCGTTTGCGCCAATTGTCCCAATTATCGCGAGATCTTAGGATGCCGATCACGTCGGCTTTTCTGTCACGCAAGTAGGCGTGCAGAAATACCCAGAGCCGTAACCAGTGGTTAGGGTTGTCCCAAAGTCCTTCGACCAAGAAAATCTGCTTCGCGCCATGAGTAATCGGCGGCGGATTCTCCCGATAGTGCCGTTCGACCGACTTGCGGTCGGCGACGTCGCGCATAAACGCGACCCGGCTGCGGGTTCGTGTCAGGACACTAGACAGCATCGAGCAACAACGAAAAACCGGCGATACGGCCGCTGCAAATAAGCAAAACGAGCCGACACATCAGGAGACCACCAGATCTAGAACTTTGCCGCTGAATTGCTGACTCTCCGATTCCCGCTTCAGCTGGATCACGGCCTGCGCCGGATCGACAGCAATCTGTCTCAGCAATTCAAAGGTTCGCCCGAGCAGCGGTTCGCTCTCCATGTCGAACGAATGCTTTCGGGTCAGAACATTGAATGCCGGATAGAGCGGATGGGGAGCGAAGAGATCGACCATCAGCGTCTCCGGGCTGTTCGACAATTCGACCTTGCCGTACTCGCAGAAGATTCTCATTTCCCAGACATAACGGCTCGCGGGCGTTTCGATGAAGGTCGCGGTCATCCTGGCGGTGTCACCGCTGAAATCCACCAAAGATGCGCCGCCGTGCCGGCCCTTCATTTCTACGCTCCACTCGCCGCCCCACCAGGTGCAAAAGAGGTCGAGCATGTGGCTCGCCGACCGGTTGGCATTGCCTGAATAGATGAACACCCCGGCGATCGGCGCTCCCAGATTCCCGTCGGCGATGAGCTGCGAAACCATTTGCACACCGGAATGAAATCGGCGCGGAAAGTCGACCAAAAGCGCAGTCTCGAGGCGTCCTGCTTCTTTGAGGAGGCGCGTGCCGTCGGCCGGGTCTGTTGCCAACGGCTTCTCGACCAGGATGGCTTTCGGCTTAAGCGCGATCACATCGTGCAAATCATGAGCGTGCTGGTCGTCCGGCGTCGCGATGCACACGATGTCCCACGGCAGTTGCAACCACTTTACGCGCTCTCGCGGAGTTTCGGGGCATTGCCATTTCGCTTCAGCCGCCTTGGCCCGCACTGGATCGCTATCGAAGAAACCTCCGAGCCGAAGCCCCGACGACTTACAAACGGCATGCGCAAGGCTCAGCGGGTTGCGATCGCCGGGCTTGTCAAAGCCCTGCGCCATTTGACCGGCTCCCATAATCCCCACTAGCAGGTCTGTCACGGAACCAGTTCTGCGCACCGCACCCTGCGGCAAGCGTCGTGCAATTCCGAGTTTGCCCTGACCCACGCGATGATCTCGGACGCCCCATACAGCGGGGACTTCACGGATAACTCTTCGTGCGCCCGGCGGATCATCACGTAGTCTTCCCGATAGTCGAGCGTCACCAGCACATCGTCACTCCCGACGCAGCTGTGGTGTGTGATGAACCTTGGATTCCAGCGACCGTTTGATTCCGCTCGATAAAATCCGAGCGATACGTGTTCCCGGTCGGATGGATCATTGGTTTCATGATTGATCTGGTAGAGCGCATCAGCATGAAACACCTGGACGTCGAGCCCGGCGGGAACGGACCGATGCGGATCGGAATTGCTCACGTAGGCATTCGTGGCGTTGGTCCGCAGGTATTCGGCAACTGCCTCGTCGACGATCTGCGGATCTATCAGCGGACAATCGCCCGTGATCTCAACGCATACGTCGGCGTTGGCGCCTTGCAGCGCACCGCAGACCCGGCCGAGCACATCGTTCTCGCTTCCGCGGAACACACCGGCGCCGAGATCCCGTCCAAGTGCGGCGACCTTATCGTCGGCCGCATTGGTCGTCGTGGCAATCAGAATGTCGTCGATGCCCTTGGCGGCGCGTAAACGATCGACGAGCACGGCCAACAGCGGTTGACCGCCCGCCGGCAGCAACACCTTGCCAGGCAGGCGCGAGGACGTCATGCGCGCCTCGACCGTGGCAATGATTCGAGGCTTGCTCATCGGTGCGTCGTTTCCTTTTGAAAATCCGCCAGGGCTGGCAGATTCTCGAACACCTTATGATAGGCGTTGATCGCGTCTTGCTGTTCCTCGTCGGACAGGTCGAACGAGCAAATCCAGAATTCGAGCATCTCGTCATTATACAGACGTTCGGCTACCGGACACAGACCAGGGCCGTAGTGCCGGTTTGTCAGATTGAACGGAAAGCCGTCACGGCCAATGGCGATACGCTTCTGGAACAACGGCAGCATGTACAACGGCCGCACGTAGCCCTCGCCTGTCGGAACACCCTCGGCGTTCAGCGCCTTAGCAAGCGTGGCACGCGAGACGCCAGTGGTCGTCGCATCGTAGCGCGCGCCCCACACATAATAGACATGCCGGCAGCCCGCGCGCACCGTCGGCGTCTTGAGGCCTGGCAATCCCCGCACGCCATCAGTCAACCGCTGGGCCATGGCTCCACGTCCGGAGACCAGGCGTTCAGCTTTGTTGAGCTGCTCGACGCCGATGGCCGCGCCAAGCTCGGTCATTCGGAAGTTAAACCCGACGATGTTCGACAGATCGGCAACTGCAAGCGGCTCTACGATATTCTCGCCGTGGTTACGAATCATTTTGAGTCGCGCGGCGAGGTTATCGTCGTCGGTCGTGCAGACGCCGCCTTCACCGGTATGGAAGTGCTTATGGTAGTTGAGGCTGAAGACGCCGATGTGCCCGATGGCGCCCGTGTAGCGGCCGTTCTCAGTCGCCAATGGGGCTTGCGCATTGTCTTCGACCAGCGCGATGCCGTGTTCGTCCGCCAGCGCGCGCAGCGTGTGCAATCTCGCGGCATGACCGAACAGATTGACGGCCAAGATGGCGCGCGTCCGCGGCGTTATGGCGGCGCGCACGCTTTCGATTTCCAGGCAGTAGGTTTCGTCGTCTACGTCGGCAAACACCGGGATGCCGCCGTAGAATAATGGCGCCATCGCAGTTGCTGACATGGTGTACGGCGGCACGATGATTTCATCGCCAGGGCCTACGCCAACGGCTCCCATCGCAGCGATCATGCCAGAGGTATTGGAATTGACTGAAACAGCGTGCTTGACGCGGAATTTTTCGCGCCAGGCAGCTTCAAACCTCACAATCTCCGGACCACCGCTGAATTCGTCGCATAATTCGCCGATAAACCCGGACAGCCGGCCAGACGACATGACGCGATCGACTGCCGCCCTTTCCTCTAGTCCAATCGTATTATAAGGCCGGAAAGGCCTGTCGATGACCGGCTTCCCACCCAGAAGCGCGAGCGCACTCACCGTGATGTCTCCGCGCCGGTCACAAATTCGATTTTCAGCGGCGTGCCTCGGCTGATGGGACGAGAGGCTCGCTTGCCCAAAACTTCGGGAAGCAGCTTCGGCGCCAATCCGAAACCGGGACGGATCGAGCGCACGTTTTTCTCAGTGAACAATTCGCCCGCGGCGATATCCGCCACCGCGTAGAGCGAGCGGCGCAACATCATATTGGAGCGCTCGCTGGGCGCTGGCTCGCGACGAACCGATCCGAGGGCGGCGAACGCGATGCGGCAGCCGTCGACGAGCGCCTTCAACTCATCCGGCTCCAGCGAGAACGCAGCGTCCGGTCCGCCATCGGACCGCGCCAGCGTAAAGTGCTTTTCGATGATCGTTGCGCCAATAGCAATCGCCGCGATCGGCACAGCGCTCCCGGGCGTATGATCGGACAGGCCGACGACGGTGCCAAATTGAGCGGCGAGATGGGGGATGGTCGCCAGATTGGCTTCTTCGGGGGGCGTCGGATAGCCGCTGGTGCAATGAAGGAGCGCGATTTGCGTCGCCCCCGCCTCGCGCGCAGCCGCCACCGCCTCGCCTACTTCCGGTTCGCTGGCCATCCCGGTGGAGATGATGATGGGCTTACCGGTTGCGGCAACTCGGCGAACCAAAGGAAGATCAAGGATCTCGAACGACGCAATCTTGTACGCCGGCGCGTTCAGGCTCTCAAGCAGATCGACGGCTGTCGGGTCGAAGGCGGACGAGAAGCAGGCGATGCCGACTTTGCCGGCATGCTCGAACAAATCCGGGTGCCATTCCCACGGCGTATAAGCTTCCCGATAAAGGTCGTACAGCTTGCGCCCATTCCACAAGCCACCTTCGATGACAAATCCCGGGCCAGTATAATCGATTGTGATCGTATCGGCCGTATAGGTTTGCAGCTTGACGGCGTCAGCGCCGAGTTCTTTCGCCGCCTCGATTAAGCGAAACGCGCGCGAAATATCACCATTGTGATTGCCGCTGAGCTCAGCGATCACGTAAGGGGCGTGACCGGGTCCGATGGTCCGCCCGGCGATAACAATATTCATGCCGCGCGGCTCCGCATACGCTCAGGACCCTCCGGTCGATAGCCCGCCGCCTTAAACAGCGCGACCGACGCCTGATTGTCACGAAGCACTGTCGCCAGGATATCGGCACCCGGCGCAAGCCGCCGCGCCAGCGCCAAGGCGGCACGTCCGACACCCCGACGGTGCCAAGATGGATCAATAGCGATCGACAACTCAAAAGTCGGCGGCAATGCGGGAGTCCGGTCCAGCCGCAACATGCCGACCGGATTTCCGTTCGCCTCGACAATCATCAGAAGGCGATCCGGGTTGCCGAGCGTAGCGGCGAACCAAGACTGATGTTCTTCACCGGTCGGCACGGCCGGATGCACGGAAAATTTACGTGTCTCGGGCTTGCGTTGCAGATCGAGGAGCCAGTCCGAGTCCGATCCCTCCGCAAGGCGGACCGAGAATGCAGAGCCGTCCGCGGCGAGCTCGTGGCCTGCAATCGCGGTCAGCAGCCTGAGCGCGCCGCGCCCATCCGTCAGCGCGGCCGCCGCGCGCGACATCGCCACGCGCCGGACTGCATCATTTGCGAGCGACGCAATTCGCGCGCCGAGCGCGGCCGGCTCGCCGAGCATGGATTCAGGTAACACTTCGGCGGCGCCCGCCTTTGCGAATCCAGCCGCCATATGGCGTTGATTGTCGGCAGTCGGGATGAGTATCGCCGGCAAGCCAAGCGTCGCACGCTCGAAGCTGGACGACCCCGGGGCACCGATCGCCAGATCGGTGCCCGCAACGAGCCCCGCGAAGTCGGCAGGGTCGACATGCAGCTTCACGTGCGGGCCGACCAACGTGGCCACGCGCTCAAGGTGAGGTGCCACTGAGGTCAGAACGACATCAACACGCGCGCGCAGACTGGACGGCGCAATGGCGGCCAGAATGCGGCTTGTCGTGTCGTGCGGATCGGTCGCGCCCATCGAAACGAGGATGCGCTCAACCTGGCCTCCCCTTTCAAGGCGCGCGCGCGTCTGCGCGCGCTTAACGCGCCATTCGCGGCGAACGATCGCATGACGTGGGCCAAGCAGGAGACGCGTCTTCGTCTGCACACGATCTTGATAGTCGGTCGGTCTCCGTCCTGGCGTCGGATCGACCAAAATATCCGCAACATGCGATCGGTCGGCGAGATCGTCGAACACAACCATGGTGCGATCACGGCCCGTCAGCGTCCGCTCAAATGCGGCATCGAGCCCGTAATGGTCGACCAACGACACACCAACATCATCGCTTAAGGTCAACGGATCGCGGCCGTCGAGACGCACTATATTGTGACCGCTGGCCGCCAAAGAGGGCATCGCTTCCAGACTTTCCGACCGGGTGGCAAATGTTGTCCGCCAGCCCGCCCACGCGAGCGTTTCGGCAAACGCCAAGCAACGCATCACGTGGCCGCCTCCCAATTGCGGCGAGGCATCGCAGCGAATGATGGCGCCCGCGGCCGTCATTGTTTTTCGAACAGCCACCAGGTCAGGTTGTCGAGACCGGTCACCCTCTTCCACGCAAAGCCGTAAGCAGTGACGCGGAGGTCGGGAAAAGTGTCGAGCCAGAATCCACCAAAGTCTCGCTTGAACAAGCGGTCGTCATGACCGCGGTACGGAATCATCTCCGGCTTGTCGGAGAAATATTCGATGGCGACGATCCATCGCGCCGAGCAGCGGTAAATTTCCGAGATCGAACGTTCGAGTTGGTCGGGATGGATATGGATAAGAACGCCGGAAGTGAAAGCAAGGTCGGCGGCGCCGTCCGGAAAATCGATCTTGGTTGCAACCCCGCTGCGTACGTCTTCCACTTTGATGACGCCATCTTCGACGAGCCGCTGTCGCGCCTTGTCGTTAGGCTCCACCGCGAGGAAACGCGCGCTCGTTAATGCCCGCAGAGACCTCAGGTTGATGCCGATGTTGGCGCCAATCTCGAGAATGGATTTCGGCGGCGCCGGCAATGTATGCGCCAGAATAGCGGCCCACATCCCGCGTCTCGCTTGCAGTTGCTCCGGCGAGGTCACGTTGCGATCCACATAGGAGTCGCCGAACTCCCCCTGCCAAAACGCGGCTTGCGGCGTGCTCGGATTCTTCGTCGCTTCTTTCATAGACTATGCTCGCTCGAGCGAACGCGCGGCATTGATGGCCGCGATCTCCGGCCGCTTGGCCAGCATCGCCAAGACCTCCGTCATGCGCGCACGGCTGCCGGCCGGAAGTGCGTCGAACACGGCACGAAAGAACGCGAGGTCTTCAGGATAATCGAGCGTCCACCGATGCGCGGCCAAGCCAGGCTGGCCGGACGATAGATTGGCGCGTTTGAGATGCGGAGCACGCCGCAACCACGGCGTAACGTGTTCGCGGTCGAACGGCTCAGTAGCCTTGGCTGCCGCTTCCGCCAGCGCTTTGAAAGTAAATACCTCGCAGTCGAGGCCGTGCGGATACGTTCGCGGCGTGTTGTTCGCCGCATAGTCTGCGGACTCGCGGTCGCGCAAGTCCAGCACTTCGCCGCAGACCTCAGGGTCGATTAAGGGGCAATCGCTGGTGACCCTCATCACTGTTTGCGCACCGGATGACTGCGCTGCTTCGAAATAGCGCGCCAGCACATCCTTTTCCGAGCCGCGAAAGATCGACGCCCCGCATTCATCGGCGACGGCCTGCAAGGGAGCGCTCTCAGGCTCATCCGGAACAGCACATATCACGACGTCGGCGCCAGGGATCTGCCGGCAGCGGCGCAAAACGTGATGCAAAGCCGTGCTGCCGCCAATGTCTTGCAGCACCTTGCCCGGGAGGCGGCTTGAGCCCATTCGTGCCTGAACGATGACAGCAGTCGTCAACGCTAAAGTCTCACGCGGAAGCCACGCTCTGCCAGATATTTCTTCGCCTCGCGCGGCGTTTGTTCCGTGAAATGAAACATCGACGCGGCGCCGACAGCGCTTGCGCGGGTGAAGCGCAGCAGATCCTCCATGTGCTGGTAGCTGCCGCAGCCGCCTGACGCAATTACAGGCACGCGCACCACGGCTGTAACATCACGAACGAGCTCGATGTCGTAGCCCCGCATTGTGCCGTCCCGGTCGACCGACGTGAGAAGGATCTCCCCGGCGCCCAGCGCTTCGACTTCTTTCGCCCATTCGACCGGATGACGCCCTGTTCCGTTACGACCACAGTGGGTCATAACCTCAAGGACACCGTTGGCATCCCTTTTCGCATCGATCGCCACCACGATGCACTGGGCGCCGAATTCCTTTGCCCCATCGCGAATGAGATCAGGCGTCTCGACCGCGGCCGTATTAATCGAAACCTTATCCGCACCCACGGCCAGCAAATCGCGGATATCGTCGATCGTCTTGACGCCGCCGCCGACGGTCATCGGCATGAAACAGTTGTCGGCAAGCTCGTCCAACTCCTGGAAATTCGGCCGCGTGCCATTGGGAGTCGCCGCAATGTCCAAGAACACCAACTCATCGACTTCGCGAAGATTGTAGACGCGGATCGACTGCAGCGCGGTGCCGACGCGCCGCCAGGAGTCGAAGGCGACGCCTTTCACCAGCCCGACACCTTTGGACAGGAGCGTCGGGACAATTCGCGTTTTGAGCAAAGTCCGCGCCTCAGACCGCGAGAAAATTCCGCAGCACCCGGAAACCGTTCTTCTGGCTTTTCTCCGGGTGGAATTGAGTGCCGAAAATCGGTCTGCCGGCAGCTTCGACGGCCGAAGTAAAGCCGCCGCAATACGGCGTGCGCGCGGCTTCGTCCCCGCTATTCGACAAGCGCAGATGATAGCTGTGCACAAAGTAGAAATCGCCCGATTCCCCCGCGCCCGCAAACAGAACGGAGCTTGGCTTCGCGACAACCTCGTTCCATCCGATGTGCGGAATCGTCTCTTCGTCGGAAGCCGGCGCGAGCCTGACGACCTCCCCGTCCACGAGCGCCAAGCCACCCGCCATGCCCTTCGTGGCAGCCTCGCTGCCCCGCGTCGCCATCAATTGCATGCCCAGACAGGCGCCGAGAAACGGCACGGATCTCACGCTCGCCTCACGAATGACGTCGAGCAATCCGAAAGCCGCGATGTTGCGCATCGCCGCTGCAAAAGTGCCGACGCCGGGGAGCACAATCCTGTCCGCCTTCGCAACGATACGCGGATCGCGCGACCGGCTGACATCCTTGGCGCCGCACTCCTCAAGGGCCCGCGCCATGGAGTCGATATTGCAAAGACCATAATCGACAACAACAGTAAGGCCGGCAGCCATCGTTGGCTCACTGCAGCTCGAACAGTGGAAGGAGATTGCCGTCGCGGTCACGAACCGGCTTGCCGCTATTATCGGTCTTGAAGAGCTTCTTGTTCGTGAAACGGTCGCAGACCGACTGGAACTGGTCCAGCGTCATCTCGATCTCCTGCAAAATGTCCTCGATCGGGCGGCCGAGATAGGTCCATGGAAATTTGCCGTCGTGGCGCTTGACCAGCGCAACAGCATCCGGCCGCGAAAGCCGGCCGCGCCGAATGTGGTTGTTAGCGATGTCCGAGGCGCGCCCGAAACCGAACTTCAGATACTTGAAGTAGTCGTGGATCCCGGTCTGGTAATTGTCGAGATTTTCGTAATTGGCGAGCGAACCCTCAACCAAGCCCGGAAAGGTCTCGAAACCATAGCCCTGCGCGACCAGCGCGTTCTGGTAGCCGTCCCACGGGAAATAATAACCCAAGAAAAGCCCGGTTACGCCGGCGGACTGCAGCTCGGCTTCGCTGGGATATGAATATTGCACGAGGTTCTTCGCCTCGATGCCGTGCATGCCAATCAAGTCGGTGACGCGAAGTCCCAGCAGGCCACCGAACTCCTCGAGCCATCTTCGGTTGAGCGTCTTGTTCTCCTGTGCCGCGGCTGGACCACCGTATTCGTTCTGCGGGTTCTCGCCCCAAACCAACAGCGAGACCCCCAGCTTCACGGCCATGCGCACCGGAACCGTGAAGATCGCCACATGCTCCGGCCAGGAGATGTCGCCGATTTCAGTGAGCGCGAGCCGATTGAGCTTTCGGCGGACGACAGGGTTCATCGTGACTTCGATGTGATCCACGCCGAGCTTTGCGATGTTCTCCAAGTTGCGCCGACCGATGTCGGACAGCGAGTCCGTCGTGGCCGTCACGCATAAGGGATTGAGGTCCTGTTGCAGAAGGCGAATCACCTGGTAGGTCGAGTCCTTGCCCCCGGAGACAGGCACAATGCAGTCATAGTTGCTGCCATTCCTCACCCGGTATTGATCCGTCAACTCGACAAACTGATGTAGCCGTTCGGCCCAGTCGACGGCTTTCCGTTCCTCGAATCCGATGCAGGCGGAGCAGACACCGCGATCATCGAACCAGAGGTCGGGCTTGGTCTCCGGATAGAGACAACGCGCGCAAAAACGGATCATGCGCTGTCCTTAAGCCTTTCGCTCGATCAATATAGCCAGCGCTTCGGCCACGCGCGTCACGTCGGCATCCGACATAGACGGAAACAGCGGCAACGAGAGACATCGCGCATAGTAAGATTCCGCACCCGGCAAATCGAGCGCGCCATAGCGTCGCCGATAATAGGGTTGCCGGTGAACCGGAATGTAATGGACCTGCGTGCCGATATTCCGCGCGCGCAGCCACTCCATCATATATTTTCGCGACCGGCCAAGTTTTTTGAAATCGAAAAGCACGGCATACAGGTGCCAGCCGTGCTTGCGCCCGTCATGACGCACGGGCTTAACGAGCGGCGCGAGGGGCGCCAAGAGCTGGTCATATAGCGTCGCGATTTCCGTACGGCGGCGCCAAAACTGATCGAGTTTTTTGAGCTGGCTGAGTCCAAGCGCGCAGAGCACGTCGGGAAGACGATAATTCCAGCCGACCTCGGCCATCTCGTAGTACCAGGGATTGGGCTCGTTATCTTCGAAAGCAAGGTCCCGATTCTGAAAATCCGCCGCGCTACGGTCCATGCCGTGGTTACGCAGACGGCGCATGCGGCCCGCTGCCGCGGCATCATTGGTCGTAACCGCGCCGCCCTCGGCCGTCGCGATAGCCTTGACGGGATGCGTCGAGAAGCACGCAGCCGCCGAATGCGGCGTCGCCCCAATATCCGGAACGCCAAGTGAATGACATGCATCCTCGACGAGACCGATGTCATTCCGTTCAGCGACCTCCGCCAACGCGGCCATGTCGCATACCTGGCCGCAAAGGTGCACGGGCAGCGCAAGCTTCGGCTTCAAATTGCGAGCACGCGCGCGGTCGAGAGCCGCTTGGAGAACATCAGCCTTCATGAGGCCGCTATCGGGATCGACGTCGGCAAACACGACCTCGGCCCCGGTCATGCGGACTACGTTGGCCGTCGCCAAAAACGTGATCGCGGGGACCACGGCTGCATTGCCTGGGCCAATGTCTTGCGCAAGAACACTCAGATGTAGCGCCGCCGTACCGCTGCTGCAAGCCACGGCATGGGCCGCACCGGTCGCTCGCGCGAACTGCGCTTCGAATTCCTCAACTTTCGGTCCCGTCGTCAAGAAGTCGCCGCGCAAAACAGCGTCGACCGCAGCGACATCCTCGTCATCAATGCAATGCCGGCCGTATGGTAGAAAAGACTGGCTCAAGCTTATGCAGCCTTGCGGCCGATCAATCCGTTCAAGGCCGGACCATCGAGCCATTCATCGTTCACGTCGGATGAGTAGAGGAAGCCCTCGGACACTGGCCGTGCCGAATGTGCTTCGAGATGTGCCTTCGACCAGTCGATCTGCGGCGGGCAAATCACATAACGGTCGCCGAGTTCGAGTGTCAGTCGCGCATCATCTTGCGTAATCATGATCTCATGCAGCTTCTCGCCGGGACGAACACCGACGATATCGTGCGGCAAATGCGGTGCTATGGTACGCGCAAGGTCGGTGATGCGCATGGACGGGATCTTTGGAACGAAGATTTCACCGCCGTTCATCAATGCGAGCGACGACAGAACGAAATTCACGCCTTGGCCCAGTGTGATCCAAAAGCGCGTCATTCGCGGGTCAGTAATGGGGAGGGTTTTAACGTTGCGCTTGAGCAGCTCTTCGAAGAGAGGGACGACTGACCCGCGCGAGCCGATGACGTTGCCATATCGCACCACTGCGAATTTTGCTCCGTTACGCCCCGACAGGTTGTTGGCGGCCACCATGATTTTATCGGACGCGAGCTTGGAAGCTCCGTACAGATTGATCGGATTGGCTGCCTTGTCGGTGGACAACGCGATGACTTTCTTAACGCCGTTTCGCAGCGCGGCCTTTACGACGTTCTCTGCACCGTGCACGTTAGTTAAAATGCATTCGAACGGATTGTATTCCGCGGTCGGTATAATTTTGAGTGCGGCAGCATGAACAACGATGTCTACATCACGCATGGCGAGTTCGAGACGCGATTGATCGCGAACATCGCCAATAAAGAAGCGAAGCCGGTTAAAGGGCTCGGCACCGACCGCTTGCATTTCCCGTGCGAGCGTTTCCTGCTTCTGCTCATCGCGCGAGAAGATAATGATGCGTTTCGTGTCGGTCTGCGTGAGCAGATAGCGGACGAATGAGCGTCCAAACGATCCGGTACCGCCGGTCACAAGAATCGAGTGATCGTAAAGCGACGGCATCGGCGTGTCGAAGGTGCGAAAAGTCAAAGTTTGCCGTCCAAGACTTGGAGAAGATTTCAGGCACGCTACCGCACTTCGGGTGAATCGCACCCGAGCGCGCGGCGATAAAATCCCGGCAGTTCGCCGCTAGGCGACGCCGATAAAGGACGCGGGCAGCGATACGCGCACTTCGCGCCCAAGTAATTGCAGCAAAACTGAGACCCGATTTTGGTCGGCGATGCGATCCAGCACGCCCCTCGATTCTGCAAAGATGCCGTCGATCAATCGGACCGGGCTGCCCAGTCCGATTCCCGCTGGGAGGCCCAGAACGACGAAGCCGTTATCGTCTTCGCGCGCGCGAATCTCTTCTACGACGCCGACGGGTACGGGGATTGGCTCTTCCCCCTTCGATATCAATCGACTAACCCCGTACGTTGAATGGATGGATCGCCAAAGCTCGCGATTGAGATCGAACTTCACGAACATGTACCGCGGGAACAACGGACGAGAAACAATATCAGTTTTGCGCGCATGCCTACGCACACGCCGAAACTTCGGCATGTAAGTGTCAAATCCCTGCCTTCGCAGATTTAGTACGGCGCGATTTTCCCGATGTGGCTGCGTGTGCACAACGTACCAATGGCTGTTGTCGCTCATGACACAGCCTCCACCGAGTCCGGTCGGGGGACCGAATGGCGCACACGCAACAAGCGAGGTACATAGACCCGTTCGGCGCCGATTACTTCACAGACCGTGTCGAAGGCGCTTTGCGGTTGCACAATGGTCGTAATGAAGGCCGCATCTGCAGCTGCAAGCAAAGCGCGGTGTTCTGAAAATGCCTTAACTTCGCCCTTCCATGGTGCAATCCCGACGATCTCGATCGGATATTCATGGATAACTAGAGTAGCGATATCCGCGAGATCGCCCTCCCCAACCAACAGGATCCTGCATTGTCCGCGCGCGACCGCCGCCGCGCAAATCTCAGCGCATTGTTCGCGCGCTTCCCGGAAAAACGATAGAGAGTGGCTGAGGTAGGCTGCCGTCAGACGGGACTTTTCGGCGAACCCCTGCGGCGTAAGGTAATACGCGTAGCGCCGAGCTGGCACCTGACTAACTTTGATCAGCCCTTTTCGAACGCAGCGCTTGAGATAGGCGTTGGTGAGTCCCAAGGCTACGCCGAGCTCGCGCGCGATCGAACGCTGGGTAACGGCCGGGTAACGATCTACAGCGTCAAGGACGCCCAACAGAATGCGCTCTTCTGAATTGTCGTCTTGCGCTTCTGATTCAAAAGCCGACACGCGCGACCGCCTTGTTTGGCCATCGATCTTGTTCATGCGTTGAACACCGGAGTTTTACCGGGTTCACGGAATGAACGTCAACTGCGGCTTGGAGGTCGATGCACGCGCAACCCGGTAAATCATTGCAATTGCAGCGATTTATCGAATAGTTTAATCACAAACGCAAAGGGAGTGGAACTGGGTGCAGGACTAGGGCTAGCCGCTAAGCTCCGCCCGCTTGGCCAACGCCCGCCAGCGACGCCTCACGAACAGAATATCGTTGAGCCATTTGGCGAAACGCGTTTCCTCGGTGCCGGTCACCACGGCTTTCAATAGAATAACGGCTGTCCGCAGCGGCCGGCAGGCAAACGAAATCACGTAGAAATTGGTGAACATCCAAAGCATCGAAAAATACAGCTCTTTCGTCGTGACATGTTTTGAATACGACGGAGCCTTCTGAGTGTAGAAATCCATCGGCGAAAGAAAGAATTCGTCGTCGAGTGCGATTTGTCCTTCGTGTTGCAGTTGCTTGAATAAGGACGAGCCGGGATACGGAACAAATTTCGATACTGATACGTCGTAAACGCCGAGTACGGCCATCCGCCTGATCAGTCGCAACGTTTTGTCCAGGGTATCGCGCGTTTCATCGGGAAAGCCGATGACGATGAAGCAGGACAGCCTAAAGCCGCGCCGAATAGCGATACGCATAGCCGTGAGCATATGGTCGAGGTCGACCTGCTTCTTGACCTTTTGCAGAATCTCCGGCGATCCACTTTCCGGAGCAAAGGCAAGAGCGCGGCACCCCGACTGATAGAGAAGATCGGCAACTTCTTCATCAAAAACTTCTGAACGTGTGCCGCTTGGCATCTGCCACGTCACGTTCAATTTTCGTCTGATCAGTTCACGACAAAAATCGATGACCCATTTGCGCTTTACGACCGCCGTCAGATCTTGGAAGTCGACATTTGCGATGTTGTAGCGCTCTTTATAGAGCTCGATTTCATCGGCGACCTTGGCTGGATCGCGCGGAATATAACGCGTCGTCCACATATTGGGGCTTGAGCAGAATGTGCACTGGTAGGGGCAGCCGCGTGTGCTTAGCAACGGCATCGAGCGGCCCAGATTGGCGCCGTTGATTTGATGACGGGAGATGTATTCTTCGATCGGGAATGCATCCCAATCGGGGAGCGGAATATCATCGATTTTACGATTGCGCGGGGCGAGCCCGCTGGAGCGATAGGTTCCGTTGTCGAGATAGGCAAGCCCGGGAATATCCTGCCAAGGCCGCCCCAACGAAACAGCCTTGATCAATTCGACGATGGTCTCTTCGCCTTCGCCCTGTACGACAATATCGAACACCGAACTGCGCATAACCAGATCTGGAACCGCCGTGCCGTGCTCGCCGCCGAGAACCAGCAACGCATGCGGAAACCGCTCGCGGATATAGGCAGCCAGATCCCGCGTCAGCGGCCAAAGCGTGCTGAACATGCAGCTCAGGCCGACGATGCGCGTGTCTTGTGGAATGCGTTGGACAATCTGCTCGAATGACAGACCCTGGATCATAAAGTCGCCGCGCAACGGATAGGGCGAAATCGAGTCCAGGGCCTCGCCGGTCCCGTCGATGACGGTATAAGAAAAGCCCGCGTCCTTGATCGCGCCCGCAATATAAGCCAGCCCCAAAGGTGGATTGGGCGTGTGCATCTGCAAGCCAGAAAATGACTTGAGACCCGGCGTGTTAATCAGTGTGATCATGATTAGCGACCGTTACCTCAACGCAATTAGCATTTTTGAAGGTTAGCAGCAAAAGACACTGCAACTGCACAGATGTGATCCTCCGGATTTAGTGGCAAAATCAGCGTTTTACCGAACTAGCAATCTTTTCAATAACAAGCATCATGCGGAACCCTGCGATCCGCCCAAAACTCGGCTCGATGGCATTTTCAATGCGTAGCATCCAAGCTGCGACAGGAGCCGAAATCAAGCTCCATGGTTTGAAGCCCCCGCTCAATGGATAGGCAAAGAACGAGAACCAGTCCGCCCGCACGATCCGTAGGCGGGGAAACAGGCGATGAAACTGTGCGCGGTGCCGGGTTGCAATCAGCGACGGGATAGCCTGGTTTGAGTCGTAAGGGTCGCGACCGGGGTCGGCAACGCCGCTCGTTAACGGGTCGGCGGACATCCGCACCGGTTCGTGGTGCAAAAGTCGGTAAAAAAGCGTACTGCCCCAAGTCACCGCAGGCTCTACCATGATAATGCGGCCCGCGAGTTTCAAAACGCGTTCAGCGTCTCGAAAAAACAGCGCCGGAAACTCGACGTGATGAAGTACATCTACCATCACGATATTGGCAGCGCTGGCATCCGCAAACGGTAGCCGCTGCGCATCGGCGAGGCAATCGAGCCACGGTGCAAATTGAATGTCCGTGGCGACGACATCGTTTATGTGTTCTTTCAGATTTCCGATACCGCCGCCTATTTCAATCGTTCGACCGTCGACGCAAACACCTGAAATCCGGCGGTAAAAATCGTCATAAACGATTTTCAGGACAGGCTTCTGCCGCCAGATCTTCTGGTAGCTCTCGAGAGACATCCGCATCAGCCTGCTTGGTGTACACAACTGAATCATTGCATGTGCTATGCAACAATCGATGTTATCGAATACCTTTCAATAGACCGCCTGCTAACGGCGAGTGAATTGAAGCAGTTATGTCGCTAACGCAAGCTCATCGTCAATCAGCGTGCAGCCCGCCGCGGCTCATATATCTCGTCACCGAAGATTGGTACTTCGTATCGCACCGTCTGCCGATGGCGCGCGCTGCCAAGGCCGCTGGATTTGACGTCCACGTCGCCACACGGGTTGACCGGCATGGGCTTGCCATTGAGAGCGAGGGCTTCGTCTTGCATCCGCTTGACTGGCGTCGCGGCAGCGTCGATCCCCGTCACATCTTCTCAATGATCAAAGAAGTTCGCGCAGTTTACCGGCGCGCGCAACCGAAGATCGCTCACCATGTCGCGTTGGTGCCAACGATTGTCGGCTCGATCGCGGCGCTTGGCCTTCCAATCGAAAGCTTGAATGCCCTAGCGGGTCTCGGTTTCGCGTTCGCGTCGCAAACTCTGCGCGCAAAGGTTTTTCGTTTTTTCGTCGAGCGCGTACTGATTTTATTGCTGAGCCGAAATAGCAGCATAGCCCTCGTCCAAAATCCCGACGACAAAGCATTTCTCCAATCGCTGGGGCTGACTGAGCAGCAAATAGTGCTGATCCACGGATCTGGCGTTGACACCGTTGCCCTCGTTCCTCTTCCGGAGCCGCCGGGTCCAATTACGATTGGCTTTGTCGGCCGACTCCTCAAAGACAAAGGGGTCGAGGAACTGTTTGCGGCCCAAGGATTGCTGCGCCAGCGTGGCCTACTGGTAAACCTTTTGGTCGCCGGAGACCGGGATCCCGCGAACCCTGCGTCTATATCCGATGAGGAGCTCGAGGATTGGAAGGGTCATCCAGGGGTCTCCATTCTTGGCCACGTCAAGGACATTTCCGCTTTTTGGGCGAAGGCACATATCGCCGTGTTGCCTTCGTATCGGGAAGGGCTGCCACTCAGTCTTCTGGAAGCCGCAGCCTGCGGGAGGCCGCTCGTCGCCACCGATGTGCCAGGCTGCCGGGAGATCGCACGCAATAATCTCAATGCGCTAACCGTACCGCCACGTGACGCCAACGCCCTTGCGAATGCGATCGCACTACTTTCGCATGATCGTGAAATGCGTCGGCGCTTCGCTGCGGAAGGCCGCGCCTTGGTTGAAAGCGCTTTCTCTGCGCAACGGATAGCAAATGAAATCACCCGTCTTTATGGGCGTCTGCTCAAGAAGGGCCTCGCAGGCAACGCGTAAAACGGCGCCCTCAGACCACGGGCTTTTTCGCCTTCCAAAAACAAAGCACACCGGATAGGTAAGACCTCCACCCGTGCGGTGTGCTCCAATGGTATCTTACGTCTTCATTCTTTTTGGCTCCACCGCGTTGGCGTTTTCGCTCATCGCATACTCGCAACCGTTATTACGACGCTACGCGCTCGCGCGTCCGATTGCGCGGTCCTCACATAAAGTCGCTACGCCGCAAGGCGGCGGCATATTCGTTGTTTTTTCAACTGTCATCGCCGTCGCGCTGGCTGTCTTATGGAAGCATGACTTGGCTGGACAGACGCAAGAGCTCGCGCTGGTGCTAGGCGCCACAGTTCTGCTGGCCGTCGTCGGTGCCATCGACGATTTGCGCACCATCAGTGTTGTCCCACGTCTGATCTTGCAGGGGGCGGCCGTCGCCATGGTCGTTGTCGCACTGCCAAGTCAGCTGCGAATTGTCCCTAGCCTGCCTTTTTGGCTTGAGCGAGCTGGAATCCTGCTCGGCGGCGTCTGGTTTGTGAACCTTGTCAATTTCATGGATGGCATCGATTGGATGATAATCGCAGAAGCCGTCCCATTGACCGCCGCACTTACAGTGTTTGGTCTAATGGGTTTTTTGCCACCAGACGCTACTGTGGTATCTGTGGCATTATGCGGCGCCCTCGTCGGCTTTGCGCCTTTCAACCGGCCGGTCGCAACTCTTTTTCTTGGCGATGTGGGAAGCCTTCCCGTCGGGCTACTGATGGGATGGTTGCTGACCCAACTGGCACTCAACGGACATTTTATTATAGCTCTTCTTTTGCCGCTTTATTACGTTGCCGACTCGAGCATTACTCTCCTCGGAAGGCTTATTCGCGCGGAGGCGATCACCCAAGCACACCGAGACCATTTTTATCAACGCGCGTTGGACCGTGGACTCAGCGTTTACCAAATCGTCGGACGCGTATTTGCGACTAACCTTGCCCTCGTTGCGATCGCGGCGATTACGCTCATAAGCGACGCAATTCTCCTTCAACTTCTCGCGATGATCGCTGGCGGCGCGTTAGTGGGAACTCTTCTCTGGAGCCTGACGAAATCGAAATAGCCCGTTCGCTGTGGACCGGTCCGTAAATCGGTTCAGTCGTCCTCAAATTTCCCCTTGTAATCAATTCGCAATCTTTGATCTTGCTGGTCCTTGCGTAGGAAGCAATTGCCTGCCACGAGAACCTCGATTTCCGTTCCCATAAAGCAACGGAATGCATCGGTCGGCGTACACACAATTGGCTCGCCGCGCACATTGAAGCTCGTATTCACTAAAACAGGGCAGCCTGTATGTTGCTTGAAGCGATAAATTAGTGCGTGAAACCGCGAATTTGTCTCTTTATGCACGGTTTGCACGCGCGCCGAATAGTCAACGTGTGTGACTGCAGGAATTTCGGAGCGTGAGACGTTGAGTTTGTCAATGCCAAAAAGCCTCTCTTCGGCCTCGTTCATTTTGCGTTGACGAGTCCGCTTTATCGGCGCTACCAGCAGCATATAGGGCGAGTCGACGTCGAGTTCGAACCAGTCATTAACGTCCTCTCTTAGAACCGATGGTGCAAAAGGTCGAAAACTTTCTCGATACTTGACTCTCAGGTTCAATGTCTTCTGCATTGTTGGCGAGCGGGGATCGCCAAGAATTGAGCGGGCGCCGAGTGCTCGAGGCCCAAACTCCATTCTTCCTTGAAACCAACCTACCGCCTTTCCTTGAGCCAGGGCGCGCGCCGTCTCGTCCAGCAAGTCATCCTCATTTAACACTTCAAACCGAGCACCTTGCGCCACTAAATCAGCCTCAATTTCGGCTTGCGAATAGGCTGGCCCGAGATAAGAGCCACACATCAGGTCCCTGTTATTGCGGAGCGGACGCGGCATCCTTTCATGGAAGTGACAGGCCGCAAGAGCCGCACCTACGGCACCACCTGCATCTCCGGCAGCGGGTTGGATCCAAATATCTTTAAAATACCCCTCACGAAGTACCCTTCCGTTGGCGACACAATTGAGCGCCACACCGCCTGCAAGGCATAGATTTTTCATCCCGGTTTCGGAGGCGAGCGCCGCTGCAGTACGACAAATCACTTCTTCGGTGACAGCTTGAATGGAAGCAGCCAAATCCATGTGGCGCTGGTCGAGAGGCTCCCTAGGTTTTCGTGGTGGCCCGCCGAAGAGTGCATCGAAATGGGTGTTGGTCATGGTTAGACCAGTGCAATAATCGAAATACTTGAGATTCAGTCGATACGATCCATCAGGCTTTAAATCGATCAGGTGATCAAGAATCGTTTGGCTATATTTCGGTTCGCCATATGGTGCCAAACCCATGACCTTGTATTCCGCAGAATTAACTTTGAATCCGGTGTAGGAAGTGAAGGCAGAATAAAGCAACCCGATTGAGTGCGGGAAAAATATCTCCTTGATGATCGTCAAATCATCCCCTCTTCCGATAGCGGCAGAGGTTGTTGTCCATTCGCCGACACCATCCATAGTGAGCACTGCAGCGTCTTCGAACGGTGACGGATAATAGGCTGAAGCGGCGTGACTGAAATGATGTTCTGAAAAGAGAAGCTTTTCCGGATCATCCAGCCCCTCAGCAATCGCTCTCAGTTCTCGGCGAAGCATATCCTTCTGAAAAAGCTTTTCACCAATCCATATCGGCATGGCTTTGCTGAACGACCTAAACCCGCGCGGAGCGAATGCCAGGTAAGTCTCGAGCAGCCGCTCGAACTTAAGAAATGGCTTGTCGTAAAAAGCGACGCGGTCCACGCCGGCGCCGGCGACCGCAGCTTCAGCAAGACACCAACGCACGGCATTTGCTGGGAAGCGGGCATCGTGCCTTTTGCGCGTAAATCGTTCCTCCTGCGCGGCTGCCACTATGATTCCGTCGCGCACGAGCGCGGCTGCACTATCGTGATAATAGGCTGAAATTCCAAGAATAATCATCGATCTAGAAGATCGTGTAGATAAAGGGAGCGATGGCTGTTCCTTTTGTAAGCACGACCAAGCCACCGAACAGAAGCATGAGCACAACTATCGGAAGGAGCCAGAACTTCTTCCTAACGCGGATGAACTCCCAGAATTCGAGAATGAAGGCCATGGACAGAATTTCGATCAGAACTGTTTGGACATTGACGCAGAAGCTGGTCCCGGCGGCGCACGCTCTAACCAATATGATTTGTGATCGGGCGCCCATTTGAGCCGCAGAAGATCTTTGCCGCGCAACTTCAAAATGATGCCCACTGGCACGATGGCACCATAGAAAACCAGCCCCATAACAATGGGGTTGACGACCGCATGCATTGCCAGGCCGATGCGTTGCCAAACTCTATTAAATGGAGCCAATAGATTGGGCCTTAGTATCGCACACAGCACGAGCAGCACACCTAATGCGATCGCCCAGACGCGGAGATGACCACCATGGAGAAGCGGCGACACAGCGACCACGGCAAAAAAAATCGCGATTATGAAACCAAAGCTGCGATTGGAGCTTTTTGCGGTCCGACGATACGAGACAGCCGATTCGTTTATCGACATCTGACGACTTCTCCGGCCATTCTTCAAAACGTTACCATTGAGTCGAGCGTCTGATCCGAACTACCACCTTAAGACCTCCGTACCATACACTTCGAAAGCCTTGCTTGTCTCGAGCCGCTCCTCACGGGCATAATAAGCTCATCGGACGAAATGAGGAAAGAATAAAACGTGAAATTCAAATTCAGGCAGCTTGCTCTCTACACGGCCATAATAGTTGGGACGGTCGTTGCTGCTGAATCACTGGCGCGAATCATCGACTGGAAACCACAAGCATTCGATGGTTCGGCTGGCGATGGCATGGGACCATTGCGCTATTATCATTCTCCCACAGGTCTTGGCGACCTCGTTCCAAAGCAAAATGGCCTTTGGGTTATTTGGTTTCATCGGCCCTACAATGTTCAAACCGATAGCGTTGGCTTTCGTAACACCGAAGAGCCCGACCACAAGCTGTTTCAAATTCTTGCGGTCGGTGATTCTCAAACCTTCGGCGCCTATCTCGCAAACGAAGACGCCTGGCCTGCATGGACCGAAGTTTATCTCGGTCAATACTACGCCGCTAAGAATCCGGTCGCGCGCGTCTTCAATGCAGGAATCGCGGGCTATACAATTCTCGACGAGCTTTCGTATTTGCGCGAAAAAGGCATTCGGTTCAGGCCAAATCTTGTCGTGCTCGCCGCATTTGAAAACGACATAGACGACCTTCGTAAGGAAAAAAATGGTGTTGTCCAGCGTCCGCGAAACGACGTCCAGTCACGCGCCTCTATCAGATTGAAGGCTCTAGTTCGAAGCTCGGCATTGTTTAGTATTGCTGAACGATTACGGAGCCACATAGATCTGGCGGCTGCAGGCGTCGATATTTTCCGAGGCGAGCCAAATGTGAGTCGCCCAAGTCCAGTGATTGGCGCCAAAGCTGCGTTTATCGACCGTTATAAGATCCTTTTCCGAGAGACGGTCTCACTGTTGAAAGCTCATCATATTCCGCTCGCCGTTATTTTTATTCCAGCCGTTGATGATGTCGCCGGACAAGCGCCGTCGGAAGTCGAGCCGGTCGTTCGCGAACTTACTGCGGAAACGAAAACACCTTATCTTGACTTGACCCCGATGATGAAAAGTCAGCCGGATGCACCGGAACGCCTGTATCTAGTGCAGCAGGTCAATGGTACATTTGTCGGCAATGGCCATTTATCGCGAGAGGGCCATGCTGTCATTGGACGGGTACTCACGGACTGGCTGGTCGCAAACAAGCTCGTGCCAGAAAAAGTCTCGAACCTGAGTTTTAAGTAAGTGCGCCTGCGCGCTCTTAAAATTCTACTTTGGTCGGCGATTACGGCAAGTAAAGCCGTTTCGTCGGCGCCGCGTGCCTATTGACGGGATCAGTCCCGCAGAGGCGTGGGCGACGAGTAAGAAAGTGCCGCACCTATCAAAAGCCAAAACGTGCGTTGATAAAGCATGTCAGCCGGCGCAGACATAACCGCAAATGCAATGCAACAAAGCACGGTAAGCGCTGACGGCCACTCTTTGCGCGCACGATCCAATTCGATAACGAAAATATAAACAGCCGGGATGGTGAAGATTAAAAATCCAATCAAACCTAGCTCCGCGAGCAACCATAATGCCGTTGAATGAATTAGAAGCGGAATTCCGGTCACTGGAATTATCATCTGGTTTCGAAACGCGCCCAGCCCGGCACCTAAAATCGGATGCTCCAAAAACATTTTTAATCCGCCCAACATACTGGTTATGCGTTCTGCCGTAGACGCTTCTTCCGGTAGGACGCGAGGCACGTACGTTGAACTCAGTTCCATCGCGGCTAAATGATGAATGTCCAGCCTCGCAAATTGACTGACATTCAGGACCGGAGCTAAGGTTGCGACCACTGCGATGAGAGCGGTCCCGCCAAATGCTAGCAGGAACTCCTGGAGCGTGAGCTCCCGAAAACAAATTGCTCCTCCAATCACGCCCACCGCCGCGATCCATCCCGAGCGCGATCCTGTGAAGTAAAGGCCCACCATAAGTGCTGCAACAAGGGCCGTCCGCAATTTCCTGTCGAGCGGCACCGTCAGAACGGCCGCCAGCGCCATCAGAAGCTGGAATGCAAAGAAATTGCGGTTCTGAGCAAAGCCCCGAAGGTTGGCAGGGTCGATAAGTCGGTCGGGAATGTTAACACCAATACCTTTCAGCAAGACGAGCGCATAGTCGACGCCTACCACCGCAATGGCTGCACCGACGAAGGTTAAGACCAAGATCTGAAGCGCGTTTCTGCTCCCGCCACCGCTCACCATGAGCGCGCCGGTCGCGCCATATGCCAAAAGCACAAACCAACCAAGATATCTATTTACGACCGCCCAGCTGGTCCATCCAAAGCTTGCTGCTCCGAAAAAGAGTGCAAAGGTAAGAGCGCATGTGGCCGCGAATAGCATTAAGTTGAGATAATGCACGCGCCAGTTCGGTAGATGCTTTCGCTGGATGTGACTCAAGATGAAAAGCGTGGCCGCCAATATCGCAATCGGATCGGCGAGGTTCACATTGAGCAGTCCGGAGCCGATCGGGACGTATATCTGAAACAGGATTAATATTGCCGCCATGCAGGGCAACGTCCAGGAAAGGGCCAGCGTGTAGTCGATTGACATAAGAGCCGAAGTATTTTTTTGGGGCTTCGACAGACTAACGGAGGACAATGCGACGGCCGCGATTGCGGCCATCGCAAGCATCGACCCAGCGCCGACAATAATAGCAGCGGTGATTGAAGCATCTCCGCCGATGCCAATTGCCCCGAGTGCAATCACTGCGCTCATCTCACGCACGCCCCAACCAGCCAAGCTAATCGGTATGGCGGCAGCAAACATTACAATCGAGGATGCGGCAAAAAGATCCGAGGCGGGCGTCTTCGGTGAAACTCCGTGTGCCGCGATAACATAAGCTGCCATCGTTGGCAGCTGGACCAACACCGTCAATGCTACGACGTGCAAAAATCGTTTGACGAAGTGCCGGTTTATAACAGGCGCTATTTGACGTGTGGCGACCCGACCATATCCGAGCAGCGCACCGCCAATTGTTGCACCAATAAGGCCGCAAAAGGTCTTAATTAGCTCGGCGCCGCCTGCGTCGCTGTCGAGGTAAACCTTGCCGAAAATGAACAGAGCACCGCCGAGAGCAAAAAGCCCCGACACGATCGCGGCTACGAATCTTTCGTACGCCGTTATAACAACGACTGCCGGGAAGGGCACATTGCCCTTTCGTAAGACCGCACTGCGCGCAATTAACTGGCCGGCGACCTGAAAAAATACCATGCCGGCAAGACTGCCGGTCCCGACCGCAGCCATTGCATTCCGAATTCCGACAGGATGGCCAATATCGCGCGCTACGATTTGAAAACGAAGCGCCGCCGCAAATGCATTGAGTAAGAGCGCTAGAAAAACCAAAATCAGCGTGGACGCGCTTAGGCTTTGCGCATGCTCGAGGATATTCGTCGTCCCGTAAAAATGGCCAACGAACGCGAGTGACGCGCCAAGAACGACAAGCGAAACGGCCGCCCGCAATAAGCGCGTCAAAGAATTTCCCTCCACCCTCTCAATGGTAACGCTCCGGCCTCTCGTTGGATTTGCCCCCTTTCAAATACAGGCCGGATTTGGCGTTTATTGCGGAACTGTCCCCAGAAAATTTGCGATTTCGCTCGGCCTGAAAAACGTCTTTGGAACGAATCACGCCATATTGCTCACAATGCTACAACGCCTACGATTCTTCAGAGCCAGGCGACCCACGCGTCCCCCGCTCAAGGATCAGCGTTTGATTTTGAGAATTGCTATAGCGACCTCTACGGTCGTTGTAGCGCTGTCTGTTGGCGCAAAAATCTTCTTGCAAGATAGAATAAGGTGCTATCCGAGCGGCGCTTCCTCACCGCAAGATTTGGTCGAAAAATTCACTGCGTGTCGACTCGACGTGAAGGATTGGCGACTCAAAGCTTCCTCCAGGGCGCTAGAAACCGAGCCCTAAGCAACCACCTTCGTTCATGATTGTCGGAATCCCGGATCATCGACCAAAAGGCGATCCGCTAGCCCGCAATTGCGTCGTTTATAGCAATCGATTTTTTGTTTGGCTGGCGAGACGATGAAAGCGACCAGACGAGCGCGCCAAGCGGAATGACCAGAATGAGCGTGCCGAAGACCGGGAGACTATTCCAAAGTGCCCAACCGGTAAAACTTCGGCCAACAAGGTCGTTTGACGTCGCCGTGGCCAGCACAAAGCTCAGCAGCAGCATCGTCCCGTTAAAGGTACGTCCCGTCTCATCTTTAATGAGAGCCGCCACCAACAGTGCGTAAGGAAGCATCAACGCAACGAAATGCGATTGACTGCTGACCGGCGTCAACAATAGCGCGCTGACCACCAACAAGGCGCCGTCGACTGAAATCAGTTGGTTATATCGGCGCGATTTAAGCATTATCCAAAGCACGACCGCAATGTATATGGCCATTACGCTATAAAGTGCGATCGCGAATGATTTCGACTGCATGATGGCAAAGATGATTTCGAACGACTGTTGTTCATGGGTGCCCGTCAACATGCGCACGATAGCGGCGCGGAAAGTCTGATTCATCGGGCTGTCGGTCACCCAGAAGGGCAAATCAAATCCGGGCTTCACATTGAGAGGGGCGAGAATGACGTCGCGCAACCAAACCGTAACATGCCACTGCATCTTAGGGGGCATGACGATGTCCGGCAGCACCGTGAGAAGTATTAGCACGGAAATGAAAACACCAGCGGCGCCGAAGCGGCGTTTGAACAAGAGATAGGGCAAGAAGATCAGGGGCGTGACTTTTAGCGCCGCTGCCGTGGCAAAACTCGCCGCCCCAAGCAGCCATCGTCCATTGGTGAGCGCCAGGAGCCCAAGCAAAAGGAAGATCAGTGCGAAGCTGTCGTAGGCCTGGTTTTCGAGTACAGCGAGAATAAATTTCGAACTGAGCACGAATGTGAGAATCCGCAAGGTGACCAATTCGCGTTCACTCCATTCGCCGGGAAACAGGCGACGCGCCAGAACCTCGCAGACCCACAGGGACAAGAAAACAGTACCGACGGCGATAGAATACCAAACAACAGTGCGCAGCGTCGCTGGCACCGCTGTAAGCGGAATCCACAACAGGGCCAAGAATGGTGGGTAAGCGTAGATCAAATCACCACAGTGCCGCGGCGTCTGGCCGTTCAGCATGCACTCCGCGGCCGCGGAAAAAACAGCGGATCCAGCACCGTGTCTGAACCGAGGAAAGTAAGCAGCGATCGCAAGCGCCGCTCCGACCCAAGCAAGCCGACGCCGAAGTTCAGGCGATAATTGCAATGACTTTTCCTCTACGGACCGATTTTCAGAAACTGCCCACCTTTTGGCCGGGGAGATAATCTGTTATCCAGGCTACATGCGCATTATCGTGATCGCTACACTTCTGGTTTTTTCCGGCACCGCCGCTCACGCGCAATACTCGCAGCGGGAATTGAACTATTATTGCAGTATGGGGTCGCAAACGCCCGTTTCCATCCGCCCGTATTGTGGTGGTTATCGCGGCCCGATCTATCGCGACAGGTCCTACGGCTATTACGGGCACCGCCGCTTGAGCTGGCGGGAAGTGCAGTACTATTGCAGCCTCGGTGATCAGACACCAGTATCCTTACGGGATACGTGCATAAGAACCGGTCTGTGGGGACGATAGCTTGCAGACAAGCTATGCGGATACGAAGCCAGGCATTTGCCGGTCATCCGGCTAATGCTTCTTCAGCCGCGGCGATGACTCGCTGAACAGGCAACTCTTCAAGACAAATACTGTGACTCTCCAGGCTGCGTTCGCAGCCCTCCAATTGGCACGGCACGCAAGGCAATGGATTCTGCACCAGCCAGACATTGCCACGGTTCTGAATTGTGGCAGCGGCATCCCACATGGCCGGCAAGCCTCCTCGCGGCCACGGACCCCACAGCCGTGGGTCGGTCGGGCCATATAACGCCACTGTTGGACAGCCGACCGCGGCCGCCAAATGTGTTGTGGATGTGTCGGGCCCGATATAAACGCGCGCGTTGGCCAAGAGACCTGCGAGTTGCTGCCAATCAAGACGGCCATCGAGCCGCCGCACAGGGGTATCCCTATTCCAGATCTCATTCAGGTAATGGCGCTCGACATCGCTAGGGCCGCCGGTCACGACCACCGCAAGACCGCGCTTGATCAGGCTCTCCGCCAGCAAGCGCCAGCCGTCCTTAATCCACTGCTTGTAACGAAACATCGGCGTGGCGTGAATCACCGCGTAGTCGCCTGCGGGAGCCTCTGATGGCGTAACAAAACTCGGGCAGACAATATTTACTGCGCGCGCAATCCCGACAAGATCGGCAAGCCGGAGGATCCCCTCGACTCGGTGCACGCCTGCGACGTGCAGTATGGTGCGATCGAGAAAACGCGCCTTGAACCATCCATTGAAACTCGACTCGACAGGGGCGACGCGCTTGCGTCCGGCGATAACGGCAAAAAATGTCGGCCGGTCCCCGCATTGGGTCGAGATTGCGAGGGCGTAGCGACGCCAAAGCCGTGCGGCGACGGCGAGGCTCTGGGCCACCGTTGGTCGCGCCGGCATTGTAACAATGCCGGAAAGATCCGGGTTACCCGCGAGAATTGCGGCGGTGTCGTCGAAGACGAGGACATCGATGGCCGCGTCCGGCCATGCACGGCGCAGGCTGCCGATCAAAGGAGTCGTCAATAACACATCGCCCAGGCGTCGCAGCGCCACGACGAGGACTCTTGGCCGTGGCGGCAGCGACAGCGGATTCATGACTGATCCGTGACGCCATTTCGCAGACGTCGAACCATCCCGGCCGCAACACCCGCGCCAATCACGTAGAGCCATCCCTCCGTAAAATCGAACAGGAAGGAATTGAACAACGAACCGATGATGTTTTGCACCACAACGGCCAAGCCCACCCAAGCCTCGAAGCCGCCGCCCCTAAACAGGAGCACGTGGCATGCCCACATCGTCCACAGTGTGAGTGCTCCAAAAATTCCTAATTGGATAGCCACGGCGAAGGTTTGGTTATGCGGGTTCGTGGATATCTCGCCGGCAACACCTTTTTGACCAAACGCCGATTTGCGGAACATCTGCGTAATCGATCCGGTACCATGGCCAAACCATGGCGCGTCCTGCACAAAGCCGAGCGATTTTTTCCAGAACTCAAGACGTTCCTCGGAAGGTGTCACGTTGAGAATGTTATGCTGTTCGGTCGCCGTGAAAATCTCATCGACGCGCTCGCGCATGTGACCCGATGTCAGCCACACTGATGTTGTGATGAAGATCAGCCCGATGATGGCGACGGCAAAACCCTTCACGCCGAATTGACGCGCTGCAAATAATAGGAGGAGGACGGGAATAATCACCAGTGCGGTGCGGCTCGTCGCAATAAAAATAATATCGCCGAGAAACGCACATGCGATCCCAATAAAGATCAGTGCATGAAGTGAATGCGAGTTGATGCGCTGAAATACCACATAAATGAGCCCAACCGCACAGAGCGTGAACTCTGCACTCTGCGCAATGTAGCTTTTGACAATGACACCGTCGTCGGACGAACCCCTTGGCAGATTGGGCCAAATCGTAACCACCCACGATGCGATCAACAATGCGATACAGGCAGCGAGAAATCCAAGGAAAACACGCAGCCCGATATCGCTGCGGCGCGCATGCGCCATCAGAAGCGGAAATGCCAGCAGCTTCAAGAATCCATCGAGCCCCCTCCAGCGCTCGAGCCACGAGACATCAGCCCAAGCCATACCGACGAGGCCGAGCAAAAACAGCAGCACCGGCAAGCCGCCCGCCGGCGTCATCAGCTCGCGCCGCACGTCCAGCCAGTCGAGCGTCGGAATGAGCGCGATCAGCCACAGCACCAGCAGGATGCTGGTCGCCGAGGTCGACCAAGGCAGTGAGACGGCCACCGCGACCACAAGCCAATCGGCGAGGCGCGCCAATCTGGCGCGGGTGGGCGATTCCGCAAGCGGCAGACTGACCATCCCCTACCCCGCTTCTTGCGCGACAACTGCCGCGGTCTTGAGCGCCGACAGCCCGCGCTCGGCGCGGATGCCGTCGCCGGCAACAATGGCGGAAAGCTTGCGCTCGTTCTCGGCAAGACGATGGCGGTCGGCCGGCGCATGCCACAGGTGGAGCACGCCGGTCGCGAAGGTGCCGTCTTTGCGGCGCACGCCGGCATGCAGCAGGCGCACGATGATGTCGGAATCCTCCTTGCCCCAGCCGTGATAGGCGGCGTCGAAGCCGTCGACGCGGTCGAGGTCGGAGCGCCACACTGCAAGATTGGCCGAACGCGCTCCGCGCCAGGCGCGCCGGCGCAGCCGCCGCAGCGGCCCGAGCGGAAGATGCAGAAGCGCGGCCAGACGGTTGACGCCGCCGCCCAGCCGATGGGCGATGAAGGCACCGAGGCTCCAGCGTTCAAGCGCGAGCTTTTCGCGCAGCACCGCCGCGGTTAGTTCGGGCGACAGGAGAACGCGGTTGCCGGTGACGAACCAGCCGCGCTCGGCGAGGCGGCGATGGGCGGCGATGAAATCCGGCCGTGCGATGCAATCGCCGTCGAGAAAAACGACGTAGTCGCCGCGCGAGGCGAGGATCGCGCGGTTACGGATCTCGGCGGCGCGGAAGCCGCGGTCCTCGTGCCAGACATGTTCGACGCGGTGGCCGATTTTGGTTTTCCAGGTTTCCACCAGCCTGGCGGTCGCCGGCCCCGAACCGTCGTCGGCCACCACCACCTCGAAATTCCCGTCGTTCTGCCCGGCGAGCGAACGCAGCACCGCCTCCAGAGCATCTTCGCGGTTGTAGGTGGTGACAATGACGGAAATCAGCTCGGTCACAAGCTTCCTCAGCAGATTGCATTTAGCGGAAGTCGTCCGCATCGACAAAGAGGTGAGCGCAAAAAAGTTTTTGCGAACACCCGTATACAAGCTTGTGCGACGGACAGCTATTCCGCTTATTATGCTAAAAACCGGTGACGAATTACCATGAAAGCTCAAGACGAAAGAAATCCACGGCCGAAAATGCAAGCCACCAAAGCCACAAATTCCCGCTGTGAACTCCCTTGTACACGATCAGCACAAATGTGGTCCTGAACTTGCTGAACGCTTATTAGAAATCGGAAACCGCTTGCGCGACACAACTGAAGGAGCCGGTTCGCTCGATCGATCATGGCGATTACCTGTACGGCGATCAAGATTCGCCCGATTGATCTGAGCGGACGGCTATCAATAT
>Ga0335085_10001787_pt1 | contig 43249 bp, 33 predicted proteins | sample Lox_Sample_45_FD_206712 | JGI IMG/M metagenome (GOLD analysis project Ga0335085, IMG submission 206712) | Soil microbial communities from Loxahatchee National Wildlife Refuge, Florida, United States - Lox_Sample_4.5 | ecosystem: Environmental > Terrestrial > Soil > Wetlands | place: USA... | reverse complement strand
CATGACCACGCTTGAAGAGTTCTACAAGATAGGCCCGGGACCATCGAGTTCCCACACCATGGGTCCGATGAGAATCACTTACGATTTTTATCAGCGCGTCTCCAAGCTCCCGGATGATCAACTCAAGCGCGCCACAGGCCTCCAGTTCCATCTGTTCGGCAGTCTGAGCGCTACCGGCAAGGGCCACGGCACCGATCGAGCCTCGCTCGCAGGTTTGCTGGGCAAGGCACCGGCCAGTTGTCCTCCGCAGTTTTTGGACGACCTGGCGACGAATCCTGACCAAACCTACAAAGTCACGCTGGGTCCCACGACGCTTAACCTGTCGCTGAAGGACATCATTTTCGATTCCCCCAAAGGCGATTTTCCTCATCCGAACACGATGACCGGCAAACTCCTCGCCGGAAACGAGACGCTATACGAGCTCGAATACTACTCGGTTGGCGGCGGGTTCATCGAGTGGAAAGGCTACAAACCGCCCGACAAGGGCCAGCCCAAGTATCCCTACGGGCATGCCAAGGAGCTGTCAAAGTACCTGATCGACGACCAGATCCCTCTGCCGAAGCTGCTGCTCACCAATGAAATGGCCATATCGGGCAAGAGCGAGAAAGACATCGCAGAATTCCTTGACCAAGTGGCTGAGGTGATGATTCGCGGCGTTAACACGGGCTTGTCTGCGGATGGCGTCCTTCCGGGCCCAATCCAGCTGCACGCCAAGGCCGCGGCCATGCAACAGAGCCTGAAGTCGAGCAATAAAGGGCCGGCAGGCCGCGCGGTTACGCAGATAGCCTCGTACGGATTTGCCATGGGCGAGGAGAACGCCCGGGGTCACATCATCGTGACTGCTCCAACCGCGGGCTCGGCGGGAATCATCCCTGCGGTGCTCAAATCCCTCCAAGATCTCAAGGTGCCCAGCGAAAAGATTCGCAACGGGTTCCTGGCAGCCGCGGCGATCGGCTACCTCTGCAAGCACAACGCCACTCTGTCAGGAGCCGAGGGCGGCTGCCAGGCGGAAGTCGGGGTGGGATCTTCGATGGGCGCGGCGATGATCGCGCAGGCGCTGGATTCTCGTCCCAAGGTGGTCGGGAACGCCGCGGAGTCCGCTCTGGAGCATCACCTCGGCATGACGTGCGATCCGGTCGCCGGGTACGTCCAGGTGCCGTGCATTGAGCGCTGCGCCTATGGAGCGGTCAAGGCGTGGACCGGCTACTGTATCGCCAGCGAGGAAGTCCCCGAAGAACGGCGCGTCGATCTGGATACCACGATCTCCGCCATGGCGCTCACGGCCAAGGAGATGAACTCGAAATACAAGGAGACGTCGGAAGGCGGCCTGGCCGTGTCGCTCGTGCTTTGTTAGCGGTCGTTAAGGAGTTTGCCGTCAGGACTATTTCATCGGGCCTTCGTCAGGTGAGGCCCCAAACAGTCTTGCCGCGACTGTTCTTGCGGATTTTCGGGTGAAATGTAGGTCAGTTTATTCAACCAACCGTCAGAAGACGGCATCTGCCAAAGCAGTGTCCACTGTATGCCGCAGGTCAGCGCAGAACTCGTAAGCAAGCGTGAGACGAGCAGGAGTGGCAGAGTGGCCGCCCTCGCCTGGTTTGTGGCTGCCGTCTTTTACCTGTATCAATACGCTCTGCGTTCATCACCGTCGGTCATGATGCCGCAGTTGTCGGAGGCTTTCGGGCTCAGCGCGCTCGCTGTCGCCTCGATTCTAGGTTTGTTCTACTACGGATACTCGTTCTTCAGCCTGGTGGCTGGAGCCGCCTTGGACCGTCTCGGGCCAAAGATACTTCTCCCGATGGGAGCCGTTGTTGTGGGTACGGGGGCGTTCTTGTTCGGCACGGGCCGGGCCGAAGCTGCCAGCATAGGCAGATTGCTACAGGGAGCCGGCGGCGCCTTCGCTGCGGTAGGAGCAATCTACATCGCCAGCAATTACTTTCCGGCTTCTCAAGCGGCAACGTTGATCGGCGCCACCCAGATGTTCGGAATGACCGGGGGAGCCGCCGGGCAGTTTGTGGTTGGGCCCGTCATCGGCGGAGGCCTGCCCTGGAACCGCTTCTGGCTTGCCATGGGGATCGGCGGTTTGGGGATGGGTATATTACTGCTGGTCCTTTTGCCGAAGCGAGAGGGGAGCAACCGGTCTGGCAGATGGCTCAAAGACGCGGCCGGAGCTTTCTCCACGGTGTTCAGGAACCCACAATCGATCTTGTGCGGTCTTATCGCCGGGCTGCTCTTCATCCCGACCAGCATCTTCGACATGATCTGGGGTGTGCGGTATCTGCAAGAGGCGCACGGATTCGATTATGCCTCCGCCGTGATGCGCTCGGCGATGGTGCCGCTTGGATGGATCGTTGGCTGCCCCTTGCTCGGGTTCATCTCCGACCGGATCGGACGGCGAAAACCCGTGATCATCGGGGGCGCTCTCGTGCTCCTGGGTTGCATGGCCTGGATACTGTTCGGCCCTACAGGCGTGCTCCCCCGTCACACGCTCGGTCTTCTCGCTGGGATCGCGTCGGGCGCGGCAATGCTGCCCTATACGGTGATCAAGGAAGCCAATCCGCCGCGATTTGGCGGGACCGCGACCGGGGTAATCAACTTTCTGAATTTCACATTTAGTGCGCTGCTGGGTCCGGTTTTCGGATGGATTCTTCAGCGCGTTTCTGCCGGAGCCGACAAAATGACTCTGGAGCACTACCAGATAGGTTTTGCGCCGCTCCTGCTCGGCGTTGCCGTGGCCATGGCGCTTTGTTTTTTCCTTAAGGAAACAGGTCCCGCGGCCCGGGTCGAGCCCTTAGCGGCAGCGCAGGAGGTGTAGCTTTGAGTCAGCAAACCGGAACGGGAAAATACGAAAAGCTGCTCGTCAGGTGCAAAAGCCTGAAGCCGATTCCAACCGCGGTGGCACACCCCTGTGAGGCTTCGGCGTTGGCCGGCGCGGTCGAGGCGGCGGACCAGGGGCTCATCGTGCCCATCCTGGTCGGGCCTCGCCAAAAGATCGAGGCAACCGCCGAAACGGCGGGCATCGACCTCGGTAAATTCCAAATCGTGGACGCTCCGCACAGCGGCGCGTCGGCAGCAAAGGCCGTCGAATTGGTGCGTGAGGCTCAGGCAGAGCTTCTGATGAAAGGGAGCTTGCACACCGACGAATTGATGGGGGCGGTGGTTTCACGCGACGGGGGATTGCGCACCGGGCGCCGCATCAGTCACGTCTTCGTCATGGATGTTCCGACCTACCACAAGCCGCTCATCATTACCGACGCCGCGATCAATATCGCCCCCGGCTTGGAAGATAAGGCGGACATCTGCCAGAACGCTATCGATCTCGCCATTTCGATGGGCGTGGACAAGCCTAAGGTCGCTATTCTGGCGGCCGTTGAAACCGTGACTTCGAAGATGCCGGCCACCATCGACGCCGCGGCTCTGTGCAAAATGGCTGAGCGCGGACAAATCAAGGGAGCCCTGCTCGACGGCCCTCTCGCATTCGACAACGCCATCAGCAAACAGGCGGCGACGACCAAGGGGATTCACTCTGCAGTGGCAGGCGATCCGGACATTCTCCTGGCGCCGGATCTCGAAGCCGGAAATATTCTCGCTAAGCAACTCAGTTTCCTGGCCAATGCCGATGGGGCCGGGCTGGTGCTGGGAGCAAGGGTACCGATTATTCTCACCAGCCGGGCCGACAGCGTGCGGTCACGGATTGCCAGTTGCGCCGTCGCCATGCTCGCCGCTCATGCGCGCCGAAAGAAGCCATAGGGAGTAAGTATGGACGACTACGCACTTGTGCTCAATGCAGGCTCGTCAAGCCTCAAGTTCTGCGTTTTCCGGCGGCCGGACGGCCAAAAGTGGGAAATTGCCGCGCGCGGGCAGATCGAGGGCATCGGGACTTCGCCGCAGCTCTCCGCCAAGGACGGAGAGGGCGAGGTCCTCGTTGATCAGACTCTGGATGCTTCAGTTCGTGACGGGCACGCCGCCATCGGCGCCCTGGCCAGTTGGCTCCGCTCCAAGTGGGGCGGCTCCCGAGTGCTAGGTGTGGGCCATCGCGTGGTTCATGGCGGGGTGCGTTACGGCCGGCCCGCGCTGGTGACGCGGCAGGTGCTCCAGGATTTGTACGAACTGGTTCCGCTGGCTCCGCTGCATCAACCGTACAATCTGGCAGCTATCGAGGCCGTCTTTGAGCGGCTGCCCCAGGTGCCGCAGGTGGCGTGCTTCGACACGGGCTTCCATCTGGGCCGCTCGAAGGTTGCGGAGCTGGTTCCGCTTCCGAAGGATATCTGTCATTCAGGGCTGCAGCGCTACGGTTTCCACGGCCTGTCCTATGAGTATATCGCTTCCGTCCTGCCCGAGGTGGCGCCCGAGATCGCCAATGGCCGGGTAATTGTCGCTCACCTTGGTAGCGGCGCCAGCCTTTGCGCTTTGCGAGACGGCAAAAGCGTGGATAACAGTCTCGGCTTCACGGCGCTGGACGGGCTGTGCATGGGTACGAGGCCCGGCGCGCTCGATCCCGGCGTCGTCTTGTACTTGGTTCAAATGCTCGGCTTCTCCGCCAAGGAGGTCGAGACCATCCTTTATAAGAAGTCGGGCTTGCTGGGGATTTCCGGCATCAGCAACGATATGCGTGAACTGTTGACGAGAAGCGAACCAGAGGCCCGGCTCGCGGTGGATTACTTCGTATATCGTGCGGCCAAGGAGATCGGCGCCTTGACGGCGGTCCTGGGCGGCATCGACGGACTCGTTTTCACCGCCGGCATCGGCGAGAACTCGGCGGAGATTCGCCGGAGAATTTGCGAGGCCTCTTCGTGGCTCGGCGTCGAATTGGATCGAGTGGCCAACGCCAACCGGGGTCCACGGATATCCACCAAACAGAGCAGAGTCTCCACCTGGGTGATTCCAACCAACGAAGAACTTATGATTGCGCGTCATACCGGGTCGCTGCTCGGATTAACACAGGCCGCGTCCGTAGGCACCAAAAGTTAGGAGGTACAAATGGCTACTGCTTCCCAGCAGCAGATCGCGAAAGAGTCTCCCTGGCGTGGTTTTAAGACCGGCCTCTGGCAGAAGGAGATCAACGTCCGCGACTTCATTCAGCAGAACTACGAGCCTTACGAAGGAGACGAGTCCTTTTTGTCGCAGGCGACCGGGCGGACCAAGGCGCTATGGAACCGCCTGAATGAGCTCTTTAAGGAGGAGCGTAAGAAGGGCGTGCTTGACGTCTCGCAGATACCAAGCTCCATCACGGCGCACGGTCCGGGCTACATCGATCGCGAGAACGAAATCGTCGTCGGCCTTCAGACGGAAGCGCCGCTCAAGCGGGCTATCATGCCCAATGGCGGTCTTCGGATGGTACTGAACGCCCTCAAGACTTACGGATACGAACCCGATCCACACGTGGTCGAGGCGTTCACCAAATATCGTAAGACGCATAACGACGCCGTCTTCGATGCCTACACGGCAGATGTCAGGCGTTGTCGCAGTTCTCACATCCTTACTGGACTTCCCGATGCCTACGGGCGCGGACGCATCATCGGCGACTATCGCCGCGTAGCTCTCTATGGGGTTGCGGGCCTTATCGAGCGGAAGCAGGAGGAAAAGCAGGCCCTCGACTCGGCTATGTCCACTGACGATATCATTCGCGACCGGGAAGAACTTAGCGAACAGATTCGTGCCTTGAAGGAGCTGCAGCAGATGGCCGCCAGCTACGGCTTCGACATCTCGGCGCCTGCGGGCAGCGCACGCGAAGCCGTACAGTGGCTGTACTTTGGCTACCTGGCGGCGGTGAAGGAACAGAACGGCGCCGCGATGTCACTCGGCAGGACCTCAACCTTCCTCGACATTTACTTTGAGCGCGACTTGGCTGCGGGTCTGATTACGGAAGAGCAGGCCCAGGAGATCGTCGACGATTTCGTCATCAAACTGCGCATCGTCCGATTTCTGCGCACTCCCGAATACGATGATCTCTTCGCGGGCGATCCGACTTGGGTGACGGAATCGATCGGCGGGATGGGAGACGATGGCCGGTCCCTCGTCACCAAGACAAGTTTTCGATTCCTGCAGACGCTTTTCAACCTGGGCCCCGCCCCGGAACCCAATCTGACCATCTGGTATTCTCCCCGGCTGCCCGACGGATTCCGGAGTTTCGCCGCTAAGGTGGCCATCGAGACGAGCTCGATCCAGTTCGAGAGCGACGAGATCATGCGCCAGGCATGGGGCGACGATGGTGCCATCGCCTGCTGCGTCTCGCCCATGCTGGTGGGAAAGCAGATGCAGTTCTTTGGCGCTCGCGCCAACCTCGCCAAATGCCTCCTCTACGCGATCAATGGAGGGCGGGACGAGATCACGGGCGAGCAGATTGGTCCGCGCAAGGGCGCCGTGGAAGGCGAATACCTCGACTTCGAGGATGTCGTAGACAAGTTCGAGAGAATGATGGAATGGCTCGCCGGGGTCTACGTCAACGCCATGAACATCATCCATTACATGCACGACAAATATGCCTATGAGCGCCTCGAGATGGCGCTGCACGATTACGCTCCGCTGCGCACAATGGCATTCGGCATGGCCGGGCTATCGGTGGTTGCCGACAGCCTGTCGGCAATCCGTTACGCCAAGGTCCGAGTGATACGCGACGAAACGGGTTTGGTGACCGACTACCAGGTGGAAGGTGACTTCCCAAAGTTCGGCAACAATGACAATCGCGTGGACCAGCTTGCCTCCGGGGTGGTCAGCAGATTCATGAGGAAGCTGAGGAAATACCCCACCTATCGCAACGCCGTGCACACCCAATCGGTCCTGACCATCACTTCCAACGTGGTCTATGGCAAGAGCACGGGCAACACTCCGGACGGTCGCCGCCGCGGAGAGCCCTTCGCTCCGGGCGCTAATCCGATGCATGGACGCGACACTCATGGCATCCATGCCTCGGCAGCCTCGGTCGCCAAGATTCCCTATCGCGATGCTGCCGACGGCATTTCCCTCACGGCCACGCTGGTTCCCGAAGGTCTGGGACGAGTGGCCGAAGATCGAGTGGCCAATCTGCGAAGCATGCTCGACGCCTTCTTCGGGGTTACGGGATATCACATGAACGTGAACGTCTTGAATCGGGACACGCTTCTCGATGCCATGGACCATCCCGAGAAATACCCGAGCCTGACCATCCGCGTCTCAGGGTATGCCGTGAACTTTGTGCGGCTTACTCGCGAGCAGCAAATGGATGTTATCAACCGCACGTTCCATGGGAACTAGGCTTATGAGCGCATCGGAACCGAAGGCAACTCCGCTCGAAGCGAAAAGTCCCTTCGAGCTGCGTGTGAATCTGGGCCGCGGCGTACCGGAATCCGACGTTCGCACGGCCCTGGCGACCGGAGACATGGGCTTTCTCCATTCGTTCACCACCGGCTCAACAGTGGACGGCCCAGGCGTCCGCGTCGTGGCTTGGACCACCGGCTGCCAGTTTCGCTGCCTGTACTGCCATAATCCGGACACTTGGACCATGACCAACGGCATCCCTGTTCCGGTCGAGAAGGCGGTTGCCGAGCTACGCAAGTATCGCACGGGATTAAAGGTAATGGCCGGTGGGTTCACCTTGAGTGGCGGCGAACCCCTCATGCAGGCCCGTTTCACTGTGAAGCTGCTGAGCGCCGCGCACGACATGGGGATTCACACCGCGTTGGACACCAACGGCAGCCTGGGCGAACGCCTGACGGACTCTGAGCTGGACAAGATCAGCCTGGTGTTGCTGGATCTCAAGAGCTGGGATCCTGATCGCCACCGGCAGATGACCGGAATGGAAGTAGGGCCGGTGCTGGACTTCGCGCGCCGTTTGGCCGCACGCAAAAATCCTGTGTGGGTGCGGTTCGTGTTGGTGCCCGGCCTGACCGATGATGCGGAAAACGTTGCCGGAATCGCGCAGTTCGCCGGCAGGCTGGGCAATGTGGAGCGCGTCGACGTTCTCCCCTTTCATCAAATGGGCCGATTCAAATGGAAGGAACTCAAACTCGACTACAAGCTCGCTGACGTTCAACCGCCGTCCCGCGAAGTGGTCGAGCGAGTTTGCGCGCGTTTTCGCGCCGAGGGACTCAAAACCCACTAAGGCGCCCGCCGCGCGCTGTCCAGGCCGTGCCTCACGTGCCTCACCCACGCCATGAGGTCAGAGCGGAGGTTCCTTGCGTGCGAGAAGCACGGCCACCGACCGCGGCCCAGCCCTATACACTCGGCCCTCAACCGGGGGCGCCTTCTCCCATTCGACGATATCCAAAGGCGGATCGAGGCTAGTATCGATCCAGCGGCGCCAAACATCCTTTCCCCCGTTACCGTCGGCCGGCAACTCGAAATCGAGTGACTCCCAATATGCGTTAAAGATTGCGTAGAATCGCAAGTCTCTCTTCGGAGATTCCGCACTGAGGGCTATGGAATGGGAGTGATGGGCCCAGTCGGGGTGACCGGGTTTCACTCCATGCCATGAAATCTTGGCTTGATGGAGTAATTCCTCCAAATTCGCAGATTGTGGCCCGGTTTCTGTCTCGCGCAAAAGGCGCCGCGCAATGAGCAGCTTCACGAACCTGAACACGTCGGCATGCTTGTTGACCAGCGCCCAGTCAAACCAACCAGCTTCATTGTCCTGGCAGTACGCGTTGTTGTTGCCGCACTGAGTCCGCCTCACTTCGTCCCCCATCAAGATCATGGGCAAACCTGCTGAGAGCAGGGTCGCGGTAAACAGGTTCTTCACCTGCCGAGTCCGGAGACGCTCGACATCAGGATCGTCGGTAGGCCCTTCCACGCCGCAGTTCCAGCTTCGGTTGTCATTGGCCCCGTCGCGATTTGCCTCGCCGTTCTCCTCGTTATGCTTATGGTCGTAAGAGACGAGATCGTTGAGCGTGAAGCCGTCGTGACAAGTCACGAAATTGACGCTCTGCTCCGCTTCGCGTCTCTCGTGGCTGTAAATCTCCGGGCTGCCGATAAGGCGGTCAGCGAACCGCGTCACGGTGCCTTCCTCGCCGCGGTAAAAGCTCCGGATGTCGTCGCGGAAGCGTCCGTTCCACTCTCTCCAACTGTCCCCAATGAAACTGCCGACCTGATAGAGCCCGGCCGCATCCCACGCTTCCGCGATGAATTTCGTCCCGGCCAGCACTGGATCCGATTCGATATCCCAGAGGACCGGTGGGTCCGACATCACGTGGCCCGCCAAATCACGCGCGAGGATTGACGCGAGATCAAAGCGGAACCCGTCCACGTGCATTTCCTCGACCCAATAGCGAAGGCTATCCACGATTAAGCGGCGGACAATGGGATGGTTGGCGTTGAGTGTGTTCCCCGTACCACTGTAGTTGGCGTAACGGGAAGGGTCCTTCTCCAGAATGTAATAGGTCCTATTCTCCAGGCCACGAAAGCTCAGCGTCGGTCCTCGCGGGTCACCCTCGGCTGTGTGGTTGAACACCACATCGAGGATGACTTCGATACCAGCCCGGTGCAATGCCTTCACCATGTCGCGAAACTCGTCGGCCGGACCCAGCGGATCCTGACGCGAACTGTACGCCCGGTGCGGCGCAAACAATGCGATGGGTGCGTAGCCCCAGTAGTTGACCCGTCCTGGCGGGCAATCATGGGTGTCGAACTGGAACACCGGAAGCAGTTCGACGGCTGTTATTCCAAGGTCGCGAAGATAGGGAATTTTCTCGACGAGCCCGGCGTACGTGCCTCGCGTCTTCTCCGAGAGGCCAGAACTCGAGTGCTGGGTGAATCCGCGAACATGCATCTCATACACGACGGTCCGCGAAGGAGCCCGCATCAGCGGCGCGTCACCCTCCCAATCATAATTACCAAGATCCACGACGACACTCTTCATTGCCGTCGCGGTATTGTCTCCCGGGTCGGCGGCAGCCTGCCGACTATAGTTTTTTGGCACCGCGACGCTGCGGCAATAGGGGTCCAGGAGGAGCTTCGCGCGATCAAACCGCATTCCTGTGGGCGGATCAAAGGGTCCGTCAACCCGATAGCCATAGATCTGTCCCGGCTTGATGCCCGGCACGAAGACATGCCAGTAATGGTAAGTACGATTGGTGGAAGGATCGAGGCGGATCAGACGCGACGGCTGAGCGTCGTCTTCCCTGTCGAAGAGCAGTAATTCCACCCCCGATGCGCTGCGCGAGAAAACGCTGAAGTTGGTTCCTCTGGGGCAGACCGTGGCCCCGAGAGGCGAGCTCGATCCGAGGGTCTCTTGCGCATTCATTTGTAAGCTCTTGTCTCCCGGGCGGTGATTTCCTCCGCAGAACGGGCAGCGGCGCCGGCTTCAGGCACGAACGGAATCCCTGGTCACACGCTCCAGTTTTCCGGCCAAGTCGCGCGCAAGGTGACTTTGCATTGCGATGCGCGCCTCAGGATTAGCGGCCAGGTAACGAGTCAGCGTTGCGATCTCCCAGCGCATGACGCGCACGGGCTCCACCGCCACCGCATCCACCTCGGCTGGGGCGCCGCTCAGGAGAAGCGCGGAGCCCACGTAGCTCCCCGCCCCCAGCTCGCCAATGACCTGCTCGCCTTTGCGCACCTGCACTCTCCCGCGGACGATCAGCGGCAGGGCTGACAGCGATTTGCCACTCTGAATCAGTCGTTCACCGGTCGGCGCCGTGGCCCAGGACCCGATGCTCAAGACCTGCAGAATCTTCCGCGGCGACAGGTCGCGGAAGACAAGCCGGCGGACTTCCTCCTCCTCCGGCGTCAGCTTGACGGGACGGCGCTCCAGGAAAAGGCGCCCACCCTGAAACAAATTGATGGCCGCGAAAATGGCACTCCAAATGAGCGGCGCCCACAGCAGTTTTGGCTGATGCACGTAGTAGGGCATCGCAATCAATGAGGCGGCCACAGCGAACAACCGCAGCCACAGAATATCGCGAACACTATAGGCAACCAGGAGCAGGATATTCGCGGCGTGAACGAAGTAGTCCGGGTTCATGGTAGCTCCCTTCTCCGAGTGAAACGTCTGCCACGCCCACGGGATGTGCCGAGACTTCTTGCTGACGCTGTGAAGAAAACGAGCGGCGACGAAGCTCTCAAAACCACTCAGTGTGAATCGGGATTTCGACAAGCAAGTTGAGGTGCGACTTGCCAGACCTGTCTCGGCTCTGTGCCAACAGCGGGGCCGAGCAGTACGAGCCACGCGCGACGAGCCAAGGTCGGCGCAGGGCTCAGTTCCTCCTCAACAGATCCTTGGCTGCTGCGACCACTTGTTCGGGCTGGAATCCGAACTTCCTCTGCAGTTCTTTAAGTGGCGCCGAGGCGCCGAACGTTTTCATGCCGATAATGCGCCCGTCTAAACCCACATAGTGCTCCCAACCGAACGTCGAGGCTTGCTCTACCGCCACGCGCGCCCTCACATCAGGTGGCAACACGCTGTCCCGGTAATCCTGGGGCTGGCGGTCGAAAATGTCCCAGGACGGCATCGAGACCACTCGCGACCGAATGTCCTCGGCAAGCAACGTCTCGTGCGCTTGTACAGCCAGGCTGACTTCGCTCCCCGAAGCCACTAGGATGACCTCGGGGTTTCCACCCGGGGCATCGCCGAGGACGTAGGCGCCGCGCGCCAGACCTGACGCTGGTGCATACCTGGCGCGGTCCAGGATTGGCAAGGCCTGGCGCGACAACACCAGCACGGCAGGCTGATGAGTCAGTCGCATGATGTAGCGATAAGCCTCGACAACTTCGCTGGCGTCACCGGGACGGAGCGTGACCAGTCCGGGAATGGCGCGCAACGAGGCGAGGTGCTCCACCGGCTGATGGGTCGGACCGTCCTCTCCCACTCCGATCGAATCATGCGTGAAGATGTGAATCACCGGAATTTCCATCAAGGCACTGAGGCGAATGGCCGCCCGGCCGTAATCGCTGAAGATCAGGAAACCCGAGCCAAAAGGCCGGATCTTCGACAACGATAGTCCGTTCAGAATCGCTCCCATTGCGTGTTCGCGAATTCCGAAGTGAAGGTTCCGCCCGGCAGGGTTCTCAGCGCTAAAATCGCCCGCGCCCTCGAACGTGAGGCGTGTCTTGCAGGAGGGGCTAAGGTCCGCCGAGCCTCCGAGCAGCCATGGTATGTGCTTGGCCAGCGCGTTCAGGACCTTGCCGGAAGCGTCGCGGGTTGCAATGCCCTTGGCATCTGCGCCAAAAGTCGGCAAATCCTTGTCCCAGTTTTCCGGCAGCTCGCGGCGGAGCATCCGGTAGCCCTGATCGGCAAGTTCAGGGTACTGCTTCCGGTACGCTTCGAATTTAGCCATCCAGGCGTCCCGCAGAGCGCTCCCGCGCGCACCGATGCCGGCCTGAAAATGTTCGCGCACCCCGTCAGGCACGAGGAACGTGCTGTCCTCGGGCCAGCCGTAATGACGCTTGGTAAGCCTGACCTCCTGTTCTCCCAGAGGCTCACCGTGAGCGGCACTTGTATCCTGTTTGTTCGGAGCTCCGTAGGCGATGTGGCTATCCACAATAACCAATGTGGGGCGATCCTTTTCATTCTTGAAGGTTTGGAAGGCACGCCCCATCATGCCCAAGTCATTGGCATCCCCCACGCGCGTTACATTCCACCCGTAGCCGATGTAGCGTGTGGCCACATCATCGCTGTAGGCCAGCGCAGTATTGCCCTCGATGGTGATGCGATTGTTGTCGTAGATCCAACACAGGTTAGAGAGCTTAAGATGCCCGGCCAGCGAAGCGGCTTCACCGGAAATTCCTTCCATCATGCATCCGTCGCCGCACAGGGCATAGACGTCGTAGTCGAAAAGTTCGAAGCCCGGCCGATTAAAGTAGCTCGCGAACCAGCGGGCGGCAATCGCCATTCCCACACTGGTCGCCACGCCTTGTCCCAAGGGGCCCGTAGTCGTTTCGACTCCCGAGGTCCAACGGTATTCGGGATGGCCGGGGCACTTGCTGTCCAATTGCCGGAAGTGCTTGATATCGTCCAGAGTTACCGACAAACGCCCGAGCGTTTCATACTTGGGATTGACGGCTTTGACTCCCGTCAGGTGCAACATCGAGTACAGCAGCGTGGAAGCGTGGCCCACCGAAAGAACGAAGCGGTCGCGATTGGGCCAGATCGGGTGGTCGGGGTCAAAGCGCAGGAAGTACTGCCAGAGACAGTAGGCCACGGGCGCCAAGGCCATCGGTGTTCCCGGATGGCCGGAATTGGCTTGCTGCACCGCATCCATCGCGAGAGTTCGGATCGTATTGACACACAGCTGATCCAGCTGCGCGTCCGTTGTCGGCTGAGCAAGTCGCGGGCTGCCCATCGTATTTTCCTCGTCTAGGCCTGCTTGAATTTTCGGTAGCGACGGATCAGGTTGTTGGTCGAGCTATCGTGGCTGAGCGCGGGCTCCTCGTGGCCCTCAAGCTCGGGGACGATGCGCTGCGCCAGCACCTTGCCCAACTCCACCCCCCACTGGTCGAACGAGTTGATGCTCCAGATGACGCCCTGCGTGAAGACGTAGTGTTCATACAAGGCCAAAAGCTTGCCGAGTACTTCCGGTGTCAAGCGATCGGCAAGCAAGGTGTTCGATGGGCGATTGCCTTCAAATACGCGATGCGGCACGAGCCAGTCCGGCGTGCCTTCGGCCTTCACCTGGTCGGCGGTTTTCCCGAAGGCGAGCGCCTCGCTCTGGGCGAAGACGTTAGCCAGGAGCAGGTCGTGGTGGCGGCCAAGCGGGTTGAGCGTCTTACCGAAGGCGATGAAGTCACAAGGGACCAGCCTGGTCCCCTGATGGATCAACTGGTAGAAGGAATGTTGGCCGTTAGTGCCCGGCTCCCCCCAAAACACGGGACTGGTCGCGTAGTCGACCTCCGCGCCGCCAAGCGTAACGTGTTTGCCGTTGCTCTCCATGGCGAGCTGCTGCAGGTAAGCGGGAAATCGCTTCAGATACTGCTCATAGGGCAGCACGGCGACCGTTTGAGCGCCAAAGAAATCGCTGTACCAGACTCCGAGGAGGCCCATCAGCACCGGCAGATTGTGTTCGAAAGATGCTGTGCGGAAGTGCTCGTCCATCTGGCGGGAGCCGTCCAGCAGGGACCGGAAGTTATCCGGACCGATCGCAAGCATAGTCGAGAGGCCGATCGCCGACTCCATGGAATATCGCCCGCCGACCCAATCCCAGAATCCGAACATATTGGACGTATCAATGCCGAACTTCTCCACTTCGGCTGCGTTCGTGGAAACGGCCACAAAGTGCCGCGCCACCGATCTCTCGTCGTCGCCCAGGCCCGCGACCGACCACGCGCGAGCCGTATGGGCGTTCGTCATTGTCTCGAGCGTCGTGAAGGTTTTTGAGGAAACGATGAAGAGGGTCTCCGAGGGATCCAAATCCTCGACCGCTTCAGTAAAATCGGTGCCGTCCACGTTGGAAACAAACCGGAAAGTGATGGCACGCTCGCTGTAGTGCTTGAGCGCCTCGTACGCCATCACGGGACCGAGGTCGGAACCGCCGATGCCGATGTTGATGACGTTACGAATCCGCTTGCCGGTGTAACCCGTCCACGCACCGCTGCGGATGCGATTGGAGAAATCAGCCATCTTGTCGAGCACAGCGTGCACCTGCGGCACCACGTCTTCGCCGTCGACGAAGATGGAGGCCCCTCGTGGAGCGCGCAGGGCCACGTGCAGGACCGCCCGCTTCTCGGTGATGTTGATCTTCTCCCCGCCGAACATGGCATTGATACGGCCACGCAGGTCCGATTCCTCGGCCAGTTGCACGAGGAGCTTGAGGGTTTCATCGGTGACGCGATTCTTGGAGTAATCCAGAAAGACGCCTGCAGTCTCGGCTGTCATCCGCTCACCGCGGCCAGGATCGTCGGCGAAGAGAGTTCGGAGATGTAGTTCCCGGACCTGCCTATAATGCGCGGCGAGAGCCTTCCATGCTTTTCGCTTCGTCAGCGGCGCGACGCCTGCCAGTTTTATACCGCCTTGCGCGCGTGCAGCCACGTTCGTGCTCCTTTTCCCTGGTCGAGAACTCAGTAACGGGTCTCCAGGATCGTGCGCCCACCCGTCGGTTGAATCGGCCGCTCGTCGTACGGATACAACTTGGCGAAGGCGGCCACTTCATCGCTGGACACGTCCTCGGGCGTTTTCAGAACAAACCACGTGACGCCCTCCGTGCATGGAGGCGTGGTGAGCGATCCCTCGAAGGTGTAGTAACCAAGGCTCCCGGGAAGAAAGTCTTTGGCGTTGATTGGCACACCGGCGATTTCCTGCTCCTTCCCCGGGGTTTGGGGGAGATTGTCAAAGATTCGCCGCACAGCCTCGTTTGGACTTCCGATTTCCAAAAGGACAGCCACGACCGCAAGCTTTCCCTTGCTGTCAGCATGTACGAGGTGGAGGGACAGATCGAAGCCTTTTCCGTTGATATGCTCCTCACTGGGATGATGGAAGTGGAACTGGCGGAGCTCGTATTTGTGGCCGTCCACGGTCATCCAGCTTCCTGGAGCGTAATTGACCTGGACCGAGTGACCGTTATTGATAATCCTTAGCGGAGCGTCCGCGTAGTGAAACTGGATGGGTGGCAAGGCCTCTTTCCTGGTTTCCCGAATATCGATGGGCGACTGGGAGTGGCCCTTCTTGCACGCAAGATAAGCTGGGGTTAGATCGCCCCAGGCATTCGGGCCATCAGCCCCGGCGTACCCGAACTCGGGTCCTGGCTTGGGATTCTGTCCTGAAGCCGTGGCGGACGCAAGAAGGACGGCGCACAGGCACAATGTCGTGGCTCGCTCTAACAGTCTTGCCTCCCACAAGCGTGAATACTTCGCCGTCCAAATTCGTCGGCAGGCGATCGAGACTACCTCGACAGCGAGCCCATCCCTGTGTCTAGCCGGCCGCTTTCTTCAAAACAGCACTCTTGGAGGCGATTACCTCGATCAAGTTGTTCCAGGACTTGACGAACGATTTGGCTCCTTCATCCTGAAGCTGGGCGGCGAGTGCGTCAACGTCAATGCCAGCCTTGGCAAACTCCCCGAGCACTTGCTCGCAATCGCCTCCATCCGCCGGAATGATGGTCCCGAGTTCTTTGTGTTCGGCAAGCGCTTTCAAAGTGCCCTCCGGCATCGTATTCACCGTAAATGGCGCAGCCAGAGCCTTGACGTACAGAACGTCGGAAGCGAGTGGGTCCTTGGTTCCCGTGCTGGCCCACAGAAGCCGCTGCGGGCGGGCGCCGGCGTTATAGATGCGTTGCCAGCGGGGAGAGCTGAACTGAGCGCGGGCGGCCTTGTAGGTGCGTTTGGCGATGGCGATGCCGAGCTGATTGCGTAAAGCTTCCGGCACCTTGCCAGCGACGGCGGCATCCCAGCGGCTGACGAACACCGAAGCGACCGAGCCGACACCGGGCTTCAGCCCCGCCTGCATGCGCCGCTCGATGCCACGCAGGAAAGCGTCGGCGGCTGCCAGGTACTGCTCACGGGAGAATAACAGGGTTACATTGATCGGAATACCGGCGAAGATCGCTTCCTCGATCGCGGGCAAACCCTCCTGGGTGCCGGGAATCTTGATCAGCAGGTTCGGCCGTCCAGCCCTGGCGTGCAGATCCTTCGCGGCAGCCAAGGTATGGACGGTGTCGTACGCCAACAACGGCGAGACTTCCAGCGACACCCACCCGTCCACGGTGTCCGTGCGGTCGTAGGTGGGGCGAAATAGGTCGGCCGCCCGGGTGAGATCCTCCAACGCCAGCTCGAAGAAGAGATCCTCGCCCGATTTGCCTTGCGCCAGCTTCTCGCGGATGCTCGCGTCGTACGCGCTGCTGTTCTTGATGGCGTTGTCGAAAATGGTCGGGTTCGAGGTGAGCCCCGTCACCGAGAGTTCGTCAATGTAGCGCTTCAGCGTGCCACTATTCAGCAAATCGCGCGTGATGTTATCAAGCCAGAGACTCTGGCCCAGATTGTGGAGTAATTCGGTTGCTTTCATATATCACCTCAGGGAGAGGAGAGCTTGCGCCCGGCAGCCGCGACGATTTGTCTGTCAGACTGCGCACCCTTTCGAAAGCGGGAGAGGACAGCATCTCTTCAGTGCAGCGCCAGCGCCAATTGCCGTCGGGCCGGCCCGGGGTATTCATGCGCGCCTCAGCTCCCAGACTCAGCAGATCCTGTAAGGGCGCCATGGCAAGCGCAGCCGGGGATGACCAGGCGAGGTGCATCAACCCTGGAGCCGCCTCGCTGCTGTCTCCGGTGGGTCGCTTCAGATACTGCCAGAACTGCTGCCGCTGGTATTCCGGCAGCGCCTCATACCAGCCACGACTGGTATTGTTGTCGTGGGTTCCGGTGTAGACCACAGCGTTCGAAGGGAAATGGTCGGGAAGGTGCTGGTTGTCTCGACTTCCGTCAAAGGCAAACTGAAGGACCTTGGTGCCGGGCATCTCAAATCGGTCTCGGAGCCCAGATACGTCGGGAGTGATCACCCCCAGATCCTCCGCGATAAACGGGAGACCCCCCAACTCGCCTTCAACGGCGCGGAAAAACTCAGCTCCCGGACCGGGTACCCATTGGCCTCGTTGGGCGGTGAGCGCCCCTGCCGGAACGTGCCACGCGGCGCAGAACGCCCGAAAATGATCCAGGCGAATGACGTCCACTTGAGCCAAGACGGCACGAATGCGGTCAATCCACCAGCGATAACCCGTCCGGCGAAGGGCCTCCCAGTCGTAGACGGGGTTTCCCCAGAGCTGGCCGGTGGCGCTGAAATAGTCGGGAGGGACTCCGGCCACGAACCGGGGCCTGCTGTGTTCATCCAGCAGAAACAACTCAGGGTTCATCCAGACGTCGCTCGAGTCAGAAGAGACGAAGAAAGGCAGATCACCAATCAGGCGCACACCTCTGGCGTGAGCGTAGCTCTTCAGGCGCGCCCACTGGCGAAACAACGCGAATTGGGCGAGACAGATCTGGTCGATTCGAGTTGACAATTCACGCCGGGCTTGAGTCAAGGCCGCGGACTTGCGTTGGACCAACTCGGACGGCCATTCAAGGTAGTGAGCGCCCTTGTAACGAGCCTTCAGTGCCCGGAACAAGGCATAGTCTTCAAGCCAATGCTTCTGGCTTACACGAAACTCCTCAAAAGCGCTTCTGACTTGCGCTGGTGCGGCATCATTGAAGTAAGTCCAAATCTTGTCGAGCAACCTGTGTTTGAAAGAGATGACACGATTGTAGTCGACGACAGAAGCGGAGAACGGCTGGCCTTCGCAGTCGCTCGCCTGCAATAATCCCTCTTCAATCAAGCCCGCGGGACTAACCAGCAGGCCGCTACCCGCGAAGGACGACAGAGGCTGATACGGTGAGTCGCCGTACCCTGTGGGACCTAGCGGCAGCGCCTGCCACCAGCTTTGACCCGCCTCGTGGAGCCGGTCGATCCACCTGAAAGCCGCTGGACCAAGATCGCCAATGCCGTACGGTGAGGGCAGGGATGTGACGTGCAACAGCAACCCGGAGGCACGGTATTCCGAAGGAAACGGCGGCACCTTGACAGGGTCGCGGCTCATGCGCGTCCTTTCGAGGAATTCAGGGCCTTGTTCACGATTTGCTCGGCCTCGGTCAGGATTGCGCTCAGGTGCGATTGGCCCTTGAAGCTTTCCGCGTAGATTTTGTAAATGTTCTCTGTGCCGGAGGGTCGAGCCGCAAACCAGGCGTTTGAGGCCACTACTTTTAACCCTCCGATCGGCGCGTCGTTGCCCGGAGCACGGGTCAGCTTGGCGGTGATCGGTTCGCCGGCCAGGTTCGACGCCGTCACATCGTCCGGCGACAACTCCGCGAGCTTCGCCCTCTCTGCGGTCGTGGCTGCCGCGTCGATCCGCGTATAGCAAGGCGAGCCGAATTCGCCGGTCAGCGCACGGTAATGCTCGCCCGGATCCTCTCCGGTCCGGGCGGTGATTTCGGCCGCAAGCAGATCCATAATTAGGCCGTCTTTGTCCGTGGACCACACGGTGCCATCACGCCGGAGGAAACTGGCGCCCGCGCTCTCTTCGCCACCAAAGCAGTAAGAGCCGTCGAACAGCCCCTTCACGAACCACTTGAAGCCCACGGGAACCTCGGAGAGCTGTCGGCCCAGGCGTTGCACCACTTTGTCGATCATGGTGCTGCTCACGAGTGTCTTGCCCACGGCCACGTGCGCGGGCCAGTCAGGGCGATGCGTGAGCAGATACTGGATGGCAACGGCCAAATAGTGATTGGGGTTCATCAATCCCGCCGAGGGCGTGACGATCCCGTGCCGGTCCGAGTCCGGATCGTTCGCGAAAGCCACACGGTACTGGTCCTTCAGACTGACGAGCCGGGCCATGGCGTACGGGCTGGAGCAATCCATGCGGATCTTGCCGTCGTGATCCACTGTCATAAATGAAAAGCTCGGGTCAATAGTCGGATTGACCACTACAATGTCCAGGTCGTAGATGGTGTTGATGGGCTCCCAATAAGGCCGCGCCGCGCCGCCGAGCGGGTCGACGCCCAGCTTAAGGCCAGCGGCGCGGATGGCGTCCATATCCACCACGTTTCCCAGGTCGCGGACGTAAGGAATGACGAAATCTTCCTGGTGAGTACTCGCAGCCTTGATCGCTCGCTCAAAGGGCACGCGCTTTACGCCTGCGTTGCCCCCTCGCAGCAGTTCGTTGGCCCGGTTCTCGACCCATTGCGTGACGTCGGTATCGGCCGGTCCGCCGTTAGGCGGGTTGTACTTGAACCCGCCGTCTTCCGGAGGATTGTGCGAGGGCGTGATCATGATGCCGTCCGCAAAGTGCTGCTTTCTACCGCGGTTGTAAACCAGAATGGCGCGCGAGATGACTGGCGTCGGCGTTACCCCATCGTCTCGCTGGACGACGGTCTCTACGTTGTTGGCCACGAGTACTTCCAGCGCCGTACGCTGAGCCGGACCCGACAAGGCGTGCGTGTCTTTGCCCATGTGGAGCGGGCCGTCTGTTGCGGTTATGCGGCGGTAATCGCAGATCGCCTGCGTGATGGCCAGGACGTGCGCTTCGGTGAACGTGCCATGGAGCGGCGAACCCCGGTGTCCGCTGGTCCCGAAGCTGACCTGTTGATTCGGGTCGGCTAGGTCAGGCCGGCGGCTAAAATACTCGCGCTCGAGCCGGGACACGTCGACGAGCATCTCCTTGGGCGCGGGCCGGCCGGCGAGCGGAGAGAGTTTCTCGTCGTTCTTCTGTTCACGCGGTGTCGACCGGGTTCTTACGGGACTGGACATGGATTCGCCTTCCAGATGTCGGCGGCGTATTCCGCGATCGTACGGTCGCTCGAGAACTTCCCCGAACTGGCCACGTTCAAGATGGCCTTGCGCGCCCAGGCGTCAGGATCGGCAAACAGCGCCATCAGCCGCTGATCCGCTTCCAGATAGGCCTTCAAGTCCGCCAAATGCATGTAATGGTCCCCATGCGTCAGCAAGGTATCGCGCAGGGGTGCGAAGACACCGGGTTCATCCGGGCTGAAATGGTTTGAAAAGATCAGATCCAGGGCCGCGCGGGTCTCGGGCTCATTCTCATAGTGCCAGCGCGGATCGTACCAACCTCGGCTGCCAGCCACCTGCTCCGCCGTCAAGCCGAAGAGGAAGAAATTCTCCTCGCCCGCTTCCTCGGCCATTTCGATCGTAGCTCCGTCGCGCGTACCGATGGTCAGTGCGCCGTTCATCATGAATTTCATGTTGCTGGTGCCGCTGGCTTCGTAGCCGGCGGTTGAGATCTGGTTCGAAACCTCGCTGGCTGGGATCAAATACTCCGCCAGAGAGACGCGGTAGTCGGGAAGGAACAGCACCTTTAGGCGCCCACGCACGGCGGGATCGGCGTCCAGCGTGCCGGCCACACTGTTGATGAACTTGATGATCAGCTTGGCCAGATGGTAGGCCGGGGCGGCCTTTCCGGCGAACAAAAAGGTGCGCGGCGCCATTTCGAGACTTGGATTCTCCCGCAGCCGGTTGTACAGCACAACGATTCGGAGTGCATTTAGAAGCTGCCGCTTGTATTCGTGGATGCGCTTTACCTGGCAATCGAAGATCGCATCGGGGTCTACGGCCTGGCCGGAGGTCGCTTTGAGCCAATCAGCAAACCGCACCTTGGCGTCGCGCCCCGCTCGGCGGAATGCATCCTTTAGACCGCGGTCGTCGGCCAGCGCTTTGAGCTTACCGAGCTCTCCAAGATCCGTGATCCAGCCATCGCCGATGGCATCCGTGATGGCGCTTGCCAGCGGCGGGTTTGCCAGGAGCAGCCAACGGCGCGGCGTAACACCATTCGTCTTGTTGTTGAAGCGCTCGGGATACATCTCGGCGAGATCTTTCACCGTAACGGTACGCAGCAAACCGGAATGAATCGCCGCTACCCCGTTCGTGCTGTGGGATCCGACAATCGCCAGGTTGGCCATGCGGACTTGCCGGGAAGGGGCTTCCCCAATCAGGCTCACTCGCTCCACCCGGCCTTCATCGCCGGGATAACGGCGACGGACGTCATCGAGGAAACGCCGGTTGATCTCGTAAATAATCTCCAGATGGCGAGGCAGCATCATCTCGAACCAGGCGACGGGCCATTTCTCCAGGGCCTCCGGCAACAGCGTATGGTTCGTATAAGCCAGTGTCCGCTGCGTGATGTCCCAAGCCTCGTCCCATCCCAGGTGCGCCTCGTCCAGCAGAATGCGCATCAACTCGGGGACAGCCAGTGTCGGGTGCGTATCGTTGAGCTGAATGGCGGCCTTGTCCGCGAGAGCGGTCCAATCCGTGTTGCTCCGCCGGAAGCGGCGGACCAGGTCGGCCAGCGAGCAGGCCACCAGAAAGTACTCTTGCAAAAACCGCAGCGCCTGCCCCCGGATGGTGGTGTCGTCGGGGTACAGCACACGGGTTATCGTTTCAGCCGTGAGCGTCTCGGCCAGGGCGGCTACGAAGTGCCCACCGCTGAATTGCTGGAAATCGAAGTAATCGGGCGCGCCTGCCGCCCACAGCCGGAGGGTGTTGATCGTCTTGCCGCCGTAGCCCACCACGGGCCTGTCATAGGGAATTCCGATAAGGCTGGACGGACGGCCGACATCGGCGCGCAGCTCGCCATCATGATAGTGGAACGAGCAATTCAGTTTCACTTCTACTGTCTCATTGGGACGCGCCACCTCCCAGGGATCGGCGCGGCGCAGCCAATTGTCTGGTTCCTCCTGCTGCGAACCATTCCGGATGGTTTGCCTGAAGATGCCGTATTCGTAACGCAGGCCACAACCCATGGCCGGAAGTTGCATCGTGGCCATCGAGTCGACAAAGCAAGCTGCCAGGCGGCCTAGGCCTCCGTTGCCCAAACCGGCGTCGGGTTCCTGTTCAACGAGTTCCCGCCAATCGAGGTTCTTCTGCTTCACAATCGTTTGCACTGTAGGATCAAGTAGGAGGTTGGTCAGGTTGTTCGCCAGCGCGCGGCCCATCAGGAACTCCATCGACAGGTAGTAAACGCGCTTCGGGTTGGCATGAGTGTAGGTATCTTCCGTCAGTACCCAGCGCTGCGAAAGAATATCTCTCACGGAACGGGCCACGGCTTCAAATCGTTCCCGGGCGCCCGCCGCCGCCGGATGGACGACATCATCGAACAGCAGGTGACGCTCATAGAGCCCGTTGTCGGTGCCTGCGAATTCGACAGGACCGCAGCCATACTGGCGGCGCAGTTTCGAGAGAGCCTCGGACTCCGTCGTGGATGCAGTAGTTGGTCGAGCTGAACTCATCGGAGTGCCCTTTCTGAAACTGAATTGGCCCTTTCAACGCTGTCTCGATTCCCTGACGCTGCCTGCAGTCCTGACTCCGGCGCACTGCATGGGCGAATCGGATCCACTCACCGAATCACGTGATGAATCGTCATTCGCAGCCGGATCACTGGCCGGGAAACATCGTGTTCGTAGCCAACCGCACTAAGGCTCGCCGTATTCAGCATGAGGTACCTGCTGTTTTGCGTAGGTTCGAGCCCCAGCCAGCGGGAGGCCAGTACCCGCATGAAATGCCCGCTCGTAAAAGTCAGCACATCCCCCTGAATCGCACGCAGGCGGTTCACGACGTGATGAGCCCGTACGTCAACCTGGTTCGGCGATTCGTCTCCTGGGCAACCGTCGCGAAAGAGTTGCCAGCCCGGCCTTTCCTTGCACATAAGCCGGGTTAAGTCAGCCTTTCCATGTCCATTGATCCTGTTCCGGCATGTCGGCGCCGTGCTCGTAAGCGTAGGCCTGGCATTGAATCTGCATGTTACGCAGCATTTCCTTGGCATGAGCGCCGGCGACATGCAAAGCGGGAACCCGATCGATCACATCAATCGCCAGACTGAAACGATCAATCTCGTTCTGGATGGCCAGATCGAGCGGGGTATTGATATTCCCCTTCTCCTTGTAGCCGCGTACGTGAATGTTCCGGTGATTCGTACGGCGGTAGCAAAGGCGGTGAATCAACGAGGGGTAGCCATGGAAGTTGAAGATGACCGGTTTATCCTCTGTGAACAGGCTGTCAAAATCCCGGTCCGAGAGGCCGTGCGGGTGTTCGGTCGAGGGAACAAGACGATAGAGGTCCACCACGTTCACGAAACGGATTTTGAGATTGGGGAAGTGCTGACGCAGGAACACAACCGCTGCCAAGGCTTCCTTCGTAGTGATGTCGCCGGCACAGGCCATCACGACGTCCGGCTCGACGCCCTCATCATTGCTCGCTTTCCGCACGATGCTGATGCCCTTGGTGCAGTGCCCGACCGCCTCGTCCATGGTCATGTATTGCAAGTGCTTCTGCTTGTCGCAGACAATCACGTTCACATAGCCCGTGCTCTTCAGGCAGTGATTGGCCACGCTCAGCAGGGTGTTGGCATCGGGAGGCATGTAGATCCGGCACACCGCCGGGCTCTTGTTGACCACCAGATCGAGGAACCCCGGATCCTGGTGGGTGAAGCCGTTGTGATCCTGGCGCCACACGGTGGAGGTGATGAGCAGGTTGAGGGAGGCGATAGGCGCTCGCCAGGGCTGCTCCCTCGACATCTCCAGCCACTTGGCATGCATATTAAACATCGAGTCGATCACATGCACGAAGGCCTCGTAGGTCGAAAAGAATCCGTGCCGGCCGGTGAGAAGGTAGCCTTCCAACCAACCCTCCAGCGTGTGCTCCGAGAGCATCTCCAGGACACGGCCGTCGCGCGCCAGTTGGCCGCCGTCGGCGTCCTCCGGCAGATAGTCGGCTAGCCACAGCTTTTTGCTGGCCTCGTATACCGCATCGAGCCGGTTCGAGGCGGTTTCGTCGGGGCCGAAGACCCGGAAGTTGTTGGGATTTTCGCGCAGGATATCGCGGAGAAATTGGCCCAGCGGCCGCGTGTTCTCAGCCGTAACCTGCGCGGGTTTTTCCACCTTGATGGCGTAGTTGCGAAAGTCCGGCAGGTGGAGCGGCCGGCGCAACAAACCGCCGTTGGCGTGAGGGTTGGCGCTCATCCGGCGAGTGCCTTTGGGGGCCAGCGCCTTCAATTCGGGGATCAGGTGTCCGCTTTCGTCGAATAGCTCCTCCGGCCGGTAACTTCGCATCCAGTCTTCCAGAATCTTCAAGTGCTCCGGGTCCTCGCGCACGCCCGCCAGCGGTACCTGGTGAGCGCGCCAGAACCCCTCCACCTTGTGGCCATCAACTTCTTTGGGACCCGTCCATCCCTTGGGGCTGCGAAGCACGATCATCGGCCAGCGTGGACGGTCGGGCTTGCCGCTCGTTCGAGCCTTTTGCTGGATCCGGCGAATTTCCAGCACGCAGTCCTCGAGCGTCGCTGCCATCTTCTGATGCATCAGCTCAATATCAGAGCCCTCCACGAAATGGGGCGTGTAGCCGTAACCCTTGAAGAGGTCCTCCAGTTCCTCGTGGGAGATTCGCGCGAGGAGGGTAGGGTTGTTGATTTTGTAGCCGTTTAAATTGAGGATCGGCAGCACGGCCCCGTCACGGATCGGGTTCAGAAACTTGTTCGAGTGCCAGGAGGTGGCCAAGGGCCCGGTTTCCGCTTCCCCATCGCCGACCACCACCGCCACCAGCAGGTCAGGATTATCAAAGGCAGCCCCGAAAGCGTGGGAGACGCTGTAGCCTAGCTCGCCTCCCTCATGGATCGAGCCCGGAGTTTCCGGCGTGCAGTGGCTGCCAATACCGCCGGGAAACGAGAATTCCTTGAAAAAGGCACGCATCCCCTCTACGTCCTCGCTCTTGTTGGGAAAGACCTCGGAATAGGTACCCTCAAGATAGACCGGCCCCAGGACCCCTGGCGCGCCGTGGCCCGGGCCCGCCAGAAAGATCGCATCCAGGTCATGCTTGTTGATCAGCCGATTCAGGTGGACGTAGGTGAAGCTCAAGGCGGGACTCGCGCCCCAATGACCCAGCAGCCGATTCTTGATGTGTTCCTTCTTCAAAGGCTTGCGGAGGAGAGGATTGTCCTGCAGGTAAATCATGCCGACAGCCAGGTAATTGCACGCTCGCCAGTAGGCATTGATCTTGCGAAGATCTTCGGCCGAAAGAGGGTTTGAGATACTTCGCTTGGGCCGTACCGGCGTGGGTGCGTGCACATCATGAACCACAGTCGCCATGACTCCTCCTCTGTTGCGCAGCCGTGATCTAACAATCCGTCATAAACGCCGATGACAATCGGGCGGCTGGTGGCGTTGTCCTTCACTTAGTGTGGGCGCATATCTCTCAGATAAGAGCGATCGAAGTGCAGCCGCTTGATGAGTCGTGCCCGAAAGGATTTTCGCGTCGTGGCGAAGCGGGCGTCACCTGTCAGTTTTGCCAGCAAGACGGCGGAGCTCAATGTTGCAACGGGGCTGAAAGCCCCGCCCTTTCGACGCTCTCAATGGGTTTTTCGGCAGCCATCTGTCTCGGTTGATGCCCACACGGCGCTTGCCGTGCAAGCCGCACGCCCGATGAATGACCAACCCGCCAGACACCGGCGATCAAGTAAGATGCGTCTAATGTCATGTGACGGAAGTTCGGTGCATTGTCAGGAACCGTCGTCATTCCGAGCGAAGCGAGGAACTGCTTGTGCTTTGTAATCAAGAAACGAAAAGCAGATTCCTCGGGCCGAAAGCCGCCGACCCTCGGAATGACGCCGATCGAGCACCGGACTTCTTCAAGGAACTTCTGAGACACGACACTAGTCGATCCGAACCAAACCCCTTCGGATGGCCAGTGTCACCGCTTCGGTTCGCCCGCTTACCTTCAGCTTGTGCAGGATATTGTTCACATGCACCTTGACAGTGCTCTCCGCGATGTCCAGTGCGGAACCAATCTCCTTATTACTCCTGCCCAAGGTCATGAGGCGCAACACTTCCAGCTCTCGCCCGGTCAGCTCTGCCCCGCTCACTCGCTCCGCCAACCGGCTCGCGACGCCACTGGGAAGGTAACTGTCGCCCTGGTGGACAATACGGATGCAATCCAGCAGTTGTTCGCGGGGCGCGCCCTTGAGCAGATAACCCTTGGCACCAGCGCGCAGGGCGCGGTAAATGTCCTCATCATCATCAAAGGTTGTGAGTACAACAATACGAGCCGCCGGAAACTGCTGGCGCAGGATTCCGATCACCTCGAGCCCGTCCATCTCGGGCATGCGCAAGTCCACCAGCGTCACATCCGGCTGGTGACGCTGGAACAGCTGCACCGCCTCACATCCGTTGCTGCCCTCGGCGACGACTGTCATGTCAGGCCGCCGGTTGATCATGGCGGCAAGCCCTTCTCGAACCACGGGATGATCGTCCGCCAGCAAGACACGGATCGGCTTTGCTCTTGGCAACGGTTACCTCACGCGTGCGCCGGAACGCCCACTAAAATTTTGGTTCCCCGCCCGGGTCTGCTCTCGATCGCGATATGGCCGCCGAGCCGCTCCGTCCTCTCCCGCATGCTGGTCAATCCGAATCCGACCTGGTTCTGCACTGCTTCTGGATCAAATCCTTTCCCATCATCCTTTATGCACAGCTTGACTTCCTGTTCATCGAACGTCAGGAGAACCTCTATTTTGCTTGCTGCGGCATGTTGGATGGCATTGTTCAATGCCTCCTGAGCTATCCGCAGGAGGTTGTCCTCAGTTTTGGATGAAAGGCTGCGAGTTGCACCTTCGAGCCGAAATGACGCCGGGACCGACCGATGATCCCGCCCCTCGTCAACCAGGCGGCGGAGTGCCGATGCCAGATCGCTCTGCTCGAGCGCTTGAGGCCGCAGCTCCCAGAGCGAGCGCCGGGCCTCGGCCAGGCTGTTGCGGGCCAGCGTTTTGGCTTTCAGAATGTGATTTCGCACTTTCGTTCGTTCGCTGATGGCGTCCTCGGCGGCTTCCAATTGAACAATGATGCCCGTGAAACCCTGGGCCAGGGTGTCGTGAATCTCCTGGGCCATGCGGTTTCTCTCCTGTAGCAACACTGATTTTTGGCCCTGTTCAGCAAGACGGGTGAGTTGAACGGCCAGCGTTGCCAGGTGCGCAAGTCCCTGTGCGAGTTCCACTTCATCGGGTCGATAGCTGCGGTGTGCAGACGAGCGAACACTCAGCATTCCAATCAGCCTTTCCCCGAGAACCAGTGGCACCAACAAAATCGTTTTGATCCCCTGCCCCGCCGCCCAGCCCTGGGTCTCGACGCTCAGCAACGGGCTGCCGCCTGCGTTCTCAATCACCAGCGGGCCACGGCTGCGGTCCAGCAATAGCCACAAGTCGCTTTCCCTGTCAGCGGGACCGGCTGATATCGAAGCGACGCGATTCAGGAGGTCCCTGGGGCCGCGCCGCACCATGCCGTCCTGATACGTCATATGCACTATGGCAGATCCGTGCTCCGGATCGTAGAGATAGAGCGCGGACGATGGGGCCTCCAGTTGCTCCGTGATGGCCCGCAAAACATGCCCGAGAAACGTATCCAACGCCGGTTCGGCCGCCAGCGAGTTGAGAGTCCGGGCCAGGACCGCCTCGTGGCTGCGCGAGAGTCGTTCTGCGCGTTTCCGGTCCGTGATGTCGCGCGACGAAAGCAGCACACTCCCGACGCTACCTCCCGGATCGGTAATGGGAGAAAAAATCGCTTCCAGGTCCGCCCAGTCCCCCGCCTTCCTTCTCACTCGCAGTTCGAGGGTCTTACTTTGGGACGAGCCAGCGAGATCACGGAACGTGGTTCGTACCGCCTCGGCGTCGTCGGGATGAATGAGGTCCAGCATGCAACGGTTGACCAGTTCGTCCGGGCCGTACCCCAAGACTTGCAAATGGGATGGAGAAGCATACTGCACAACAGCCTGAAGGTTGAGGAGTTTGATCAGGTCCTGTGAGTTCTCTGCCAGCAGCCGGTAGCGCTCTTCACTTTCGCGCAGGTCCTGTTCTGCTTGTTTGCGGTCCGTGACGTCTTCCGCCACCCCGGCCACGCGATAGACCCGCCCATGATGATCGCGGATGGGAAAGGCGCGCGAGCGCACCCAGCGAACGGATTGGTCCGGGCGAACGATCCGAAACTCGGAGTCCGTGTCCGACGGTTCGAAAACCTGCTTGCGAAGCGCCGCAACCGCACATTCCCGATCCTCAGGGTGGATGATGTCCGAAGAATCGGACCCGGCATACAGGCTCTCGCGAGTTCTCCCCGTAATCTCCTCGAAAGCTGAGTTGGCGAAGATTACTTTCCCCGCCTCCAGCGAGAGGATCCACACGATGTCACGTGTATTTTCCGCCAGCTGCCGGAACAGCTCTTCACTCTCACGCAAGGCATTCTCAGCCTGGCGGCGCCCTGTCACGTCGCGGCCAATACAACGCACCACGGGTTCCCGGAGGCCCTCACGGCGCAAAGAATTGTTGTATTCCAGAACTCTCTCCGCTCCGCTCAATAGCCTCACCTTCATGTATCCCGTGGCGTGACCGTCTTTGAGCACGTGGTCAAGGTAGTCGTCGAACCGGTCCCGAAACTCCGGAAGAAGAAAGGCGCGGAGGTCGACGCCCACCAACTGTTTAGCGTTCTCAAAGCCCGAGAACTCCACAGTGGCCTGGTTGACGCTCAGCACTCGGCCCTGTGGGTCATGTGTACCAAACAGAATGCCGCTATTCTCCACGAGGTCGCGGTACCGGTCTTCGCTCTCCCGTAAAGCCTCTTCGGCTTGCTTGCGCTCGGTGATATCCGCGCACGAGCCGATGTACCCTGCGAAGCTCTTGTCGGGACCCCATAGCGGTGTTCCGGTATCAAGTATCCAGCGATAGTCGCCATCAGCTCTTCGCAGCCGATATTCCATCTCGAAATTCTCGCGAGCGCCGAAGGCGGACCGGTAACTGTCGAGGCACCGCTCCCGGTCGTCGGGGTGAACGCCCTCGACCCAGCCCTGGCCGACCTCGCGCTCGGTCGGCCTCCCGGTAAACTCCAGCCAACGTTCGTTGAAGAAGGAACAACCTCCGTCCGGCCCTGACATCCAAATCATCACCGGAGCGGTATTGGCCAGGGTTCGAAAGCGCGCCTCACTACTCCTCAGCGCTTCGTCGGCGAGCTTCCGTTCGGTAATGTCCTCCGCGGTGCCGACTGCTCCCACAATCTGCCCCTTCACCAGGACCGGCGACAAATTGAAGGCGACGTTGCGAATGGTGCGGTCTTTGCGAAGGACTTCCGTCTCGAAGCCGAAGATCAATCTGCCTTCCGTCAGGGTCTGGGTGACAGCCGTGCGGACTCGGCCGAGGTGTTCCGGCGGCAAAAGAACGCTGTAGGGTCGGCCAAGCAACTCTTCCCGCGAATACCCGGTGATCTGGGCGGTGCGGTGGTTGGCCAGCGTGAACCTGCCCTCGAGGTCCAAAGCTGCGATGGCGTTGGTCGTACACGACATGATTTCTTCGAGAAGTTCGGCCCCCGGCAGCACTTCTCTGGCGTCGCTCTGCCTGGCATCCGTGGAGGCGCCAACCTCTGGACGAAGATCGCCTGAGGTGAGTCGAGGCTCTTTCCTTGTCTTCGTTCGCATTTTTCCCCGCGCGCGACATCACCACGGCACGACCGTGGAGTCTACCACTTAGTTTATGATAAACTGAACTGCTGTTATAAGTAGCTAATACTTTCGGCGGATTCGCATTTAACTACTCTGCTCAATTGACTTGCGCAAGGGATGAGGGGCTTACTGATATGGGCGCGGCGGATTCGGAAAGCTCGTCTTCATTGGGAACCCCCCCCTTTGGCGAAAATCCGCCGCGCTGCCCTTCCTCAGCCCATCTTAAATCAAGCCTGTCTCCAGGAATATTCGATCTCAGACGCAGGGCAGGCGTCCGCCAAGCCGCGCGATGCGTAACGGCCGGCATTTGGGCTACGTCGGTTGGCAGGCGCTTCGCCACGCCTTCGGAACTCTGATGAAGGCCAATGGCGAAGACACCAAGACGATCCCGGAGCCGTTGCGCCACTCGAACCCCAAGGTCCCAGCCGACGTTTGAAGCTAGGCGATGAAGCAAGAGGCGCGAAGCAGGTTGGTCAGGATGATTTGCCCGGCAAATCGGCCAAGAAAGCAGGCTGAGTCCGCCGGTTCTTTGCTTAGCGAACCCTTTCGAACCCTGGCCCGAAAGGCCTGATCCCCAGCGACTTCCCTGGAATGGCGTCCCCGGCGGGATTCGAACCCGCGTTACCGCCGTGAAAGGGCGTGGACAACCCGTAACTTACTGAAACGACGCGATACGGATGGCTACCGAAGGCAGGCTCAGTAAGCTTGAGGAACGGTAAGTGGACCATAACTGGACCATAATTGGACCATGAAAGTTGACCTCGATCATCGAAGCAATCCGCCTGGCGACGCTCGGCTTGCCTGGGTGCCGGGCCGCCGCTACCGGAGGTACATCCGGCGGACGGCGTACCTGCCGATCGCCTTGTTGGCGTAATGCCGTGCGATTCGTCGTGGGTTGCCGCTCGACAGGATCCGAACGTCGTTCGCAATCCGGGCAATCTTATACAAGCTGCTAACGAGCCCCACCGTGGTCCTCCAGGTATTTCTTGTACGACGCGTTGAGGCACTCCAGGAAGGCGATGAATTCCCGCCTATGGAAGCTCAGGTGGACGAACTCGTGCTGCACGACGAAATTGTCTTCGTCGGAATCGAACCACACTGCCGTCACCGTGCCTTGCGGAGTTTCCTTTCGTGCGAGATCGTGAATCGCCATGCTACACCTCGCTCCCTCCGCTCGACCCGCAAGGGGCCACACCGGGACACCATAGCACACTCCGCCTGATTTCAGGGCGTCGCCCGATGCGTTAATTGCGCCATTTGTGAGAGTCGAAGTTGGAGTCAGTTTCCCTCATCCGTCTGCCAAATTGGGGCATCGGATCGGACCCCCAGTCTCGGTTCAGCCTCTCGGCCTCGATCTATCTCGATCTCCGTGATCGGGCGAAATGTGCAGTAACATTCGCAGCTTTCCAAAGGAGGGCCGGATGGCTGGCGATGCGTTGCGCCACTTCCGGGTAATCGGAGAACAGGAGTTCAGGTTGGTATTTGCCGCGTATCATCGCCTCCAAGTAGGCCCTCTCCTTGTCGTGGTCGAGCACGTCTCTCAGTACCGGCGCAACTACACGAAGCATGTCGCTAGCCGCGGGCCTGTCGGTAGCCCTTAGCAGAGGATACAGAAGTCGCTCGATCTCGGTCTTTTCGATGTTCTCGTAACGCTCGGGCCTGTATTCGCGCAGGTCCCGGTCAAGCGTGCTGGCGAAGAGCACAGCCAATTTCCGAAGCAGCTCCCGGTCGTAGTCAGCCCCTGAACTGAGAAAGCGGAAGGCGTCGTAAAGATCCCGCGGATGCCGTCGGTCAATCAAGGCTTTGAGCTTGCTTCCCATCAGTTCCTCTGCGGCAAGCACGGGGAATTGAGTTTCTGGTTCGTTCGCCAGTCGGACGGCGTTTTGCAAGATGGGCGACAATGCGCAGACCCTCATCAGAAAATTCACTTCCACTTGAATTCGGTCGTGCGTTCCCGAAATGTTTTTGAAGCCCAAGTAGAATTCGCGCAGAGCGTGCTCGTCCGTTCCGGATTGCAGGCGGTAGCCAAGGCCGGTGCAGACCTGGTGGACGGCAGTTTCGATCCGGGGGCGCTCAGAAAGCATTGCGTCGCGCTCAGCTTGGCCGATGTAATTCAGGTCCAGATCAACGGAAAGGCGGGGCAAGCGAGAGAGAAACACGTTGATCGCGGTTCCGCCCTTGAGAACCAACTTTCCCTTTAGGAAAGGGTGCTTCCAAAACTCGATCAGTAATTCCTTCAGGCGCAGAAGCTTCTCGACCCCGACGGGATCAAAAGCTGTGTTGCGCGCGATGGCATTCACCTCGGAAGCGCTTGAGTTCACGGACTGCCCTCAGCGGGTGCCGGCAGGAGTCCTGGAGGCACCATCAGATTCCAGGTTTGCACCCAACGGCAGCCAGGCTCCTTTCGGCCGAGGTAGACAACGCCCCGGGGGACGCGGCGGAGAAACATATCGCGCCACTTGGCTTCGAAGAATAGGCGTTTCGCGTGGCGGTCCAGGAGGTAACCAGCTCGAGCGTAGAGCCACGGCCGGCTCAGGAGGCGGAGATACTTAAACCCCAGCTCGAAATCAAATGATGGGTACATGGCCAGGCAACGGTCAAGTTCATCAAGCCCGCCGCTGTATTCGAGCATCATCAGACAGTCGAGGAATGACCGTTCGCGCCCGGTCACCCGGACGCCCTCGGGCCTGGTTTCGACCTGAAAGTCCGCTTGCCCCAGTCGTACAAGCCGCCTTGGTGGAGCAACCCGATGAAATGTTGTCTGGTCAAAGACCACGTCTTTTCTTGCTCGATGCGAGAGGTAGTAGACAGTGTGAAAGATTTGGTTCGCCACACCCGCGTATTCCAGGGCGGAGTGGAAGGCTATGAGGGCGTCGGGGACCAGCTTCGGCGGGAGTGCGTACCGGTTGAACGGTGAGCGGACCAGTGTCCCCGCGTAAATACCGCGCGCGACTGCGCGGACTCTGCCCTGAGCCGCCAGCCCGTAGATCACGTTCCGCACCGACCGCGAGGTGCTCCGGGATTTGTAACGGTCCTCGAGCTCTCCGAGCGTGTACAATGGCGTGGTTTCAGCAAACCTCACCAGCGGCGTTTCCGGCTCACGCTCCATTCTCATACAACGCAAATATAGCACAATAACATTGTGCTCATTTGATGCTGTATGAGAATAGCTGCAGTCGCTATTCTCACCCAGAAAGCGCTAACCTCATTGCTACTGTGCCGAAATCCCTTCACTTGAGAACGGCCCTTGAGGCAAAAAATGCACGGGCGAATTCTGGTTCGGGCCCACCCATGAATGTCGCTGCGAGCGGGCGTCGTCGGTTTTCGGCCAACTCGACGGGTCCGGGCACGTTGCTGGACGCCGGCAATTTGCCCCAGCCAGCAGGGTCGGCGGGGAAAGAGAGGACAACTTGAGACGAAAAGGAGTGAAATCCATGTCAGAACTCGGAGTCAATAAGGTCGTGCTCGTTGGACGGACGGGCGGAAATGCGGAACTGAAGTTCACCGCAGGAGGCAAGCCCGTGGCCAGTTTCTCGCTCGCGGTCAATGAATCGTTCAAAACCAGTGACGGGGAGAAGAACGATCGCGTGGAATGGTTCAGATGCGTCTGCTGGAATAGGCTGGCCGAAATTGTGGGGCAATACGTTACAACTGGAAAGCTTCTCTTCATCGAAGGGCGGTTGCAAACACGCAAATATGACGACCGGGAAGGCAACCCTCGGAAGGTGACCGAGGTCGTTGTTTCGCAACTGCGCCTGCTCGCTGGCGGGAATGGAAGCGCCAGCGGCAATGGTGACCGGAAGGATGGCGCGACACCGCGCCAGCAAACAGCTGCGGTCGCGCATGAGGATAGTCCTTTGGACTCAGACGTGCCCTTCTGAGTTCAGCACTGTGGCGTGACGGATCTGCGAGCATCCACCCCCCGATGGCTCGACCGTGAGACCTGCAAGCTCCCTGAAAACCCAACCGATCAAACCAACCCAAAATCCAACCAGCGAAAGGAGGCATTGTGTTTGTCGAACTCATGCCCTTGCTCGCGGGCCGAACCGTGATGATCACGGTGGCCCGCGAGGATGACAGGACGTTGCGTGTGAACGTTATCCCTACCATGAAGCCTGGCTCGACCGAAAATCCCGCACTCACCACGCCATTGAGCTATACGGGGGCGCCGGAAGAACTCGACGCCGAACTCGGAAAGCAGCTCTCGACTTATGCCGAGAGCCACCACGCACTCGGCAGCACGCTCGCTTCGGCGAAGGCCGAAATGGACGCTGCCGCCAAGGCGGCCCAAGAAGAAGCTCGGAAAAAGGCGGAGGAGCGACAGAAGAAGACGGCCGACAAGCCGGCCGATAATTCCGTTGCTCCGCTTCCTGCAACGACCCAGACCCCGCTGCCCGCGACGGCCAGTTTGTTCGCTGAAACAAAGCCCGGCGCAGAATCGCCGGCGAAGGCCACTAATGCAGGAGGAGGAGAAAACACATGCTCCAGGCTAGCCCTCTGAAAAGATCCTTTGCTTTCCTGGGCCTGAAGCTCCCGGACCCTAACCCGAAGCTCACGGCCGAGGAAGTGCGCTCATTTTACTCGGCCCAATATCCGGACTTGGCCACCGCTTCGATCACCGGGCCGGAAGCCGTCGGCGACAAATTGGTTTTTCGTTTCGAGCGGGCCATCGGAACGAAAGGTTAGGCACCAATGCTCGCCCATCCCGGAGTCCGAAGAGAGAGAGCCAAGAAGGCGGTCCTCGACGAACTCGATCGACTTGGCGAGGACCGCCATCCCCGCAATCAAACCCTCCTTGCGAGGTTCGCCCGATGCCAAGACTTGCAACAAATAGCGCTTTCAATCGCGCGAGCGGTCGACACCGAGCGGCGCACTCACAGCGCAACACCGCTTGCTCCACCACCCGGGTGGCTGCCGCCGCTGACCTGATGGCGAGCGGCAGCCGGTTTGGGATTCCTCATCTCGAAGGAGTTCCTGCGGAATATCGTTTTCACGCCGGCGAGCAGGCATCGATTCGGCTGGCGCGATCGCTACTCGAAGTGGATATTGCGGACCCGACCGACTGGCGGCGGGTTCGCCGCGACTCCACTGCATTTGTGGGTCTGACCCTGCAACGATGGATCGACGTGCATGGCGGGAAGGCCATTCGCCGGCGCTTCAATCTCCGGTTGACGCTCAGCGAGCACGTGGATGAGTACGGCGAGGTAGCCGAACAGGATCCGAACGGGCGGCAGTTGTATCTCATCCTCGATCCCGACGCTGCCGCGTATGTGGTGGCCGGCCCGACCGTCGAATTGCTCGAACGGGAGCACGTACGCCTGCCGGCAACGTTCTACCAGGTGTTTACGGGCGCTCTCAACAAATGGATAAGGACGTATGACTACCGCGACGCAGAGGATCGTGTCGAGATGCTGCGGGAGTGGGCCGAGGGAGAGGACGAGCAATACGAGATCGCGGATGTGGCGGCTTCGATACCCGCATGTATGAAGCGCAGGGCGCTCAGTTTGGAAGGTCTTGGGAGGTTTGGTCGGCAAGCCAAGAGCAGCGAGGTGAGGGCGCTGATAGGAGCAACGCTCAATCTCAACCGAGTTTCCGAAAGGACCAGGCGCCCGGAGTTCACGGATGAAATGCGCGAGAAACTCGCCGACAGCAATCCGCCACTTCCGAGTGCGCTGGTGGTCTTCGCCGAGAACGATGCAATCGAGGGCCAGTTCGATGATGATTCTTCAAATATGATGGAATGTACTCCCGAACCCAATCTGATCACTCCGCTGGACGCCTTCGATCCCGGCAGCGTGCAATCGGCTTTTGCCACCCTCGGTGTGGTATGTGGGACGCTCGAAGCAGCCTGCCGTCTGTTCGATCTCATGCCAGGAAATGAGAAGTGGGTGACAAATTCGGAGGCGCAGCATGGAAGCTCGAGTCGCGATCGGGGCTAATCGAAACTTTGTCCTCAAAAGTGCTGTACTTCTGTACGGCGATAACGCGACCGCATTCGCCACTCTTCACGCAGTGGTGAGCAAGGGCACTGGCCGAACGCCGTATCTGGGGCCCGGGCAGGCTCTGACTTCAGCGTTCCTGAAGACGCTGGCCGCGGAGCTGGGAGCCCGCGTCACGCCGGAGGTCCTGCCCAGTAACGTGCTGGCTCGCACGCCGGACATGATCACCTGGTGGACCCGAGCGCGGCGAGCGGTGATGTTTTTCGGCGGCGTCGACCACAAGGCGGGGGAATTGAATAGCGCTGTCTATCCTCATCCGGCCCTGGTGTTCAAGGTGACGGATCGCGAACTCTTCGTGCGTGCCCTGGAGAAGGACGAGCGCCCCAGTGAGGGAACGCCCCTGAAAACCGCCCCATATTGGAACGTTGACTCTGCGGGCCGGGTCTGTCTGGGCACGATGCGGGTACCCGATGACGTCGCAGTGGCTTCGATGGCCGGCTGGGAAGCAGGTTTCTTCCGGAGCGAGTTCAGCCACCCAAACGGGGCGGTGCGGCTTACCAGTCACCCGCAAGGCTTCTTTGGATTATGGAAGAGCCTGAGGAACAGCGAGAGCGCTTTCCCGGTCGAATTCTTGACCGCTGCTAACGAAACACTGCAGCAGTTTGTAGAGCGGGGATGAGCCTATGGAAACACACACCATTCATCCCGATCTGCTGCGACGGCGGGTCCGTGTGCTGGTAGTGGGCTGTGGAGCAACCGGCAGCGCCGTAGCCGCAGGCCTCCCTTACCTCCATCAGGCGCTGCTGGCGCATGGTCATTCCGGTGGTCTGCACGTGACCGTCATGGACGGGGACCTGATTTCTCCCACCAACTGCGTACGGCAGCCGTTCAGTCGGTCCGAATGCGGTCATTACAAGGCGGTCGTGCTGGTGAACCGGCTGAATCTCTTCTGGAACCTGAGCTGGGAAGCAGTGCCAGAACATCTGAACGGAAAGCGGCGGCTGGACGGCATTGACCTGGTCATCGGCTGCGTGGACACCCGGGCGTCACGGGCCGTGATCCGCGATTGCACGAGCGGATGGAGCACCGTGGCGTACTACATGGACGTGGGAAATACGTCGGACAGCGGCCAGTTCATCCTGGGCGAGCCTCTGAATCGGGTCAACCGGCGAAGCCGAGCACGCTTAAGAACAGTCTCTGAGCTCTACCCGGAATCGGTCGACAGTCGTCTGGACGATGATGGACTGCCAAGCTGCAGCGCGGCGGAGGCGATCGAGAAACAGGAACCATTCGTGAATCAGGTCCTCGCGCAGCACGCTCTCGCCCTGCTCGCGCGGCTTTTCCGGTACGGGAGCATCAACTATCACGGCGGCTTTGTCAACTTGAGGGATGGTTGCGGGGGAAGACTTCCGGTTGACCCGGACGTGTGGCGACGGATCAGAAGGCACAACTCTTTGCGAGTCTGAGCAAGATCCCGGCTGCGCGCCTCAATCGCACTGCGATAGTCAGGGGATCGCAATCGGCTCAGCATCCGCAAGGCGGCAAATCGCCCCAAAGCCGTGCGACTCCTCGTCCCATTTCACGCCGTGAACAGGCACGGTCACTTTGGGGCAAATTGCGGCGGCGAAGGCGCGTAGGTCGGCTGGCGATGCGTGGCCGCTGGTGTGGATGTACGCGATCTCGGCGCCGCACGCGCGGCACCATTCCAATGCTTCCGCGTGATACGGCTCCGACAGGTAGCCGCGCCACATCGAGTAGTTAAAGGCATCTTCGGCCGTGGGCACTACGCCCGCACGCTGGTAATCGGCGAGCAGGCCACGGCGCAGCATGATGACATGGCGACATTGTGCGAGGCGCCGAGCAGACAGCCCGTGAGGCACCATTCTTGCTACGAACTCGTCCCGGCCGATTCGCCGGTAAAAACCCCGGAGTCCTCGCGTCACTGCGATCTTCAAATTCGGAAAGCCGGTGCGCGGCAGACGCGTGCCGTTTGATATCGTGTCGAGGACGTCGGCGGTGTAGAGGTCGATGACGAGGGTCCGGCCGGTGCGCTTCGCGGCCCGGTAGAGAGTCACGGTCCGGTCGATGTTCTGGCCTGACCAGGAGACGAAGACGCGACCTTTCGTTCGTTCAAATAGCTCGACAAAATCGGTTTCCAACTCGGCCTCGGTCGTGACGGGTTTGTCTGTACCGAGATTTGTGCCTTCGTTAATTAGCACGTCAACGTCAGCCGGAGGGCTTGCCATCATCCGGTCGACAAGCACGGACTTGCGCCCGTGGCGGCGGAAGTCGCCGGTATACAGCATTCGTTTCCCGGCGCCCTCGACCAGGAGCATATAGGCGTCGAAAGCGGAGTGGTCAATAAGAATCGGGGTGACGGTGAACGGCCCGATTGCGAACGGCCCCGAACGGCTGTCCCATGTCCGGAAGGTCCGGGTCAGCGGATTTCGAGTGATGTCCGCGGTGATCGCGATCAGTTTGGCCGACCCCGACCCCGTCCATATCGGCCACTCGGCCGGGAGTTCTTCCACCAAGCCCCAATGATCTTGATGAGGATGGCTGATCAGGACCGTGGCCGGCCGCCTGCGGTCGAGTGATCTCGGGAGGAGTCCCGTGGCGCCGTCCGGCGCATCGAGCGGCCGTCCGGCGTCAAGGATAAGGCGATCACCGTCGCGATGCTCAATTTCGATGCAGGCGCCGCCGATTTGCCGGGTGCCGCGATGGATCGTCAGCCGCAGGTTCATGAGGGTATGCGGGTAGCTCTGGCGTCGACGGCGATCAAAACGGGGGCAAATCTCGCGCTGCAGAGGATTCGGGTGCGTCCGGCATGTGGCCCATAACCACTTGCTTAAGGACAAGGGGACCTTCGCCTTTGCTGTAGTAAGGCCATACCCGTCGGAATCGCGCATGGAATATGTTGCTAACCAGATAAGTCACGAGATTCTTTCCGGTTGTCGCGCATCCCAGCTTATCGTCCAACAATGGGGTCAACTGTGTCCGATACGAATGGAAGAAAAGCGCGTAGTTCAGTACTTGTGCGATAACCTCGAGCTTCGGATCATCAAATTTGATCTCGATCACGGCGAGGTCACCTTTTCTGTTCAGCGTCACCAAATCCACGTATTCAGTGGGCAGTATCCTGTTTGCCTCTTTGACTGATCCGCTGAACGCCCCGGTGGGAAACTCTCGCTCGACTTTATACCCACCTTGCTTCCTGGCAGACGCGAGTTTACCAACACCAAAGAAGTCGCCGCCGAGGAGCGCCAATCGCTCGTTGGTTCGGAGGGTGTGGGCGCCGACGTTCTCATAGAGGCCTTTGCCGAAAAGATAGGTCTGGAAGTCCTTCTCCAGACGACCTGGAGTATCCTTGTCGGTGCGACCCTCGAAGCTGCTGCGAATGACCTCTGTCGGCGGCCTTTGAGCCAGTTGCTCTTTCGTGTAAAGCGGATCAACGGATCCGTCCCTGAACAGGCCGACTTGCAGGTGATCCGCGGCATTTGCTGAAGTCAGGTACGAGAGGCGGCGCTTTAGGGCCTCGTAGGTGGCAGGACCCTTTGGAGATCTCGGTAAGCCAAGAAAGAAATTTAGCCGAAGTGGCTTTGGAGCACTCGTTTCCCTGATATGACCCAGGAAAGCAAATCCCCACGGGTCAACTCTCTTCCAGGCTGCGTCGCCGGCCTGGCTTGCGTCGACGTTAATCTCTACATTGTCGGCTGTCTCGTCGGCTGAAAGGGTGAACTCAGCTGGCCACCCCCCCGGTTTGCCACGCTGTGCTCGGACCTCTCGGTTCAAGGATTCGATCGTCATGCCACTCTCCCAATTGTCCAAAAGCCTCTTTACCTGACGGAGTCGCTCGTGTGACCTCTTTGTTTTGCGGCAAAGGGGATGCACATGAGCCGTAAGAGGGATGAAGCCGTATCGGTCGACGTGTGGCAGCGCGGCCTCTGGGGCCCAGAGGTCTCAATGGATTTTGATCTTGCCGTGGTCCAGATCGTTCAAGGTCACACCCATCTCCCTTAGGTTTTCAAGCATCTCGCGGGCCTCAGCAGCACGCTCCTCAAGGTCTTGGGCGAAGTCCGGGTCCAAGGGGTAGAGGAATTCGGCGTAGTCCAGTTCATCTGCGTTCAGGATGAACTGGTGCACCTTCTGGAGAAATTCCTCCGGCCGGTCTTCTAGAAGGGCGATGATTTCGGCTTTCGTGTTCGCTCCTTGCATGCTCACCTCAATCGGATGCCGCCTCAGCGTAGTCTGCGGCCTCGCCCAAATGCTGCCTCAAGGTGTGCAACCAGATCTTGGGATTTGACCCGTGAACCACACGTCCCAGGAACCCCAGCCGTTCGGCCAAGTTGGCACGGTTCTGGCGGATAGCCTCCTTCGTCGCGCCCGTGTAAGCGGCCAAGAAGCTCTCGATGCTTCGGGGCTTCGAAAACAGATACGTCGCGTGACCCAGTTGAGGTGTCTCAGCCGCAATCCCTCTTTCGAGCTCGAAGACATATTCGTCTCGAAAGAGGTACAGCCGTCGGGCTCGCCGGCAGAGCTGGCGGTAGAAGAAGTGGTCGTAGTCGGGCTTCCACGAGATCTGGGCGATGTCAAAGTCGCCGGGAATACCAAGGTTCCAGCAGAGGCTCCGCAGTTGTTCCCGCTCCATCGGCGCCTGTTCGATCCGCCCGCGGATTTGGCTCAATGCGTCCGAGAATTCGCCGAAACGATGATAGCTCCTTCGCGCCGTCTCGATCTGCTCGCCGATGTCGGCAGGAGGCTTCACCCGGATGCGGCTCGGCAATGCAGTTTCCGACTGGACTAAATGCCACTCGCCGTGCCGGTGACGGTACTTGCCTGTCCGGACGAACGTCCCCTGCAGCTCGGCCTTGGCACCCAGCAAATGCTTCCATTGGTTCCAAGTCTCGTCCCAGACGACCGGCATGGAAGATTGGTCGAGCGTGACTTCGAGTTTGCGCCGAACGTCGCGGTAAATGGCGCGATCGGCGAAGAAGTCAAAGCGGCGCAGGGGCGCGTGGAATCGGCGTTCCCGCTGGTCTGGCAAAAACGACAGGATTCGGAGGGCGAAGAAGGTCTGGCCATCGCGCGAGCGACCTCCAGTTACCGCTATCGAACCGAAGCCGCCGTAAGGAAAGAGCGCCGGACCCGAGGGATCCTTTAGCAGGGAGTCATAGCAAGCCCGCAGTTCAGGCTGCGCCAGGATGTTGAAAGCGCGCTCAACCGCGCCGTTATCGCAGTGTGAGGCGTTCGCGGCGCGAAGTTCCAGCTGCCGGAGCTTGAATGCCAATCGGAGTTCCGCGAGGGTGGCGGCGGGTGTCGTTTGCAGAATGTCATAGAGGCTCGGCTGGCGATCCCAGGGCTGTCGCCGATTCGGCACATAAAAGTAGTCCCGCAGGACCTCGCACGGTAAATGCACCGAGGAAATGCCTAGCCCTCCGGACGAAACCTCAGCCCGCACGTACAGTTGTTCGCGTTTATCGGCCTTCGGTTGTGCGGCGTAACGGATGGGAGCCTGGTAGAGATCACTGGCCCGTCCGGAGGACGATGGCTTGCGGACGTAGATCTCGGTTCCGGCACTTGCGGAGTCGATGGCCAACGGAAAGCTGACTTCGTCGCCGCGTGCGATCTCAGCGGATAGAAAGTTGGAGACGAGGATACTGCCTCCGTCTGTGAAGCGGCAGGTCGCACTCTTACATTCCGCTCGCGCTTCCGCGACCACGCCACAGCGGATCACCTCAGCGCGTGCTTCTCCGGTCTGGACAGTGGCTTCCATACAGCCTGGAGCTTAGCGAGATTCCGGATAGCCGTCAAATGAGCCGAGTTTGTCGCTAAGTCATTGCTGAGCAAAGGGATAGCTGACACCAGAAATCGGGCCACGTAAGTCACCCCGGGAGATGGAGCGGCTTTCCGGGGTGCCGCCGGTCTGCGCTGGCGCTCATTCGCCCCGGCGCTGTTTCCATAAGGCCAGGGCCGGCCCGCCCCTCGGGGGAAGCAGGTCGCCTAGATTGTTTTCAGCCCGCCGACTGGCCCAACCACCGGCGACTTCGACGACGAGGATTCTGTCACCGTCGTCCAGAGTCTTGCGCAGCACGTCCTTTAACTCCGTCGCCGTCAGCACAGTGCGCGCAGCCCAGATCGAGTGCATCAAGGGGATGGCTCTTAGCTCGCGCAGCTTCTGGTCGAAATCGGGGTAGCTGTGATGGGCGAACAGGTGGCAAACGAAAACGTGAAGCCTTTTGTTCATGGGAAAGATTTTAGTCCGATGACGAACAAAAAGCGAATATACGTCGAGCGTTTGCGACGCGGAAAAAAGAGGCAAAAATGAGGTTCGTGGCGAAGGCCAAGATGGGATTCTACCCGCTCCCGGTCGCAGAGGCCGAGCGAATTCGAGCGCTCCTGCGGTTCCCTGACGCCTCCTGCGCTGCAGTGGATCCTTGTGTTGGCGATGGCGTCGCCTTTGCAGCGGTGACGAGCGGTGCCGCAGTGCTTCGGTTTGGCATCGAGCTTGATTCATACCGTGCCGAGCAGGCTCGGGAGAGGGTGCGAAACACCCTGCAGGGCAACGCGCTTGAGACGCACTGCCCTGTTGAGAGCTGCTCGCTGCTTTATCTCAATCCGCCGTATGACCGCGAGTTAGGGTCGGGGCAGAATCAGCGCATGGAGCAGGTCTTCCTCAGCCACACTTATCGCTGGCTCAAGCCGGGCGGCGTCCTGATACTGGTCATTCCGCGAGAGCGTCTGGCTGAATGTGGCGGGGTTCTCGCCACCCATTTCCGCGAGGCTCGTGTCTACGAGCTAACGGAACCACTTTGCGTGCGCTACCACCAGATTACGCTCTTGGCCATCCGCCGTACCCGGCGGGAACGCGAGCGACAGCAGGACAGCGATATCATGCGGGCACGCCTTTGGTATAGCGGCCTTGCGAGGGGCGACCGCGCGCTGCCAACACTGGAATCCGAACGGGAGGTGCTCTATGCCGTGCCGGATAGTGGGCCGGTGGCACTGGCTTATCGAGGGTTGCCGCTCGACGAAATCGAAGACCTGTTGCCGCGGTCGCCGGCGTACCGTCAGGCGGGTCGGCTGCTGTTTGCGCTTGAGCCGAGCCCGGTCGGGCGGCCGCTGACCCCGTTGCACGCCGGGCACACGGCGCTCCTGGCTGTGAGCGGGCTCTTGAATGGAATCTTCGGTTCCGATGAGAACCGGCACATCGCAACTTGGTGTTCGGTCAAGGTCATCGACAAGACCACAGAAGAAGACGAGCAAGGGGTCATCACGATACGAGAGAAAGAGCGTTTCTCGAACGATTATATGGAATCTGCTAAGCGTTTCAGGGAATTTGGCTCCGATGCATTTTCTTGAAACCAGTTCTTGTTTGCTCTCGCCTTTTCTCACGGCAGGCGTCTAATCGACCATCCGTTGT
>Ga0335085_10001786_pt1 | contig 43256 bp, 38 predicted proteins | sample Lox_Sample_45_FD_206712 | JGI IMG/M metagenome (GOLD analysis project Ga0335085, IMG submission 206712) | Soil microbial communities from Loxahatchee National Wildlife Refuge, Florida, United States - Lox_Sample_4.5 | ecosystem: Environmental > Terrestrial > Soil > Wetlands | place: USA... | reverse complement strand
CACGGCTACGGCTCGACGGCATGCCGTGCGCCACGGACTCCGGCAGCTTGATCACCTCGATCGCGCGCGCCCGGTTCGGTAGCCGGCGGATGAAACCGCGTTCCTCGAGCGCGGTGATCAGCCGGTGGATGCCTGACTTCGAGCGAAGGTCGAGCGCATCCTTCATCTCGTCGAAGGACGGTGGAACTCCAGCCTCTTTCAAGCGCTCATGGATAAAACGCAAGAGCTCAGCCTGCTTGCGTGTGAGCATCGGCGCTTCCTCTCTGGCCGCTCGGGCAGCCGAAACAAATCATGAACGGACACTATCCGTTCCATGTGTGTTCCGCAACCATTTAATTTGCAGTGAAGAAAACGAGGCCTGCCCCAAACCGCCGTTTAACGCTCGAACTTAACGATGAAGCCGCGCGCCTCGTGCCGCAGCCGTCAGCGCCTAAAGCCTTCGGGTTACGTGATAATCGCCACTCGGCGGGCGGACCGCACTATGCGGGATGGAGGTTTTGGGCAGTCGAGGAACGCCTCGTCTTTTCTGCCATTGGCTCGCCTGCGCGCGTGTTGGCCAAGCCGAGGCGCGACCCGGATCGCGCGGCCGCCTTGCGATTCGGCCCCGCGATTTTTTGGCAAACTGTGGCTCTCGTACAACGTACCTGCGGCCTTTAAACGGCTAAGGTGAAGCGCATATGCGGCCGATCGGCGTCGCAGGGGAGAGCGTCGTGAAGAAGGTCTTTGTCTCTCTGGTACTCGTCGTCCTCGCTTCGGCCACGGCGGCGGCACAACAGCCGGCCGCAAACGTCAAGCCCTTGCCGTTCCTGCCCGGCGGCGCTGCCGGCTGGAGCGGATTTTATCTGAGCGGCGGCGCCGGCTACGGGCTGTGGACCGGGGACGTCGCCACCACTTTTCCGGGCACCACGATCTGTTTCATCTGCGTGCCGCAGACCCAGGGCGGCAAAGGCTTTTACGGTGTCGTCGGCGGCGGCTACGACTTTCAGTTTACCCCGCATGCGGGGGCGCTTCGCCCGAACATGCTGGTCGGCGTTTTTGCCGATGGCAATTTCGGCAATTTGAGAGGCACCCTGCAGGATCAGGAACCGTTCTTCGTCGGCACGACGACAGAGGACTGGTCCTGGGCGGTCGGCGCGCGCATTGGCTGGCTGCCGACGCGGCAAGTTCTGACCTACGTTAACGGCGGCTACACCCAAGCCCACTTCTCAAGCGCCAGTATGAGCTTTACCGGTTTGCCGAGCGGCTTCCCCGCCGGCACGCCGTCCGGTTTCTCGACACCGGCCTTTACCGCGGGCGGCTGGTTCGTCGGCGGCGGTGTCGAGACGACGCTGGCGCCTTGGCTGCCGCCCGGCTGGTTCCTGCGCACCGAATATCGCTATGCCGATTACGGCACGAACTCGCTGCCCGATACCTGCACCACAGGATGCCTGCCGATGTTGCTGGTCGGCACAATGTCGTTCCATCCTGTCGTGCAAACCATCAGCACCGAGGTGATGTACAAGTTCAATTGGGCGGGTGGACCGGGCGGACTGGGCGTGGTCGGTGTTCCCGAAACGCGTCCGGGCGTGTTCAAGGCGGCCCCGCCGCCCGTGCCCGTCGATCGCTGGACCGGCTTCTATCTGGAGGGCGGTGGCGGTTACGGCATGTGGAATGCCGACACGGCCACGTTCATACCGACCACCGGCGAGTGCCTGCTGTGCGCCACGCAAACGCAGGGCGGCAAAGGTGGCTTCGGCACCGCCGGCGGCGGCTTCGACTATCAGTTCAGTGCGCCGATCGGTCCGTTCCGTCCGCAGCTTGTCGCCGGCGTGTTCGCCGACGCGCAGCTCTCGAACATCGCCGGTACGATCCAGGATCAATTGCCGTATTTCGTTGGGACGACCACGCAAAACTGGTCATGGGCGGTAGGTGCCCGCCTTGGCGTGCTGGGGACGCCGCAATTCCTATCCTACGTCAACGGCGGCTACACGCAGGCGCATTTCACTAGCGCCGGCATGGTGACGACTCCCAACGCTTTGGTCGTTGGCGTGGCTTCGGGCACAACGACCGGCCTCTCGACGCCGGCATTTGCGCTCGGCGGCTGGTTCCTGGGTGGCGGCGTGGAGACCGGGCTCGCCTCCATCATGGCGCCCGGCTGGTTCCTGCGGACCGAATATCGCTATGCCTATTACGGCACGGCCAGCCTGCCCGATACCTGTTCGGGCGGGAGCGCTACATGTGCGTTTTTTGGGACGCCCCAGGGGACCATCACGTTCCATCCCGTGGTGCAGACCATCAGCGCGTCGCTGGTCTACAAGTTCAATTGGCTCGCCGCGCGCTGATCGGCGCACGGCGCAGCTCAGGGACCGGTCAGCGCTCGAGCTTGACAATCCGGCAAGCGCCGCCGGCTTTCGCCGCCGGCTCATAAGGCTCGCGGATCACCAGACAATCGGCCTTCGCCAGCGGCGCGATCATCGAACTGTCCTGGATCGAAAAGGGGGTGGCGACCGGACCGCTTGGACCGTCCTGCAATGACGCGCGCAGATAATCGGCGCGCTCGTCGTTTTCGGCGAGGTCGCAGCCGAGCACTGCGGTCTCGGTCGGCAACGCGAGATCGCTGCGGCCGGCGAGGCGGCGGATCAGCGGTACCAGAAAGAGAAAGCCGCAGACGAAGGCCGACACCGGATTGCCGGGCACGCCGAGCACGTGCATGACGCCAAGCCGCCCATGCATCAGCGGCCGGCCGGGCCGCAACGCCAGTTTCCAGAACGACAGCGTCATGCCCTCGGCGGCAAGCGCCGCCTGCACGAGATCGTGTTCGCCGACCGACGCGCCGCCGCTGGTGACCAGAATGTCGGCGGCAAGCTCGCGGGCGCGCCGCACCGCCGCGACCGTGGCGTCGAGTTCGTCGCCGACAATGCCCAGGTCGGCGACGTCGGCGCCTTCCGCGCGCGCGAGCGCCTCGAGCGCGAAGGCGTTCGAAGAGACGATCTGCCCGGGCGCCGGTTCGACGCCCGGCGGTACCAGTTCGTCGCCGGTGGCAAAGAGCGCGACCTTGGGCCGCCGATGCACTGGGACGAGGGGATGGTTCATGGCCGCCGCAAGCGCCAGATCGCGCGGGGTGAGCCGATGGCCGGCTCGGAGCAGGGTGTCGCCGGATTTGAAATCGAGGCCGTGGACGCGAATGTGGCGGCCCTTGGCCGACGCCTTTTCGATCTGCACGTGGTCGCCGTCGCGCCGCGTATTTTCCTGGACGACGACGGTGTCGGCGCCGTCCGGCATGACGCCGCCGGTGAAGATCCGCGCCGCCTCGCCGGGGCCGAGCGTCGGTGCAAACGGCCGGCCGGCGGCGACTTCGCCGATGATTTTCAACCGTACCGGTGCGCCCGCGACGTCGCTTGCCCGCACCGCATAGCCGTCCATGGCGGAAACGTCGGCCGGGGGTTGCGTGCGCCGGGCCTTGAGATCGCAGGCAAGCACGCGGCCGTCTGCCTCGGCGAGCGCTGCCTCTTCGGCCGGCAGCGGCGCGGCGTGCGCCAGTACGCGTTCGAGCGCCTCGGCGACCGACAGCAACGCCATGACACTACTCCGCTGCGCGGTAGTGGCCGCTGCGGCCGCCGCGCTTTTCGATGAGCCTGATGCCCTCGATCCGCATGCCGCGATCGACGGCTTTGACCATGTCGTAGATGGTGAGGCAGGCGATCGCGACCGCGGTCAATGCCTCCATTTCCACGCCGGTTGGCCCGGTGACCTTGACGCGCGCCAAGACCTTGATGCCCGGAAGCTTGGCATCAGCGGCAAGGTCGACCTCAACCTGGGCGAGCGCAAGCGGATGGCACAGCGGGATCAATTCATGGGTGCGCTTCGCCGCCATGATGCCGGCGATCCGCGCGGTGCCGAGCACGTCGCCCTTCTTGGCGTCGCCCTTGCGCACGACGTCAAGCGTCGCCGGTTGCATCACGACGCGGCCTTCGGCGCGCGCCTCCCGTGCGGTCGCCGCTTTGGCTGAAACGTCCACCATGCGGGCTTCACCGCGCGCACCGAGATGGCTGAGTTTCGCCCGCCGCGGCATGCGTGTCATTGCGCGGGGGCAAGCGCGGCCCTCGGCGCAAGCAGAGCGCGCGTCGCCGCCGCTACGTCCGGCTGCCGCATCAGGCTCTCGCCGACCAGGAACGTGAAGATCCCCGACTTGGCAAGGCGCTCCAGATCGTCCGGCCTGAATATGCCGCTCTCGCCGACGACGACGCGGCCGGCGGGAATGAGGCGCGCCAAGCGCTCGGAGGTGGCGAGCGTGGTCTCGAAAGTTTTCAGGTTGCGATTGTTGATGCCGAGAAGACGCGACTTGAGCCGCAGCGCCCGATCAAGCTCGTCTTCGTCGTGAACTTCGACCAGAACGTCCATGCCGAGCGCAAACGCCGCAGCCTCGAGCTCGGCCGCGCACGCGTCATCGACTGCAGCCATGATGATGAGAATGCAGTCGGCGCCGGCGGCGCGTGCCTCGGTCACCTGGTACGGATCGAACATGAAATCCTTGCGCAAGGCCGGCAGCGCACAGGCGGCGCGCGCTTGCCGCAGATGGTCGAGCGACCCTTGGAACGAGGGCGCGTCGGTCAATACCGAGAGGCAGGTCGCGCCGCCCGCGGCGTAAGCCGCCGCCAGCGCCGGCGGATCGAAATCCGCGCGGATCAGTCCTTTCGAAGGGCTTGCTTTCTTGATCTCGGCAATCAGCGCGTATGGGCCCGCGGCAAGACGCCGCTCGATTGCAGCAAGAAAGCCGCGCGGCGCAGGCGCGGCGTCGGCGTCGCGTTCGAGCGCCGCGAGCGGCCGCAGGCGTTTGGCGGCCGCGATCTCTTCGCGCTTGTAAGCGGCGATTTTGGCGAGGATATCAGCCATTGTTGGACACCGCGATGAGGCGATCGAGCCGGCCCTCGGCTTCGCCGGAATCGACCGAGTGGGCGGCAGCGTGGAGACCGTCCTTGAGGTCCCTGGCCTTGCCTGCGACCACGAGCGCGGCCGCGGCGTTGAGGAGCGCCACGTCGCGGAACGCCGAGGCCTTGCCTTTGAGCACGTTCCAGACCGCCTCGGCGTTGGTCGCCGCATCGCCGCCGCGCAGGGCTTCCGGCTTGACCTTGCGCAGGCCGAGCTCCTCCGGCGAGATCTCGAAGGTCTTGACCCCGCCGTCTTCGAGCGCCGCCACGCTGGTCGGTCCGGACGTGGTGATCTCGTCGAGACCGTCGGAGCCGTGCACCACCCAGGCGCGCTCGGCGCCGAGATTCCTCAGAACCTGCGCCAGCGGTTCGGTCCATTGCCTGGAGAAGACGCCGACCATCTGACGGCGGACGCCGGCCGGATTGGACAACGGGCCGAGCAGGTTGAAGATGGTGCGCGTGCCGAGTTCGACCCGGGTTGCGGCGACGTTCTTCATGGCCGGATGGTGCGCGGGCGCGAACATGAAGCCGATGCCGGCTTCCGCGATGCAGCGCGCGATCGCCTCGGGACCCAGATCGATCTTGACGCCGAGCGCGGTAAGCACGTCGGCCGCGCCCGAGCGCGACGACAGCGCGCGGTTGCCGTGCTTGGCGACTGGAACGCCGGCACCGGCGACGATGAGCGCGGCGCAGGTGGAGATGTTGAACGAGCCTGAGGCGTCGCCGCCGGTGCCGACCACATCGATCGCATCGGGGGGCGCAGTCACCCGCAGCATTTTCGCGCGCATCACGGCGACGGCGCCCGTGATCTCTTCGACCGTCTCGCCGCGCAGGCGTAGCGCCATCAGCAATGCGCCCATCTGCGAAGGCGTCGCTTCGCCCGACATCATCTGCTCGAACGCAGCCGAGGCTTCCTCGCGCGTCAGGGCCGCGCCAGTTGCGACCTTACCGATCAGCGCTTTGAATGTATCGGTCACGATAACGCTCTCGCGCTTGTTGGCGCGCGCAGTTTTGGCGGCGCGGTCGGCATCTCGCCGCGGCTGGCGGGCCGCCGCCCGCTCGATGCATTCCAGCAGGCGGCGATATCGAGGAAATTCTGCAAGATCAGGCGGCCGTGCTCTGAGGCGATGCTCTCAGGATGGAATTGTACGCCATGCACCGGCAAGGTGGTATGGGCGAGGCCCATGATCAGGCCGTCCGGTGTCTCCGCGGTCACGGTGAGTTCGCGCGGCAGGCTGGCGGGTTCGACCACAAGCGAATGATATCGCGTTGCGGCAAAGGGCGCGTTGATGCCGCGGAACATGCCGCGGCCGCTGTGGCGGATTTGCGAAAGCTTGCCGTGCACCGGAACCGGTGCGCGCACTACTCGGCCGCCGAAGGCGTCGCCGATCGCCTGGTGACCGAGGCAGACGCCAAGCATGGGTATTGTACGGGACGCCGCCGCGATCAGCTCAAGGCAGATGCCCGCCTCCTTTGGCGTGCAGGGGCCGGGCGAGAGCACAATGGCGTCCGGGTCGGCCGCGATCACGGCCGCGCTCGTGATCTTATCGTTACGATGCACGCGCACCTCGGCTCCCAGTTCACCGAGGACGTGCACCAGGTTGAAGGTGAAGCTGTCGTAATTGTCGATCAGGACGATCATGCGAGCCGGCGCTTTCTTTCGCCGGCTCTTAGCGCAAATTTTGCCGACACACGACCCCAAACCGCGGCCGGCCGCCGCGGCGCCGGCCCTTCCTCCCCCGGGTAGGGTAGGGGAGGACTAATCTTGTCTTGCCGGTCGACGATGCCGGCTGCCGTTAAATCAGCGAGCCAAAGCGGGGGTCAGGCGGTCGGCGGAAACAACGCGCACTGCGCTTGCCTGGCCGAAGGGGTTGCGGGCATCGCGCAGACAGGCGGCCTCAAAATACGGCCAGGCATTTTGCGAGCACTTAGTACCGAGCGCGCGAATATCAGCGCGGTCGGCCTTTGCGCCTGGGACCGATCCACGGGCTTCGACCTGCTCGGATATGCTCAGCGTCGCAACGAAGGCGCCGGCAACGATGGCGGCGGAGGCGATGGCGTAAAGGGCTTTGAACATGATACCAATCCCTGCTTCTTCAATTCCGCGCCGCCGTTTTTTGGCCTTCAATCGGGCGCTTGCGCGCGGTCGCGGTAACCACGCAGCTACATTGCAGCGGACTGGAAGTGCGCACATTGACGTGGATCACATTTTTGCCGTATGTCTTAAGATGCTGAAGGTTATGGGGAATCCGGCGCGCTCCGGCGGGTTTGAGAGCGTCGCCCGGCGCCCGACGACAAGTCGACGGTGCAGCGCGCGGCAAGCAACATCAGCATTGACCCAGGGCGGGGACTTCGAGAGCTCGGCTTTGTGCCGTTCCTTGATTGCGGCCGGATTCCGGTGCCATCATCGCCGCGTGCGCCGCCGGTGAAACGATGGCGCGCCGAAAATTGGGGGGAAGCATGCGTCTCGGCCTTTTCATGATGCCGGTTCATCCGCCGGATCGCTCGTTCACCGACACGCTTGCCGAGGATGCCGAGAAATCGCTGCTGGCCGACCGGCTCGGCTTCGCCGAATTGTGGATGGGCGAACACTTCTCGGCGACGAGTGAGCCGATTCCGTCGCCGCTGATGTTCATGGCCGGCCTCGTGCCCCAGACCAGGAACCTGCGTTTCGGCACCGGCGTCATCAACCTGCCCAATCACGATCCGGTGGTGGTGGCCGCCGAGGTGGCGCAGTTCGATCACATGAGCCGCGGCCGCTTCATGCTCGGCGTCGGGCCCGGCGGACTTCTCTCCGATTTCGAATTGTTCGGCCACACCGACGTCAACGTGCGGAACCGCAAGGTCGTCGAAGCCGTCGGCATCATGAAACGCATCTGGTCGCAGGATCCGCCCTATGAGATCGACGGCGAGTTCTGGAACGTGCGGCTGACGAACAACGTCATCGCCGATCTCGGGATCGGCTATATGCCGAAGCCGTATCAGAACGGCGGGCCGCCGGTGACGCTGTCGCTGGCGAGCCCGCATTCCTCGTCGGCGCGAACCGCCGCGGCGCAGGATTGGGGGATCATCTCGGCCAATATCATCCCCACCTATTCGGTCGCCTCGCACTGGACCATCTACAGCAAGGCTTGCGCGGAAATCGGCAAGCGGCCGTCCGGCGACCGATGGCGCGTGTCGCGCAACGTCATGGTGGCGCCAACCGATTCCGAAGCCTACGACCGCACGTTCGGCGACGAGTCCTCGAGCCGCTACTTCTGGACCTATATCCGGGCTGCGCTCAGCGGGGTCGGGCTGTTGCATCTCCTCAAGCCGCGGCCGGAAATGTCGGACCAAGAGGCCACGGTCGAGGCGATCGCCGAAGGCTGCGTTCTCTACGGCTCGCCGAGGACGGTGCTCGATAAGCTCGTCGCCTTCCGCGAAGAGGTCGGCCCCTTCGGCACGCTGCTCATGACCGGTCTGGATTGGCTGGGGCCGAACGAGGCGTGGGAACGCCAGGCCATGCAGCTTCTCGCCGAAGAGGTCATGCCGAAGTTCCAGCAGCACGTGCTGGTCCAGGCTGCCGAGTAGGGCCGGCAAAGCCGCGATCGGTTTTAGGCAAATTTGCTGCACCGCCGCGGCCACGGGACTTTCATAATGCCGTCGCAGCGACGCCACAGACCGCAAGCATTATCGTAGATGGGTGACCGGTGCGAAGGGGCGTCGAGGAGTTCGACGATGAGCATCCAGTTCGCCTGCAACACCGAAGCGGCTGCCTGCCAAAGTCTCGGCCGACCGAAGTGCCCGCGCTGCGGCAGCGTGCAGCTGATCGCCGAACGATCCGAGTTCAACCTCAGAGGACGCATCCGTCACGTTTGGTCGTGCGACGATTGCGCGCACCAATTTGTGACGTCGATAACGGTGCGGCCGCGCGCTCGAGCATGATCCGGAAAAGTGGACACCGGTTTTCCGAAAAGATCATGCTCCACCAAAACTCCAGCGTCGGCTGCACAACAATTCGTGGATTTGCCGTTCAGTCGCGCAGTAGCCCCGCAGCGGAGGAAACGCCCAACTTGTTGCAGAAGGGGCGCGCTTCGCCGACGGCCCGGGCAACCGGAACCGGAACCGGAACGGTCAGGCGGCGTTGGTGCAACGACAGCGTAAGCGCCAAGAGATGTGCTCGCGTCCGCCGTTGCGTTGAGTGCGGGCGCGCAATTGAAGTGACCCGCCGGCGCCGCGTTCCAGGCGACCGGCGGGTTCTTTTTTGTTACTCCCTGGCGCGGACATCGCGCCTGGCGGCCCATTGCTCCCTGGTTTGCGCCGCGTAATCGGCAAAACGGCGGGCCGCGATCGCGGCGCGGGCGCCGGCCATCAGGTCCTGGTAGTAGTAAAGATTCACCAGCGATAGGATCGTACCGCCGAGCGCCTCGCCGGCGCGGAACAGATGATGCAGATAGGCGCGGGAAAAATCGCGGGCTGCCGGACAACGGCTCTCCGCGTCAAGCGGCCGCTCATCGTCGGCATGGTGCGCATTCTTTATGTTGATCGGGCCGAAGCGGGTGAAGGCAAGCCCGTGCCGGCCGTTCCGGGTCGGCAGCACGCAATCGAACATATCGACACCGCGGCCGACGGCTTCCAGGAGGTCGCCGGGCGTGCCGACGCCCATGAGGTAGCGCGGCTGGTCGGGCGGCAAGGCGGCCGCGGTTGACGCCACGATGTCGAGCATCACGGCCTGCGATTCGCCGACGGCGAGTCCGCCGATGGCGTAGCCGGGAAAGCCGATGTCGACGAGAGCGCGCGCGCTCTGCTCCCGCAATGCCGGATCGTCGCCGCCCTGCACAATGCCGAACAGTGCCCGGCCGGTTGCGGCTCGCTCAAAGGCGCGCTTGCAGCGCTCGGCCCAGCGCAGCGACAGCTTCATGGCGCGCTCGATGTCGCTGCGCTCCGCCGGAAGCCTGACGCATTCGTCGAGCTGCATGGCGATGTCGGAGCCGAGCAGGATTTGCACCTCGATGGCGCGTTCCGGCGTCAACTCGACCGTGGCGCCGTCGATATGCGAGCGGAACGTCACGCCCTGTTCCCTGATCTTGCGCAACGGCGACAGCGACATCACCTGGAAGCCGCCGGAATCGGTAAGGATCGCGTACGGCCAGCGCATGAATTCATGCAGGCCGCCGAGCGCGGCGATGCGTTCGGCAGAAGGCCGCAGCATCAGGTGGTAGGTGTTGCCGAGCAGGATTTCGGCGCCCGAGGCGCGCACGTCGCCGGGATGCACGCCCTTGACCGAAGCCTGGGTCCCGACCGGCATGAAGGCCGGCGTGTGCACCATCCCGTGCGGCGTCGTGATCTCCCCCGTGCGGGCGGCACCGTCGGTGGCGATGAGGCGGAATGCAAAGGGATTTGGCATCGGCTACGCGCGTGGTCGGAGCCCTTGAGTGGCAGCCCCGACGGCAGCATGTCGAGTTTTGCGGCGTTGGCAACCTGTTGCCGAGCGGCCACCTTAGGTTCCGCGCACGCAGCGACCTAGTGGAGCGGATTTGACATTCGCTACCCACCACCCGCGAGCTCGCGAAGCGAATTTCAAATCCAAAGCTCCATTAAGACTTATATTTTCTGGTGGTCCTTTGATTCTAACATTTGCATGACAGCCTACCGAACCGGGATGCGAATGTTAAAATTGGACTAGTCGTCAATCGTAGGGGCTTTTCGCGGCCGGCGCCTCGGCGTCCGCGATCTCGACCGCCGGCGTCGGCCGGTAATGCGCCGGTGCCGGGCCGCCGCGCGCCTTGCGGGCGCGTGCCGCCGCAGGCGTTTCCAGCAGGTCTTTCGCCGCCATGGCCGCCTTGCGGTCGACAACATGAGGGACCGGATCGTTCGGCGGCGGCATCATGTTGGCGTTGTAATAGGCCATCTTCTGCGCCACCGCGTCGACCTTGCGCGACGGCTCGATGTCGCGCTCATTGGTCGCCTTTGCCGCCATCGCGACGCCGCCTACGATTTCGTGGTCGAACCACCATTTCTTCGCCGGATTGCGGCGTCCGTTGCCGATCCAGTCGTCGAGCCTAGTTGCGAGCGGCACCAGCAGCGGCTTCAGCCACATGGCATTGACGCCGCACCAACTGGCGATGCGCGTAAGCAAGGCGCCGTCGGCGTCGACCTCCTTGTTGAGCGGACACGTCTTCATGCAGCGCCCGCAGGCTGAACCGCGCGCGTTGGTGAGCCGGTAGCGCGTGCAGCGCTCGACATCCGGCTTCCACATTTCGTAGCCGTTGAACATCACCTTGTCGCCGAACGGAATGGCATCGCAGGGACATTCGCGTGCGCATTTCAGGCAGTGACTGCAAAAATACTGCAGGCCGAAATCGATCGGCTGATCGGCCTCAAGCGGAAAGTCAGTGGTCAGCACGACGGACTTGAAGCGCGGGCCGACGAACGGATTGAGCACCAGTTCGCCAATCCGGGAAAGTTCGCCGAGGCCGGCCCACAGCAAAAGCGGGATGTGCAACACGTCCGAATCCGCGTTGGTCTGCGAGCGCGCCGAAAAGCCGAGCGCACGCAACAACTCCGCCATCACGCCGGCGATTACCGCGCCGCGCAGATAGGCGCGCATCGACTGCGAGCCGGAAATCCAGTCGTCGCCGCTGGCGCCCTCCATGGTATCGAAGCCCTGATCGATCAGCATCACGACCGCCGTGCGGTGATAGGGCTTGATCTCGCTGCCATCCTCCTTGTGGGAGAACCATGCATAGCGCGGGATGTCGCAGATGCCGGTGAGGTCGGCACCGAGTGCGTAGGACAGCGATTTGATGGCGCGCCCATTGGCGGCGCGGTCGCGATACGCAGCCGGGTCGACCATCGCCGCAGTCTCGCCGCGCTGGAACGGCACCAGCGCGCGGATGATCTGCAGCAGCGAAAACGACAGTGGCGTCTTGAACGCGAAGCGCGTGCGCTCGGCCTTGGCTTTGTCGCCGAGATCGCCCCGCAATGCCCGCTCGAAGAAGGCGGCGCGTTTCGGGACCTGCGGCACCTCGTCGTCGAGGATGAGCGTGGTCGGACGTTCGACACGCTTGACCTGCTCCATCGGGAAACGGCTGAGATGCGTGGCGCGCTTGTTGCGTCGATTGCGCTCGCGTCCCGATTGCGCGCCATTGATGCCGAACCAGTAGGCGATGCCCTTGGCGTCAAGCGCGCGTGCGTGCAACGGCCGGTCGGTCGCGAGCGCGTAGTCGGTGGTGACGACGGCAATCGAGAAGTCGTCGAGATAGGGGTTGCGGATACGCCCATCGGCGGCGCGTACGGCAAGGCCCGCCAGCACCGCCAGCCGTTCGGCGTCGACCAGGCTGTGGCCGGCGAAATGGGCGCGTGCGGCAAAGCCCATGGCGCGGATGTGGCCGGCGATGCAGACGGCGATTTCGGCCGCACGCATGTCGGCGATCGCAATGCGCGCGGGCCCGATCCACTCGCGCGCCAGCGTGTCCGGTTCCGGCAGGCGCGGGCGCTCGACCAGAAGCACCGCAGCGAAGGCGTGTCCCGGATGATCACCGCCGGCGAGCCAGCCGTTGACCGGCATGCGGCAGATGCCGGCCTGCGCGGCATCGAGAAAATAGGCTGCCCCCTTGATGTCGACGGCGCAGCGCGCGGGATCGTCCGGCACCGGCGCCTGCCGCGGCGCCACCGCCCCGTCGGCGAATTCGACGAACACGTCCCGATAATGATCGGCGGCGCGGGCCAGCGGCCCAAGTGCCGCCTCAGCGGCCTGCGGCAAAAGCGGCGGACGCGCCGCCTCTGCGGCGGCGACGGCGTCGTCGGTCTGCAGCGTTTCCAGCGGAAACGTTCCGAGATGATAGGGACGGTCTTTGCTGCGCGGGTGAACCAGCATGGCTGCGCTTGAAAAGAACACCGAATGCGGCCTGACGCAACGATTAGCGCCAGGGCGTCGGCTTAGCGGTCAGCGCGGCCCTGCCGAAACAGCAGACAAGCATCGCCGTAGGAATAGAATCGATAGCCGCTTTTGATGGCGTGCGCATAGGCGCGCCGCATCACGTCGAGGCCGCAGAACGCGCAGACCAGCATGAAGAGCGTCGACCGCGGCAGGTGGAAATTGGTCAGCATCGCGTCGGCCGCGCGGAACCGGTAACCCGGCGTGATGAACAGAGCGGTCTCGCCGGAAAAAGCCGACAGCGTACCGTCGGCCGCCGCGGCGCTTTCCAGAAGCCGCAGCGACGTCGATCCGACCGCGACGATCCGCCCGCCGGCGCGGCGCGTTGCGTTGAGCGCCGCCGCGGTTTCGGCGCTGACGCTGCCCCATTCCGGCTGCAACACGTGCGCCGCCGTGTCGTCGGCCTTGACCGGCAGGAACGTGCCGGGGCCGACGTGAAGCGTCACGCGGTGAATCTCGATGCCGCGGGCGCGCAAGGCCGTAGCGAGATTTTCCGTGAAATGCAGTCCGGCGGTGGGCGCCGCCACCGAGCCCTCTTCGCGCGCGAACATGGTCTGGTAGTCGGTGCGATCCTGCTCGTCGGCGGCGCGGCGGCTGGCGATATAGGGCGGCAGCGGCACTTCGCCCCGTTCGGCGAGCGCCTGATCGAGGGCGGCGCCGTGGAAGGCGAAGGCGAGCGTAATGTCGCCGCCTTCGCCTTTGGCCTCGACGGTCGCGTCGAGCTGATCGAGGAAGCACACGCGGCCTTCGCTGCCGAAGCGCACCACGTCGCCGACGGCAAGGCGCTTGCCGGGCTTGGCCAATGCGCGCCAGCGCGAGCCGTCAAGTCGCTTGATCAGGGTCGCGGCAATTTCCGGCTCGCGGTCGCCGCGGCCGAGGCGGCGGCCGTGCAGGCTTGCCGGGATCACCTTGGTGTCGTTGACGACGAGCGCGTCGCCTGCACGCAGCAGTATCGGCAAATCCCGCATCGTGCGGTCTTCAAGCGCGGGCGCGCCGTCGGGCCGCACCACAAGAAGCCGCGCCGCATCGCGCGGCACGACGGGCCGCAACGCGATGCGGTCCTCAGGCAGCGCGAAATCGAACAGGTCGGTGCGCATCGGCCGGCCCCTTAATCGTCATCCTTCGAGGCTCGTGGCGCTGGCACCTTCAGGATGAGGGAACATGGCGTCCGCCGGTATCACTTCTTGGAGTTGGTCTCGGTCGTCCGCTCGTCGACGAAACGGATGGTGATCGGGCGGCCGGCGACGGCGCCGCCCATGCCGACACTGAAATGCAGCGGCGAGCAACGCTTGAGCGCCGCGTCGATGGCGCCGCGATAGGTATCGCGCACTTTTGCCGGCGCGTCGTGGCTGGCATAGGTCATGCGCGGCGCCGCGACCAGTTCGCCGTCGCGTTTGAAGGCAAAGCGGATGGTGTATTCCATGCCGTGCCGTGCTTCGTTCTTCGGCGGCGGCACCCAACATCCGCGCAGCGCGGCAAACATGGCGGCGATCGTGTCGAGGCCATGATCGTCTGTCGCTTGCTGCGCGTCGGCACTGAGATTTTCCGCACCTTCGCCGCTGCCCTTGGCGTCCGCGCCGGTTTTGTGCGCGGCTTCATCCGCATCGGTCGACACGATCGTCAGTCGCAATTCCTGACCGAGCGGCGGCTCGTAATAAGGAAAACAGGGCCCGCGATGGAAAACGCCGCAGAACGAAGGATGACAGGGATGCCCGCTGAGCACGCTGCACGGCGCCCGCGCCGGCGGCACACGATTGAGCCCCGAGGCTTCGCCGATTGCGCTCTGTCCGGCAATACCCAACGCGCCGCAGGCGAGCAGGACCGCTGCGCGGGACGCGCCCAACGCCGTCAGCTCGACAGATCCGCGGCCACTTGCATCTGAATGATGCGGTCCGGATCGTCCGGCGGCTCGCCGCGCTTGAGCTTGTCGACTACGTCCATGCCGGCGATCACTTCGCCGATGACGGTGTACTGGCCGTTGAGGAACGAGCCCTCGTCGAACATGATGAAGAACTGGCTGTTCGCCGAGTTCGGATTGCTGGTCCGCGCCATGCCGACGGTGCCGCGCTCGAACGGCACGTCCGAGAACTCGGCCGGCAAGTCCGGGTGGCTCGAACCGCCGGTGCCGTCGCCATATTCGCCGTCGCCGGTCTGCGCCATGAAGCCATCGATGACGCGATGGAACGGCACGTCGTCGTAGAAGCCTTCGCGCGCCAAAAGCTTCAAGCGCTCGGCGTGTTTCGGAGCGATGTCGTCGAAGAGCTGCAAGACGATGCGGCCGGGCGTGGCGTCGATGATCAGCGTGTTGTGCGGATCGGCGTCCGCAGGCAATGGTTCGGTCATTGGTTGCATCCCTCTCGTTGACGGGCAGCCGGACTGCCGCGGCCGCGCAGTTCCGACGCTATCGGGCGATCGTCGCCTTCCTGACGTAGTCGAGCTTGCCGAACTCCGCCGTCAGATAGGCATTGCCTTCGCGCTGGATGCGGCCCTGATCGGGGCCGTGGCCGCGCGGCGCGCCCTCGCCATAGGCGCTATAGAGCGAATCCGCCACGTTCATGCCCGAGACGACCTGGCCGAAGGGGGCAAAGCCCTGCTGGTCAAGCCCGTTATTGTCGGCGAAGTTGATGAAGACCTGGGTCGTGCGGGTATCCGGTCCCGCCGTCGCGAATGTGATCGTGCCGCGGGCATTGCTGACGCGGACCGCATCGTCCTTGATCCGCGCTTCGCGCCAGACCGCGGAAATTTTCGGATCGCCGTTGATACCGAATTGCACCATGAAGCCACCGATGACGCGAAAAAAGCGGGCATTGTCGTAGAAGCCGTTCTTGACCAGGTTGTAGAAGCGGTCGGCGCCGTTGGGCGCCCAATCGCGATGGACCTCGACGACGAAGATGCCCTTGCTGGTGTCGAATTTCGCCCGGTAGATGGCCGGAGCCGCTTCCCGCAGAGCCGCTGGATTGCCGAGGCCCTGGCTCCAGGCGGGGCCGGCGATCATGAGTACGAGCAGAGTGGCGATCAGGCGCGGCATGTCGTCTCCCGGTGGCGGTGATTTTTCAGGACTTGGCGAACTTCGCCTGCAGCCGTGCCGCGACCACGGCCGGCACGAAAGGGGAAACGTCGCCGCCCATGCTGGCAATCTGCCGCACCAAGGTGGCGGTGATCGGGCGAACTTCGGGCGAGGCCGGCAGGAAGACGGTCTGCACTTCCGGAGCCATGGCGGCGTTCATGCCGGCCATCTGCATTTCATAGTCGAAGTCCGCGGCATCGCGCACGCCGCGGATCAGGAGTGTCGCGCCTTCACGGCGCGCCGCTACAACCACAAGATCGCCGAAAGTCGTGCAGACGATTTCGCTGCCGGTGCCGCGGCCGAGCGGCGTGCAAATCTCCTCGAGCATGGCAAGCCGCTCGTCGGCCGAAAACAGCGGCGCTTTGCCCGGATGGATGCCGATGGCAAGAATCAGCCGGTCGGCGAGCCGTACGGCGCTGGCGATGACGTCGAGGTGGCCGTTGGTGATCGGGTCGAACGATCCGGCAAAGAGAGCGGTGCGCGGCATGGCGGCGGGTCTAGCCCGCGCCCGGGCCGGCCGCAAGGCGGTTATCGGCAAGCAGGTTTATTGCTGCGGCCTGATGCAATATCGTCCGCAACGACGCGCCCCGGTGCGTGCCGTGTTGGGCCGGGTGAAGCGGCCCCGGAACGACTTTCATGGATGCTTCGGCGTCAGCGGATACGAAAATCGTCAGGCGGCAACCCGACGCCGGGCCGCGGCGGGTTGCGGCCGACATCTGCATCGTCGGCGCCGGCATCGCCGGCACTTCGGCAGCGCTCACGGCCGCCCGGGCCGGCCGCAAGGTCGTGCTGGTCGATGGGCTCCCGGTGCTCGGCGGCCAGGCAGTGAATTCGATCATCGGCACGTTCTGCGGCCTGTTCGCCAACGGTACCCACGGCTACCAGTTTACCCATGGCATCGCCGACGAAATCCTGCGCGACCTCGGTGCCAAGGAGCAGACGCTCTATTACCGGCGCGGGCCGGTGACCACCGTGGTCTATTACGACGAAGTGGCGCTCGCCCGCTGGATCGAGGAGGCGATCCGCAAGGCGGGCATCACCGTGGTCCTCGGCGCCGTGTTGCGGCAAGTGCAGGTCGACGGCCGGCGCGTGCGCCGCCTCGAACTCGCCACCCGCTACGGCGACGTGGATGTGGAAGCAACCGGCTTCGTCGATTCGAGCGGCGACGCCGCGTTGGTCTGGCAGGCGGGTTTCGCCTGCCGCGAGCCGGCCAACCGCAAGGTGTTCGGCACGCAGATGGTGGTCCTGGAAAACATCGACGAAACCAAGCAGCCGACCCGCGACGAAATCCGTGCGCGCATGACGGAGAAAGGCGACGCCTACGGCCTGGTCCGCCGCGAGGGCCTCGCCTTCATCATCCCCGGCCGCGGCGTCGCCGCCATGAACATGACCCATGTCGAGACGCCGCTCGATCCGCTCGAGGCCTCCGCCCGCACGCTTGACGGCCGCGACCAGGCCGATCGCGCCGTCGACTTCCTGCGCCACGAATTTCCCGAGTGCTTCGGCAAGTGCCGCGTTCGCGCCTACGGCTTTCCCGGCATCCGCCAGACCCGCTGGATCAAGGGCCGCCAGCAGCTCACCGAGAGCGATGTCGTGGCCGGCCGGCGCTTTCCCGACGCGATCGGGCGCACGGCGTGGCCGATCGAACTGCATGATCACGGCAGCGGCCACCGCTGGCACACCTTTCCCGAAAATCACGTGCACTACATCCCGCTCGCGAGCCTGACGCCGGACGACGCCGACAACGTGGTGGCCGCCGGCCGCTGCATCGATGCCGACACGGCCGCGTTGTCGAGCGTGCGGGTGATGGGTCCGTGCATCGCCATGGGTGCGGCCGCGGCGCACGCGCTCGATCTCGCCGGCACCGGGAGCGTGCATCAGATCGACCTCGCCGCGCTCGCGGCGCGCGTTCACGACAACATGGAGCGCACCGACTGATGCGCCTGACCGATGACGAGAAGGCGATGCGCGACGGCGTCCGCGGCGCCGCCAAGGCGCGCGCCATGGACCTCCTCATCCGTTACGGCGAGGCGCTCGGCGCCGAGCGATTGGTCGAGACCAATAACGTGGCCGGAGCCTTCAATGCTTCGACGCCGTCGGTGCGCGCGCTGGCGGCTCGCGGCTTTGACGCGGTTTATTCCGAATTGAACCTCGACAGCGACGCAGTCGTCGAAACTCCGCGCATGGCGGTGAACACCTGCCAACTGATCACCGGCATCGACAACGCCAAGTGGCGCCTGCAGGGCATCCCCGATGACCTGGCGCGCAGCCGCCGCTTGATTCCCTCCCCGCCCTGACGCAATGTCACCCCCAAACGGAGGAACCCCAATGAGCGTCGCCGAATTGCGCCCCGCCGCGCCGGAAACGATCGTCACCGCCGAGGAATTGATCAGCCGCGCCCGCGCGCTGGCGCCGAAATTGCGCGAGCGCGCCGTCAAGGCCGAGCATGACCGGGAGATTCCGCGCGAGTCGGTCGAGGAATATATCGACGCCGGCCTGATTCACGTGCTGCAGCCCAAGCGCTGGGGCGGTTACGAGCACGATCACGAGGTGGCGTTCGACATCGCCATCGAGCTCGGCAAGTCGACCTGTACCTCGTCGGCATGGGTGCTGAATTATCTGGCCGACCATGCCTGCATCCTGGCGCACTTCCCGGAAGAGGCGCAGCACGACGTCTGGAGCGAGAACAACGCCGCCTGCATTGCCACCTCGGCCGCGCCCACCGGCAAGATCACGGTGGTGCCCGGAGGCTACCGGCTTGACGGCCGCTGGTCATGGTGCAGCGGCGTGCGCCATTCGCAGTGGATCATGATCGGGGGACTTGCCTTTCGCGAAGGCGAGGATCATCCCGATATGCGGCTTTATCTCGTGCCGGTGTCGCAGCTCAAGCAGGACGACACCTGGTATTGCGCGGGCCTGCGGGCCACCGGCTCGATCACTTGCGTCGCCGACAATGTGTTCGTGCCGGAACACCGCAGCGTATCGTTCTCGACGTTGCGCGACGCGCATTCTCCCGGATCGCAGATCAACGCCAATCCGATCTACCGGACCCCGTTCATCGCCGTGCACTCGTATGCGCTGCTCGGCCCGGCGCTCGGCACGGCGCGCGGCGCCTATGCGGATTTCGTGACCTGGACGCGCCAGCGCTATCTGACCTATACGCAGCTTGCCATCGCCCAGCATGTGCCGGTGCAGCTCAAGGTCGCCGAGATCGGCGCCCAGATCGACGCCGCGGAGCTGCTAGCGCGCCGTGCGCTCGCCACCGCGCGCCAGAACTATACCAGCATGACGTTACAGACGCGTACGCTGCTGCGCCGCGATTTCACCTACGCCATGCGCATGCTGCGCGATGCCATGGACGATCTGATCAAGATCAGCGGTTCGAGCGGATTGATGGAGAACAATTCGGCGCAGCGCGCCTGGCGCGACGTGCACGCCATCTCCTCGCACGTGGTGATGAACTGGGACGTGCCGGCGGAGAACTTCGGCCGCATGGAATTCGGTCTGCCGCTCAATCCGGCCTATCCGATGTTCTGAGCCGCGCCGAAGAAGATCGTCACGACCGGGCCTCGACTTCTCCGGCCCTCGTTCACGCCGCCAATGCCCGGCCCCGGCCGGGCACAGGCTCAATGCGCCGGCCAATTGTGGCCGACGGTCTTCAGGTACTGCAGCGTCTCGTCGAGCGAGACGACGTCGGCATATTTGGCGTTGAGATCGAACAGGCTCTGCTCGTGCGCCGCCACCGAACGGTCGCCGACTGCCTCGCGCACCACCATCGGGCGAAAGCCGTTCTGCACCGCATCGACCGCGGTGGCGCGCACGCAGCCGGACGTGGTGCAGCCGGTGATGATCAGGGTGTCGATGCGGCGGCTGTTCAAGCGCGGCACCAGGTCGGTGCCGAAGAAGCAGGAGGCGTATTTCTTCACCAGGAGAATGTCGTCGCGCTTTTTGTCGAGGCGCGGATCGACCTTGACCGCTTCGGAGCCCGCGGCGAGCGTGAGCGAGCCTTTCATCTTCACGCCCCACAAGCCCGCGTCCTTGGCTTCGGCCTCCTCATAGATCACGGTGGAGAAAATCACCGGGATCTGGCGCTGGTGGGCGATCTCGATCAGGGGTTTTTGGGCTTCGATCTGGCGGTCGAGATCGGCTCCGAGCGGCATTGCCGGATCGGTGAAGCCCTTGAGCATGTCGATGACGATCAGCGCCGGCCGCTCGCCAAAGCCGATGCTGATGCCGAAACCGCGCTGCCGGAAAAATTCCTCATCGTCCTTGCCGCTGGTCACGATCTGGTGCTCCTTCTCGCTCTGCTGGTCTGGCGACGGCCTCGCGCGGCTCGCCACGGCAGCTTCACCACTATCCCCTTTATATGCCAACAATCGCCGAGCGAGAACCGGAGGAAAGCGATGGCAAAAAAGCATCAAGGCAAGACTGCGGTCATTTCCGGCGCCGCATCGGGCATCGGCCAGGCGGCGGCGGTGCGGTTGGCGGAGGACGGGGCGCGGATCGTCATCGCCGACCGCGACCAGGCGCAGGCGACGTTGCGGCTGATCGACGCCGCCGGCGGGCAGGCCATTGCCGTGCAATGCGACGTCAGCGATCCGGGAAGCGTCGCGGCGCTGAAGGAAAAGGTCGAAAGCGGCAACGGCCGCTGCGATATTCTCGTCAACAATGCCGGCATCTATCCGATGCAGACCTTCGACCAGATCACCTTCGAGGACTGGCGCCGCGTCCTGTCCGTCAATCTCGATTCCATGTTTCTCATGACCAAGGCGCTCAGCGCCGGCATGCGGCAGCGGGGCTGGGGCCGCATCATCAATATCACCTCGGACACGGTGAGCCTGCTGGTGCCGAATTTCGTCCACTATATCAGCAGCAAGGCCGGCGTCATCGGCTTCACCCGGTCGCTCGCCACCGAGTTCGGGCCGCTCGGGCTTACCGTCAACGCCATCGCGCCGGGGCTCACGCGCACGCCCGGCACGCTGGCGCAAAAAATCCCGGGAGGAATGAGCAACGAGGCGCTGTTCGACATCATGGTGAACATGCAATCGATCAAGCGCGGCGAGGTCGCTTCCGATCTCGTCGGCGCGGTCTCGTTCCTGGCCAGCGAGGACGCCGCCTTCATCACCGGGCAGACGCTCTACGTCAACGGCGGGCTGACGCGCACGACATAAGGGCGCAGCCGCAACGCAGGATGTCACACCGGCATGGACCGCGAGGCGGAACAATTGCGCTTTATTGCGGCTCGCATATCATCGCGTTTTGCGGCGAAAAATCGTCACCGCTATACGTCAGGGACAAAGAATATCGGGAGGCCATGACATGAGGACCGCGCCGGCCATGGTGCAAGCGGCGCCCGGCGACTTCCCTGGCGTATCTTTGATTGGGGCGCCGGGATGAACGCCACGGCAACAGCGCGCAATGCGGCGGCGGTCGCGCCGGCCGACGCCGCCGGCACGCGGGAAGCAGCGGCCAGCCCGCCCCCGGTCGTCGGCGTGCGTGGTCTTTCGAAAAGCTTCGGACCAATCGCCGCGCTCACGGATGTTTCGCTCGATATCGCCGCCGGCGAAATCCGCGGCATTTGCGGCGAGAACGGCGCCGGCAAGAGTACGCTGGTGAAAATCCTGACCGGCGTCTACCGGCCGGACGAAGGCAGCGTGCTGGTCGATGGCGCGCCGGCGGCGGTAACGACGCCGCGGCAGGCTCAGGAGCTCGGCATCGCCATTGTCGCGCAGGAATTGAGCCTCTGCCCTGATCTGTCGGTCGAGGACAACATCTGGCTTGGCTCGCTACGCGTGCCGTTCCTGCACAAGCGGCCCGAACTGCGCCGCCGCGCGGCCGAGACGCTGGCGCTGCTTGGCGCTTCGCATATCCAGCTCGACGCAGCGGTCGCGACGTTGAGCATAGGCGAACGGCAGCTGGTCGAAATCGCGCGCCTGCTCACCCGCGACGCGCGCGTGCTGATCCTCGACGAGCCGACGGCGACTCTCACCGACGTCGAGATCGAGCGCATTTTCGCCGCGCTCCAGGCGGTCAAGCGCGACGGCCGCTCGGTGCTCTATATCACCCACCGGCTGGCCGAGGTGTATACGATTTGCGACCGCGTTTCGGTCCTGCGCAACGGCGAACTGGTCACTACCGTAGCGCTCAAAGGGCTGGACCGCGCCGCTCTTATCGAACTGATGCTCGGCCGGCCAAGCGGTGAAATGTATCCCGAGGAGGCGCGCGCGCGGGGCGCTCCCGCGCTCGTCGTCGAAAAACTTTCGCTGCCCGGAATTGTCGACGACTTCACCATGACCGTGCGCCGCGGCGAAATCCTGTGCATCGCCGGCCAGGTGGGCTCGGGCGCTGCCGAGATCATCGCCGCGCTGGCCGGGCTCGTGTACGACGCCGACGGTCGCGTCACCGTCAACGGCCGGCCGCTGAAGCTCGGCTCGCCGGCGGCGGCGGCGCGGCGCGGCATCATGTTCGTCTCCGGCGATCGCGCGGCCGAGGGCGTGTTCCGGCGCCTCAGCGTGCTGCAAAATCTGGTGGCCACGCGGCTGCACGATCACTCGGTGCTCGGCTTTCTGCGCGGCGGCGCACTGCGCAAGGCCGCCGCCCGCCTGGCCAGCAGCGTCGGCATCGACCGGCGCCGCCTGCGGGCGCGGGCGGAGGAGTTGAGCGGCGGCAATCAGCAGAAGCTTGCCTTCGGCCGCAGCATCGAACGCCAAAGCGACGGCGTGCTGCTGATGAACGAGCCGACCCGCGGCATCGACGTCGGCGCCCGGGCGGAAATCTACCGGCTTATGCGCAGCTTCTGCGATGAGGGCTACGCTCTGGTCATGGCCTCGAGCGACCTCGAGGAGATCGTCGGCGTCGGCGATGTCGTGATCACGCTCTATCGCGGCCGGCAGGTCGGCCATTACCGGCGCAGCGAAGTCTCCATGCACCGCATCGTCGCCGACATCACCCATCCGCGCGACGCGACGTCATGAGGAGAGCATGACCGACCAGGCTTTGCCGGCCTCCCTGCGCGATGCTTGGCGGCTGCGGCTGCCGTTTTCGCGGCGCGGCCGCGTGCTGGTGGCGATCCGGTTTGCCGCGCTGCTGGCGCTGGTCATTGTCGCCATCATGACTCCCGGTTTCTTCACCGCGGTCAGCCTGTTCTCGCTGTTGAACACCACCTCTTTCATCGGCTGCGTCGCGGTCGGCATGACATTCATCACGCTCAGCGGCAACATCATGTCGTTTGCGCTCAGTGTGACGCTCTCGACCAGCGGCATCGTCTTCATCGCGACGCTGCCGCTGGGACTGCCCGGGGCGCTCGTTGTCGCGTTCGCGTTCGGCGCCGCGATCACGGGCATTCAGGGAGCGGTGGTCGGCTATTTCCGCGCCAATCCCATCATCGTCAGCATGGCGGCCCTGGCGCTGATCACCGGCGGCGCGACGTTGATCACGCAAGGGCAGGGCGTTTACCCGCAAGGCGAGGCCGCTGCCGCGCTGAAGGGACGCATTCTCGGAATTCCGATGCCGCTGGCCGCGTTCATCGTCACCGTCGTTGTCAGCCAGATCGTTCTGTCCTTCACCCGCTTCGGGCGCCAACTCTACATGGTCGGCAGCAACTGGCGGGCGGCCTTGGCCGCCGGGCTCAATCCCGCGCGCATCGTGCTCGGCGCCTATGTCGCCGCCGGACTGTGCACGGCCCTTGCCGGCATATTGATGGCGGCGCGCTATTCGAGCGGCGATCTCGAGCTCGGCATCGGGTACGACTACAGCGCGATCAGCGCCGTGCTGGTGGGCGGCACGGCGATCTCCGGCGGGGAAGGCTCAGCCATCCGCAGCTTCATTGGCGCGTTCATTATCGCCATTTGTCAGGTCCTACTTCTGCTGCACGGCTTCTCGACTCAGATCCAATATCTGGCGATCGGCGTGATCGTCCTCGTCGTGATCATGCTGCAGACGCTCGCCGACGCCGAGTGAGCCAAATGCGCGCGCTGCTCGCCAATCGCTCGGTGCGTCCGTATCTCCTGCTGGTGCTCATCACCGTAGTGTTGTGGATTCTGGACGGCGGCCGCGGCCAGCTCCTCACCACGTCCACGGCGTTCAGCGTGTTGCAGCAATTCGCCACGATCGGGCCGATCGCGCTCGGCCTCGGTCTGTCGATGATTCTCCGCGAGATCGATCTGTCGGTCGGCGGGATGCTGAGCCTGTCCGGGTGCATCGCCGTTCTCAGCGGCGCCGATTATCCCGCGCTCGGCGTGGCCTTGGCGGTGCTTTTCGGGCTGGTCTGGGGATTGTTCCAGGGCGCGATCATGGTCTGGCTGCGGCTGGGTTCGATCGGGGTGACGCTCGGCGGATTGCTGACGCTCGGCGGTCTTGCCTATGTCGTGACCGGGAACCTGTCGATCAGCTATCCGCGCATGGATGTGGCGCTCGCGGTCAACAATCCGGTGTTGCATATCTTTTCGCTGCGCAGCCTGGTTGCGCTCGCCGCCTTTCTGGCTGCGGCATTTTTCATGGCACGTACCCGCGTTGGCCGCGACGTATACGCCACCGGCAGCGATCGCCGCGCCGCCATGGTGGCCGGCGTGCGCACGTCCGCGATCCTGGCCGGCGTGTTCGCATGCTCGGGCATGCTGGCCGCATTGGGCGGCGCATTGCTCAGCTATAGCCTCGCCGCGGCCTCGGGTGTGGCGCTGACCGATGCGCTGGTGCCGGCGATTGCTGCGGCCATCATCGGCGGCGTCTCGCTCACCGGCGGCAAAGGCACGCCGATCGGAATAGTCGGCGGCGTGCTCGTTCTCTGCCTGCTGAGCGCCGGTCTTAACGCGGTCGGCACGCCGCCCGCCGTGCAGGACGTGGTCACCGGCGCGGTCCTGTTCGTGGTCGCCATCGCCGACGCTGTCGATCTCGATCCGCGGCTGTATGCAATCCGGCGCTATTGGACGGCGATGTTCGTCCGCCGAAACGACCTCGATCGCTCCGGCAAAACTTCGGCGGCCGAATAGCGGCGCCGGCAAAAAAGGCGGCGCAGCGCCGAACGCCGCACCGCCTCTTCACCACATCGATTTTTAGAACGTGCACTCTTTCTGATATGTCGCGACGTTCGCCTTGGTGATGATGACAGGCGTCCTTGACTGTTTCTTGGGCACGGATTCGCCTTTCAGGATCTTTGCTACCGTATTGGCGGTGTCATGACCCATGTTGATCGGCGTGTGGTAGAGCGTCGCATACATCGTGCCGTGTTCGATGTCGGCGATGCCCATCGCTAGGCAGTTGCCGCCGATGATGACGAGGTCGCCCTTGGCCGTGCCGAGCTTCACGCCGGCCGACTGCGCCGCCTGCACGGCGCCGTTGGCGAGCGGATCGTTCATGGCGTAGATGCCGTCGAGCCCGCCCTGTCCCGAAAAGCGCGCCAGCAGTTGGCCGGTGGCGCGCTCGGCTTCGGGCGGCGCCCAATGCGTTTCCTCGACCGCGACGACGGTGATACCCGGATGCTTCGCCATTTCGTTCTTGAACGCGGTGACGCGTGCCGGAGCGATGCCTTCATCCATGCTGCCGGCGATGACGGCGACTTTGGCGGGAGTGCGGTTCTTGAGGGCGTCGGCCATGGCTTTCGCGGCGGTTGCGCCCATGACGTTGCTGTCCTCACCGACAAACGCCGTGTAGAGGTTCTCTTGTGGAATCGGCGTATTGATGAGAATGACCGGGATATGCGCTTCCTTGGCGCGGGTGAGCGCCGGGATGAGGGCTTTCTGGCTCATGATCATCATGACGATGGCGTCGACCTTCTTGGCGATGGCGTCATCCATCTGCTGCGCCTGCAAGGCCGGATCGAACGGGCTCTGCACCACCGAAACCTGAAAGCCGTTCGCCTTGGCGGTCTCGGTGAAGCTGCGAGTGAGGCCGCCGATATACTTGTCGGCGATCGGCCCATCGAGAAAAGCGACCCGCTTGGCCTGCGCCGCGGCGTGGTGCGGCACTGCCAAGGCCGCCGCCGCCGTCAGCCCTGCGCAAAAGGCGATTGTACGCGATCTCATCTGTAGTCCTCCCTGTTGAACACTTGCTGATTGAGCGAGAAGGGGCCGCCGAGCGTGGCCGTTGCCCGCGGGCGAGGATGATCTTCGCCCACCCAAAAGGCAATTATGCCCCTTGGTCACAGCTATTATGGGCAAAAACCCTGGTTAGTTCCAGCGCCAGACACCGTAGGCGTGGCCGTTCTGCATCTGCGGTGCGATGTAGTTCGGCTTGCGATTGCCGATGGCGCCGAGCATGGCAATCCAGTTGAGCACCTCGCCGCCGACATTGCCGGCCTTGAGCATCTGGTGCTCGGTGGCCTCGCGCTGCAGCGTCTCGATCTGCTGCTCTTCCATGAGCTTGATGATCCGCCAGGCCCAGTCGGGATCGGGCACGCCGTCGGTGCGGCCCGGCGCCATGCGCGGGCCGGCGACTTCGAGCGAGAAGCTGCCCGAGCCCATGACCACGACGCGAAGCGGCTCCTTCCACGCTTCAATGGCGCGCGCGACCGCCTGGCCGAGCGCATGGCAGCGCTGCGCTGCCGGCAGCGGCGGCACATGTCCGCTGATGAAGAACGGGATGACCGGCACCTGCATGTCCGGGGTGAGGAAATGCAGCGGCACCGCGACCGAATGGTCGACCGAATAGTGCTGGGTCAGCGCCGCATCGAAGCCTGCTTGAATGCTGGCCTTGCGGATGTGCGCGGCGAGATCGAGCGCGGAGGGGATCTTGTACACCGGCATTTCCCGTGGCTCATCGTTCGGACCGGTGAAGTTCTTGTCCACGCCGACGGCGAAGATCGGCAGATTGTCGAGAAAGAAGGTATTGAGGTGATCGGTGTCGAACATCACGATCACGTCGGGGCGCACCGCGGCGAGATGCTCCTTCTGCGCCGCGAATAGCTTTGCGGTTTCGCACTCGGGGCCGTCGCGCTTGACGAAGAACGGAAAGATCGGGGTGTGCGGGACGCCGAAACCGGCGACAATATTGGCCATTAGCGCTGGCTCCTTTTGCCCATTCACTTCAATGCCGTGCCATGCAAGATAGCGTGAGGGGCGCAGAGCCGCCAGACGATAACTACGCTCGAACGCGGGAGGACGAAGTGGCGCGCAAACCGGGCAGGAAACCTACAACCAAATCGAAAGCGCATCGGGCGATTCCGAGCGAGCACAATCGCTACGAGTATTCGGCGATCATCGACCGGCCGCGTCTGTCGTGGCCCAACGGCGCCCGCGTTGCGCTGTGGGTGATTCCGAACATCGAGCACTTCCTGTTCGACCGTCCCTCGACGCGGCTGACCAACCTGCCGGTCAACCCCGACGTCCTCAACTATTCGTGGCGCGACTACGGCGTGCGCGTCGGCATCTGGCGCATGATGGAGATCATGGAGCGCTACGGGGTCAAGGGCACCGTCGCGCTCAATTCCGACGTCTGCAAGCACTACCCGCGCATCATCGAGGAGGGCAAGAAGCTCGGCTGGGAGTGGATGGGCCACGGCACCAACAATTCCACCTTGTTTACCGGCCAGACCGAGGCCGAGGAACGCGCGCTCATCAAGGAGGTGGTCGGCACGATCACCAAAAGCGTCGGCAAGGCGCCGCGCGGCTGGCTCAGCCCGGCGCTGAGCGAAACCGTGCGCACGCTCGACATTTTGGCGGAGCACGGCATCGAATATGTCGGCAACTGGGTCAACGACGATCAGCCGTACCCGCTGCGGGTGAAGCGCGGCTCGATGATCGCCATGCCCTATTCGACCGAGATCAACGACATTCCGGCGCTTCTTGACCTGCACCAGAGTCCCGAGGGGTTCGGCCGGATGATCTGCGACCAGTTCGACGTGCTGTACGAGGACGGCGCCACGACCGGGCGCGTCATGGCGATCTGCCTGCATCCGTTTCTGGTCGGGTACCCGCACCGCAGCAAGTATTTCGCCAAGGCGCTCGCGCATGTGACCTCGCGGCAGGAGGTTTGGGTGACGACCGGCAGCGAGATCCTCGACTGGTACAAGAACAACTATCTCTAGGCGTGATTGCAGCGGGAGAGCCGAATGAGCGGCCGTGCCGGCGGCGACTGGCGATCCCTGCTATTTGAGAGCCGCGCCCCCGGCTGGACGATTCTCGTTCGCCTCATCGTCGGCCTTGTCGTCTTCTTCCCCGAAGGCATGCAGAAGCTGATGTTCCCCGCAATTCTGGGGTCCGGGCGCTTTGCCCAGATCGGCATTCCGTTTCCCGAACTCACGGGTCCGTTCGTCGGCGTGGTGGAGACGATCTGCGGCGCGCTCATCATTCTCGGCCTGTTCACGCGGCTTGCCGCGATCCCGCTTATCGTCATCATGGTCGTTGCGATCGCCTCGACCAAAGTGCCGATCCTGCTCGGGCACGATTTCTGGATTTTTCACCTGCCGAAGCTGGCCCGCTACGGCTTTTGGAGCATGATGCACGAAGCGCGCAATGACTTCAGCATGCTGCTGGGATCGATCTACCTGCTGATCGAGGGCGGCGGAAAATGCTCGCTCGACGCGCTGTTGAGCCCGGGTCGGCGGCCGCCGGAATGAAGCGGACCGCCCATGCATGGCGGACGCAACTTGCGCGGACGAGCGTGATGACACAGACGCTGCCTGGCCGGCCGCTCGAAGTCTTACCCGTCTTTCTCAAGCTCGGATTGAGTTCTTTCGGCGGGCCGATTGCGCACCTCGGCTACTTTCGCGAGGAGTTCGTGGTGAGGCGGCGCTGGCTCGACGAGCAGGCCTTCGTCGACCTCGTTGCGCTATGCCAGTTCTTGCCCGGCCCGGCGTCCAGCCAGGTTGGATTTTCGATCGGGCTAATGCGGGCGGGTCTTGGCGGCGCCCTTGCGGCGTGGGCCGGCTTTACCCTGCCGTCGGCGATTGCACTCGTGCTGTTTGCCTACGGCGCCGGCGCGCTTACGGGCACTGTCGGCGCCGGTTTGCTCCACGGTCTCAAGCTCGTCGCCGTCGCCATTGTGGCGCAGGCCGTTTGGGGCATGGCGCGCACCCTGTGCCCGGATCGACAGCGCGCTTCGATCGCCGCCGTAGCGGCGCTGATCATTTTGTTCAGCGGCTCTTCGGTCGCCCAGATCGCCAGCATCGCGTTTGGTGGCCTCGCCGGCCTGTGGCTTTGCCGGCACCTGCCGCCTCCGGCGGTGGCTGGACACATCGTGATGCCGGTCTCGCGCTCCGCCGGGATGGTTGCGCTGGCGGCATTTTTTGTTTTGCTGATCGCGCCGCCGATCCTAGAGCGCCTGCACATCTTGCCGGGCCTCGTGCTGTTCGATGCGTTCTACCGTTCCGGCGCGCTGGTTTTTGGCGGCGGCCACGTAGTATTGCCGCTGTTGCGCGAGGCTTTCGTAGCACCGGGCTGGATCGGCGACGACGCGTTTCTGGCTGGCTATGGCGCGGCCCAGGCGGTGCCCGGGCCGCTTTTCACCTTCGGCGCCTATCTCGGCACCGTCGTCGCGCCATCTCCGCACGGCATCGCCGGGGCGGCGCTCGGCCTGTTCGGCATTTTTCTTCCGGGCGTATTGATCCTGCTCGGAACGCTGCCGTTCTGGGACGGCTTTCGCAAGCGCGCCGGCGCGCAGGCGGCGATGCGCGGCGTCAATGCCGCAGTCGTCGGCCTCCTCGGCGCCGCGCTCTACAACCCGGTGTGGACGAGCTCGGTCAAAACGCCGGGCGATTTCGGAGTTGCGCTCGTCGGCTTCGTTCTCCTGACCGTCTGGCGCGCGCCGCCGCTTGCAGTCGTTGTGGTCGGCGCGCTTGGCGGAATCGCACTGGCGCTTGCCAAATTGTGAAGCGATGAGTGAGACAGCGATCAGCCGTTATTTCGGCGGCCTTTCCCGCACTACGTTTCTATTCACGTTCGCCAGCCTGTTCTCCGATATTTCCACCGAGATGCTCTATCCGGTGCTGCCCGTGTTTCTGACCCAAATGCTCAACGCCGGCGGCAGCATTGTCGGGTTGATCGATGGCTTTGCCCAGGCGATGCAGAACATCGTGCAGGGTTTTTCGGGGACGCTTTCGGACAAGCTGCAGCGGCGAAAATCCATCGCGCTTGCCGGCTATTTCCTGGCGGCGATCGCCAAGCCGCTCATGGGGTTGGCCACGGTCTGGCAGATGGTGTTCGGTGCGCGCTTGCTCGATCGGCTGGGTGCCGGCGCGCGCGGGGCGCCGCGCGACGCTCTGATCGCCGCCTCGGTCGACGAGGCCAATAGGGGACGGGCGTTCGGGCTCGAGGGCGTCGGCGACAATGCCGGCGCATTTCTTGGGCCGTTGCTGGCAGTTTTTCTCCTCTACACGCTGCATGTCGGCATCCGCTCCATATTCTACCTGGCTGTCGTCCCGGGCCTGCTGGCGTTCGGCATGGTGCTGCTGGTGAAGGAACAGCGCGCGGCGATAGCCGCGAAGGCGAAGATCGACATCAGCATGCGCCAGTTTCCCAAGGCCTACTGGCAGTATCTGCTGCTGACCGCACTATTCGGCCTTGGCAATTCCAGCAATGCGTTTTTGATCCTGCGCACGCAGGACATCGACGCGTCGCTGACAACGACCATCCTGATCTATGCGGGCTTCAACCTCGTCGCTGCGCTCATTTCCTATCCGGCCGGATGGCTGATCGACCGATTGGGAGGCAAGAGCGTCCTCTTGGCGGCGCTGGTCATTTTTCTGATTGCTTATCTCGGCTTTGCGCTGGCGCAAAACGTCGCCCTCATTGCCGGGTTGTTTGCCTTCTACGGATTGTACCAGGGCATATTCCGCACCGTCGGCAAGGCTATCGCCGCGCAGCTGGTGGCCGAGCGCGTGCGTGCAAGCGGCATCGGCTGGTACAACACCACGCTCGGCCTGTTGCAGCTCGCCGCCAGCATCGTTGCCGGCCTGCTGTGGGACCGGGTCGGCCACCCCGCCGTGTTCTATTACGGCGCGCTGTTCGCGCTCGTGGGCATTATCGGCCTGCCGTTCCTGGTGGCGGGCAAACCGGACCGCTAGCGGCCATCCGGGGCCGGCAGCCGCGGCAAGGCCGGCGCGCCGGCGCGGCGCTCAGACCGGCTGTCCGATTTCGTCGACTTTCACCGCGCGCATGCGCTCGTTGTAGATCTCGACGTTCAATCCGCAGACCTCGAAGCGGGCGAGGTAGCCCATGAGGAAGCCGTTGACGCCCATGCGGTACAGGGTCCCGACGTCGCCGGCGGTCAGCGCGCGCCGCTCGTCGTCGGTGAGGTCGAGCGGCGCCAATGCCTTGGCCGGGTCGGCCTTCATGGCGGAGCGAAAGGCGTGATCGCGCAACACTTCGCGGCAAAGATGATTGACGGCGAAAATGCTCATGGCGGCTCCGGCATGCGATCGGCGTTGCGTTGGTGAGCCCGGATGGGATCGAACCATCGACCTACTGATTAAAAGTCAGTTGCTCTACCACTGAGCTACGGGCCCTTAGGCGTCCTCCATACTGAAAAGCTCCGGCGGTTTCCAGCCTCCCGGCTGTGATTGCCGGCCCGCCATCTGCTAGACTTGCGCCAGCAGCGGGCCGGGAGCGCACCGAGGACTTACCATGCCGATCGTCAACCGTATCGCCGACCTGCATGCCGAGATCACCGCTTGGCGGCGAGACATCCATGCGCATCCGGAACTGCTTTACGATGTCCAGCGCACGGCGGCGACCGTCGCCGACAAGCTCAGAAGCTTCGGCTGCGACGAGGTGGTCACCGGCATCGGCCGCACCGGCGTGGTCGGCGTCATCCGCGGCCGCAAGGCCGGCAACAAGGTGGTCGGCCTGCGCGCCGATATGGACGCGCTGCCGATCGAGGAGGCGACCGCTCTGCCGTACAAATCGACCGTGCCGGGCAAGATGCACGCCTGCGGCCATGACGGTCACACCGCGATGCTGCTCGGCGCCGCCAAATACCTTGCCGAGACCCGCAATTTCGCCGGCACCGCCGTCGTCATTTTTCAGCCGGCTGAAGAGGGCGGGGCCGGGGCGCGGGCGATGATCAAGGACGGCTTGCTCGATCGCTTCGGCATTCAGGAAGTCTTCGGCATGCACAATGGGCCCGGCCTGCCGGTCGGCCAGTTTGCCATCCGCCCGGGGCCGCTGATGGCCTCGACCGACACGATCGTCATCGATCTCGAAGGTGTCGGCGCCCACGCTGGATGGCCCCACCGCGGGGTCGATACGGTGCTGGTCGGGGCCCAGATCGTCAACCAATTGCAGTCGATCGTGGCGCGCAATGTCGATCCGCTGGAGGCTGCGGTGATCTCGATTTGCGTGTTTCGGGCCGGCGAGACCGAAAACGTCATGCCCCAGCATGCGCAGCTGCGCGGCACGGTGCGCAGCCTGTCAGGCAAAGTGCGCGAACTCCTGGAGCAGCGTATCAGGGCGGTGGTGGAAGGGACGGCGCGGCTCTACGGTGCCAAGGCGCAGTTGACCTACACCAGCGGTTATCCGGTTCTCGTGAACGAGGAGCGGCAGACCGCCTTCGCCGCCGACGTGGCGGCCGAGATCGCAGGCAAGGACAGGGTCGTCCAGGACTGCGCGCCGATCATGGGCGCCGAAGACTTCGCCTACATGCTCCAGGCGCGGCCCGGCGCCTTCATCTGGCTTGGCAACGGCGACAGCGCCGGACTGCATAATCCGGCCTACGACTTCAATGATGAAGCCATTCCTGTCGGGACATCGTATTGGGTGCGGCTTGCGGAGACCGCGCTCGTCGGGTGAGGCGGCCGCAGCCGCTTTGCCGCTGGTCCCCACTCGTGCGGGGACAAGCGCATCGGCTGCGTTACTGGGCCGCTTCGACCCGGTTTTCAGCCGGTAGTTTGGGCGCTTCGGCCATCGCTTTCGGCCGCGGCAGCAGTTCGAGGACGCGAGACTCGATACCGCGCCAATAGGCGAAGGTATTGAGCCGCGTTCCTTCGACGGCAGCGATGGCCACGGCGGCCAGGAATGGCAGGCTCTGAACCACGAGCACGACCGCGAAAATGTTGATCTCATGGACTTGCTTGTAATTGGTGGCGACGAGGGTGACGGCGCCGAGCAAGAGGAGCGCGGCGATGACGGCTTCCCAGAACGCGGGGAAATCGCCCTTGCGGGTGGCGCCGCCCTTGGCCGTGCGCAGGAACGGCAGGCGCTCTTTCAGGACGCCGCTGCCGACCGCGTGCGCGACCGTCCACTGCATCGACATGGCCGCGCAGACGGCGCCCAGCATCTGGCCGACCGGCACACGCACGCGCAGCCGGTACAGCGCGGCGAAATGGGCAACCGAAACCACGAACGAGGCCAGGATAGGCACCGTCAGAATGCGATCCGGCACCGCGATATCGGCGAACGCGACCACCGGCACCCAGACGATGTTGAGGAGCGCCACGATAACGCCGACGGTTTCGGCGCCAAGCCAGTTGAGCCAGCCGAGGCCGTATTCGCGCTTCTGCTCGCGCGTGAGGCTCTGCGTCCAAGGCGTCAGGTGCCGCCAATGCTTGCGCAGGAGCTGGAAGCCGCCGAACGCCCAGCGTTGCCGCTGCCGTTTGTAGGCTTCGAACGTGTCGGGCAGCAGACCATAGCCGTAGCGGCGGTTGGTGTAATGAGCAAGCCAGCCGTGCTCGAGCAGCGCCAGCCCGACATCGCTGTCCTCGACGATGGTTTCGCTCGACCAGCCGCCGACGCTCTCCAAGGCGGTCCGGCGGATCAGGCACATGGTGCCGTGCACGATGATCGCGTTGGCCTCGTTGCGCTGCACCATGCCGATATCGAAGAAGCCGGCATATTCGGCGTTCATGGCACGATGCATGGGCGAGCGGGCGCCGTCGCGGTGATCTTGCGGCGATTGCACGAGGCCGACGCGGTCATCGGCAAAATGCGGCACCAGGTCCTTGAGCCAGTCCGCATCGACCACGTAATCGGCATCGATGACACCGACGATTTCGGCATCGGGAGCGGTGTGCGTCAGCGCCACGCGCAAGGCACCGGCCTTATATCCAGCGAGATTCTCGACCCTGATGAACCTGAAGCGGTCGCCGAGCGTGGCGCAATGGTCCTCGACCGGGCGCCAGAGCGCCGGGTCCGGCGTATTGTTGATGACCAGCACGCATTCGAAGTTGGGGTATTGCAGCTTCGCCACTGCATCGAGCGTGGCCTTCAGCATGTCCGGCGGTTCCCGATAGGCCGGAATGTGGATCGAAACCTTCGGTGCGAAGACCTCCGGCACCAGCGGCGGAGCGATGGCCAGGCGCCGCGGCGGCCGGCCAAAGGCAATGGCGGCAATCTCGTCGATGCGCGCGAGGGCGATGGCGACCAAAGGCAACAACAATACGATGCCCAGGCCCAATGCGAAGGCAGCGCCCGGGACAAAGTAATGACTTTTCCAGAAGGCGACGATCGCCGCAAACCAGGCGCCGACTATGTGTGCCGTCGCGGCAAGCGTCAGCGCCTGGGTTGTCGTGACCCCGCTGATGCCCAGGATCGGCAGGCACAACAAGAATCCGAACAGCACCGCAAGGCTGGCGCGCTTTATGTAGTCCGGATCGGTGATCGGCCCGGTCCACGAGAATTTCGCCTGCCGTGACGCGTCAAACAGGCCCCAATAGGGGCCGACGCCGCCCTCGGCGGTCTTCCATGGCTGATCGATCGCTTCGATGATGTTGTACTCGATGCCATAGGCCTCGGCGCGCTTGACGAAGTCGCGAATGACGACGGCCTGCTCGATCCGGCCGGGATTAGCGGCCTGGAAATTGTATCCGGCGCTCGGCCAGCCGAATTCGCCGATCACGATCCGCTTGCCGGGATGCAGCCGCCGCAAATCCTTGTAGGACTCGAAGGTACGGTCGACCGCTTGGCTCGCATCGATGCCTCCCCAGTAAGGCAGGATATGCGCGGTGATGAAATCCACCGCCGAGGCAAGCTCCGGATGGTCGATCCACGCGGTCCAGATTTCACCCGTCGTGACAGGCACTGGGCTTGATCTCTTCACACGATGGATGATCTTGATGAGGTCGGCCACGCTGGTTTCATTGCGCAGCAGGGTCTCGTTGCCCACCACGATGGCGTTGACGTTGCTGTTGTGGCGGGCGAGCTCCAGCGCCGAGCGAATCTCACGCTCGTTGCGCTCCTGGTTCTTGTCGATCCAGGCGCCGACCGTGACTTTGAGCCCGAACTCCGCCGCGACGGGGGGCACGAGTTCACCGCCGCCGGTAGCGGAATAGGTGCGAATGGCCTTGGTATAGGGAGCGATAGCTCTCAGATCGGCGCGGATCTGCTCAACGGTCGGCCGTTCGCCCCAATCGGGGTGCTGGGAAGAGACGAACGGTGCGTAGGAGACGCTGGCAAGCTGGCCAGTAAAGTCCGGAGCCGTTTCATTGGTTCGTAGCAGAGCCCACAAGCCGGCATGCACGCACGCTACAAGCGCGAGCACGGCAGCGACGGTGCGCATAGACTTTCAACCACACGGGGGTCGAGGAAGCATTGGCCAAACCTGTCCCCAAGGTTCGGCAACGGGTGACATAACGCTGCTTGGGAGCGGCAATTCACAGGTAACGCTCGGACGTGGCAAATTCAAGACAACGACTTTTTTTCGCAGAATTTCTTTGGCGCAAGCGGCCGATCGGCCGACCGCAGCTAATGACTGGAGGTCGGGCTCGCCGCCGTGGCCGCAGAGGCCGGGATAGCCGGCGCGGACGGATTGATCCAACAAGCCTGCACGCGGGCGTTTAGGCTGTCGGCAGCCTTCGGATCGATGTTGCTGCCGTGCAGGATCAGGCAGCGGAAGGCCGCCTGGACATGGGCGCTCGGGCAGCCGAAGCGGTCGTAAAGATCGAGGTGGCGAAAGGCGGTGTCGAGATCGTCGCGCCAGAGCAGGCCGACCACGCGGCGGCCGAGCCACACGCACTCGGGATTGCCGGCCGCCCCGGTAATCGTGCGCTGGGCTTCAGCGAGTTCATCGACGGCGCGGTCCTTGCCCGGTTGCTGACCCGGCGGCGCCGCCTTGTCTGCGGCCTTGTCGGCGGGCTTCGGATTGTTGCTTTGGGCGAGAGTCGAAGGAGCGATCGGGCCAATTGCGGCCAAGGCAAGCAGTAGGGTGGCGAACAGACCGGCCCCGGTACGGAACAGACGATGCGGCATGGTCCAACTTAAGGTTTCTTCCGGCAACTTCCTGGTGCAACTTCCCGGGTCGACTTCCGGGGCGGTTTTTTAGCCGAGAAGCCAAGCTTCCTAGAGTCGCCCGACAGTGCCGCTGGCGCGACGTTCTGCGAGCGCAGCCGCAATGAGAACACCCCAACTGCTTCGGTTTGTCCAGCGCGTATCGCGCGCTTGCCTGCGATCTTGGCATCGAGCGATTCCAGGGTTAATGGCAAGGGGTGTTACGTTCGGCAAATCCTGGCTCACTCGGCTCGATCGGCTCGGCGCTCGCGTCATTTGCCCTCACTGCGTTCGCCATCGGTGCGGCTTGGTGGTGGCTCGGCACGCCGGTTGAGGTCGGCCAGTCCCAAGGCGCGGCTCCCAAGCCTTACTGCGTATCCTACGCGCCGTTTCGCGGCGGGCAGAATCCGCTGGTCGCGGCAACGCGCGTCGAGGCCTGGCAGATCGACGAGGATCTGGCGCTGCTTTCCAAATTTACCGGCTGCGTGCGCACCTATTCGGTCGACGACGGGCGCGACGATGTCCTCAAGAGCGCGCGGCGGTATGGGCTCAAGGTGCTGCATGGGGTGTGGGTCTCCAACAATCCGGCAAAGACCCGGGTGCAGATCGAGACTGCAATTGCCTATGCCAAAGCCTATCCCGACGTCATTGCCGCCGTAGTGGTCGGCAATGAGGTGCTGTTGCGCGGCGAAATGTCGGCGCTCGATCTCATGGCCGCGATTCGCGAGGTCAAAGCGCATGTGTCCATGCCCGTGACCTATGCCGACGTGTGGGAGTTCTGGCTGCGCTATCCCGACGTGCAGAACGCGGTTGATTTCGTCACCATCCACGTCCTGCCGTACTGGGAGGACTTCCCAATACCGGCATCGCGTGCGGCCGCCCATGTGGCCGCCATTCGGGCTCGGGTTGCAGCGGTTTTTCCAAGTAAGGAGATCGTGATCGGCGAGTTCGGCTGGCCAAGCGCCGGCCGCATGCGCGAAGGGGCGCGGCCTTCGCCGTCCAACCAGGCGCGAGCGATCACCGAAACCCTGGCTCTGGCCGAACGCGAGAAATTCCGCGTCAACATCATCGAGGCCTTCGATCAGCCGTGGAAACGCGCGCTGGAGGGAGCAGTGGGGGGCTATTGGGGCATTTTCGATCGCGCCAGCGGCGGCCCCAAATTCCGCTTCGGAGCAGCGGTCTCAGACCATCCGGACTGGCCGATTCAGGCGCTGGCCGGGATCGCGTTGGCCGCGCTGACCTTCGCCGGCGCGTTTGCTTCCGGGCGGCGCCGGGGCTTGCCGGTCTCGCTGTGGCCGACGATCGCGGCACTGGCGTTTCTTCCGGCAGTGCTGTTCGGCTGGACGGTGGCGACGGTCCCAGTCGAAAGCTTCAGTCCAGGAAGCTGGATGCGCTCGCTTGCCTTCGCCACGATCGCGGCCATCGCTCCGATCGTATGTGCGGTGGCCTGCGCGGCCGGTCGCGCGCCGCCTGCCTTCGCCACGCTCCTTGCGCGCGACGGCAAAGGGCCCGACGGCCTCGATTGGGTCGTCGGCGGCACGCTGATCGCGCTGACGCTCGTCAGCGTCGAAGCCGCTCTCGGGCTGGTCTTTGATCCGCGCTATCGCGACATTCCCTTTGCGCCCTTGAGCGCGGCGGTCATCCCCTACCTAGTCCTGCGCGTTTCCACGCGGCAAGCGGCGGGCTCCCGCGCGATGGCCGAAACCGCCGCCGCGGCGGTATGCGTCGCGTCGGCCGTCTACATTGTTTTCAACGAGAGTTTTGCCAACTGGCAGGCGGTCTGGTTCTGCGTCGGCCTTGTCGGACTGTCATTCACGCTGGCCTTTGCGCGGCGCGCGCCAAGCTCAGCATAAGGCATCCGGCTGCGAGCGCCGCCAGATCCGCGTTATGCAAGACCACGCCCAGGCTCGCCGCCGCCAGCGCCACGCCGAAAAGCACCAGCGACGGCCGCAGCAGATTGAGCAGCGCCACCGCCAGAGCTAATCCGCCAAAAACCTGATAGTTGAACAACACCACGCTCAGCCGGGCAGTGGCGCACAGATAAGTGTTGAGCCCGCCCTGACAGGCAAGCCACACGGTGCTGTTCTCCAGCGCCATATAACGGATGTAAAGCGCCTCGCCGAGCGACAGGAAGCCAACGACCAGAAGCCAATTGGTCTGTCGCGCAGTCGGCAGGAAGAGCGCAGGGGCCATGGCTATTCCATACAACCATTTCGGCCCCACGGCATTCGTGGCGCGCCGCAGGCGTAACCCGAACATCGCCGGCCTCGATTACCCGACCAAGCTGCGACCGGACTGCGTCATTCCAGCACCGGCTGATGGGGATCGAACATGGTCGGCTGGCAGGCGATCTGGACGGCGGAGAGCGAAGCGCACAACTTTTCCGCGGCGGCGGCGTCGGTCAGCGGCCCGACCACGAGCCGTAACTCGATCCTTTTGGTTCGCGCGTTGTCGCGGATGGCAACGGCTGCCTTGAGGCCTTCGAGCAGTTGGGCGTGGGCGGAGTGGATGCTGACCCAGCGCGCGTGCAGCGCCTTGATGGAGGAGGCGCTGCCGATTTCGGCGCCGTAAGCCGAGGCGGCAGGCGGCGCCACGATGGCCGGCAGCTCCGTCGCGGCCGGTCGCGGTGAGCGCGGTGGCACCGGCGCCGCTGCCGCGCCAGCCGGCGGCGCGACCGCTGCGGCAACGACCGGCGTCGTCGTCGCGGGCGGTTGATCGCCCTGCCGGGCGGCCGCCGGCGCTACACCCGCGGCAACGACCGCCGGCGTCGTCGTCGGCGGCGGTTGCTCGCCTTGCCGGGCGGCCGCCGGCGCTACACCCGCGGCAACGACCGCCGGCGTCGTCGTCGGCGGTTGCTCGCCTTGCCGCGCGACCGGTTGCGCGGCTACGGCTTTTGCCGCTTTAGCCTGCCGGCTGATCGAACCCGTCACATCGTCGATGTTACGCTCCATGGCGGCGAGCCGCGTCATGATCCGGTCGCGGTCTTCGCTCAAGCCCCGCACGGTCTGCGCCAATTGCCGCGCCGTCTTTTCCATATCGGACACACGCTCCGTCGGCCGGCTTGCGAACTGCACGCCTTGGCCCGGCCGCAATGACGATGACGAGGCCAGGTTCAACGAGGCCAGCACGATGGCCGCTCGTTGCGAGCCGACTTCGCTGCGGCCCGCCAGCACGGCGATGAACAGCGCGGCCGCGGCCGCGCACGCCCACATCGCCTGGCGTCGCAGCCGACGCATGGTGAAGGTTGCTCTGGCCGCAACCTTGTTCGAGGTCGGGTTCGGAATCTGCGTTCGCTCCCGCATGCCGCCGCTCCCGATGTTTGGCCGCGAATCAACGGTAAAATAGCAAATTCCGACCTTGGCGCCCTTTGCCGCATTGACGGAACTAGCGCGGCGCGCAAGTGCGGCGGCACCTTCAATGCGCGCGCTCGTCTTCGCGCGCCGGCTCGGCTATGAGAGCGCCGCGGAGGTCTTCGATGACGGCGCGAACGTGCCTGGCGATTGTGCTTGCGGCCGGCGAGGGCACGAGGATGCGCTCAGCGCTGCCCAAAGTGCTGCACAAGATTGCCGGGCGTTCGCTGCTCGCTCACGTGCTGGCCGTGATCGGCGACGCCGGGGTGACGGCGACGGCGGTCGTTGTCGGTCCCGGGCAGGAGGCGGTCGCCGCCGAAGCGCGTCGGGTTGCAAACGCCCAATGTTTCGTGCAGCAGGAGCGCCGGGGAACGGCGCACGCGGTGCTAGCGGCAAAACCTGCGATCGAACGTAACTTTGACGATATCGTGATCCTGTACGGCGACACGCCGCTGATCCGGGCGGCGACCCTTGCGCGGCTGCGGGCGCCATTGGCCGCTGGCGCTGCGATAGCCGTCACGGCATTTCGGCCCGCCGATCCGGCCGGCTACGGCAAGCTCATCATGGCCGATGGCAAGCTCGCCGCCATCCGCGAGGAGGTCGACGCAAGCCCAAGCGAGCGCTCGATCGGTCTTTGCAACGGCGGCATCATGGCGTTTTCCCGGGAGCAGGCGCTCGCCATCCTGGAGCGGATCGGCAACCGCAATCGCAAAGCCGAATTCTATTTGACGGATGCGGTCGAGATCGCGCGCGGCATGCAGCTCGACGCGGTCGCGATCGAAGTCGAGGAGGACGAAGTGCGTGGCATCAATACCAAGAGCCAGCTCGCCGAAGCGGAAGCGATCGCGCAACAGCGCCTGCGCCAATCCGCACTCGAAGCGGGCGCGACCTTGGTCGCGCCCGAAACGGTGTTTTTGTCGGCCGACACCAGGCTCGGCAAGGACGTCGTGGTCGAGCCTTATGTCGTGTTCGGCGAGAAGGTGACCGTGGAAGACGGCGCTGTCATTCGCGCATTCTCCCATATCGTCGGTGCCCATATCGGCAAGGGCGCCGTGGTCGGGCCGTTCGCCCGGCTGCGGCCGGGCACCCGGCTTGGCGCCGGCGCTCGCGTCGGCAACTTCGTCGAGGTCAAGGAGGCCACCATCGAGGCCGGCGCCAAGGCCAATCACTTAAGTTACATCGGTGACGCTTTTGTCGGCGCCAACGCCAATATCGGCGCCGGCACGATCACCTGCAATTATGACGGCAGCGACAAGCACCGCACCTCGATCGGCAGCGATGCCTTTATCGGTTCGAACTCGGCGCTGGTAGCGCCGGTCGAGATCGGACCGGGCGCCTATGTCGGCTCCGGCTCGGTGATCACCAAAGATGTGCCGGCCGGTGCGCTCGCTTTGGCGCGCGGGCGCCAAGTCAACAAGGACGACGGTGCGGTGCGGTTGCGCGAACTCAAGATGCTGGGCAGGAAGAAAGCACCGGCGAAGGAATAAGGCTCCATATTCCACAAGCTCTTCATGCACTTGGGCGTGTTAATGAGTGCAACGTTTTTTTATTTGGTCTCGGCCAGAATTGGTCTTCTAACGGGGTAGACTTGGCCGGTCCCGCCGCAGCGGGACCCGAGGAGTCGATCAGGACGGATGTGCGGCATTATCGGCATCATCGGCGGCGAGCCGGTCGCACCGCTGCTCATCGATGCGCTCAAGCGCCTCGAATATCGCGGCTATGATTCCGCAGGCGTCGCCACCCTCGAGCATGGCGTCCTGACCCGCCGGCGCGCCGAAGGCAAGCTGAAAAATCTGGAAGGAAAGCTCGCGCGCGAACCGCTGTCGGGCACGATCGGCATTGGCCATACCCGCTGGGCGACGCACGGACGGCCCACCGAGAACAACGCCCATCCGCACGCCACCGACCGGCTTGCCGTCGTGCACAACGGAATCATCGAGAATTTCAGCGAGCTGCGGCGCGAACTGGAAAACAAGGGCGCGAAGTTCGCGACCGACACCGACAGCGAAGTGGTCGCGCATCTCGTCAGCGAGGAGATGAAACACGGCCGCTCGCCGGCCGAGGCGGTGGCGGCGGCACTGCCGCGGCTGCGCGGCGCCTTTGCGTTGGCGTTTCTGTTTGCCGGCGAGGACAATCTCCTGATCGGGGCGCGCCACGGCTCGCCGCTGGCGGTCGGGTTCGGCGAAGATGCCATGTATGTCGGTTCGGACGCGATCGCGCTTGCCCCCTTCACCGACAGAGTGAGCTATCTGGAGGACGGTGATCGCGTCGTCATCAGCCGGGCGAGCGCCGAGATTCACGACGCCAACGGCAAGCTCGTTCACCGTCCGGTGCTCAAGTCGCAGGCCTCGGTCTTGCTGCTCGACAAGGGCAATCATCGCCACTTCATGGCCAAGGAGATCTACGAGCAGCCGGAAGTCGTCGGCCACACGCTCGCACACTATCTCGACATGGTCGCCGAGCGCGTCGAGCTGCCGACCGCGCTGCCGTTCGACTTCCGCGCGCTCAAGCGGATTTCGCTCGCCGCCTGCGGTACCGCCTATTACGCCGGGATGGTCGCGCGCTACTGGTTCGAGCGCTTTGCGCACCTGCCGGTCGACGTCGACATCGCTTCCGAGTTTCGCTACCGCGAAGTGCCGCTCGATCCGGGGGGGCTGGCGATCTTCGTCTCGCAATCGGGCGAAACCGCCGACACGCTTGCTTCGCTGCGCTACGCGCGCGAGCACGGGCAGCACGTCCTCGCCATCGTCAATGTGCCGGCCTCGACCATCGCCCGCGAGAGCGACATCGTGATGCCGACGCTGGCCGGACCGGAAATCGGCGTCGCCTCGACCAAGGCCTTTACCTGTCAGCTCGCGGCTTTGGCGGCGCTGGCGATCGCGGCGGGCCGCGCCCGCGGCGTGCTCGGTGAGGCCGACGAGAAGCGGCTGGTGCGCGCGCTCATCGAAGTGCCGCGGCATTTGACGCAAGCGCTCGCGCTCGATCCGCAGATCGAACAGCTCGCCCGCGATCTCGGCAAAAGCCGCGACGTGCTCTATCTCGGCCGCGGCACGAGCTATCCGCTGGCGCTCGAGGGCGCGCTCAAGCTCAAGGAAATCTCCTACATCCATGCCGAAGGCTACGCGGCGGGCGAACTCAAGCACGGCCCGATCGCTCTGATCGACGAAACCATGCCGGTCATCGTCATCGCGCCGCATGACGGCGTGTTCGAGAAGACCGTTTCCAACATGCAGGAGGTCGCGGCGCGCGGCGGCCGCCTGATCCTCGTGACCGACGCCGCCGGCGCGGCGGCCGCGGCTGGGCAATCGGTGGCAACGCTGACGCTGCCGACCATGCCGGCGGCGGTGACGCCGCTGGTCTACGCGGTGCCGGTGCAGCTCATCGCCTATCATACGGCGGTGAGCTTGGGCACCGACGTCGATCAGCCGCGCAATCTGGCGAAGTCGGTGACGGTGGAGTGAAGCGAACGGCTTGTTGCCGCGATGGCCTGGGCGAGGACGCAAGGTCCGCTATATAGAGGCAGCGTAAAGTCGGCGCATGTGAACCGATGACGGACAACATGAACCAGGGCCGCGACCTGTCCGCAGAGACTGGCCGATATGCCATCGGCTTCGTCGGCCGCGTCCGCAACTACTTCCTGACCGGCCTCGTGGTGGCTGGCCCGGTGGCGGTCACGGCTTGGCTGATCTGGTGGTTCGTCACCTGGGTCGACAATCTGGTCCGACCGCTGCTCCCCGTCGCCTATCGCCCCGAGACCTATCTGCCGGTCAACATACCGGGCCTCGGTCTGATCATCGCGTTTCTCGCGCTCACGCTGCTCGGCTTTCTCACTGCGAACCTGGTCGGCAGCCGGCTCGTCTATTTGGGCGAGAACCTCCTGAGCCA
>Ga0335085_10001785_pt1 | contig 43263 bp, 36 predicted proteins | sample Lox_Sample_45_FD_206712 | JGI IMG/M metagenome (GOLD analysis project Ga0335085, IMG submission 206712) | Soil microbial communities from Loxahatchee National Wildlife Refuge, Florida, United States - Lox_Sample_4.5 | ecosystem: Environmental > Terrestrial > Soil > Wetlands | place: USA... | reverse complement strand
TTGGTCCATCTCGTCGCTGCCACCCCAGCGGAACTCGATATGCTCTTTGCCGCCGGCCTCGTAGATGCCGCCGGTGACGCACCCAAAGGCGAACTCGCCGCCGCCCTTGCCGTCGAACCGGATGTAGGCGGCCTCGACCATATCGGCATAGTCGGGCTCAAAGCCGGGCAACTTGATGATGCGCCACTTGCCCTTCACGCCACGGCCCCCAAAAGCTTGGGCAGGCGGATCAGGTTGTAAGCAGCCAGCCCGATAGTGAACACCGCGTTCACCCGGGCGCGTCCTCGCAGCTTGACCTTGGCGAGCCCGGCCGAACACTTAGCCCAGCCGAACACCTCCTCGATGCGTTTGCGGCAGCGCTGGCTGATCGCATAACCCACATGGCGCAGTGTCCGTCCGTCCACCGCTGTCCGGCGCGGCACACCTGTTGAGGAGAGATGCCCGTCGATGGCTATGTGCGGAGTGATCGATCGGCTCCGCAGGTCCCCAATGAACTTCATGACGTCATAGGCCTTGTCGGCGCCGAGCGTGATCCGCCGCTTGCTTCTGCCGCGATGGCGGTCAACCAGCGACAAGGCTTGTTCCCGCTCCGCCGTCCCGGTCGCCTGGCTCACCACGCCGCCAACCGCCAAGCCGTTTCGGTTCTCCATCAAGGCGTGGCCTATGTAACAGAGCTTGGCTGGCTGGCCGCCGCCCTTCTTGTAGAGCCGCGCCTCGGGGTCGGTCGTGCTCTCATGCGTCTCGTTGGAACGCTTCTCCTTGTGGAAGCTGCGCTCGGCGTTGCGACCGGGACCGTCACTGTCCTTGTCGTTACCGTCCTTCCGCCGGAAGCTCTTGAGCGACGCCCAGGCCTCGAGCAGCGTGCCGTCCACCGAGAAGTGGTCGCTCGACAACAGCTTCTTCACCCGCGGCTGCGCCAGGATCGCATTTAGGAACTTGGCGGCAATCTCACCCTCCAGCAGCCGGTCGCGGTTTTTCGAGAACACCGAGTGGTCCCACGCCGCATCGTCCAACCCCAGCCCCACAAACCAGCGGAACAAAAGGTCGAACTCCAGCCGCTCCATCAACTGCCGTTCCGAGCGAACCCCGTAGAACGCCTGCAGCAACATCGCCCGCAGCAACTTCTCCGGCGCAATCGAGGGGCGGCCAAAATCCGTATAGAGCTTGGCAAAATCACCCGACAGATCGCTGAGTGCCGCGTTCGCAATCTCCCGGATCGTCCGAAGCGGATGATCCTTGCGCACCCGCGACTCCAAATCCACGTAGCTGAACAGCGATCCAGACCGTTCGTCGCTCCCGCGCATCGCAAATCCCCGGCGCAATCTCAATGCCAGGGAATCACGATCATCCGCTCGCGGCTAGGGACTATTTCAACAACCTGCTAGGTTACTACGATATCCAACGATCTAGGGTTCGCTATTCTGCTCGAGCCTTTGCGGCACCGCGCATGATCTGCAATTCTGCAATTTCGCTCGTACCTGCTGTGCGCGATCATCGTCGAAGAAATCCATTTAGGCGTCATCCACCGTCGGCGTTGATGGCGGACTCACCCTCCAAACCTGTTGCCACGCCTCGAATTCGGATGGCCTGACCTGATAGCGCGCGAAATTGCCCTCGTGCAGACTCGTGAGTTCCTTCTCCGCCGCTTCGATGAAACGATTCTGTTCCGCAGCGTCGATTTTTCCTTCTGGCCACGACGCAATGTAGGCGACGGCGTCTTTCTTGTTCATGCGCCCACGGATGATCTCGCCTATGATCTGGCGCAGACGAGAACGATGACGAAAAAGAAAGGGATCGGGGTCACCGAGCGACTGCCGGACCGCTGCATACCGCGCTGCGGATCGTTCGTAGGCCCAGAGGAACAGGTCCTTCAGAAGATCGATCTTGTTCAGCTCATAGATGGCGAGCATCGCTTCCGTATAGGTCTGGTGAGGCACATCCACGAACGACAACGGTGAGAGATTGTTTCTGATCAGCGGAACGTTGGCAGCCAAGCGCGACACGCGTTTGTTCACGTCGTCGAACGGCTGCAAATACGGAAGCTGCACCATGACGAAGAATGATTGTTCGAACGGGTCTTTGATCGCTGCCGCCACCGCGAGTACCTGATCGAAACATTCTTCGATCAGTTGCGGCACTTCGAGCGGATGAAAAGCGGATCGCTCGATACCGACTGCGATATGTCGAAGCCTGCCGGCACCTGCAGGATCGGACAGCAGGTTGTTTGCAAGCAGGGCGTGAAGGTTGAGGATCGTGTAACGATTGAAGCCGATCTCATCGGCGTTACTCACGAGAAATTCGATCGCATCCTTGTGATTCAGGATCATTTGTGCTTCGAAATGGTCGTGCCCTTGGGCTCCCTCTCCGAGTTCGATGAGGCGCTTGGTGTCGAGCAGCGAATAGGTGTTGCCTTCGAGGCGGCTCGAGTTCCATGCCAGATCGATCAGAAGCCTGTTGAGGATGTGCCTCGCGTAGGTGCCGGCCGGTTGTTGCTCTCCAATTTTCGGCCGACCTACAGCCTCGAGATATGTACGCTCTTTCGCAGACAAATATTGGGTGACGTTCGGGCGATAGGTGTCGAGGAAGGCGCGATTGTATCCGGCCGGTTTGCGGGCCTCGGGCGGCTGGCGCAGATATTTCTGAATTTTCTCACCGGCTTTCGAGATCGGTATGACTGTTTCATTCTGATCGGCTCTCCCCGCGGCTGGGGAGCGACTCTCTTCTGGCTTTACCTCTGGAAGGTGATATTTCGCCCAGCGACCCTCGCCTTCCTTGACCACGCGGTGGTGTGTAGCCAGATATTTGAGGCGGTATTGCAGGGTCCGCAGCGGGATACGGGGCTCCAAATCCAGGTGAATTTGCTGCGCCGTCGCTCCGCCAGGATGACGCAACACGGCCTGCTCGATGGCCACTAGTTCTACTTCCGGAATTCGTTTGGCCACGTCCGCTCCTATGCTGCGTGTAAAATCTATGCGCAGTTAAATCACATTTGTGCGCAACTTAGAAGTCACATGCGCAATTAAATCTTGCGCGTATAGAGATTTTACCTGCGTCTACGAATTTATGCGCAACCAAATCGGCAGATTTCATCTCGTGCGCAGGGCAGAAAACTGCCGAACACGGCAGGTGCCTTTCATCTCCAAGCGGTCGTTCATGCTCGGCTCGGCGCACAAAGCAGAAAGGCAGGCCGGAGCCTGCCTTTCGATTTTGTGTCCCGAAGACTTGTTAACGGCTGCAAAACCCGGAGGTTTTGCTACGGCGCGCGATCTCCTATCGGCTAGACGGTCAGAACTAGGTGTCTAGTCCCGGCATTTGATGGTGCATTCTTGTCCAGGGCATGGAAGGAGGCACGGGCCGAAGAGACGTTCCGCAAAATCCGCTGGCAGGACACTCAGGGCGAGCCGGTGTGCCCGCATTGTGGTGGGCTTGATGCCTCAGCGCGCGCCGCGGTTCGTCCAAGGGGCTACACGAGCCGTCGGGGGATCGCCTGACTTCATCTCGGGTAATCTGTGCTTTTCTCCTCCGAATTCCAGTAGCGCGCGAGCCAGCGAAGCGTGTCCGCGACGTTGTCGGAATCCTCGGGCGAGCGACCGCCAAAACCTCCGTGAGGCATCGCCTCGCCAACGAACAACTCCGCCTCCACACCGGCCTTGCGCAGCTTGGCGTGCATGCGCACCGTGTCGGACAGAAGCAAGTCACGGGTTCCCGAACGGAGATAGGTCGGAGGAAACCCCTTCGACACATCGCCGTACAGCGGCGACACATAGGGGCTGCGCGAGTCGGCTCCGGCCGTATAAAGATCGGTTTGCGAAGGTCCCCACCGCTTCAGCAGCACGTCGATGTCCCTGTTCGTCTGCAGCGTGTCTCCCGTGCCCGTCAAATCCACGGCCGGCGTGTTCAGGAAGAGGGCAGCAGGCTGGGGCAGACCGGCGTCGCGCGCCTTGTGCATAAGCGCCGCAGCGAGATTTCCGCCGGCGGACTCGCCAGATACCAACACGCTCAATGGCGCGTGACGCTCAAGCACCGCACGATACGCTGCCAGGCAATCATCGAGTGCAGCCGGTGCCGGGTGATCCGGCGGCATTCGGTAATCGACGGCGTAGACGATTCCACCGTATTGCAGAGCCGCGACCTTGGCGAGAAAGCCCGTGTAGCGCCCGCCAAACAGCACAAACCCGCCGCCGTGAATGAAGAAGTGCGCTTTCCGCGCTGCGCTTTCATTTGTGGGCGTCACAACATAGACGGTCACGCCGTTGAGCGTGACCACCTCGGTCGTATGGCTCGTAACCTTATCGAGAGACGAGAAATAGGGATCGAGAACCGAATTGTCCTTGGCAATCTTCGCTTTCCACGCAGCGTGGTCGTTTGCCGGCGGCGGTTGTTCGTATGGCACGCGTCCCATCATGCCAAGCCAACCTTGCGCTTGCGCGCTGACATCGTTGGGAATGGGAATTGTGCGGGCGGGCAACCTGAGGCCGCCGCCGGAAACCGGCGCCACGGTGTCACCGTTGGCCGGAATCGCGGCTGCGCAGGCGGTAAGCGCCCCCAACGCAAATACGTGCCGACGGTTGAGGATTCCGCTCTGATGTTTCGACGCCATAACCGCCTCCCAATGTAGTGTTCCATCAACAGACGCGTTGCCGCTTCAGTGGCGGAGCTTTGCCTTGCGCAGACCTTCCGCAATCGCGTTCAGCGCAGGTCGCGCGTTTGCCGTTTTGCCTGCCAGTTCGAACAGGGCCATCGAGCTCCAGACCGGATCGGTAAAGTCGGGGGCCCACGGCCGTATCCCCGACAAGACGCCCGATCTGACGCCCCACGCGGTCAAATCACGCGTGAACGCGGCCTGTCCTGCATCGGTTTGCTGGTACCCCTCTTGCGGTGCGTTCCACGCAAACTGGCCGGCGATATGTGCCGCGGGAAAGCCATATTCGGCAATGAACACGCGCCGTCCCAATTCGCGCTGGAGCGTCGCGGCCGTTTCTTTCAACACGGGCAGAGAGTTTTGCGAAATTGTGGGATAGTACGACAAACCGATTTGATCGACGTCAAAGCCGGCCTCTCTCATTGCCTTATAAAATGCGACGTTGACGGCTGTGTTGCTTAACGACGTCGTTGTGTGGGTGCTGAACTTCGCGTCCGGGTCGACCGAACGAATGCCGTCGGCGACGGCGGCCATCATCCTGCCTTGATAGTTCCAGAGATGTGCGCGCAGCCAGGCAATGCGATCCGACACCGGCATGGCAAGCAGCTTGGCGCGCGACATCCTTCCGATTTCCGGATCCACGGCATCAGGAGCCTTGTACCAGCCAGGTCCGCCTTCCGTGCTCGCGCAGTCCTGCGGAGTAAAGGGGCGAATTGCGACGCCAGCGATGCCAAGATCCACCTCGTTGCCGATATCCCAGACGTTGACCCGAGCGCCCGTGCCGGCAATCTCCCGTGCCACGATTGCCCCGTACTCCTTGAGGACGGGCAGCATTTGATCGAGGCTCAGTGATGTCCACTCACCGGGCACTTTCAACTGAGGAAGGTCGCGGAAGTTGGGCGACGGCTGACACATGACGTCGCCGTAGGCGTTCCAAAGGCCGAGTTCCGGATTGAAGGGAAGTCCGAGCACTTTCGCCAGGACCGCCCGTTCCAATCCCCGGTCGAGACCGTGGTCGCCGTTGCCGGGATTGCGGATGCGTGTCGTGGCAATACGGGCGTAGACTTCGGTCGCCCCATGAGCGACATACATCCGTTGCAGCTCTTCCGTGGTTTGGGCGAGGCGTTTGCCGTCCCGGAATACAATGCCGGAAGTGAATTCCGATTCCGTGAACGGACTGACAGACAAAGCCACACGAAAGTCGCCGCGAGTTCCTGCGTTCTGGGCAGACGCACCGAAACGACAAAATCCTGCCGAGATCAAAAGTGCGACAGCAAGTCTAAGCCACTGGCCATGTTTCATTGCGACTCTCCAAGGTTGAGAACCTGCGGCACGCACGTCATTCGACTGCTTGTACACCTCGCAAACAGCGATACAGTACTGTATGACACACACGCAAATGGCGCAAGCCGTCCCGCTCTCATGCCCGATGCCTACCTTCCGACAGATCACATTTCAGCCTGAATCTGTTCTAAGGATTTGCCCTCGTTGCGCGGAGCCCAGATCGCACCGATCACCGTGCTGGCTACTAGGAACCCCGTGAGAATCCACGCCAATGTTGCGAAGCCTGTAGCCGTCAAAATCGGAACGACAAAGCTCCAAAAGCCCAAGCCAATCCGCACCACGGCGAACGAGATGCCCTGTGCAGTACTGCGCAGGAGCGTGGGAAATAGCTCCGCACTCCAGAGCTGGAAGAACGGTTGTGCGCTGAACCCGGCCCCGAACGAGGTGAGAATGACGTACGAAAACGCCACCGGCGTCGTAAGCGGAAAAAGGCCAAGAAGGCAGGTGCCGACCACGCTGATCATCGACCCTGCGACAAACATCGCGCGCTGATTCAGCCGGTCCGAATACCGCATGAAAACGAACACCACGGAGAGCACGCAAGTGATGAAGGCAAGTCCTTGGAACGCGATGCTGGCCGCCTGGGTCTGCGCCCCCACGGTGTGGAGGATGTAGGGCAGGAAAAATCCGTTCGTACCCGCCCACAGATTCCAGGTCCCATACATGGTGACAAGGAACAGCATCGACTTCATGTGCTTCCATTTGAAAAGCTCTCGTGTACCTGAATAGCCTTGCCGGCGGGCTTCCCGCCTTGCCTCGAGCCAACGCTCGGACTCGTCCATGCGGGAATGCATCAACATCAGGAAAACCGCGAGCAGCGCCAAGTGCGCAAACACGATGCGCGCCCCAAGCATCCCGAGCGGGTTCAGAAAATACGAAGCAACCAGCACCACCGCTGGTCCACTTCCCCACAGCACCTGCGCCAAACCGCTTCGCTGGCCGCGCGCGCCTTCGGGCGCCTGGTCGGCGATCAGCGACCAGGAGGCCGGAACGGCAGCACCGACGGCCAACCCTATCTGGATGAAACCGACCACAAGCATCCAGGGCGCGGCCGAAAAGACCAGCCACAACATGCCAAGCGCATAGAAACCCATGTTGGCGAGATAGATCTTGCGCCGGCCGAACCTGTCGCAAAGCCGACCGCCAATGATGGCACCAACACCGGCCGAAATCGCATTCGCCCCAATGGCGCCAAGCACGCCCACGAACGCCGTGCTCAGGTGGTACTGCTCCACCCAGAGCGACAGAGTCGCCGCCGATGCGACAATCGATCCCGCATCGATGTAATTGGCGATAGCCGCGAGGATCGTGTTCCTCCAACTCGTGTCGGCATGCTCTCTGTATTCCGCTTCCATCCCGCCCCTCACTCTTGTCATGGTTCAAAGAGATAATCGCCCGAGCCGAACTCCATTACGGTCTCGCCCGATCTGCCGTGCCGAGCACAAATGTCTTGCCGGGGTTCTAGCGGTCTGCCGTCTTCACGCCATTTGCGGCCGCTCGGTAAGTGCACCTCTGCCGTGGTATTTGCAGGAATCGTGACCGCGAGCCGTGAGAGTCCGCATTCGTCGCCCGCCACGACGGTGGCAATGCGGCCATGGCAGGAATCGTATTCGGCTTCCACACGCCCGATACGCGGATCGAAAATGGGATTTACAGCGATGCGCCGGAATCCAGGCTCAGCAGGAGCGATGCCCGCCAGGCGCCGAAAAAGAAATCCGACCACGGCGCCGAGTGCATAGTGGTTGTAAGAGTTCATCGCGACGTCGCCCACGTCGCCATTCCAGCGCTCCCAGATCGAGGTGGCGCCTTTACGGATCATGTAACCCCACGAGGGATAATCGGTCTGCGGCAAGAGAGCGATTGCAGTATCTGTCTGTCCGTGACCGCACAGAACGTCCAGAAGATAGGGCGTACCGAGAAATCCGGTCGAAAGCTTCATGCCCCGCGTGGCGATCTCCGAGGCCAGATGTGATGCCGTAGCCTTCCTCAGTTCGTCAGGCACCAAGCCGAATTTCAGTGCGAGCACGTGACTCGTCTGACTGCCGTTGCCCACCACCCCATCAGGCCTGACGAAGGCGGCATTGAATGCCCGCGCGATTGCTTGGTGCTGCTCGGCACAACGCTCGGCCTCGGCATAGCGGCCGGTTACAGCCGCCATGCGCCACATCAATTCGGCGGCGTACGCCGCCGATGAACTGCCCAGAGATGCGGCCATGCGAGCCCGCCGACATCCGGCTGTTGCCCTGTGCGCCCCGCGCCAAGCGGCAATTGCACGACAGAACGACAAATCGTACAATGCTGTACTACTAAGCGCAAGCCGAGACTTGGCCAGAGGCTGTCGAATACGCTAATGGGGGCAAGGTCCAGGGATCGGGAGAAGAGAAAAGCGATGGCAGCCCAGACACTCGCCTTCCGCATGCAGCTGAAGCCCGGAAATCAGGCGGAGTACAAGCGACGTCACGATGGCCTTTGGCCGGAACTCGCAGACGCACTGCGCGACGCCGGCGTCTATGATTATTCGATCTTTCTCGACGAGGAGACTCTCAGCCTTTTCGCCGTTCTGAAACTCAAGCCAAACGACACACGCGCAGCACTTGCGCTGAAGCCCGTCATGCGCCGCTGGTGGGATTACATGGCGGATCTGATGATCGTGCACCCGGACAACAGGCCGGTTGAATGGCCCCTGCTTCCGGTATTTCATTTTGAAGGCTAGTGCCGCTTTGGCTTGCAGCTCATGACGTCGTGACGACAAGGCGCGATCCGCCGACGCGGCAGAGACAAATCCGAGCCGATCGCTGCGACAAGGCTTCAGCCTTCCTGCCAGACCTGCGCAAAGAACGGACTGCGGTGCGCGACTTCCCGATAGCACGACGGGTCGGTCATGCACGTCGGGCACCAATGTCCGCCGGCCAACATCAGGTTTGGCGACAATGCAAACTCATGACCGAGGGCGCATCGCCAAACGGCCTGGCTGAATGGATCGCCGACATAACCGGAGAGGTACTCGCCGCCCCTAAAAAGCGCCGCCTTGTGCAGATCCTGAACAGTCCAATCCGCCTTGTCCTTGGTCTCGTCGAAACCGTGATCCAGATCAAAGGGTGTTTTCGCAGGCTGCTCCAACTTGAACTTTTCCCAGCCCGCAATGCCGTGCCATGCGTCGCGTGAACCGAAGAATGCAGCTATGCGTGGTTCGTCGTCGTTCGTCATCCAATACATGCTACCGCCCTCAGACTCGGCAAGCCTCTCGAGGCGCCGCTTGAAGGCACCCGGGGCAAGCCGAGCGAAGGCTCTTACGCTGAACGGGATCGCTTCCTTGAGTTCCGTAAAGAAGTCATCCAATGATTGCTTTCGATAAGGCACAAGTGCCTCGAGCCGGTCCGAATCGCTGTACCACTGTCCGTGAAAGTTTCGCAGCGCAAACCAATTGGGCTCGTAGGCTGCACGGAGGTCATTGACCCCGAGGCTGGCGCAGCACTTCTTCATGAACTCGTGATTGACCACCCGGCAACTCGCACCTCCACCGATATTGTAGAAATCGCGCCAGAGGTCATTGGGCACGCCATCGTCGCAGATATTCAGCATCAAGCGGCCGGAGTCGCTTGCTGTAATCCATTCAAACACACCATTTATCGGGACATGGAACATGATCGGATCGAGCGTCTTCCACATATCCACGTGCATGATTGCGGTCTGTCGCAACGACACCCAGTGTTTGAGACCCGAGTCCGCGACGACGGCCTCTGCCCTGGTCTTGCTCACGGCATAATGGTCGAAAATACTCAGCTTGATGGGATCGCCTGTCCGTCCCCAATGTATGGGCGGATTTCGGTTGCCGGTCTCGGCGACAGTGCCGATGTAGACCAGCTTGATGCGATCGGCATTCGGCTGGTCCTGAACGGCCTTCACGATATTCCGGGTTCCGCCCAAATTGACCTTTGTGGTCGTCTCGGGGTGGCGATCTGCATACGGCGACACCATCGCCGCAACGTGCAGAACGATGTCGGACCCCTGAACTCCGCGATAGACGTCGTCGTAGCGTGTGAGATCACCCCAAATGATCTCGATTCCGGATTTTCCCAGGTAAGGCCTCAGGCTCCGCTTTTTGGCCTCACTCGGCTGCACCAGGATCTTCAACTGGTACTGATCCAGCCTCGCCGCGAATTGGCGGAGGGCGCCTCCGCCCATCACGCCTGATGCCCCTGTCAGGAAGACGACTTTCTTGGTGCGGGCGGCCACGCAATGTCCTCCTCCGAAACGAAAGGGCGGCCGCGATCGTCACGGAGCCAAAGCCCTGCCGTTCAACGTTGTCGTTCCGGCGAGAGCGCCGTCTCCTGCCGACTGACCGACCATCAACGAGTAATCCCCCGCGGTGACCTGCCACATGGCCGCCCTGGCGTCATATCTGCCGAGCAATCGCGGGTCCGCCGTGATGCTGATGTGCCTCGTTTCGCCGGCATCGAGTGGAACCTTGGCAAATCCGATAAGGCGCAGCACCCGCTCGCCCGCGCTCGATGTGAGATAAACCTGCGGCGCCGCCTTTCCCGCCCTGACCCCGGTGTTTGTCACGTCGAAGCCGACAGTCAGATCTTCGCCACCGGAAACTGTCAGGTTCGAAAGTTTGAAACCCGTATACGAAAGACCGTAACCGAACGGGAACAGCGGTTTGAGCCTCTTCGAAGCGAACCAGCGATAACCGACGTCTGAGCCTTCCATGTATTTGATATCGAACGGAGCGGCAGCGACGCTTTGGAGTGGCGGAAACTCCCTGTCGGACCCAGGCATCGCCGGACGCGGGTTTTGACGCACGCTTGCCGGAAAGGTCATTGGCAAATGTCCGGACGGATTGACACTGCCGAACAGAACGTTGGCGATCGCCTGACCGCCCTTTTGCCCGGGATACCACGCTTCCAGCACGGCGCTCACATCGCCCAGCCACGGCATCGTCACGGGCCCACCGGTCTGCAATACGACAACGGTCTTGGGATTGACGTTGGCAAGCGCAACGATCAGCTCGTCCTGCCCGTCAGGCAGCGAAAGATCCGGCGCGTCGACACCTTCCGTCATCCATTGATTGGCGAACACGACGACGACGTCTGCCCATTTCGCGAGCGCCGCCGCCGATGAGACATAGCGGCCTGGGTCGAAGCGCACTTCTGCACCCCTGGCCATTGCCTTGATCGCCGCGAACGGCGAGGAAGGATCAAGCACCATCGTCTTGCGGTCGACGAGCGAAGTACCGCTTAACACGATTTCGGCCGCCGCCCCGCCGTACGGCGTGACCTGGGACGAGCCAGCCCCGGAAAGGACGCCCAAGTCCGCCCGGCCGCCGATGACGGCGATGCGCTTGGCCTGTGCGGTGAGCGGCAGAATGTCGTCTCGGTTTTTGAGAAGAACAATTCCTTCCTCGGCCACCTTCTGGGCAACGGACGCATGGGCAACGTAGTCGATCGGCGTTTTCACCGCCGGCTTGTCGAAGAGCCCGACTGCGAACATCGAGCGAAGAATACGGTGGACCATATCATCCAAGCGTTCCGCCGGAACCGTTCCATCCGTCAAGGCCTTCTCGAGCGGCTTGTTGAAGTAGACCTGCTTGTCGACCTGTTCACCGGATTCCTGGTCGAGACCGGCCAGCGCGTCGTTCACGCCATGCACCGCCCCCCAATCCGACATAACCCATCCGGCGTACTTCCAGTCCCCCTTGAGGACCCCGTTCAGCATGCGGTCGTTGCCGCAGCCGTACGCGCCGTTGATCAGGTTGTACGAACACATCACCGAGCCGGGCTTGCCCTTCTCGATCGCCAATTCGAATGCGAGCAGATCGGATTCGCGTAGCGCAGCTTCGTCGATTACCGCATTGGCCCAGAAACGGCCCGTTTCCTGATCGTTGATCACATAGTGCTTGACCGTCGAAATCACGTGCTGGTCCTGAATGCCGCGGATCGCCGCACCTGCGAGCGTACCGGCCAGAAGCGGATCTTCGCCGAGGTATTCGAAATTGCGGCCGTTGCGCGGCTCCCTTGCGAGATTGACGCCGCCTGCCAGAAGCACATTGAATCCCTTGCTCCAGGCCTCGCGTCCGATCATCGCAGCGCCATCATAGGCAAGCTGCTCGTTGAATGTCGCCGCCGTTGCGAGCCCGGACGGCAGCGCCGTCGCACCGTCGCCAGGACGAACATTGAAGGGATTTGTGACTCCCAGGCTGGCGTCCGTTTCCTGGAGTGCCGGAATTGCGAGCCGCGCATTGCCCGGAACAAATCCCGATCCGCCGATAACGTCCTGCGGCAGCTTGCCCCAGAACGGAAGAGCCATGATCCCATGCACGAGCGCAATCTTCTCCGACTGGGTCATTTCTCTCTCGACAAGACTCGCGCGTTCGTCGGCAGACAAGCCTTGGTTCATCCAAGGCGGAGGCAGCGCGGTCGGCGCCGCCGCCGGCGCTGCATGATTCGTCGTGTGTCGTATGCCGGAAGCGCCAGCCGCCACGCACAACGCGATCGCTGCCGCCGCGACTGCAAAAAACTTCCGAGATCTCATGCCCGCCCTCCTGTCGCCGACGGTTCCACAAACGCGGCGCAGCCATCGCTCAGACAAAGCAGCTCACTTCTGATCCATGGGCTTGCAGCTCAGCTTCGCAAGTTCTGCATCAATCTTGTCGAGAAGCGCATCCGGCAATGCGTCGGGCGCATAAGGCTGCATGTCACGAAGGGACATGTTCCGTCCCATGTCGATTTGCGGGGAACTGACGACGTCGGGGACGAGCTGAACCAGAACCGCGTGTGCCTGGGGATCATCCAGAAGCGTTCCGACGACCGTGCGGCTTGAATAGTCCTCATGGCATCCTGTCGAGGCGCTCGCGGCCGTTGCCGTCCCAGACGGCGTCTGAGCTTCGGCGGCCAGGGCAACCGGCGCCGGCCAAAACGGGAAAGCAGTTGCGGCAACCAACATTCCGCTGAAAATCCTGCCGTTCATCAAATTCTCTCCTTGTCGGTTGCTCTCGCGACGAACGCGGCGGCGACACCGATCCCGCTAAACCAAGGGACTACTTGCCGGCCGGAGCGCTCGAATTGATCGCTGCCAGGTCGGTTTCGATCTTCTTGAGCACTTCGTCGGTCAGCACGCTCGAAGCGTAGGGTTGCATCTGCTTCAGCGACATGTTCGTGGCCGAGCTGTCCTGCTGTGTGTTGGCCAAATCAGGCAGGTACTTCTGGATCACCGCCCTTGCCTTCGGATCGGAAAGCAGCGTGCCAAGAGGCGTGTCCAACGTGTAGGCCGCGCGCGCCGGTGCCGGGCCCTCCTTGTACAGAGGCACGGCCGTCATACCCGCGACCGCAGGTTTGACGACCCGGAGCTCCACCGGGCCAACCAGGCCGGCAGCCACGCGCTCCCCGGATTTGGGCGCGCCGGCAACCATGGCGTTTTGCGGAGAGTTGACGACCTCCACCACGATGCTGTTGCGGCCGGACCGGACGGAGTCGGTGATGTCCACGGCATACGGACCGAACAACAGCGGCGAGTATCGTTTTCCGTTGACCGTGACGGTTGCGGCGTCGTGAACGCTGCCCAGGTCGAGCAGAACGCGCGTTCCCGGCGTCCCGGACTTCATCGTAACCGTCGTCTCGTACACGGCCGTACCAGACAGATCGGCCATTCCAGCGATATCCTTCCAGTCCGTCAGGGCATCAAGCCTGGACGTAAACGCCACCACCCGGCCCTTCTCGCCATGGCCAGAGGCCGACACGTCCCATCTGCTCTCGACCGGAATGGTCGCGACGGTCTCGGGCATTGATGCCTGTTCGACGGCGGACGAAGTGTCGGCCTGGGCGGGTTTCCCGAAGACGACGAACACCGATTCATTCGGTTGAAGCGTCAAGGCAACGTGAACGCCCTCGCGCGTCTTCGCGGTTCGCAGGGAGCTGAGCTCTCCGGTCCATGTGTTCCAGAGTTGCGCAGCATCGGGAGCGGCGGTGGTGAACTCGACCGGGCGCGGCGTGTCGCGGTCATTGTAAAAGAAGAATATGCGCCCGGCGCCATCCGCCTTTTCGATGAACGGAGCCTGGGCGCCGTCCTTGAACGTCAAATTCGGCTTGGTGCCCTGGCTGCGAAGCGCCTCCACGACGCTGCCGGTCGCGAACAGCCGCGCGCCGGACGAGAGCGCGTGAGACACCGCAGCCTTCACGCGGGCGTCCCGTGTCCTATAGTCGAGCAAACCTTCGTCGCGCTGCGGCGTACCGCCTACAAAGATCACGGACAGACCCTGCTTGGCGAATTCGGCGATCTTCTCCGCCGTGTCGGCACGCATCGCCGATACCTTGGGAAGCACAAGCGCCGAGAAGTGCGTTCCGCCCGGCGTGACGAGCTGACCGTCGACGATGCTGCTTTTCATCAGGCCGTCGTCGTTCACATAGTCGAAGTCGTAACCGGCCGGAACGAGGTCGCGTACGAACGGATATGGAGAATCGGGCCCGGGCGAGAACGTCGGATCGGTCACGAAGACCGCAACGGGAACCACGTTCCTGGTGGTCTGCAGCACCGCCTGGACCCTCGCAATGTAGGAGGTCAACGACGGCATCACCGTCCACAGGGGATTGGCTTCGTTGAGCATGGAGCTGAAGCCTGGCGAAAACCCGCCCAGCGGCATGAACGCATACCAGCCCGGCCACTTGTCGGCCTGGAACTTGTAGGTGAATCCGTGGGCGACGATTTCGTTGATGCCGCTTGCAAACAGCAGGTCGGCGCGGCGCTTGATCATCTGCGGTGTCGTCGAGAAGGGCTTTCCGATCCAGCAGAAGCTCTCGGCACTCACGAGATCATGGCCGTAGATGTCCGCCGCGGAGCGGGCCATCTTCATCGCGTCCGGATTGCCGCCGGTGCCCAGATCCTCGGTTTCCGGGATGTCGAGCAGGCCGGCTGCCTTGAGGAAATCTCCCGGCGTTCCCATCGGCTGCCCGCGCGACAGCAGATGGTGCTCATGCGACCAGTCGACGACGGGCTGCCAGAAATTCTCGATAATCAACTCGGATACGGTGCGATGGTAATCCGCTCGCACGCGATCGCCGACGTCGTCCATCTGGTAGTACGGCGGCGAGTAGTACGCCCCCCAGGCCTGCATCCAGCCCGGCTGGACGATCAACGGCAGATAGGGGGTCAGATCGTAGCCGCGGCGCTTCTTGAACTGATCGAGGAAATCCGATCGCCAATAGAGATCGGGCATCAGTTCAAGGCTGTCGATAAATGTGGCGCGCTCGCCGTTGCCGAAATAGGGTTCCGCCTCCGACCCCGCGCCGCCCACACGTTCAACATGCGCGAGAAAGGCCGCCTTGTTGAGGTGATCCAGCACGAATTGCGGGCCCGTTCCGACCCCGCCCGCAACCGGCGTGTCGGCGACGTTCTGCTTGAAAACGAATATTTGCCACTCGCCAGCCGGAACCTTCCACGCCAACGTGCCGTCCGGCCGCATCTTGTTCGTGAGAATGACGGTCGTGCCGCGCTGCAGCGCGCCGGGTGTGGCGACCTGACTCCAGGGCGCAGTCTTGAGGAAACTGCCGCCCAGCGACGGCTTCAGCACCGGCGCGGTTCCTTTCACGGCAATCACCGCAACGATCTTCTGATTTGCCTCGACCTGCTTGTCCCAGCCCGGCGGAAGGTTCTTGAAGAGGCCCATCAGCGCGCCGAGCTTCGGACTGCGTGCGGGGATCGTCAGCTGAATGGGCTTCTTCGTGGGGCCCTGAACGGTCGTTTGCGACATTGCCAGTTCGGAGAGCGCAAGATTGGGCGTGATCGCGGTGCCGCCGCCATACGGGTAACCGGTTCCAAGAGTGTAATCGATATGGATGCCCTGCTTTTTCGCTTCGTCGGCGGCAACCGCAAGGTGCGCGAAGAAATCGGGCGTTGCGTAGGCGTTGATCCGGTCGTTCACGTCCTTGGGCAGGCCCGGAATACCCGGGTTGAATGCGATCACCTCTCCTCCGGCGAAGCCGGTCGATTTCAGAACATCGATCTCGCGCCGGATTTCCTGGCTGTCCACCGCGTCGCCGGGCCACCACCAACGTATCCAAGGACCCGCCGCTGGCGGCGGATTATGAAAGCGGTCGTTCAGGCCGTCGACACCGGCGCTCACGCCCGACGACAGCGCGAAGCTGAGTGCCAGAGCAGCCGAAGCCGACAGTTTTGCGATTCTGGATTTGCGATGATCGTACATTGCCCTTGGACCACTTCTGGAAAGAACAACCGGACGGCGATGCACCGCCGTCCGGTCCAGATTAGCCAATTGAGACTGTTTTCATCTGCGAGGGAATGCAACAGCCGTCATTGGCCGAACTTGTACGAAAGCGTGAGTCCGATTTCGCGTGGCATCATCGTCAGCGACCGAATGTATCCGCTGGACATTGATGCCTGTCCACCGACGCCAAAGGTTTCGACCTTGCCTCCGGTTTGACCTGCCGTCTGATCGAACAGGTTCTTCGCCCACACGCTGACATCCCAACGGGCGCTCTCGTCATCCCGAATGCCGAGATAGAGATTGACGTTATGCCGGCCAGGCGTATGGGCGCCGTAGAGCGGATCGTTGGTGGCCGGCAAGATCGAGTAGAGCGCGCGAATGTAGCCGCCGATGCCGGTGAAAAGCGTCGTTGCGTATTCGGTGTTCAAGCTGAGGCTCCATGCCGGCGCATCCGATATCGGCAGCTTCGAATGGCACAGCGAGAAGTTTCGGCCCTGCTGAACCGCCGGCGAGCCAGGAATCATGCTGGTCGTCAGGTTCGAATCGGGAATCCCGTCGCCGTTGTAGTCGTTGCACGGAACGATGCCTTGGTACCGCGCACGGGCCCACGCAGCATTAAGCCCACCGGTCCAACCTTCTGCGATCAGGCCTGTCATCTGCAATTCGACGCCGCGGGTGTTCATATCACCACCGTACGGGAAGTACCCCGTGCCGCTGTCGGTGTCGCCCGCCAGCGCTGGGTTACGCGCCGCCGCCGCCAGAGTCGCGCAGGCCGCCACGCTGCTGCAAGTCGCCGAGCCGCCCCGCATCGGGAAGCCGCCCGTCGCGTAACTGGCGGAGTAAGCGAACTCGCCTTGGTTAATGTAGTTCGTGAAGGCCTGATAGAAGATGTCTGCGTTGACCACCAGCCGATGGTTGAAGAACGAGCCTTTCGCGCCCAATTCGTACCCGTTCGAGGTTTCCGGCCCGGTCTGGTCTAGGTTGGGCTGTGCGGCAGGCTGCGGCGTCAAGCTGGTGAACACCGAGGGTCGCCAGGAACGGCCGAACGACAAATACGCCATCATGTCTTCGGTGAAGTAATGGGTATAGCTCGCCGTTCCGGTCCAGGCTTGCTTGTGCGAAAGCGGGCTGGCCGTGAACGGGCCCGTCGTGCCGGCCACCGAGAGCGATCCCTCGCACACGCCGCCGATGGCCGTGTTGAAGTATTGACCGTCTGCGACAACGCCCGGCGCGATCGGGAACGAATAGAACGGGCAGACAAATGACGGAATCGTGCCCGGTGCGCCAAACGGAAAGCCCAGGTCATTTTCAGCGGTAGTGGTCGTGAGAAGTTCACGGCTCTTGGTCCGATTGTCGGCCCAGCGCAGGCCGAGCTCGATGACGTCGTCCTGCGTGATGTGGAAGCGGTGATCGGTATAGATGGTAAAGAGGCTGCTTCCGCCGGGATGTCCGTCCGGAACGATGGTGATGGGCGAAAGGAACCTGGCGTCCGGCATTCCTTCAACCGGGGGCAGCCACGTCGGTCCGAAGGCGCCCGAGTAAGGATTCTCCTGTGCCAGCGTCCAACCGCTCTTATTCGCTTGGTAAAAGACGCCGATCATGTAGTCCCAGAAGCGCTCGCCTGTCGACTGAAACCGCAATTCCTGCGTTATCTGGCGACCGGTTATTCCGAAGCTTTGGGTCTGGGGGTAGTCCTTGTCGGCGCCAAATGCGTTCAGGCTCCGCGCATACATCATGCCGGTTTCCTGCCACCCGGTCGTGGATACGAGCGTCGAGCCGCCGAAGTCGAAGTTGACCGTCAAAGTGGTTGCCTTGAGATCGTCCTCTACCGAATTCGGGCCGTAGTCGATCGCCACCCGATCATCGGGCGTGATGACATCTCCAGTCACCGCTCCATAGCTGCCAGGGGTGGCCCAAGCCAAGCCGGTGGACGGATTGATGGCCGTGGGATCACCGCGCAACGCCCTGAAATCAACGCTGCGATCGCGCTGTTCTTGATGCACGAGCGTGACGTCGACGTTGTCGGTCGGCATCCATTCCAGGGTGGCGCGGAAGCTGCCGAACAGATCGCGGTTCTTCTCGCCCGTAATGATGTTCTTGATGCCGGATTCCCGGTCCTGATGGTAAAGCGCCGCGACGCGCAGGGCCAACTCATCTTTGATGATGGGAACATTGGCGAACACTTCGGTATTGACCAATCCCCAATCCGAAACGGACTGTGTGACGCCCGCACCGAACTGATCCATGTCCGGCTTGTGAGACTTCAGGATAATCGCGCCGCCCGGCGATGCGAGCGCACGCAGTGTGCCTTGCGGACCGCGCAGTACTTCGACGTCGCCCATGTCATACATGGACTTCGACGCGCTGAATGCGCTGACCGGAGTCTCGTTCCAGTAGTAGTCGACCACCGCGTTGGCGGCACTGTCCGGATTGTATGAGATGCCACGTACCGTGGTGTTGTTGCTGCGGCCGTCCGGATTGGTAATAACCAAGCCTGGCGTGAGAGCTTGGATATCGGACAACGTAAACAGCTTGAGATCCTTGATTTGCTGGTCACCAATCGCAGCGACGGTCATCGGGACTTTCTGGACATCTTCCGAGCGCTTCGTGGCGGTCACAACGACCGTCTCCAGCGTCATCTGATCTTCGCCCGTCGGGCCGGCAGCCTGCCCATAGCCGGGCACTCCGAGAGCCATCGCACTGACGGTGACAAGAAGCACGATCCTGATGCGTTGCGACGTCATATCCTTCCCCTCCTGAGTCTATGTTTTCACTGGTGGGCCGCCACATTCGACATGCAGGTGACGAACCCAAACCCGCGTCTCGCTCCAGCCGGAAAGAAGCCCGTATCGCCCGTCCGAATGGTTGGCCGCTCGCGATGCATGCCGCTTCCACCGATCAGACGCTCCATGAGCGCCGCCAGCTTTTGTTTCCGCCCGTGCGTTGGGCACATCCGGCCCGTGCGGCCTCGCCGCCCCAAGGAGGCGACCGAGGCCGTACTGTACTGTATCGCTAGAAATCGAAAGGTCAAGAGTGCAAATGAGTAAATATGAGCGATAGTGACAATTAACGCACAACACCAACGTGGACGGCACGACCGGCCAATCGCAAAATCGCTTTCGCAGACCAAATCGGCGCGAAGGTTCGACTGCAGGAGACGCAAAGGCTGACTGCTCTTTCACAAAGAATCCGGCAATCGCGCACGATGCGTAATGCGAAGAGTCGTAGCTTCTCGTGCCGGCCAGAGTGTCGCCCAGCTTCGAACGGAGCGCCGAGCCAGACCTCAAGAATCGGCTGCGCCAGATCGACTCCAACGACGCGCGCTCCCAGCGCGATCATATTCGTGTCATGGCGCGCTCGTGAGTGCTTCGCCGAACAAGGTTCACTTCAATACCGCTGCGGACAGAGAACACCTTATTCGCATCAATGCTCACGCCTACTCCTGTTCCGCAAAAGCGATAGACCTCTTTCAAATTCCCCACGTGCGATCGTTTCACCGGCGGCACTGTCAGCAAAGGGACCTGCCATAGCCACAAGCGCGGGACGAACCGCCGAATCGCGACATCCTGTCCGGATGCGCTTTTTCGGAAGCGGTGGACTAAATGGTTGCGCTTCGCAGCGAACATGGCTTGGCAACTGAACAGCATGCTGTTTCGATTTCTCACAGTAACTCATGTTGTTATTGCCTTATATCGTACGTGCATGTATCACATGGGCACGACCGACACACCCTCAGTTTGGAGCTGGTCAATGCGCGGTGATACCCATCAGCTGCGCTCGGAGGAGCTTCTTCAGGATGGCTAGCCGGATATACAGCGAAACAGAGGAACGCCGCCGACAGTCACTGATTTTGAGGATCGCACGCGCAGCGTTCCTGCGCGATGGCTATTCTGCGACGTCTATGGCGTCCATTGCAGCGAAGGTTGGCGGCTCGAAGACGACACTCTATCGCCGTTATCCTTCAAAGCAGGATTTGTTCATCGCCGTCTGTCAGCGCGAAACAGAGAAAATCGTCAACCGCCTTTTTGAAGTCAATCTTGACGTCTCTGACATCGAAACGGCGCTTCATGAGTTCTGTGTTCAGAACATGAACGTGTTTCTCGACGATGACGTGACCGCGTTCCACAGAATTGTGATTGGCGAAGGCGGAAAGTTTCCGCAGATTGGCCATGAGGCCCACAAAGCGAACGAACGGCTGGGCCGTGACCGGATGGAGCGAGTCCTCAAGAAGGCGATGGACGCTGGAAAGCTCCGGCAAGCAGACCCACGCGAGGCCGCTGAATTGCTCTATGACCTTGGCATTGGTTTCCAGCACAAGGTGCGGCTTTGGAATTCCGTGAAGAACGTCACTCCTGAGATGATCGAAAAGCAGGTCGCATTCATGCTGACCGTGTTCTTCGCCACATATGGCAGCGAGGACTTGAGCCGGAAAGCGAGAAGAGAACCGAAAGCGAAAAACGAACCGGTCAAGATTCGATAACTTCCTCGCGATCTGCGCTGAGAGTGTAAATTGCGCCGCGCGGCGCTGATGCTTCGCCTCCGGGCCCAAGATCAAATGTGCCGGCAGCCTCGCGAGATCTCCCGGCCGTCGGAGATTTGCCCGAATTCGCTTGGGGTCACCCCTTCGCCGACGCATACGGGCGCACGCTGTCGGCGACGGAGTCGGCTACGTGCTCCTTGGTGATGACCCCCACCACGTCGGCGGCGCGCGGCACGCCGGATCCGCGCACCACCACGATCATCGAGGCGCCGCGGCGCCAGAACCGGCTGATGACGCCGAACATGATGTCGTCCTCGTGCGCAATGGTGAACAAAGGCGCGGCGACCTCGCCCAGCGTGGCGCCGGTGTAGCCGCCCTGAAGCCCGCGCCTCAGCGAAGTGTTGACCCGCAGCGTGCCCACGATCTTGTCGCCGTCGGCCACCACGATATGGCTGAACACGCCCTTGTGCTCGGGCATCTGGAGCACGGCGTCGAACTCCATGTCGCGCGGCAACAGCAGGAAGTCCTTGTCCATCACGTCGCCCGCCCGGCGGATCAGGAACATGTTGGCGTGCAGCGCCTTGGGGATGAAGTGGCGCCGCTCCACCAGCTTGATGGTGTAGATGTTCTCGTCGCTCAGCATGCGCCTGATGCCGATGGCGATCGCCACCGCCACGATCATCGGCATGACGATGTCGTAATCGCGGGTCATCTCGAAGATCATGGTGACCGCGGTCATCGCAGCGCCGGTGCTCCCGCCCACCATCGCCGCCATGCCGACCATCGCAAACGCCGGAATCGTGATGTCGGGCAGCGGGAAGACCATCTGCGCCACGGCGCCGAACGCGCCCCCGAGCGTGGCGCCCATGAACAGCGACGGCGAGAAGATGCCGCCCGACGAGCCCGAACCGAGGCTGAGCGAGGTGGCGAGAAGCTTGCCCGCGAACAGGCCGAGCATGAGCGGAGCAACCGTCACCCCGCCGAACAAGATGTCCTGGATCGTGGAGTAACCGACGCCGTCGATGTGATAGTGGCCGGAGCCCAGCAGCAGCGCGTACATCATGATGCCCACGGCCAGCATGCCGATGGCGTGGCGCAGGTACGGGTTCTTGACGCGCTGAAAGCGGTTTTCGGCGCCGTGCAGGCCGCGGATGAACGCCGTGGCGGCAAAGCCGCACAAGACGCCCAAGGCGGCGCACAGCAGCAACGCCTCCAGCGACGACGGCTTGTTGACCAGGAACAGCCGCGCCGGCACCTCGAAGGCGGGGCGCACGCCCAAGAACAGCCGGCCGACGAAGGTGGCGGTGCCCGTCGCCAGCGCCACCGGCAAAAAGGTGCGCACGCTGATCTCGGGCATCATCAGCTCGATGGCGAACATCACCCCGCCGATCGGCGTATTGAAGGTGGCGGCAATGCCGGCACCCGCGCCCGCCGCCACCAGCGTGATGCGCTGCCAGGCCTGAAGCCGGATGAGCTGGCCGATGGTCGAGCCCAGCGACGCGCCGATCTGGATGATGGGGCCTTCGCGGCCCACCGCCGCGCCGGTTCCGATCGACAACGCCGAAGCGAGCGACTTCACGATGGCCACCACCGGGCGAATGCGGCCGTCGCGATAGAAGATCGCATCCATCACCTCCGGCACGCCGTGGCCGCGCGCTTCGGGCGCGAACTTGGTGACCAGGAACACGACGCCCATGCCGCCGATCACCGGCACCAGGATGATGCCCGCGCCCCAGGGGCTGGCGGGCGTGTAGACGTTGGCGTCGTAGAGAAACGAGAAGTGGCCGAAATAGAAGACGTTGTGGATGAACGCGATGAGGCCGCGGAAGAAGATCGCGCCGAAACCGGTGATGATGCCGACGACGATCGCCACCAGCGAAAAGGCCCACAGCCCTACGGATCGTTCGGTTTCGGCGGTCTTGTCCATGGCTCTTCTTATGGGCGGCGGCGGGAGGGGCTTGCGCTAGCGCCAACCGCCGCACCGATCAAGCAACCAAAGTGCCCCACGGCACGGCTCAACGGGCCGCACGGCGGCTGCGCATCTGAAGCTGCCTCAGCCCCTCGATGCTGCGGATCCTGGTGACCCGCGGCGAAACGCGCCGGAGCAACCCTTCGCGTTCCAGACGCGCGAAACCGCGCGCCACCGTCTCCGGCGCCGTGCCGAGGTAATCGGCGACGTCGAAACGCGACAGCGGAAGCGTCAAGAGCGCCTGCTTCTCGTCGTAGAAGGCGGGGTGGCGGATGAAGTCGAGCAGGAACGACGCCAGCCGCTGATAGGTGTTCTGCTGGCCCAGGATCATGATGCGCCGCTGCGCCTCGCGGAAATCGTAGGCCACCTTGACCAGAAGATTGAGCTGCATCGCTGGCTCGCGCAGCATCAGCTCGCGCAGGTCGGTCCACGGCACGCGATAAAGCGTCGACGGGCAGGCGACTTCCGCCGAGTTCATGTAGAGGCCCGAGTCCGGCAATCCGAACAGGTCGCCCGGCAGCATCAGGGCGAGCACCTGGCGGCGCCCCTGATCGGAATGGCGACTGACGCGCACGATGCCCTCGGCGACCGAATAGACGAAATGGGCGTCCTCGCCCTCCGAAAAGACGGTGATGCCGCCGCGCCGGCATTCGAGAACGGTCGCGATGCGGTAGAACTCCATCTGCTGCCTGCGCGACAACAGGTTCTCGATCTGCGAGGGAATATCGCGCGCGCGATCGAACAGCCGCGCACGAATCTCGGGCAGGCGCGCCCTGGAGGCGCTTTTCTCGGAAGTCGTCATACCCTGACAGGACGATACTCGCCGGTTCGGTTCTGCGTCCATTCTTTTCCGGAAATTTAACGCGGGCGCCCTGACTGTTGTCAGAGCGGGCCTTGACGTTCTGTGGGATGTGGACGGCGTGATCTTCGGCAGCCGGCGAGCCCCGCCGCGGCGTTTTTGCGAGGGGCGCGTTGGCAGAATCGATGTTCGGTTTCGCTGCGCTTCCCCTGCAACCCCCGCTCCGTCGGCGCAGCGCAACGGCGGCCGGCTCCGCTTTGGACCTGGGGCTGGCCGCCGCCCCATCGCCGACTGCCATGAAGCTCCCGCCACCCCGGGAGCCGAGGAGGACAGGCGATGTTGAGAATCGCAAGCCTTGCGCTTTTGTCGGCGGCAATCGTGGCGCAAGCCGGCAGCGCGGCCGACTGGAAACCGATCGAAAAAGCGCTCGAGAGCATCCCGTCGCACGCCGGAACGTCGGTGCTGCAGCGGATACACGATTGCCGCTTCACGATCATCAGAGACACCTCGTTCCTCGAAACCCGCCAGACCCCCTGGCCGCGATACGACGCCAAGGCGGGAGAGACCGTGCTCAAGGTCTCGGTCGAGCTGCCGCTCTACAAGGGCGAGCCGCCCGCCGACAACAAACCGCTGGACGCGGTGTGGATCATCGACAACGGCAAGGCCTCGGCGCTGAGCCACTGGGCCAATCTGCTGCAGAACGCAGCCGTTCCCATGGGCTACGACAAGCGCCTGAACTGCTGAACGCGGCTGCCGAATGAACCGGGGGGACATCGCCATGGCCGGCGCGACCAGTCTTCATGGATTCGCGGATGAGATCTGGATCGCGGAAGGCCCCGTCGTGTCCTTTTTCGCGTTCCCCTATCCCACCCGCATGGCCGTGATCCGCCTCGGCGACGGCACTTTGTTCGTCTGGTCGCCGGTCGCGCTCGACGACCGCCTCAGGGCCGAAGTGGGCGCGCTGGGAAGGGTGGCGCACCTGGTCTCGCCCAACTGGCTGCATCACCTGTGGCTTGCGGATTGGAAAAAGGCTTTCCCAGATGCGCGGCTCTACGCGCCGCCCGGCCTCAAGCGCCGCCGCCGCCACCTTAAATTCGACGCCGCGCTCGACGATGCGGCGGACAACCCGTGGAGCGGCGACATCGACACCGTTGCGGTGCGTGGCAACATCCTGATGACGGAATTCGCGTTCCTGCATCGAAAGAGCCGGACGGCCGTGTTCGCCGATCTGCTGCAGAACTTTGGGCCCGACTGGTTCAGGGGCTGGCGGGGCGTGCTGGCGCGCTTCGACGGCATCGTCAGCCCGAACTACGGCGCGCCGCGCGAACTGCGCTGGACCACTTGGAGGCGCGCAAAGGCGCAGGCCACGATCGAAACCGTCTTGCGCTTCGCGCCGGAACGGGTTGTCGTGGCCCATGGCGACAATGCGAGCCTCCACGGCACGCAATTCGTCCGCCGCGGCTTTCGCTGGCTGCTGGGCTGAGGGGGAACCATGAGCGTGTGGATCGTCGTGGCAATCGTGATCGAAGCTGCCGCCGCAACGGCGTGGCTCTTCAGCATGCTGTCGCGGCGCACGACCTATGCCTTCTTCATCGGGTTCAACGTGCTGTTGCCGGTGGCGCTGCTGTTCCTGTCGGCGCCCGGCGCGCTTTCCTGGCGCGGCTGGATCGCGTCCGCAACGCTCGTCATCTATCTCGCCGACATGAATCTCGTCATGCTGGCCTGGACCGGGAATACCGCGCTGCCCAAGCTCGACCGGCATCTCACGAAAGCCGAGCGGCACATCCTGCCAGTGGTGATGGCCAACGCTTGCGGCTGGCTCTACGGCCTGCCGTTCTATTTCATCGCGCTCAGAAGCGGCCCCTTCACCTGGGCGGACGGCGCGGGCTTGTCGGTCTATGCGGCGGGCACCCTCATCCACGTCCTGGCGGACTACCAGAAGCGGAGGTTCAAACGGGCGCCCGGCAACGCCGGCAGGCTGCTCGACCGCGGGCTGTGGCGGTTGAGCCGCCATCCCAATTATTTCGGGGATTTCCTGATCTACGCCGCGTGGGCGGCTCTGGCCGCCAACCCGTGGGCGTGGCTGTCGCCCGCCACAAATCTCCTGCAATACGTGTTCGACGCGATCCCCAAGAACGAGGCCTGGGCCGCCGCCAAATACGGCGAGGCGTGGGCCGACTATGCCGCACGCACCAGCCGGTTCGTTCCCTGGTTCCCGGCGAGGGCGTGATTCCGCGTCAGCGGCGCACGGCGATCACGGCATTGTGCCCGCCGAAGGCAAACGAATTGGACATCGCCACCTCGATCTGGGCGGCGCGCGCCTGGTTGGGCACGTAGTCGAGGTCGCATTCGGGATCGGGCTCGGCGTAATTCGCCGTCGGCGGGATGAAGCCCTCGCGCATGGCGATGACGGTGGCCGCCAGCTCGAGCGCGCCGGCGGCGCCCAGCGCATGGCCGTGCAGCGACTTGGTGGACGACACCGCAAGCGCGCGCGCGTGCGGCCCGAACACGGCATGGATCGCCTTGGTCTCCGTCACGTCGTTGGCGGCCGTGCCGGTGCCGTGCGCGTTGATGTAGTCCACGTCGCCGGGCGAAAGCCCGCCATCGGCAAGGCAGTTGCGCATCGCGGCGGATGCGCCGTCCAGCGACGGCAGCACGATGTCGCCGGCATCCGAACTCATGCCGAAGCCTGCCATTTCGCAGAGGATTCCGGCACCGCGCGCAAGCGCCCGTTCGCGTTCCTCGAACACGAACATCGCGGCCCCTTCGCCCAGCACCATGCCGGCGCGGTTCTTCGAGAACGGCCGGCAGGTTTCGGGCGCCATCACGCGAAGCGCCTCCCATGCCTTGATCGTGCCGAAGGTGAACACGGCCTCGGCCCCGCCGGTCACCGCGACGTCGACGCCGCCCGACCGCACCATGTGGTAGGCCACGCCCATCGCGTGGTTGGCCGAAGCGCAGGCGCTCGCCACCGTGAAGGACGGCCCGGTGAGGCCGTGCTCCATCGTGATGTGACTCATCGTGGCGGAGATCATCAGCTTCGGCACGGTGAAGGGATGGGCGCGCTTGCCGCCTTCCGCATAGATGCGGCGGAAGCTGTCGTCCATCGTGTTCATGCCGCCGACCCCGCTGCCGACGATGGTGGCGGTGCGGGCGCCGAGCGGCCCGCGGAAATCGAGCCCGCTCTGCGCCACGGCCTGGCGCGCCGCCACCAGCCCGAGCTGGGCACAGCGGTCGAGCAGCGGCAGCTGCCTTTCGGAGAACAAGGCGGCGGGATCGAAGCCGCGCACCTCCGCGCCGATCCTGGTGATCAACCCCTCGGTCGGGATGTTGGCGAGCGGACCGATCGCGCTTCGCCCCGCGCGCAGGCTGGCCGTCACCTCGGCGACGCTGTGGCCCAGAGGCGAAATGATGCCGAGCCCCGTAACCACAACGCGGTTCATCGCGAACTTACCCCTTGTAGGATGCTGGAGGAAAAACGGTCGCGACCGTCAGACGGCCTTTTCCGGATGTTGCTTGGCGACGAGCCCATCCACCGCATCGATGATCTCTCCGATGGTCTGAAACGATATGCCGGCGGAATTCCTGTCGCTGGGCGCATAGGGCACTTCGATGTCGAACTTCTCTTCGATCGCGAAGACCAGCTCGACGATATCGATCGACTGCAAATCAAGATCGGCCAGGCGGGTGTCGCGCGTCAGCGTGGACACGTCGGCCTTGGCCTGTTTGGCGACGATTTCCAGAATGTCCTTTTCATTGATCATCAGCGGTAGCCCCCGGAGAAGGACTCAAGTCCGAAATTGGCGCGGATTCCAGTCATATCGGCATCACGGGCAATTTCGTCCGTATCGATACACAGCTTTGCGGCGCGGGGCGCATTCCGTGCGCGGCGCGCCGTGTGGCATTGTGGCACGCCGTCCTAGCCACGACAATCCACCGCGATCCGAAACATCTCGTCCTCGAGCCGCCGGGCGTGCTTCCTGGCGTCGAAGTCCCGCTCGACGCGCAGCCGCGCCGCTGCGCCGTGGTGCTGCCGTGCCGCAGCATCGCGGAAGTAGCCGAGGCACGCCTCCGCCAGACCCGCCACGTCGGGCGGGCGACCGCGCACCAGCCGTCCTTCGACGCCGTCCGCGATCATCTCGCCTATGCCGCCCATCTCGAAGGCAACCACCGGCTTCGCCATCGCCATCGACTCCATGACGGCGCGCGGCAGAGGATCCTCGTAGACGCTGGGCACTACCGCCACGTCGAAATCGGCAAGGAAGGATTTTACGTCGGGGCGGAAGCCGATGAACTGCACCAGGCCAGCAAGTCCGAGTTCGCCCACCAGCGCGCGGCACTCCTCAAGGTGATCGGGACGCATGTCCTGGGGCGTGTCGCCCAGCACCACGAAACGGCAGCGCGCCCGTTCCTGTTGCCCAAGCCGGTCGAACACGATGCGCGCGGCGCGGACAAGCTCGACATAGCCCTTGCGCGGCAGGATGCGCCCGTGGCTCCCGAACACCACGGCGTCCTGGCCAAGTCCAAGCTCGCGGCGCAGCGCCGGAATCGTGGTGCGGACGTCGAACTCGTCGATGTCGAGCGCCGTTTGGATGGCGCGCACCTTGCCGCGGCAGCGGTCGAACTGCGGCTCGGTCGGCTTAGACACGCAGATGATGAGGCCGACGTTGCGATTTGCCGCCAGAAAGCGGTGCAGCGGACGGACGACGGGCGCCACCGACGGATAAAGCACGTGCCAGATAGCCGGCGTGCCAGCCACAGCCGCCAGACCGCCGCCGAGAAATCCCGCGGCGGTGCCGTTGCAGAAGATAAGATCGTAGCGCTCCTTGCGCACGCGCCGCCAAAGCCGCAGGAACGCGACCGCCGCGCGCAGGGCATTTGCCGAAGCCCGCAACGCCTTCAACCCGAATGGGGCATCGAAGTCGCCGCGTTCAATCGGCCGCGACAGCGGTTCGAAGGGATTTTCGATGAATCCGGGCTCGAAGAACAGGTGCTCGGCGGCGCCCGTCTGCGCGATCCGCTCGCTGACGATCCCAGGCCGCGGAATCAGCAGCGTGCGTTCGATGCGCGCCGGATCAAGGTACTTCAGGATGTAGAGGATCGTGCGGCCGGGCCCGCCGTTACGCGAGGTGTCGTTGATGAACAGCACGCGCAGCCGCGTGCCGGTACCGCGATCCGGCACGGTTGCGGCGGCGGCGTTCTCTACGGTGTCGGCCACGCCTGGGCTTCCCCTGTTCTGGCTCCGGCGAGCGCTTCGTAGACCCGATCGTAGCGTTTGCACATGGCTTGGATGCCAAACCTTTCCTCCGCGAGCGCGCGAGCGGCGACGCCGAACCGGGCCGCCCGGACGGGATCTGCGGCGGCCTGCCGCAACGCCGAGGCGAGCGCCGCGGCATCGTCGCCCTCGGCCAGCCAGCCGGTGCGGCCGTCTTCGACGACCTCCGCAATGCCCCCGCCGCCAAGCGCCACGGCGGGCCGGCCCATGGCCGCCGCCTCGATCAGCGAGAGCCCCAGCGCCTCCTCGCGCGTGCAGCTAACCACGGCGCGGCTTGCCGCGATCACCGGGCGCGGGTCGGAGAGATAGCCGAAGAAGCGCACGCGATCCTCTACGCCCAGCCTTTTGGCCAGCCGCTCCAGCCGTCCGCGTTCGCTGCCCTCGCCGACGATGTCAAGGCGGACGTCCGTCACCTGCGCCAGCGCCTCAAGCGCCAGATGGAGGCGCTTGACGGGATCAAGCCGGCACACGGCGGCGAGCGTAAACGGCCCCCGGCCCGGCGGCGGCAGCGGCGCAAAACGCGCCAAGTCGATGCCGTTCGGGATGACCTCGATCCGCCCGCGCGCATGCGGCGCCAGATCGCCCACCCGGCGCGCCACGAAGCCGCTGACGGCCACGATGCGGGTCGTATGGCGCAGCGCCCAATGGCGAAACAGCGCGCACGAGGGGTCGCGATAGTGGCGCACGCCATGCTCGGTACGCAGCACGGGGCGGCCGAATCGCAAGCCCGCCCGCGCCGCCAGCACATGCGAAGCGAAGGTGTGCGCGTGAAAAACGTCACCGCCCTCCTGTTCGAGCACGCGGCCGAGCCAGGCGATGTCGCTGGGCCCGAAACTGCGCCACAGATAGGCGGCGGGGTTCTCCCGGACCGGCCCGCGGTCGCAGAGCGTGAGGCCCGCATCGGCGAACAGCGCGCGCAAGCCGGGGTTGGGCGTCATCAGCGCCAGGCAATGATGCGGCGATCCGCCCGCCAATCCCGCGAGCATCCGCTCGGCGCCGCCGATCGCGCCGGCAACCACGACATGGATGATTTTCGGGCGGGCCAAGTCTGCTCCACGAGCGCCGCCGGAATGCATCAACACCGTTCCGGCGGCCGCGTCGTCCAGTCTGGGGCGGGGACCTGGTTCCGGGCAAGATCAATCGCTGCGGCCAGCCTGTACAGCGATCGCAGGCCGCCTGTATCATCCGCGCCGGGAAAGGCATGCTATCCGTCGAACATCTGGTCAAGTCTCTGGGCGGACGCCGCATCATCGAAGATGTGACGCTGGGGTTCGAGCGCGGCGAGATCGTGGGCCTGCTGGGGCCGAACGGCGCCGGCAAGACCACCACCTTCCGCATGCTGACCGGACTGATCGCCCCCGACAGGGGAAGCATCACGCTCGACGGTTGCGACATCACGCAAATGCCGTTCTACGAGCGCGCCCGGCGCGGCATCGCCTATCTGCCGCAGGATTCATTCGTGCCGCGTGCGCTGAGCGTTGAAGAGAACATCCAGATGGTGCTCGAAGTGCGCGAGGCCTCCGCACGCCGGCGCAGGCAGACCACCGAGGAACTGATCGAGCGCTTCCGCCTGGGCGAATTGCGGCACAGGCGCGTCGGCATCCTGTCGAGCGGCCAGCGGCGTCGCTGCGAGATCGCGATCACGCTGGCCTGCAAGCCGGCGTTCGCACTGCTGGACGAGCCGTTCGCGCGCGTCGATCCCCAGGCGATCGCCGAGATCACCGCCCTGATCCACTCGCTGACCGAGCACGGCATCGGCGTCCTGATCACCGACCACAACGCGCGCGAACTGCTGCAGCTCGTCGACCGCGCCTATGTCATCGAGAGCGGGCGGGTGCTGGCGCACGGCAGCGCCGACGCCCTGATGGCCGACATCGAAGTCCGCCGCGCCTATCTGGGCGAGGAGTTCCGCATATGAGGCAGCCCCGCACCATCGCGGGCGCGCTGCGGAGCGCCCTCGGCCCGCTCGTCCACATCCATGCCCGCAGCCTCCTCGCCGGCGTGGGAACCCGCGTGTTCGCCGTCATGGTCCTGGTGGAAGCGGTGTTCCTGGCCGAGCGCTTCCCGATCGTGTTCCGCGCCGTATTCAAGAACCACGCCGATCTGTGGGACACAACGCTCATCTTCCTCTGCAACACGACGCAGGTGTTCGACCTGGCGCTGGCCATCGCCATCCTGCTGGCGGTGTATTGGACGGTCTTGCGGATGCGCGAGAACCGCGAGCTGCTGGTGCTGTTCGCAGCGGGGACGGGACCCTATCAGCTTTTGGCCGTCATCTTCCTGATCGCGATCATGGGACAGCTGGGCTCGCTGACGGTTTCGGGCGTGATCGATCCCGCAACCCGCTATGCCGAGCGGCGCATCCTGTTCGAAGCCGAATTCCGCGCGCTGCGCAACGGCATCAACACCGGCCAGTTCTACACGTTCCCCAAGCGCGTCGCCTATGCGCCGGCGCGGGCGGGCGCGCTGAACCGCACCCGCAACCTGTTCGTCTACGAGGATCTCGACGCCGGCAAGTTCCGCGTCATCACCGCCGACCGCGCCCTGCTCGACGGACCGGACGAGCAAGGGTTCATCAAGATAAAGCTCGGGGGAGTGTCTTCGCAGACGTTCTCGACCAGGCCGGGACCGTCCCGGCCCGAGGCCGCGCCCGCCTCCGGCATCCATCTGTCGGCGATCGACGTCATGCGCCAGCTGCCGGCGGACGAGCTGTTGCATCTCGACCCGCGCGGCAGCGTGGGCGAAGAAGTGGCGATCTTCGACGAACTCAGCGCCCCCGCCGACGGCACGCGGCGGCACCGCGACGACATGCGGCTTTTGGGCGAACGCGCTTCGCGCAGCCTGTTGTGCCTGTTGGCGCCGCTGATGGCGCTGGCCGCCGTCCGCTTCACCTTTCGCGGCACCGATTACCTGATCCTGCCGGTGGCCTGCCTTCTGCTCATGGCGCTCAACGTGATGAGCGGGTCGATGATCAAGCTGATTGCGCCCACGGGCGCGCTGGCGGCGTTCGGCGTGCCGGCCGCGATCACCGCCGCGCTCGCCGTCCTGCTGCTCGCCGAGATCATCCGCGCGCAGGGTCTGCTGGCGCGCCCGCAACTGGGGCGACCATGACGACGCAGGCGGCCACCGGCACGTTTCGGGCACAACCGATCGGCTGGGCGCCGTTCGGCCGGCACACGCGCTACATGCTCGTCCGCTATCTGACGAATGTGGCCATGGTGACAGCGGTGCTGCTTGCCATCGCGCTGACGATCGATTTGTGGCCGCAGTTCGACACGATCTTCGTGAGCGGCGGCGGCGGGTTCGGCGGTGCGTGGGCCGTGATGCGGTTTTGCGCGCTGCGCTCGCCCTGGCTGGTGGCGCCGTTCTTGTCGTTCGCCACCTTTCTCGGCGTGTTCTGGACCGAGATGACGCTGACGCTGTCGGGCGAGCGCATGCTGATCTGGAACAGCGGCCGATCACCGCTGCAGTGTCTGGCGCCAGTGATCCTTCTGGGCCTCATCCTGGGGGCGGGCGAATTCGCGCTGGACGCCTATCTCGGTCCCGCCGCGATGGCCGTTCAAATGCAGGAGCGCCTGGGGCTCGACGGTGAGCGCCTCGACCGCGCGCGCCTCAGCGAGCCGTCCTGGATCGCGCTGCCGAACGGCCTGTTGCGCACCAGGATCGCATACGGGCCGCCGCCCGAGCTGCGCGATCTCATTTATTTCCGGCACAACGCGGCGGGCCGGCTCACGGAAGTGGAGATGGCCGCCGTCGCGCGCCTCCAGCCGGGTGGCAACACCTGGGTGATGCACGACGGCCGCTTCTGGAAAGCGGGCGGCGGCGCCGCCAACGCGGGGACCGCCATCGCCAGCTCCCACGAGGCCATGATCCCGTTCGCCACGCGCAACGTCACGCTCGACATCGCGCCGCTGTGGCTCAGCATGTTCGGGATGGAGCCGCAATACGTGCCGTTCGGGGTGCTGAAGCGGCTGGCCGAAGCGGACCACGATCCGGAGTCGCTGGCGCGCTACAAGACGCGCCTCAACGTGCTCGACGGCGAGACGGTGCTGCCCGGCGCCATGGCGCTCCTGGCCGCATCGCTGTCGATGCTGATGCTGGCCTATGCCACGACCATGCGCGCGCTCGTCACCATCGCCTTCGTCGGCTACATGGCGCACTTCGCCACCAAGGCCTGCCTGCTGATGGGCCAAACCGGCACCATGCCGGCCGTGCTAGCGGGCTGGATCGTGCCCGGCATCCTTGTCGCGGCGAGCGTGCTCCTGCTGGTCCTGGCCCGCGGCCGGCAAAGGCCGATCACGGGCGCGTGACGTGCTCGCGCAGCGGCTTGCCGGTCGCCCTGTCGTAGCCGAAGAAATCCATGGCCGGCACGTCGGGCAGAAGGCCGCTGTCGTCGACCTCGAGATAAACGTAGACGAGCTTCGCCCAGCCGTCCTTGCCCACCCGGCCGAACGCCTCGGGATGGCCGTCGGCGTCGAGCCCGACATAGATCGTCCGCTCCGGCAGCGCCGCGATGTGAAAGCTGTATGAGCCGTTCGGGCCGTCGCGCTTCACGCCCTTGACGCCGTAGGCAAGCATGCGCTCGACCATGTTGAGCGGCTTGACGTAGCCGCCGCGGTTGTACCAGCGCCAATAGGCCTTCACCGGCTCCTTGGCGTCGAGCCGGCCCTTGGCGTCGAGATTGGCGACATAGACGACCGTGTTCGAATTGGAGGAGCGCTCGACGTAGAAAAGCTGGTTCGGTTCGTTCGGGATCGGGTATTTGGGATGCACGCGCGGGATCTCGTCCAGCATCGTGACCACGCTCTTGATCTCGCGCGCCTGGGCCGGCAGCAGGACGAAGCCGGCGGCGAACGCCATCGCCAACAGGACACCTGCGAAACGCTTTCCCTCAAACATCGGCACGCGTCACCTGGAACCCCTGCCCCGCGCGCTTGCGCTCGAGCGCCTCAGAATAGAGCGCAAACAGCTTTGCGAAATGGCCCTCGATGTCGCCGATGCGCCAGTCCGCCGCCGCCAGCGCCGCCCGCGACAGCTCGCCCCGGTCGCGGCCGATGAGCGACAGAACCGCGGCGGCCGCGGCCTTGGCGTCGCCGGGCGGATAGGTGGCCGCATAACCGGGCCTCGCCAGATCGGCCGCGCCGCCGGTGTCGGGAACCACCACCGGCGTGCCGCAGCACAGGGCTTCCGCCACGACAAAGCCGTAGGTTTCCGCGCTCGAACAGTGCAGGAGCGCATCGGCGCTGGCGATCATGCGGGCCAGAAGCGCGCGGTCGCCGACCCAGCCCGCGACATGCACGTGGCGTGCACGCGCCGCCTTGGCCTCGACGCCGGCGCGAATGAAGCCGTCGCCGATGACGTAAAGACCGACGGGGCGCGACCACTGCGCCAGGCTCACCGCGTCGATCGCCGTGCCGACGCGCTTTTCGGGATGATGACGGCCCACCTGCACCAGCAGCGCCGCCTCGGGCGGAAGCCCGCAGCTCTCCAGCATCGAGCGGCGCAGCTCGGCATCCCTCAGATTGGCGCCGAACCACTTGCGCTCGACGCCGAACGGCACCACGGCGACGTTGCGCAGGCCTTGGCGGGAAAATCGATCCGCCAACCACCGGCCGGCCACGACGCAGCCGTCGAAGCGGGAAGCAAGCAGACGCAGATAGGCCCAATACCAGCCGAACAGTGAATCGATCGCCGCCGGCGACATCAGGCCCCGCAACAGCGTCTGCGGATAAACGGCGATCGGGTCCTGGTGCAGGAACAGCATCTTGAGCGCGGACCCTTTCCAGCGCGAAGCAATGAAGCCGCCGCGCCAAGGAGAGGAACCTTCCAGCACGTCGGGCCGTTCGGCGTCGATCAGCGCGAGCACGCGCTGCGCACCCCAGAACATGCGGTAGTTGGGGTCGAACGGTAGTTGCGGCGTGTCGACCCACAAAAGCCTGCCGCCCGCGCGCGGCTCGACGCGGGTCTCGGTGCCCGGCGCGATCACGACGAGCTCGTGGCCCCACTTCGCCGCGGCGCGGAACTTGTGGTCGACGTAATTGCGCACGCCGCCCCCGGTGGGCGAATAGAACTCGGAGACGTCGACGATCTTCATGGCCGCTCCAGCACCGCGCCGTAGTAGCCCAGGAGCCGCTCCATCGCGGCGTCCCACGAGAACGAAAGCGCCCGCGCGCGCGCGGCCTGCCCCATCATCCGGCGCAAGCCGCCGTCGCGCACGAGCCGGGCGATGGCGTCGGCGAACGCCTCGGCATCGCGCGGCGTCGCCAGGAAGCCGGTCTTTCCGTCCACGACCAGCGAACGGCTGCCGGTCGCATCGGCGCACACGCAAGGCAGCCCCGAGGCCATCGCCTCGAGGGTCACGCTGCCGAACGTCTCGGTCTCGCTTGGGAACACGAACACGTCCGCCGAGGCGCAGGCCGTGGCCAGCTCCTCGCCGTCGAGAAAGCCGGTGAACACCGCATCCGGCAGCTCGCGCTCGAGCCGGGCGCGCTCCGGCCCGTCGCCCACGACGAGGCCGCGATGGGCGATGCCGCGCGAGTTCAGAACGCGCAGCGCCGCGGCGAGCGTTTCAAGCTGCTTCTCGCGCACCAGGCGCGACACGAACGCGACCACGACCTCGCCGTCGGCGAATCCGCGGCTGCGGCGCCACGCAAGCGAGCGCTTGGCGGGATCGAAACGCTCCGCGTCCACGCCGCGCGGCCACAGCCGCATGTTGTTCCTGAAGCCGTCGCCCAGGAGCGCATCGAGCATCGATTGGGACGGAACATAGACCTCGCGGGCCGAGCCGTAGCAGTGACGCAGGTAGCTCTTGAGCACGCCCGTCAGCGCCGAGGCGTACCAGTAATGCTCCAGATAGGTCTCGAAACGCGTGTGGTAGGAGGCGACCACCGGAACGTTCATCCGGCGGGCCAGCCTGAGCGCCGCCCACCCCAACAGGTCCGGCGACAGGGCGATATGGACAAGATCGGGCCCAAACGCCCGCAGCCTGCGGACGCCCTCCCGGCCGAGGCCAAGCGCAAACCGGTATTCGGGACGCGCCGGCAGGGCGACCGACGGCACCGCCACCAGCGTGCCTTGATGCGCGAAGGCGGGCGCATCGCCCACCGGCGCGAACACCAGAACCTCGACGCCCCGCGCGCCAAGCCAGCCGACGAGCCGGTTCAAGGTCAGCGCCACGCCGTCCTTGATGTAGCTGTAGGAACTGGCGACCAGCGCGACCCGCAGCCCGGCTCCACCCGGATTCGCTGCGCGCGCGGCCGTCATCGCGCTTGTGTCCAACCCATGCGACCCCTGTTGCACCGCCTGCTTATACTCCCGGGCTTTACAGGAACTGTCGCCCGTGGCCTGTTCGGTTGCACGTTATACGTGATTTCTGAGAGCGATTCGCAAAAATGAACGTGCGATGACCAACATCCTGATCACGGGAGCATCGAGCGGCATCGGTGCGGCGCTGGCGAACGCATATTCGATGCCCGGCAATCATCTGGTCCTTTGCGGGCGCAACCGGGAGCGCCTAGCCGCCAGCGCCGAACACTGTCGCGCGCATGGGGCGCTGGTCGAAGAAGCGTGCTTCGACATCACCCGGTTCGACCAGATGGTCGCGGCGCTAAAAACCGCGGACGAGCAGAACCCGATCGACATCGCCATCCTGAACGCTGGGCTGGGGGGCAGCGTGCCGCGGCAACGTGCCGCCCAGGATGTCGCCGGCACGATCGCGATGAGCGCTGTCAACTTCACTGCGCCGCTCGTGGCGGCCAACCTGCTGGCGCAGCGCATGGCCGAGCGCGGAGCCGGACGCATCGTTCTCATGGGCTCCGTTGCCGGCTTCTTTCCGCTTCCAATGGCACCGGCCTATTCCGCCACCAAGGCCGGTCTCGCCCGGTTCGCCGACGCGCTGCGGCTAAGGCTCGCACATACCGGGGTGGGTGTGACGCTGGTTTCGCCGGGGTTCATCGACACGCCGATGAGCCAGGGCCTCAAACAGCCGCGACCGTTCCTGATGGCGCCCGACAAGGCGGCCGCCATCATCGCACGGCAAATCGCGCGCGGCGCCCGCCACCTCATCGTGCCGTGGCAATTCGCCATGGTTTACGGAGCGGCCAAGCTGATCCCCGCCGCCCTCATCCGTGCGGCGCTGCAGCGGCTGTTGCGGACGGGCTGACATTGCCGCCTCGGCAACGGTACATTCAGCGCGATCCGGTTGCTCCAACCGCGGGGACAGCTTCGTGCGGACATGGGTACGAATCCGGCGCGGTCTCAAACCCGCGAAAGCGTTGCTTGAGACACACTGGGGCAAGCGCGTCGTGCACCTTGCACGCTGGGCGGTTCCGACCCTGCTTATCGCCTATCTTGCCTGGCGGCTCAGCCGGATCGGATGGCAGGCGGTGTGGCAGGCGCGGCCCGGCGCGCTCGCTTTTTATGCGACCGCGCTGATCTCGTTCTATGTGCAGCCCATCGGCGACCTTTTCATCTATCGCAACCTGTTGGGCTCGGGCCGGGCGCTGACGCTGGGCGTGCTGCTGCGCAAGCGCTTCATCAACACCTTCCTCGATTATTCGGGCGAGCTCTATTTCTTCTTCTGGGCCAGGAAGAACCTGCGGCTGAGGCGCGGCATGCTGTTCCACGCGGTCAAGGACAGCAACGTGCTGTCTGCCAGCGCCGGCCTCGGCATGATCTGGCTGATGCTGCTGGCAGTCGCGCTAAGCGGCGGACTGAAGCTCACGATGTTCCAACACAGCGGCATGTGGACCTTCCTGTCGCTCGGGTCGCTGCCGCTGGTGCTGGCGCTGACCCTGTTCCTGGGCGGGCGCAGGGTATCGATGCTGAGCCGGACCCAGATGCTGGCGACCTTCGCCATCCATCTCGGGCGCGGCATCATGCAGTTGGTTCTGGAATTCATGGTGTGGTGGCTATCGGGCGCGCTGCCAACGGCTGCGGCCTGCCTGCAGTTCGTCGCCTTGCGGGTGCTGGTGACGCGCCTGCCGCTGGTGCCCAACAAAGATTTAATCTTCGTCGGTGTCGGAATCGCGGTGGCGGGCGCGTTGGACGTCTCCGCGCCCAATGTGGCCGCCGTACTTGTGCTGATGACCGCCCTGTGGCAGGTGCAAAACCTTGTGTTCGTCGGATTTCCCTGGTTTCTCGAGCGCTTCCAAGTGCGCCATCGTGCCGGTTTGACCGCATCGTGATACCGTTCCGGCAGTGTGCTAAGAGCTTGCTTTCCTTACCCTGCGTCATCATAGTCAAGCGCGGAGGGGCGTTCAGATAATGACAACCGACCGCTCGCTGGTGAGCTTTGCCATGCGCCGTGCGCGCCTGGCCGGGATAGGGATTCTCGAATTCGGCAGGGTTCCCTGGTTCCTGGCGCTCGACGCATTGAAGGCGAACGCCCGGCGGCGCGGCGGCGATCTCGTCAGTTTTGCAAATTACGACTATTTGGGCCTTGCCGATCATCCGGCCATCAAGAGCGCGGCACATGCGACGGTGGACGGGGTCGGGGTTGGTGCGCTCGGTTCGCGGCTGGTCGGCGGCGAGCGGCTGATCCACGCCGAGTTCGAGGAGGCGATCGCCCAATTCATCGGCAGCGAGGGCTGCCTGACGCTGGTCAGCGGATACCTGACCAACCTGTCGACGATTTCACACCTGATGGGGAAGCTCGACCTCATCGTCTGCGACGAACTCAGCCACAACAGCATCGTGGCCGGGGCGAAGGGCTGCAAGGCCTCGGTCAAGATGTTCCGTCACAACGACATCGGCCACCTGCGCTCGCTCCTGAAGGAATGCCGCGCCAACTATCACAATTGCCTGATCGCGGTGGAAAGCCTCTACAGCATGGACGGCGACGTCGCCGACCTGCCCGAGCTGCTCAAGCTGAAGAGCGAATTCGACTGCTGGCTCCTGGTGGACGAGGCCCATTCGATCGGCGTGCTCGGCGAACGCGGCCGCGGCATATCCGAGCATTTCGGCGAAGACCCGCGCCGCATCGACATCATCATCGGAACGCTGTCGAAGACATTTGCCTCGTGCGGCGGCTTCATCTGCGCGGCCGAGCAGGTGCTGCTGATGATGCGCTACACCCTGCCCGGTTTCGTCTACAGCGTCGGACTGCCGCCGGTGATCGCCGCCGCAGCGAAGACGGCGCTGAAGCTGCTCGTCGAGGAACCCGAACGCGTCGCGATGCTCAGGACGAACACGCGCCGCTTCCTGGAAGGCGCAAGACAGGCGGGATTGCAGACCGGCACCGCGCAGGGCCACGCCATCGTGCCGGTCCTGTTCCCGGACCTGAAATCGACCATGATGGCCTCGGAATACCTGCTCGATCGCGGCATCTATGCGCCGCCGATTGTGCACATGGGCGTGCCGCAGAGCCTGCCGCGCATCCGCTTCTTCCTGTCGGCGCGCCATACCGCCGTGGAGATCGACCGCACGATCGCCATGCTCGCGGAATTCTCCGCCGCGAACGCCGTGCCCTCGACCGCCGCGGCGAACGGCTGAGGCTCAGCCGATCGCCTTCTCGTAGATGCGATAGCGCTTGACCACCTTGGCGCCGAACAGCGCCAGCATCTTCTTGATCCGCTCGTTGGAATCGAGAATCCACGACAGTTCCGCGCTCACGGCAGGGCGGGCGAAATCGCTGACCTTCGCCTTGTGGACGCAAAGCAGCGCCGCGACGACCCCGACCGGCGTATCCCGCCACTTGCGCCGTATGCCCATCAGCGCAAGCCGGCCGCTCTTCACGCCGCGGACCTTGAAGCGCCACAAGAGCTTCAATATGCCGAACGGCAGCAGCCTGCCGTCGAGACCCTTGAGCGCCTCGTTGAGGTTGGGCAGCCCCATGGCAAAGCCGACGGTCTCGCCGCCGTATTCCGCAATGACGACGGCGTCGGGCTTGAGCAGATAGCGGAACATCGAGGCGATGTCTTCGATCTCGGCCTGCGTCATCGGCACGAAGCCCCAGTTGTCCTGCCAGGCGTCGTTGAGGATGTCGCGTATCAGCACGATCTCCGGCGCCATGTTCTTCATGTCGAGGGGGCGGAAGCGAATCTCGTCGTGCTTCGCCGCGCGGTCGATGAAGCGCTGCAATTGTTCGGGAAAATCCTGCGCCAGCGGATACTCGTAGGCCAGCAGATCTTGCGCCGGCGCGTAGCCTTGCGCCTCGATCAGTTTCTCGTAATACGGCAGATGGTGACCCATGAGAATCTGGGGCGGCCGGTCGAAGCCTTCCACCAGCAGCCCCGGCTCGTCCCACATCGCGAAGCTCACCGGCCCCAGCATGCGGCGCATGCCGTTGGACTTCAGCCAGGCTTCGGCGGTGTCGAGCAGCGCCTTGAACACGGCAGGATCGTCGATCCCCTCGATGAAGCCGAAGTGCCCGGTGGCGTCCTCGTGCTGTTCGAGGTGCAGAGAATCGATCTGCGCGGTGATGCGACCGACCGGCTCGCCGTCGCGCAATGCCAGCCAGAATTGCACCTTGGCGTGCTGGAAGAACGGATTGTGCTTCTTGTCGAAATGAATCTGCCGCTCCAGCAGCAGCGGCGCCACCCAGTTCGGATCGTGCCGGTAGAGCTTGTGCGGCAAATGATGGAATGCGCGGAAAAGCCTGCGATCTTCGACGGGCACCACCGTGATGGAATGGCTGGATTTGCGCAGTTCAACCTCCGCCGTCAGACCCGGGGCGATGCATACGCAAACCGGCGCCGCAATTCAATCTCTCCGTCGGCGGCGCTCTCACATCTGCATCGGCATGCGTTCGTTCTTCTGCATGTCGCGGATGTGCGCGATGGCGCCGGTCCAGGCGTCCGGCCCGATGCCCACGTCGCTGCGGAACGGGTATTGCAGCTCGAACAGCAGCACCAGGATCGAGACCACGATGGTGACGACGGCGGACGTCATCACCAGCTGCATGGGCTTGCTGCGCATGCCGAACAGCCAGCAGAAGCAGATGATGCAGACCCCGCCGATCAGAAGCACTGCCCACTCGAATCCGGTCACCCCTTCCGAATTGATCGCGATGCGCTGCTGGCGTGCATCGTGCATGGCGGTGAGCCCGCGAAGGGTCGCCGCCTGAGCGTTGGCCTCGCCGAGGCCGGCGGGCTTGAGCGCCCCGACCGCCGTGATGGCGTCCATGGTGATCATGGCGGACTGTTCTTCGAACCGGCCGCGGCGCATCAGCGGCCATTCCTGGCCGACCATAACCAGGGCATATTGCAGCATGTCGTCGCGCACGTGCCGGCGCACCGCCACCGGCAGCCCCACCGCGCTGTGCCAGACGTCGATGTCGGAATCGGATTCCTGCACCACGAGCTGGCGTGCATCGATGTAGTGCTGCCAGACCACGACGGTGAGAAACCCCAGCACGACGCCGTAAAGCGCGCCGCATACCGAGATGATCACCCCGCCGACATCGTTGTGGGAGATGAAATCCTGCGAGCGGAAGCGACGGTGCACCAGCACCTGGCCGAACGCAGCCGCCGCGATCGCCAGCACAAGTGCCAGGATCAGCAGCAAACCGGCCGGGACACCGTAGAGAAACGTCATTGGCCGCCCTTCTTCCGCGCATGCGCGTCGCGAGCATCTTGAATGTGCAACGCAATCCGAACAAGCCCCGTTCGTTAGACCCACACACAAAACCGGACTAGCCTTCGCGCGGGGGACGCATGCGATGCTCACGGCACAAGAGCAGACGGCCCGCGCCGAAGCGTTCGGCTATACCTGCCGGGCGTGCTCGCGCTGTTGCGCCCACAAGATCATCCAGGTGAACCCCTATGAGATCGCACGGCTGGCGCGGCGCATGGGCTTGAGCACATCGCAATTCCGCAGCCGGTATGTCGAGCGCGGCGCCGTGCTGGCGCGCAACGATGACGACGTGTGCGTATTCCTGTCGGACAAGGGCTGCAGCGTGCACGCCGACCGGCCGCTGGTGTGCCGGCTGTATCCGTTGGGGCGCCGCACCCTGCCCGACGGCACGGAAATCTGGCTGCACGCCACGCCGCACCCGCAATCCGAAGGCGTCTGTTCCAAGGAAGGCACCATCGGCGACTACATCGCCGCGCAAGGCGCCCTGCCCTTCATGCGCGCCGCCGACGATTACGCCGATTGGGTGCGCAAGGCGAGCGAGCAGCTTGCGGCCCAAGCCGGCACGGCGTCGGCGCTTTCGGACACCGAAGATCTCACCGACATAGACGAAGCCATCGGCGCTTGGTGCAAACGGACGGGCACGCCCGAGCCCTCGGACATCGAAGAGCGGCGGCGGCTGCACATGGAAATTCTTAACCGGGAACTCGAACCGGACAAAGGAGACATGACATGACCGAAAATTCGAACCGCGTAGGAAAACTGATGGCCGCCACTTCGGTCCTCGGGCTCGCGCTCGGAATGACCGCACAGGCGGCGGAGACCGGAACGACCCAGGGCCAGACCAGCCAGGCCTCGACCCAGATCAAGGGCGCGAGCGATCAGCACAAGCTGGCGACGGGCTACCTCAAGCACAACACCGGCAGCAACCAGCTGAAGTACGACTCGAGCCAGATCAAGCTCGACTCCAACCAGATCAAGCTGCAATCCAACCAGCACAAAGGCGTGAGCACGCAGATCAAGCTTGGCGGGACCGCAACCCAGATCAAGCACGACGCGCCCTCGAGCGAACTCAATCCTCAGCCCGAACCGCCCAAGCCGTCGGGCGCCGGCAGCGGGTTGAAATGAAATCATCCTGCGGACCGCCGATTGTGGTGTAAGTACTTGACAAAGCTGGAGTAATAGCCGCCGTTCCGTCACAAAGCCGGGACGCGCATCGTGCGCGCCCGCACATCCGCGCATCGATTTTCGCCGGGTTGCTCATGATGCCGGTCTGGCGTCCGCCGGCTGCGGCGGGCATCGGCGCGGGAATGCTGACAGCGGCAAACGCGTTCCATCGAGTTTCCTTCGATCGCCCGCCGACTCTCGGCCGGGGCGTTGCGGATTTTGTCGCGCGGTAATGCTAGCCTGCGCCAAGCCACGGTGAGGTTCGTCATGCGCTACACCATCAACGTCAACGGCAAGGACCGCGCGGTCGATGTGGACGAGGACACTCCGCTATTGTGGGTCCTGCGCGACGCCATGAACCTCAAAGGCACCAAGTATGGCTGCGGCGCGGGGCTGTGCGGCGCCTGCACCGTGAACGTCAACGGACAGCCGGCACGTTCCTGCCGCATGCCGGTCTCCAGCGTCGGCATGTCCAAGGTCGTCACCATCGAGGGGATCGGCGCCACGCCGATCGGCGCGCGCCTGCAGGCCGCCTGGCTCAAGGTCGACGTGATGCAGTGCGGCTATTGCCAAACCGGCCAGATCATGACGGCCGCGGCCCTGCTCGCCCAGAATGCCGCGCCGACGGAGGCCGACATCGCCGCCGTCATGAACGGTAATCTGTGCCGCTGCGGGACCTATCTGCGCATCAAGCAGGCGATCAGGATCGCCGCCAACGAAACCTCGGCCGCGGCGGCCGCCGCCAAGGGAGCCTGAACCATGACGGACTTCTTCCCCGCCGAGCTGAAGCGCCGCCTG
>Ga0335085_10001784_pt1 | contig 43270 bp, 32 predicted proteins | sample Lox_Sample_45_FD_206712 | JGI IMG/M metagenome (GOLD analysis project Ga0335085, IMG submission 206712) | Soil microbial communities from Loxahatchee National Wildlife Refuge, Florida, United States - Lox_Sample_4.5 | ecosystem: Environmental > Terrestrial > Soil > Wetlands | place: USA... | reverse complement strand
TGGTGGTGGGCACACCTGGTCCGGCGGCGGTGGACATACATGGTCTGGGGGCGGCAGCGGCCACGGCTGGTCCGGCGGCGGTGGTGGGCACACCTGGTCCGGCGGCGGCAGCGGTTTCCACGGCTACAGCGGCGGCTCCGGCGGCGGTGGGGGACACACCTGGTCTGGGGGTGGCAGCGGCCACGGCTGGTCTGGCGGCGGCAGCGGCGGTAACAATCATGGCGGTGGCGGTGACGGACATCACCGCTGAAACGGGGGGCGGAGGGTTTCCGCCCATAGGGGTCATATCATGCGGAATATCTTGAAGGCGACGGCTGCGGTGGCCGCAATGGCTGCCGTGTGTGCAGTTTCAACTCCGGCCGCGCGGGCTCAGAGCTTCAGCTTCGGTCTCGGCGGTGCGGGCGTTCAGTTCAGCTACGATTCGGGCGGCTACTGCGACCGGTGGGGCTGCCCGAACGACTACTGGGACTATCCCATCTACGATTGCCCGGTGTTCTTCGACGGGCAGTGGTACCGCGGGCCGGTCTATTACCGCCGGACGTACGGGCGGACTTACTATTGGGTCCATGGCGACTGGCGGCTCGACCAATGGAACGGGGCGCGTCCGTCCTGGGCCTGCGTCGATCGCTACCGTCCGGCGCTCGGCTTTGAATTCTATGAGAACAACGGATTCCGCATCCGCGACGACTGGCGTCGCGAGTGGCATCGCACGCACGATCACGGCAACGGCTGGAACTGGAACGGCGGCGATCATCATGATCGCTTCGAAGGCCAGCACGGCAACGGCGGCTGGTTCAACGGCCAAGGCGGTGGAAACGGCGGTGGAAACGGCGGCGGCAACAACTTCTTCGGCGGCCACCACAACTGGTCCACCGGCGGCGGCGGACAAGGCGGCGGCCAGGGCGGTTCGGGTGGCGGGTCGTCGGGATCCGGCGGTCACACCTTTAGCGGCGGTCACAGCTGGAGTGGCGGCAGCTCCGGTGGATCGAGCGGCGGCGGTTCCGGTGGGTCGAGCGGCGGGTCGTCGGGATCCGGCGGTCACACCTTTAGCGGCGGTCACAGCTGGAGCGGCGGCGGCTCAGGCGGTTCGAGCGGCGGCGGTTCCGGTGGTTCGAGCGGCGGCTCAGGCAGCGGTTCGTCCGGCCACAGCTGGAGTGGCGGCGGCGGCAGCTCCGGCGGTTCGAGCGGTGGTTCGAGCGGTGGTTCGAGCGGCGGTGGCAGCGGCTCCGGCGGTTCCGGTGGCAGCTCCGGCAGCGGCAGCGGAGGTCACCACGGCAGCAGTGGCGGCAACGGCAGTAGCGGCCACCATAATGGCAACGGCAGCGGCGGCTGACCGCGGCAACGCTGCGCACACACGTCCCGTGCATGTTCATTGGGCCTGGCAATCACGCGCCGGGCCCTCCTTTTTTGCGGACACAATCGGTCCGCACTGCGCTGCGCGGCGCAACCGAATGGCTTGCGTTTCGGGAACCGCCGCAATGCGTCGGCGGCTGCTTGACCGACACCTTTGCGGTGTTAGCGTGCCCCTGCCTTTCATGAAGGGGTTGCCATGCGCGTCGGTGTTCCGAAAGAGATCAAAAACCACGAATACCGCGTCGGGCTGACGCCCGCTGCCGTGCGCGAGTTGACGGCGCGCGGCCATCACGTGTTCGTCGAGACCAAGGCGGGCGACGCCATCGATCTCACCGACGAACTCTATGTGAAGGCCGGGGCGAAAATCCTGCCGACGGCGGGGGAAGTCTTCAGCACCGCGGACATGATCGTGAAGGTGAAGGAGCCGCAGCCGGTCGAGATCGCGATGCTGAAGAAGGGCCAGACCTTGTTCACCTATCTGCATCTAGCGCCCGATCCGGAGCAGACCAGGGGCTTGCTCGCTTCCGGCGCCGTCGGCATCGCCTATGAAACCGTGACCGATTCGCGCGGCGGGCTGCCGCTTCTGGCGCCGATGAGCGAGGTGGCCGGGCGCATGTCGATCCAAGCCGGCGCCCATTGCCTGGAGCGGGCCCAGGGCGGACGCGGCGTGCTGCTCGGCGGCGTGCCCGGCGTTCCGGCCGCGAAAGTGGTGGTGCTGGGTGGCGGCGTCGTGGGCACCAACGCGGCGCGCATGGCCATGGGGCTTGAGGCGCATGTCATCGTGCTCGACATCTCGCTCAAGCGCCTCAAGGAGCTCGACGAGCAATTCGGTTCGCGTCTGCACACGCTTTATTCCACGATGGACGCCATCGAAGAGCAGATCACCACGGCCGATCTCGTCATCGGCGGGGTGCTGGTGCCGGGAGCCGCCGCGCCCAAGCTCGTCACCGAAAAGATGATCAAGGAGATGAGGAAGGGCGCAGTGCTGGTGGATGTCGCCATCGACCAGGGCGGCTGCGCCGAGACCAGCCATCCCACCACCCATGCGGAGCCGACTTATCGCGTGCACGACGTCGTGCATTATTGCGTCGCCAACATGCCGGGCGCGGTGGCGCGCACCTCCACCTTCGCGCTCAACAACGCGACGCTGCCGTTCACGCTGGCACTGGCCGGGATGGGCGCCGACGCGGCGATGAAGGCAAACGCGCATCTGCGCGCCGGCCTCAACATCTACAAGGGCACGCTGACCTACGAAGCCGTCGCCGAGGCGCAGAACCTGCCGTTCAAGTCGGCGGAAGCGGTGCTGGGGATCTAGCCCCGGGCGGGTTTGATCGATCACGGGGCCCGTTCATGCCTGGACGGGCCCGTTTCGTTTGCGTGCGCCCGCGATCAGCAGTTTGTCGCGTCCTTCTGACAGGCGAGATAGCTGTTCAGCTCCGCGGTGCGCGTCTTGGTCAGCTTGGTCAAGCACATGGTGTACACCATCGGGTAGATCGTGCCGCCTTCGTTCTCGGCGACTTCGAAGGTGCATTCGGCATCGCGGAAGGCGATCCAAGCGCGTTGCGCCGCCTTCAGCTTGGCGGTGTCGCCTTCCTGCGCCGCCACGACTTTCTTGTAGGTGTCGTTCAGCAGCTTGTCGGCAGCCCCGTAGTCCTTGTTGGCGCACATATCCAAATCGATTTGCGTCGTCGCCTTGTTGCAGTCGACGTCGTCGCCTAGCGCCGGCATGACCGCCAGCGCGGCAATGATGATTGTCGCAAATTTCATGATCGCCCCCTCGAAATCCTGCGCTTTGATTCTAGGCCACGCCTCGTCCGGCGTCGATGCGCCCCGACCGGAAAACCGGCACTGTTGCCGTCGCGTGCTTGCCGCCCTGCTCGAACCGGCGCATGCTTTCGGCAAGCGGAGGGTGACATGAAGAGAATCTGTCTGGCCGTTGCGCTCTTGGCGTTGGCGGGATGTCAGACCCAACAGCAATCCGTGCTGCCGCCGCCGGCCGAGCCGTCCGTTGCCGTTCCACAACAGCAGACATCGCAGCCTTCTGTGCCTTCCGCTGGCCCGCTCAGCAAGGCGGCGGTGGAAACCTACATGGATGCCCAGGAGTCCGATCTGCGTTCCTATCTGCGCGGCCAGGGCGTGCTGGTGGCGCGGCGCGGCGACGATCTCGTCGTGACCATTTCCAACGACAGGCTGTTCGACAAGATGGAGGTGACCGCCTGGGGCAACGCGCTGATCACCAGCGTGGCCCAGGTTCTCGCGCATTTTGACCACAGCGCGGTGGTGGTCGAGGGCTACACGGATTCGACCGGCAGCGATTCCGAGAACCTGGCGCTGTCGGAAAAGCGCGCCAGGATCGTGGCTGACGCGCTGGCCAAGAACGGCGTGGCGCCGTCGCGGCTTACGGCCAACGGCTTCGGCGCCACCAACCCGAAGGTGACCGACCCGCGCGACCCGCGCAACCGGCGCATCGAACTCAAGATCACGCCGACGCCTTCGGGCTGATCATTTCTGCGGCGTGAACGCGTACATGCCGATGATGGTGCCGACGAATCCGCCCGCCTTTTTGGTCGACAGGATGGTGCCGTCGGCATCGCGTACCAGCGTCGTCCACTGGCCCGGCGCGGTGGCGTAGGCGAAATCGTAGGCCGCGCCGCGCGCCACGATCTTGAGATCGATGTTGGCATCCGGCCCCAGCGTGACGGGCGCGCAGGCCACGACGGCGCCTTGCTCGGGATCGGAGACGCCCGCGCGCTTGGTCACGCACACGCTCTCGGTGCCCTGCTCGCGCACCAGGTCGAGGAAATAGAAATAGTCGCTGTTCTGGAACGCAACCAGCCCGGCGCGTGCGCCGTCGGTGTGAGCGTCGAAGCGCATGCCGGCTGATGCTTCCATCCATCCGTGCTGCTGGCGCCGGCCGATGAACGAAGGCTGGCCGTCGCCGCCGATGGCCTCGGCGCGCGCCGTGATGGCGAGCCCGTCCTTCGAGATCGCGTACCAGCTTTCGTGCGGCGTGCGGATCATAAGCCAGTGCGGATCGAGTGTGCCTGCCGCCGCGAACGTCTCCGTGCGCTCGAAATCACCCGCCTCGGCGGGGCCTGATTGCGCCGGCAGCGCGGGCCGCCGCGCCATGTAAGGCACGGGCTTGCCCTTTTTCAGGATGACGGGCCAGCCGTTCTTCCAGCTCACGGGCAAGAGAAACGTCTCGCGCCCGGTGTTGTAGATGTCGTCTGCATACGGACGCGTGGCCAGGAACACGGCCCACCATCCTTCGTTCGCCGGCCGCGTCGAAGGTTCACTCCGGCCTTTGTGACGATGGCGTGCCGGCGGCGCCGAGCTACGGCTGGGCCAGCCCGCGTAGACGAGCTGCGCATGCCCGGTGGAGGTGACGGGATCGGGCCGCGCCGGATCGAGGTCGCGCTGCGTCAGGATCGGATTGGCCTTGTAGGACCGGTAGGGCCCCCACGCCTTTCTGCTGCGGAATATCACTTCCGAATGCCGGTCGCCGGTGCCGCCTTCGGCGCACATCAGGTAGTACCAACGGCCAATGCGGAACAGATGGGGTCCCTCGATCCAGACGGGCTTCTTGCGGATGTCAGTGCCGCCGTTCACCAGCATGCGGCGCGGGCCGACCAGCTTCTTCGCCGCCCAGTCAAACTCCTGCATCCATATGGCGCGATGGCCGTCGTAAAGCGGTCCGCCCTCGGGCAGTCCGTTGTTCACGATGTATGCCTTGCCGTCGGAATCGAAGAACAGCGAGGGATCGATGCCTTCGAAACCGAGCCAGATGGGATCCGACCACGGCCCCGCGGGGTTGGTCGCGGTGATGAGGAAATTGCCGCCGCAGTCGACGCACGTGTTCAGAATCGCAAACGTGCCGTCGTGGTGGTCGATCGCCGGCGCGAACAGTCCGCGCGAAATGCCGAGTTTGCCGAAATCGACCTGTCCGGGGCGGTCGATGGCGTTGCCGATCTGCTGCCAGTGCACAAGGTCGCGGCTATGAAACAGCGGCAGGCCGGGAAAGAAGGCGAAGGTCGAATTGACGAGGTAGTAGTCCTCGCCCACCCGCACGATGGAGGGATCGGGATAGAACCCGGGCAGGATAGGGTTGAAATACTGGTCGGCCGAGGCTTCGAGCTTGGCGTAGACGGAATCCTCGCCCCGGTACGCGAAGCTGTCGAAATGCGCGATCTCGGGCGCAGGCGGCGGAGGAGGCGGTGGCGTCGGGGCGGGTGGAGAGCTGCAGGCGGCGAGCAGCAGCGCGGCAGCGCAAGAGCGGATCGTTGTGGTCAGCATGGGTTCATCCTAGATGATTCTCACCACGCGGGTACGCGCCGCTTCACTCGTGAATCACGGTTAATGCACGCGCCGGACGGCCGGGGTGGCGATTCCACGCATTTCTCGGAATGGGGGAGCGGTTATCGTGGCTGGGGGAATAGGGGGGCTGGCCGCACGGGGGGCGTGCGGCCTGATAATTCGTTGGCAGCGAGCGGGTCATCGCACAAGGCGATGCGGCGGCTGATCGGGCAGCACTCGATTCGCTTCACGCTGCTTGGCCGGTTCTTCAACCTGCTTTCGCCGTGCCTTATCCTCGGAGCGATGATCGGCTGGAGCCTGACGGTCCTGGTCGGCCTCGTCTACTGGTACAAGCACATCGTTCCCGACGTTCACCGGGCGATGGAACTCTACCTGATTTGCATCGGGTTTGCGCTCGTGGTGCTGCTGATCACGATTGCCGTGCAGCACTTGGTTCATCGCGGTCCGCAAACGCTCGGCGATTGGGGCTTCGTGCGCCTGGCCTGGGCGTGCGCGATCCTGCCGACCGTGCCGGTCGGGCTCGCGGTGGCCGCAGTCCTGTGGTGCGTGACTTGGGTGTCCCCGCAGAAGCTGGGCGAATCGTTTTCGAACTATGACCAGGGCCTGCTGGCGCTGGCCGCGTCGCTCGGCTATCCGCTCTATCCCGCGCGCGCGCGCCGCATGCTCAGGGGACTGCGATCGCCGAGCGAAGAGGACAACGCGCCGTTCCTCCTGCTGCGGCGGTTCCACCGCGTTCCGATGCTGTGGTTGCGCGATCCCGAAATCGTCGCGGAGACGCGCAGCAAGCGATGGGCGCGGGCGCGCTGGAACTTCCTGCATTTCCTGAACGCCTGGGCGGTGGCCTGCGTGTTCGACATGCTGGGCGTCGTGCTGGCGCGCAAGTTCGGGGCCGGCGTGGAACAGTTCTACCGCGACTATGTCGCCAGCCCGCAGCGTCAGAAGACGCTCTACACGGACGGCAAGGACATGGCCCTGCGCTACCGCCAGTCGGCGGCCGAGCTGGAGCTGAGCGCCAACGATCCCTCGGCGGAACGCTGCGTGCCGAAGTACATCGCGCTCTCCTGTCTGGCCAATCCGATCAAGGAAGCGGTGTGGGTCATGCCGGTGGAGGCGGTCCTGCGCGAGATGGCGAACGTGCTGGCGGAGAGCGAAGGGATCGCCGATCCTGCCGCATGCGCCGCGGAACTCGCCAAGATCTACAAGGTGCTCGAGGACCGCCACTTCATCAAGTTCGACCGCCACAAGATGATCGACCCTCAACCGACCGGCGGCTCGAGCTACTTCATTCGCCCGACCTACGAGAAAAGGGGCTGTGCGATCGGTCAGGGGCTCGTCAGCGACCGGCTTTGGGCCGCCGAGCTGGCGATCGACCAGAACCGTGTCGAAGTACGCGACGAGCCCGACGAAAGCTACGTGCGCGACACCAAGCGGCCGCTGGCCATCCTCATCCGGGCGATCCGGCAGGCCGACGACAAGGGTATGGCGGTCCCCGTGGTGATGAAGCGCGGCGACCTTTTGCTCATCGACAACCGGCGGGCGCTGATCTGCCGCAAGGAATACCGGCAGCCGCATTTCATCTTCCTGCGCGTCCGCTTCCGGACCAAGCACTGGTTTCGCATCTACTACGGCTTCCCGCGGCCCGGCGATTGAGCGGCCCACGCCATCCCGTTCACCAGCCGGCTCCCGGCCGCTGGTAAAGCCGCCGCGCTTCCCCTATATCGCTGCCCCGGAAGAGGAGTTTTCCGTGGCCTGGTCCCCGCAAAGCTGGCGCGAGAAGCCGATCGTCCAGGTGCCGGAATACCCGGATTCCGAGGCGCTTGCCGCGGTCGAGAACCGTTTGCGCACCCATCCGCCGCTGGTGTTCGCGGGCGAGGCGCGCAACCTCAAGGCGGGCCTGGCGCAAGTTGCCGAGGGCAAGGCGTTCCTGCTGCAGGGAGGCGATTGCGCCGAGAGCTTCGCCGAATTCCATCCCGACAACATCCGCGACACATTCCGCGTGCTGTTGCAGATGGCGGTCATCCTGACGTTCGCGGCGGGCGTGCCGGTCGTCAAGGTCGGCCGCATCGCGGGCCAGTTCGCCAAGCCGCGCAGCGACGATACCGAGACGCGTGACGGCGTCACGCTGCCCTCGTACCGCGGCGACAACATCAACGCCATCGAGTTCACGCCGCAAGCGCGCACGCCCGATCCGCAGCGGCTGATGGAAGGCTACGCCCAGTCTGCGGCCACGCTGAACCTGCTCAGGGCGTTCGCCTCGGGCGGCTATGCCGACCTGCACAACGTCAGCCGTTGGATGCTGGGCTTCATCGCGGACTCGCCGGCCGGCGACAAGTTCAAGGGTCTCGCGCAACGTGTTTCCGAGGCGCTCGATTTCATGCGCGCCTGCGGCATCACCCCGGAATCGGTGCCCCAGCTGCGCTCGACCGACTTTTACACCAGCCACGAGGCGCTGTTCCTCGGCTACGAGCAGGCGCTGACGCGGGTCGATTCAACCAGCGGCGACTGGTACGACACTTCCGCCCATCTCCTGTGGATCGGCGACCGCACGCGCCAGTTCGACGGCGCGCATGTCGAGTTCTGCCGCGGCATCAAAAATCCGATCGGGCTGAAGTGCGGTCCGTCGATGGGCAACGACGATCTGGCTCGCCTTTGCGAGATCCTGAACCCCGAGAACCAGCCGGGCCGGCTCACGCTGATCTGCCGCTTCGGCGCCGACAAGGTGGCGGAGATCCTGCCGCGCCTCGTGCGCACGGTGAAACGCGAAGGCTTGAGGGTGGCGTGGTCGTGCGATCCCATGCACGGAAACACCATCAAGACGGCGAGCGGCTTCAAGACGCGGCCGTTCGACCGCATCCTGAAGGAGGTCAAGACCTTCTTCGACGTGCACAAGGCGGAAGACACCCATGCGGGCGGGGTGCATTTCGAGATGACGGGGCAGAACGTCACCGAATGCCTGGGCGGGGCGCAGTCGATCGTCGAGGAAGACCTCGAGAAGCGCTACCACACCCATTGCGACCCGCGGCTGAACGCCAGCCAGGCGCTCGAGCTTGCGTTCCTGATGGCCGAAAGCATCCGCGCCGAACGCATGAAGGATGCGGGGTTTGCGGCGTGATGGGCGGGTAGCGCATGGGCCTTGCACGACTTCTCGCGAAAGCCTGGGTCCTGATCTGTGCCTTCGCCGGCGCGCATGCGGTGCATCTGGCGCTTGCCGGCGGCGCCGATCCCGTTGTCGCGGTGCCGCAGGTTCTCGTCAGCATGCTTCTGTTCGCGGCGATGGGGCTTTTGTTCGTCGGCGGCTACGGCGCCTCGGGCGGCAACTGGCGTCTGCATCACATCCAATTGTCCGGTTTCAAGCTGCCGCACGCGCTGCCCGGCTTCAACGAGGTGGTGTTTCTCGTCTTCGTCGTGCTCAGCTTTGTCGATCAGGTGGCGTATGCGCCGTTGCACGTTTCCGGAGCCGTCACCAAAGCGCTCGAAGGCGCCCTGTATTTCGCCATTCCCGGCCACCGCGCCGTCGTCGACCGGCTCGGCGCCTGCGGACTGGACGGCGGACGTGTATTCGCCTCGGCGTTCGCCTGGCTGCTCGCCATCATCTTCGCCGGATCGGCGATCTCGCGGCTCAAGCACACCGCCGGCGTCATCCGGCTTGAGCGGGCCTCGCGGCCCGAAGCGCTCGGACCCACGGCGGTCGCGGGTATTTTCGGGGTGGCGGCGGTGCTGGCGATCCAGTGCCTGTTTGTCGGCTCGCTGACTATGCTACTGCCGTGCGGCGCCTTTGCCGGCGTGCCAGGGGCGCTCTTGATCGGCCTTGCGCCGCTTATTCTCGCCTATCTGATCTTCGCCGCGCTGGCGACGCTGCTGGCCAGCGGGAACGAAGCCTGACAGGCCTCGGCCTTTCCGCTCTTGCGTTAACAAGCGCCTTCAGGAACCTGCGACCCCAATCCGCCGCAAACCGCGCGCATCCTGTTCGCGTCAAGCCGGGCGAAGGTGCAGGGGGAAGCAATGCGGCGGATTTTTTCGTGTCCTGAAGTATGTCGGGCTGTCAGTCGTCGGACTGGTCCTGACGATTCCGCTCGCCCGGGTCGTTTCCAGCGAGGTCACCACGCTGCCCGGCCAGGCGCGCACGCCTTCGGGGCTGGTGCAGGACCGAGCACTCAACATCGTTGCGCGTGACGGCGCGCGGCTTTCCGCCGACGTGTGACTGCCGGCCGATTGCCGCGGCGACCAGCGCGCTGCCGTCGTGCTGCACAACATGCGCTATTGGCGCGCGATCCGCTGGTCTTGGATCGCGAAGAGCGCTGACGGTCCGGTCTGTTTCCCCTGCCGGACACCGCCTTCGATATCCGTCTTTTCATCGAGCACGGTCACGCGGTGGTTTCGATGGATGCACGCGGCTTCGGTGCTTCCGAAGGTGCCAGCGTCGTTCTGTTCTCGGCGGACGAGGCGCCCGGCCTTGGCGCTAATCGTCGTCGGCCAGCTTGACCAGCATCTTTCCGATGTTGTCGCCGCGGAACAGGCCGATGAGGGCTGCGGGCGCGTTCTCGATGCCGTTCACGATCGTCTCGCGACGCTGCACTTTGCCTTCGGCGATCCAGCGGCTCATGTCCTGGAGGAAATTCTCGAACAGGTCGAAGTGGTCGATCACGATGAAGCCGCGCATGGCCAGCCGCCGCTTGAGCAGGAGATCGAGGTTTCGCGGGCCGGGCGGCGGCTCGGCGTCGTTGTACTGGTCGATCAGGCCGCACAGCACGATGCGTCCCTGCTCGCGCATGTTATCGAGCGCGGCTTCGAGATGGGCCCCGCCCACGTTCTCGAAATCGAGATCGATGCCGCCGGGCATGTGCTCGGCGATCGTCCCGGCAAGATCGTCGGTGTCGCGGTAGTTGAAGGCCTCGATGCCAAGGCTTTCGAGCCACTGGCGCTTCGCGTCGGTGCCGACCGATCCGACCACGACCTCGCAGCCCATGGCGCGGGCGATCTGGCAGGCGACGCTGCCGACGGCGCCGGCCGCCGCCGACACGAAGACGCGATCTTCGGGCGTGAGCTGTCCCACGCGCTTCAGCCCGGCATAGGCGGTCAGCCCCGGCATTCCGAGCGCGCCCAGATAGGCTTGCACCGGTGCCACGGCAGGATCGACCTTGCGCAGGTCGGAGCCGTCAGAGACGAACCACTCCCGCCAGCCGTTCTGGCTCACCACATAGTCGCCTGGGGTGAAGCGACTGTTGCCGTCGACCACCTTGCCGACCGCGCCCCCGGAAAGCGTCTCTCCCACCTGGAAGGGCGCCACGTAGCTGCTGCGTTCCGACATCCGGCCCCGCATGTAGGGGTCGACCGACATGAACAGGTTGCGGACCAAAACCTGGCCGGATCCGGGCACGGGAACCGGGGTCTCGGCGAGCTCGAAATCGGCCGGTCCGGGCAATCCGACGGGCCGCTTGTTCAGCCTGATGTCATGATTTTTGGGGGTCGCCATGCGGTCTCCTTAACCATGTTCCGCCAGCAATTTTACGGCCCGTAAACCTAGCGGTGGCCGGGGGTGTAACAACACGAAACATATTATGACTCGCTCTTGGGGGCGTCAGGGGGGATTTATGTACCTGTGATTTCGGGGGAATTTCCTGTGTCGCCCATCCGTATCGTGCACGACAGCGAAGCGCTCAAAGCTGCGGTGATCGGTGCCGGCGCCTTTGGCCGCCACCATGCCTCCAAGTACCGCGGCTTGAAAGGGGTTGAGCTGGTTGCCATTGCGGATCCCTCGGCCGAGGTGCGCCGCAGCGCGCTGTCGACCCATGGCGTTCCTGGCGTGGCCGACTGGCGCGAGCTGCTGGGCACGGTCGACATGGTCAGCGTGGCATCTCCCGCCACCACCCATTCCGCGATCTGCCGGGCATTTCTCAACTCCGGCGCCCATGTCCTGGTCGAGAAGCCGATTGCCACGTCGATCGAGGAAGCCGACTCCCTGATCAGCCTGGCCGAGAAGACCGGCCGAATCCTGACGGTGGGGCATCAGGAACGCTTCGTATTCGCGCATACCGGCTTGCTCAATTATGACGAGACACCGCTGGAGGTGTCCTGTTGGCGCAAGGGGCCGTGGTCGGGCCGCGGCACCGATGTCAGCGTGGTTCTGGATCTCATGATCCATGACCTCGACTTGGTGCATCAGCTGATTCCGGGCAGGGTCCGCAGCGTGCAGGCGCGCGGCCGGTGCGAGAAGTCGCTTCTCGCCGATGACGTCAAGGCCGCCATCATCTTCGACAACGGCGCGGTGGCGCGGCTCGAGACCAGCCGCATCTCCGACGAACGCAGCCGCGGCATGCGTGCGGTCTATTCCGACGGCGTGGTTGAGATCGATTTCCTCACCCGCAAGATCGCCAACACGACGCCGCGGGCGCTGAACGCTCTCGAAGTCGGCGATCCGCTGGGCGAATCGGTGGCGGCTTTCGTCGAAGCGGTACGCGGCGGCAAGGCTCCTTTGGTGCGCCCCGGCGAGGCGCGCAATGCGCTCAGCTCGGCGCTCTTGATCGACGAGGCGTGGGAACGCTCGACGCGCACCCGCACCCGCGCGGAAGCGGTCGCCTACGCCGCAGCCAATTGAATCACTCCATGCTTCGCATGCCTCGAAGGGCGGCTCTCGGGCCGCCCGTTTTTTCATGCGCAGAGTGGGTTTGCTCGACGCTGATCGCTTCACCTCCCCCTCACGGGAAGATCGATCCACCGCAGCTGCGAAGCAGCGAGGTGGGTCGGGCGGAGGTCTGGACGGCAACGTGGATTCTCCCACCCGGCGCGCACCAACGCGAAGCGTCGGATCAAGCGGGAGGGCTCGCCGGCCTCCCCGCCAGGGGGAGGGGGTTAAGAGAAAGAACCAGGACTTTACACCCTCGGACCGACAAACTGAATCGATGATGAAACGCAGCGACACAATGGCCAGCTGGGACTCACTCAAAGAGGGTCTTTTAGCTCGTGGAAGTGCTGAGCAAGAAATGCACTCAATACCTCTGCACTGGTATACGCCGCGTACCGCTGCATAGTGTCGTCCTTGTCTGCATCCCCAAAGTCGCATACCGACTTCAGTGCAAAAACAAACGGTCTCGGCGCGGCTGCGCTGGTAGCCGCGGAATATAGGCCGTAAGCCTCCATCTCAATTCCGCATAGTTCTCGGTGTTGATTTCGAACCTCTCCCATAGCGCGCCCATCTGCAAGCACCGCGGAACCTGAGGCTATGGGGCCAATGACTAGTTTTAGTGGATGCTCTACGACCCCATTCCAACGATCACTAATTGAAGAAAGCAGCTTCCGATCGATCCTTAACTGTTCAAATCGAGAACGAATCGCTGGATGCACGCTCAACTGGTGCGGAGAAATCGCAAATGCTCCTCCCTCGGTGCCTTCTGTTCTCTTACCGCTTTGATAGTCCCAGGTTGGATCGCCGAGTACAACATCGCCCAAATTCACCTTCCCTCGCACACCCGCACAAATGCCCGGCATAACGAGAAGCCTAGGCCGAAAAACACCAATGAGCTTTGAACTCAGCAGCGCAGTTGACACCATTCCCATCCGAGTTGTTGCGGCGGCAATCACTGAAATAGGTGTCTCGGTTGAGCCAGGGAGCTTACCATCGTACACGAAGGTAACGTCATCGATTGGGCGAGCAGCCCCCCAACTCCAGGGCAACGCTAAAACGGCCTTTAATTCAGGATCACCGAGCGCACAGATCACTGCGACATCAACATTGTAATCGCTCCGACATGGCGCTTCGATCTCGGCTTTGACGTAATCCACGCAGTTGACGATTTGCGAAATCCAGTCATCGGTCTGTTCGTTGTACTCTACAACAGTCCAAACTCGTTCCCGAAAAAAAGGAGCAATTCTGTCGGCCGCATCCCGATAACCCGACAATCCCACGATGTGTCGTGGCTTTAGTAGTTCTTCGGTTTCAACTAACTCGGTCAGGAGCTCCCTTGAATGCCGTTCATCCGGAGCCTCTTCGGGCCGAAGTGGAATAAGTATGTCGATTATCATGAAGTCGTACTTCACTTTGGACAGGTAGTGCCGCGCGTCCGTGGCCGAAGTTGCAAGCTGGATCGCATCCTTCGAGATGCAAAGCTCGTTGAGCGCTAAAACAAAGCGTTCGTAACGCCGCGGATTGTCATCCACAATTAGTATCTTCATGGCCGAATTATCCCCAATTTCGCACACACCGAAGTGAGCTGTTCCTGCCAATCTCCGTACGCAGAGTTGTAATGCAACAGTCCTTGAAACAAGCGTGGATGCGCTTCTGTCAGCTCTACATTTAGCGCATCAAGTCCAACTTGTCCTCCCGGCTTGGTGAACGCATCGTAGCCAGTGAGTACAACAACGGGGCATTCAATCTCCTCTAACTCCATATTGCGAAGAAGCTCGACGCCGCCTAGCCACAAGGATTCTGAGTGGTTCAAATTTCAAGTCTACGGACGCAAGTCCGGCCTCGCACACGGCGGACTGAAAATCGCCTTCGCGGAATAAGTAAACGGCACGCGCAAAGTGAGCTAAGGAAGATGCTTCCATGGGAAGTGCGATATCGAACAGTATCCAACACCGGCGAACGTGGCTGCCGCGTTCCGAGAGAACTTGGCGAGCGGGTTGTTGTGGGAAGACATTGCGTGGAGTCTGTCGCGCGCAGTTATCGGCTTCGTGATCGGTGCTGCGGCAGGTCTTTTGTGCGGAATTGCGACGTCGAGATATGAACCTCTAAATCGGACAGTAGGCTTTCTTCTGGAGTGCATCCGCCCCATACCACCGATCGCTCTTGTCCCTCTCTTTGTCTTGTGGTTTGGGCTCGGCGAACTGCCGAAGTATGGATTGATAGTGGCAGGAGTCATCCCGCCCGTCTGGGTATCAACTCACATCGGTATCAAAGGGGTCAAGAGCGAATACGTTTGGACCGCCCAGAGTCTGGGCGTTCCGCCGAGACGCATCGTGTTTCAAGTTCTTCTTCCAGCCGCGTCGCCAATAATCCTCGCAGGACTACGAACGGCCCTCGGTATCGCGTTTTACTGCCTCGTGGCAGCGGAAATGGCCGGAGCACTATTTGGCATCGCCTATCGGATACAGCTTTCAAACCAGTACATCCGTGTCGATCAGATGATCGCGTATTTGGCCGTCCTGGGTATCGTATTCCTGATTTCACAGGCTGCGTTTGCCAAGGTCGTTCGTTCGTTGTTTCCGTGGATAGGCTGAGGCACGTTGCGACCGTCGGGCTGCTCGTTCTGGTGTTCGTTCACATCATGTTGTCAATTGGTCCACTCCCAAGCTGGCTGGGGCCCGAGTTCACAAACCGCCTCCACCATTTTTTTGAACCGGTCGCAATCCTCCGTCGCTAGCTTCCGCCGCGGCGTCCCCATTCGAGAGGCAGTTCTGCTGAGCGTGGTCCGGAGGACCGTTCCACATTTGCCGCCATCTCCGACTGCAAAAATCAATGATAAAACCGGCTATTGGTGCCTTTGGGCTGTAAGTGCGAGAATGCGGGAACTTTGAAAACGCAGGAATGCTGCAATGACTTTCAGCGTTTATATAATTGAAGCCAGTAGCCCGAAGGATTTCTTTGATCGGTCGCTAGATGGTCTTGCGACCGAGAACCTGTTGAACACAATGGGGGTTACAAACAAGGTACGATTTGTGTTGACGCGGGCATTCCTAAAAAGAGCGGTAGAAGAGGCAAGTGCCTACAGCATCGTTCATGTGTCCTGCCATGGAAACAACAGCGGCATCGCCGTTGGAAACTTGAGTGGACAATTGAATTGGCCAGAGTTTGCTATGTTATTTCAATGTCGCGCCGAAGCACCATACCTTGTCATGTCGTCATGCTGCGGTGCCGCGAGTGGCATCGGCTCAGCTTTCGAGGCAAGCGGCGTAAGGCCTCCAATCATCTTTGGTTCAACGGAAGTGCTGGGCTACAGCGAGTACTCGGCAGCATGGGCCGTCCTTTATCATCGATTTGTGTGTGACGGTCTATCGAAGGACACTGCGCAAACGGCACTGAAGCAAATCAATGCGGTTGTGCACGATAGCTTTCTTTATCGGCGATGGGACGAGGAACGCGAATGCTATCGGAGCTTTCCGCCAGCAGATGCCATATACACAGTCACAAGGTCACGTAATGAATGATCGCTTTAGGTTCTGGTCAAATAGAGGCAGAATTGCGGGCTTTCTCTTTACCCCCTCCCCGCCAGGGGGAGGCGATTCAAATCCTGGACAGCCATGCCGATCCCATGATTTTTCTTGAGCCCCGAACCGCGCTAAACAAGGCGCCGTGACCGATCACATCCGCATCGCGCTCGCCCAGCTCAACCCGACCATGGGCGGCATCGCCGGCAACCTCGCCAAGGCCCGCGCCGTGCGCGCCGCGGTGCCCGGGGCCGACGTGATCCTGTTCCCGGAGCTCTATATCACCGGTTACCCGCCGGAGGACCTGGTGCTCAAGCGGGCGCTGCAGGACGACGCCCGCGACGCGGTGAAGCAACTCGCCGGCGATACCGCGGACGGCGGACCGGCGGTGCTGATGGGCACGCCGTGGCGCGAATCCGGCAAGCTTTACAATGCGGTGGCGTTGCTCGAGAGCGGGCGCATCGCGGCGCGCGTGTTCAAGCGCGACCTGCCGAACTACGGCGTGTTCGACGAGAAGCGGGTGTTCGCTCCCGGCCCGTTGACTGGTCCGTTGTCGGTGCGCGGCGTCCGCCTCGGCGTGCCGATCTGCGAAGACATCTGGACGCCCGAGGTCGTGGAATGCCTGGCCGAGACCGGCGGCGAGATCCTGCTGGTGCCGAACGGCTCGCCTTACGAGGCCGGCAAGGAGGACGTCCGCCTCAATCTGATCACCGCACGGGTGACCGAATCGCGCCTGCCGATGGTTTACCTGAACCAGGTGGGCGGGCAGGACGAGCTGGTGTTCGACGGCGCCTCGATGGTGCTCAACGCCGACCGTCGCGTGGCCTGGGCGCTGCCGTCATTCGAGGAGAAGACGGTCATCACCGAATGGCGCCGCAACGACGGAGTGTGGGTATGCGAACAAGGGGAACTTGCGCCCGCCGAGGAGCGCTCGCAGTCGGTCTACCGCGCCATGATGCTGGGCTTGCGCGATTACGTGAACAAGAACCGCTTCCCCGGCGTGGTGCTGGGGCTTTCGGGCGGTATCGATTCGGCGCTGTCGGCCGCGGTGGCGGTCGATGCGCTGGGGCCGGCCCGCGTGCGCTGCGTGATGATGCCGTCGCGCTACACCTCGCAGGACAGCCTCGACGACGCCGAGGAATGCGCCAAGCTGCTGAATGTCTCCTACGAAACCATCCCGATCGAGACCGCGGTGGAGTCGTTCGCCACGACCTTCGCCCCGGTATTCGCGGGGCGAAAGCCCGACACCACGGAAGAGAACATCCAGTCGCGCATCCGCGGTTTGATCCTGATGGCGGTCTCCAACAAGTTCGGCCCGATGGTGCTGACGACGGGCAACAAGTCCGAGATGAGCGTCGGCTATGCCACGCTCTATGGCGACATGTGCGGCGGCTACAACGTGCTCAAGGACATCTACAAGATGGAGGTGTTCCGGCTGGCGGGCTGGCGCAACCAGGCGCTGCCCGCGGGCGCGCTGGGACCGCCGGGTCGCGTAATTCCCGAGCGCATCATCGACAAGCCGCCGTCCGCCGAGCTTCGCGCCAACCAGACCGACCAGGATTCGCTGCCGCCCTACGCCGTCCTCGACGGCATCCTCGAATGCCTGGTGGAGCAGGAGATGTCGTTCGAGGAGGTGGTCGCCAAGGGCTATGATCCGGTCACGGTGAAACGCGTGGAATCGCTGCTTTACACGTCCGAATACAAGCGCCGCCAGGCGCCGCCCGGCGTCAAGATCGGCCCGCGCAACTTCGGCCGCGACCGGCGCTATCCGATCACCAACGCGTTCCGGGATGCGAGATGATGCACCGCGCCGGCACACCCTCGCTGTCATCCCCGGCCGGGCATCGCGCGGCGATAAGAGGGGAAGAGGTCCCAGGTGGTCACATCTGCGTAGCCTGGCAGAATTCGCACATCACCGTTTTCTATTCGGCACCGCAAACGCTTTGGCACCTGGGTTCCCTTCCCTCGCACCACTTTGCGGCGCTCGCCGGGAATGACAACCTGATTTTGGATCGGCACCGTGACTAACGTCGTTCGCTTCGCTCCGTCTCCGACCGGCCTGTTGCACGTCGGCAATGCGCGCACGGCGATCATCAACCATCTCTTCGCCAAGAAGACCGGCGGCAAGTTCCTGCTGCGCATCGACGACACCGATGCGGAGCGCTCCAAGCCGGAATACGAGGCCGCCATCCTGGAAGACCTCGCCTGGCTCGGCGTCCGCCACGACCTCTTCGCCCGCCAGTCCGAGCGCGCCGCGCAGCATCAGGCCGCCGCCAACCTGCTCAAGACTGTCGGCCGGCTTTATCCGGCTTACGAATCCCAGCTCGAACTCGACCGCCGCCGCCAGCGCCAGATCGCGGCGGGCAAGCCGCCGGTCTACGACCGCGCGGCGTTGAAGCTGTCGGCCGAGGATCGCGCCAAACTGGAGGCCCAGGGCAAGCGCCCGCACTGGCGCTTCAAGCTTTCGCAGACGAAGGTGAAGTGGACCGACCTCATCCGCGGCGAGGTGGAGATCGACACGGCGCACCTTTCCGATCCTGTGCTGATCCGCGAGGACGGCCGCTTCCTCTACACGCTGCCCTCGGTGGTCGACGACGTCGACTTCCAGATCACCCACATCATCCGCGGCGAGGATCACGTCACCAACACGGCCGTGCAGATCGAAATCTTCGAAGCGCTGTCGGGCCGCGCGCCCGCCTTCGCCCATCATCCGCTGCTCATCGGCGCGGGCGGCGAGGCGCTTTCGAAGCGGCTGGGTTCGCTGTCGCTGAAGCTGTTGCGCGAAGACGGAATCGAGCCTTTGGCCGCGGTCAGCTACCTCGCCAAAACGGGCACCTCTGACCCGATCGCCCCGCACGTCTCGCTCGACGAGCTGGTCGAGGGTTTCGCGATGGAGAAGATCGGCCGGGCGCCCGCCCATTTCGATCCGGCGGAGCTGTCGAACCTCAACGCCAAGCTCTTGCACGCTTTGCCCTATGCGGCGGTGAAGGGCAGGCTTGCCGCGGCGGGCGCGGGCGGGGAGGCATTTTGGGTGGCGGCCAGGGCCAATCTGGCGCGCTTTGCCGATGTGCGTGACCTTTGGGCCATGGTCGAAGGCCCCGTCACTCCGGTGATCGAGGACGAGGCGTTCATTGCCCAGGCAACCGCATATCTTCCGCCCGAACCTTGGGACGACACCACATGGGGGTTTTGGACCGGTGCGGTTGCGGCCGGTACGGGCCGCAAAGGCAAGGCCCTTTACCACCCCTTGAGGCTGGCGCTGACCGGGCGCGAGCATGGACCGGAACTGAAAAAGCTGCTACCGCTCATCGGGCACGCGCGCAGCCTCGCGCGGCTTCAAGGGGAAACGGCGTGAAATATTCCGCCATTGTCTGCATGCGAATTTGCGGCTGACCGCCGCGACAGCCCCCCTTTTGCCTATCCACAAATGCTGTAGTACCCCCTAGCCCCGCGAGCGCCGGCGCGTTCGTTTCCCTCGTTCCCAATTGGGGGTGAGGGTAACGGTAAGGGGGAAGGCCTTGAAATAAAGTGACCGCCATGACTCTGCGCCTCTACAACACGCTGACCCGCCAGAAGGACGAACTGGAGAAGCTCCCGGGCTTCGGTCCCAATAATGTCCGCATGTATGTGTGCGGGCCGACGGTCTACGACTTCGCCCATATCGGCAACGCGCGCCCGGTGATCGTGTTCGACGTGCTGTTCCGCCTGTTGCGCCATCTCTACGGGCCGGAACACGTGACCTACGTGCGCAACGTCACCGACGTGGACGACAAGATCAACGCGCGCGCCGCCGAAACCGCGAAGGCGAAGGGCATTTCCGTCGAGCAGGCGCGCGTCGAGATCACGGCCGCCACCTCCAAGCAGTTCGACCAGGACATCGCCGCGCTCGGCAATCTCGAGCCTACGCACGCCCCGCGCGCGACCGCCTATATCGGCCAGATGATCGCGATGATCGAGCGGCTGATCGCGGAGGGCCACGCCTACGCGGCGGAGGGGCACGTGCTGTTCGACGTCTCCTCCAAGCCCGATTACGGCAAGCTGTCGCGCCGCTCGCTTGACGACATGATTGCCGGCGCGAGGGTGGAAGTGGCGCCTTACAAGAAGAATCCGATGGATTTCGTGCTGTGGAAGCCGTCGGATGCTTCCGCGCCGGGCTGGGGCTCGCCCTGGGGGCGTGGGCGTCCCGGCTGGCATATCGAATGCTCGGCGATGGGCGAGGCGCTTCTGGGCGAGACCTTCGACATCCATGGCGGCGGCATCGACCTGGTCTTCCCGCACCACGAAAACGAGATTGCGCAGAGCGAATGCGCGCATGGTGGCCACGCGCTGGCGCGCATCTGGATGCACAACGGCTTCCTGCAGGTCGAAGGCGAGAAGATGGCGAAGAGCCTCGGCAACTTCATCGCCGTCCGCGACCTGCTGGCAACGGAGAGCTTCGGCGGTCAATGCTGGCCGGGAGATGTGCTTCGGCTTGCAATGCTAATGACACATTACCGACAGCCAATCGACTGGACGCTGTCTGGCGTTGAGGAAAGTCGAACGATCCTGGATAAATGGCGTCAAGCCGTTTTGAACGCTGGCGGTGTTACAGAGGCTGCACCAACAGAGTTTCTTGAGCAAGTCTCGGATGATCTGAATACGCCTGGTGCAATACGATGCATGCACGACTATGCACGTGGTGCAAACGGTTTCTTCTTCGGAGGTGGTGAGCCACAGCTGCCGGCGGAGACCGCCCGAGCAGTTTGGGCAGGTAAGCTGGTGGCGGCCGGCGGACTCCTGGGAGTTGATTTGCTGCCCCCAGAACAGACGATTTCAGCGGAAATTGAAGCTGCCATCGCTGCCCGAACCGCCGCGCGCAAGGCAAAGGACTTCAAGGAATCCGACCGCATCCGCGACGAGCTGGCGGCCAAGGGCATCATCCTCAAGGACAGCCCCGCCGGAACCACATGGGAGGTGAAGCGATGAGCAGGGAACGCCTCTTCCTCTACGACGTCACGCTTCGCGACGGCGCCCAGACCCAAGGCGTCGATTTCTCGGTGGAAGACAAGCGCCAGATCGCGGCTGCGCTCGATGGCCTCGGCGTCGATTACGTCGAGGGCGGCTGGCCCGGCGCCAATCCCGGCGATACCGAGTTCTTTTCCGATCCGCCGACGCTCGGCAAGGCGCGCTTCACCGCCTTCGGCATGACCAAGCGGGCCGGGCGCAGCGTGGGCAACGATCCGGGTTTCGCCGCGGTGCTCAATGCGCCCGTGGATGCCATCTGCCTCGTCGGCAAGAGCTGGGATTTCCAGGTCGATGTCGCGCTCGAAATCCCGCGCGCCGAAAACGTCGAATCCATCTCGGAATCCATCGCCGCCGTGAAAGCCAAAGGCCGCGAAGCCTTGTTTGACGCCGAGCATTTCTTCGACGGCTACAAGGCCAATCCCGACTACGCGCTCGAATGCATCCGCGCCGCGCACGAGGCGGGAGCGGCCTGGGTCGTGTTGTGCGACACCAACGGCGGCTCGATGCCGGAATATGTCTATCGCGTGGTCAGCGACGTGAAGGCGAAGGTGCCCGAAATTGCGCTCGGCATCCACGCGCACAACGACACCGAGCAGGCCGCCGCCGTCAGCCTTGCCGCCATCCGCGCCGGCGCGCGCCAGGTGCAGGGCACGTTGAACGGGCTGGGTGAGCGCTGCGGCAACGCCAATCTGTGCTCCATCCTGCCGACGCTGATGCTGAAGGAGCCCTATGCTCTCGAGTTCGAAACCGGAATCGGCCTCGACCGGCTCAAGACGCTGACGCACGCCTCGCGCATGCTGGACGAGATTCTGAACCGCGCCCCCAGCCGGCATGCGGCTTATGTCGGCCCTTCGGCGTTTGCGCACAAGGGCGGGCTGCATTCCTCCGCCATGCTGAAGGACACGCGCACCTACGAGCACGTGCCGCCGGAGACGGTCGGCAACCGCCGCAAAATCCTGGTGTCCGACCAGGCGGGGAGGTCGAACCTGCTGGCGCGGCTGGCCGATGCCGGCATCGACATCGACGCCAAGGACCCTCGGCTGGCCAAGCTGCTCGAGGACGTCAAGCAGCGCGAATACCTGGGCTACACCTATGACGGCGCCGAGGCCTCGTTCGAGCTCTTGGCGCGGCGTGCGCTCGGCGAGGTGCCGGACTATTTCGACGTCGACAGCTTCCGCGTCATCGTCGAGAAGCGACACAATGCGGCGGGCGATCTCATCACCGTGTCGGAGGCGACCGTGCGCGTGCGCGTCGACGGCGAGACCTTCTACAACGTCGATGTCGGCCACGGCCCGGTCGACGCGCTGTCGAACGCGCTGCGCAAGGACCTGGGCAAGTACTCCGGCTATCTCTCCGACCTGGCGCTGACCGACTACAAGGTGCGCATCCTCACGGCGGGCACGGAGGCGATCACGCGCGTCATGGTCGAAAGCAAGGACGGGCGGAAGAACCGCTGGTCGACCGTGGGCGTGTCGGAGAACATCGTGGACGCCTCGTTCGAGGCGCTGGTGGACGCGATTTGTTTCAAACTGTTGCGCGAGGGCGCCAAGCCATGACACACGGAAGATTGTTGCGAGGTCACGCCGCAGGCGCATGGCAGCTTTGACCGCACCCCCTTCACCACAAACTCGCCGCACAGCCCCACAATATGGGCGCCATGGAAGTCAAGACCGTCCATCCGCCGAATGAAACGCTCGGCATCGTCTACGCGGCCTCGGCCTATTCGCTGTGGGGCGTGCTGCCGCTTTACTGGCATGCGCTCGACAATGTGCCGCCGTTCGAGCTGTCGTTTCACCGCATGGTGTGGTGCGCGATCTTCGCGGTGGCGGTGACGGCGGCGCTGCGCCGCACCAAATCCGTGCTTTCGGCGGTCAAGACGCGCAAGGTGCTGCTGGCGCTCTGCGTGTCGAGCCTGCTCATCGCCTGCAACTGGACGATCTACATCTACAGCGTGGCCAAGGCGGAACTGGTGGAAGCCTCGCTCGGCTACTACATCAATCCGCTGCTGTCGATCGCGCTCGGCATCGTCATGCTGGGCGAGAAGCTGTCGCCCCTGCGCGTCGCGGCCATCGTGCTGGCGGGCATCGCCGTCACGGTGAAGGCGCTGGGGTTCGGTCATTTCCCGTGGATCGCGGTCGGCCTGGCGTTGACGTTCGGCTTCTACGGCTACGCCCGCAAGCTGATCCCGGTGGCGGCCTTTGACGGGCTGACGATCGAAACCGTGCTGCTGTTTCCCTTCACCGCCGGCATCCTGCTGTTCTGGGGGTGGCAGGGCAGCGGCCAGTTCACGGCCGCACATCTCGGCACGGACGCGCTTCTCGTCCTGGGCGGGCCGATCACGGCGCTGCCGCTCGCCCTGTTCGCCGCCGGCGCGCGCCGCGTGCGCATGTCGACACTGGGCTTCCTGCAGTACCTTTCGCCCTCGATCACGCTTCTGATTGCCACGCTCGTCCTGGGCGAGGCATTCACCCTGACCGATGCGGCAACCTTCGGCTGCGTCTGGCTGGCGCTGATTCTGGTGGCACTGGACGGACGCCTGCGGTCAGCGATCGGTGCCGAGGCTTAGCTTGGCCGCCACCGTCTCGATTGCCGCCTCGGGCGTATCGACGGTCGCATAGAGCTTCAGCATCGCCGGTTTGGCAAAGCCGTGCTTCACAAGATGCCGCATCAGGGCGTGCAAGGGCTCGAAATAGCCCGCAACGTCGACCACCACGATGGGCTTGGCGAACACGCCGAGCTGGGCCGAGGTGACCACCTCGAAGAACTCGTCCATCGTCCCGGGGCCACCCGGCAGCACCACGAAGGCGTCGGCGAAGGCCAGCATGCGCGTCTTGCGCTGCTGCAGGTCGGGGGTGATGATTAGCTCCTTCTCCCATTCGGGCGGTTTTTCGATGCCCCGCAGGAAGTCGGGCATCACGCCCAGAATCGGCGCCCCGCCGTCGCGCACCGCCCGAGCAGCGACGCCCATCAGGCCCGGTCCGCCGCCCCCGAACACCAGCGAAAAGCCACGTGCGGCAATGAGTTCGCCGAGCCGCTTGGCGGCGGCGGCAAAGCGCGGATCGCCGCCTTCGGACGAGCCGCAGAAGACGCAAATGGCGGGAGTTTTCTTGTTCATGGGATTGCAGACTTGCGGGTGAGCGCCCACCTTCCTAAACAGGTTCGCCGAGTTTGACCACAGGGGAGAGGCTTTGCCGCGTCCGTTGATTACGATCGTTCTTTTGGCCCTAGCGGCACTTGTGGCCGGCTTTCTCGCCTTCGGCGGCGCCAACATGGGATACTGACGATGGCCCGCCCGCTCTTGGAGGAAGGCGAAGGCGTGCCCTCGCTGCGCCCGTTGTGGATGCTGCTGCCCTATCTGTGGCCGAAAGGCCGCAGCGATCTCAAGCGGCGCGTGATCGTCGCGATGGGGTGCCTGCTGCTGGCGATTGCCGCCACCGGCGCGTTTCCGGTGTTCATGGGGCGGGCGACCAACCTGCTCGCCGTCAAGCCGCCGGTGACGATCGCGCTCGGCCTCGCCATGGGCTGGGTGGTCGCCTATGCGTTTGCGCGCATCATGATGCAGGCGATGGGGCAGCTTCGCGACGGCATCTTCGCCAAGGTCCAGTACCACGCCATGCGCGAGGTCGGCGTCAAGACCTTCGCCCACCTGCATGCGCTGTCGCTGCGCTTCCACCTCGAGCGCAAGACCGGCGGCCTGTCGCGCGTGATCGACCGCGGGGTGAAGGGCATCGACACGCTGCTCTCCTTCGCGATCTTCAGCATCTTCCCCACGGCGTTCGTGCTCGTCGTCTTCAGCGTGGAGATGTTCGTCACGCTCAACCTCGCCGTCATGCTGGTGACGTTGGCGACCGTCGCCCTTTATGTCTGGTTCACCTTCGCCATCACGCACTGGCGCATCCAGTTCCGCCGCGACATGAACCAGTCGGACCAGGACGCCAACACCAAGACGGTCGACAGCCTGCTCAATTACGAGACGGTCAAGTACTTCAACAACGAATCCCATGAGACCGCGCGCTTCGACGTCTCGATGGAAAAATTCACCGCCGCCTCGATCCAGGCCCAGACCTCGCTCTCGATCCTCAACACCGGCCAGTCCGCCATCATCAACGTCGGCATGGGCATCGTCCTGGTGATGGCCGCGATCGGGGTCAGGGACGGCACCCATACGCTCGGCGATTTCGCCACCGCCAACGCCATCCTGTTGCAGCTCTACGTGCCGCTAAACCTGCTCGGCACCGTTTATCGCGAGATTGTTCAGGCGCTCGTCGACATGGACGCCATGTTCCGGCTGCTGCACCAGCCGCAGGAGGTGCAGGACAAACCGGGCGCCGCGCCGCTGAAGGTGGCGGGCGGCGAAATCCGCTTCGACAACGTCGTTTTCTCCTACGAGCCCGAGCGCATCGTGCTGAAGGGCATCAGCTTCGCGGTTCCGGCCGGCAAGACCATCGCTGTGGTGGGGCCCTCGGGCGCGGGCAAGTCCACGATCTCGCGTATCCTCTACCGCTTCTACGACATCGCCTCGGGCAGCGTGACGATCGACGGCCAGGACATCCGCGACGTGACGCAAGGCTCGCTGCGCGCCGCCATCGGCATCGTGCCGCAGGACACCGTGCTGTTCAACGACACCATCAAGTACAACATCGCCTACGGCCGCATCGGTGCCAGCGAAGCCGAGGTGAAGGAGGCCGCGCGCCACGCCCAGATCGACAAGTTCATCCGCGAGTTGCCGATGGGCTACGATTCCATGGTGGGCGAGCGGGGCCTGAAGCTTTCCGGCGGCGAGAAGCAGCGCGTCGCCATCGCCCGCACCATTCTCAAGAATCCGCCGATCCTGTTGCTCGACGAGGCGACCAGCGCGCTCGACACCCACACCGAGCGCGAGATCCAGGGGGCGCTGAAGGAGATTTCCAGGAACCGCACCACGCTTGTCATCGCGCATCGGCTTTCCACGGTGGTGGATGCCGACGAAATCCTTGTTCTGGAGAGGGGCGAAATCGTCGAGCGCGGCCGCCACGACGAGCTGGTGGCCAGGAAGGGCGCCTATGCCGCGATGTGGAACAAGCAGAAGAAGGCTGAGGCTGCGCGCGAGCGCATCAAGAAGATCGAGGCCGATCCCGAAGTCACGCCGGGGGCGGCGCGCATCGTGCCTGCGGCGGGCGCGGGCGAGTAGGTAACCGTTCGCTAAGCATGCTTTTCGCCGAGCCGGCAATGCCCGCCCGGCGCGGTGCCGGTCTGTAGCAATTGGTCAACGTCTGGTCGGCATGATGCCCGCCGGTGATGAGGGCAGCCGTGACGCATCCCACCGCAAAAGACATTCTCACCGCCAGCGCGGAAAGCCGGCTCGAGACGCGCAAGCGCGTTCTGATGGCGGGCCTGGTGGTTCGCGACGACGGTGGCGAGGCGTTCGGTTGCACGGTTCTGGACGTGTCGGCCTCGGGCGCGCGCGTGCGCGTCGCGGCGGACCGCATGGTGCCGCAGCACTTCCACCTTGTCATCGTGCGCAACCGCACCGCGCACAAGGCGCGCGTGATGTGGCGGCGCCAGCAGCTTTCGGGCGTGCGCTTCGAGAGCACCGTCGCCATCGACAACCAGCTCCCCGAAGAGCTGCACTTCCTGCGCAAGCTCTGGATCGAGTGCGCCACGCGCTGACGGCGGCGTCAGGCGTGTCGTGCTCCTGCGTAAGGCCCGCTGCGTCGATTGACAGTGCTCGTTGCGCACTTTCACTCTCCTGCCCGCCGGCATTCCGCCGCGCGTCCTGGGGAGAAAATCCGATCATGAGATCGCACTTCTTTGCGCTTGCCGCTCTGCTTGCCGCCGCCGCGCCAGCCTCCGCCGCCGCGTCGCCCGAAGAGGGTGCCGTGATGACGGTCATCAACACGGCGATCGCCGATTTCAACGCCGGCAACCAGACCGGATGGGTCGGCGCCTGCGATACGCCGGCGTCGATCATCGACGACTTCTCGCCATACTATTGGCAGGGCGCGCACGCCTGCGCCGACTGGTGGAAGGACTTTGAGGCTTTCGCGAAGAAGAGCGGCGCAACCGAAAACGTCGTCAAGCTCAACGGCGTGCGCCACATGGAGGCCGGCAAGAATTTTGCTTACGTCGTGCTCAACGCGACATACACCTATAAGCAGAAGGGCAAGCCGATGTCGGAGCCGGGGGCGCAACTGATCCTGGCCATGACCAGGACCCCCGGCGGCTGGCGCATGGCGGGCTGGACCTGGTCGGCGCCGAAATAGCGCGAGGGTCCGCCCGGGGATGCGCCGCGCGGGCCTCGTTCATTCAATCCCCCGGGCCTACTCCGCCGGCGCGGCGTCCGCCTGCGGACCCCAGACCAGGCGGCGGGTGGCGCGCCATGGCCAGGTGATGCCGCGCAGAATGCGACCGGGCAGCAGCGAGAAATAGTGCGCCCAGCTGCCATAGCGCTCGTGGATGCGGTAGGGCAGCGCCAGCATCGCCGGGATCAGGCCCAGCGTGATCATCTTGGAGAACGCCAGACCGAACACGATCGCGGTGGAGATCTGGATCCACATCATGGCGTGCACGGCGCCGACCGTGACGGAGCGGTTCCAGAAGTCGATCTCGAGCGCGTACATCATGGGCAGCAGGCCGCCGATGGCGGTGACCGTGGTGAGGAACACCGGCCTGAGGCGCTGCGCACTGCCGCGCACGATCGCCTCGATCGGCTCCATGCCCGATTTCAGGTGGCGATGGATGGTGTCGATCAGGACGATGTTGTGGTTGACCACCACGCCGGCCAGTGCCAGCAGCCCGGTTCCCGTCATGATGACCGAGAAGGTCTGGCCCATGACGACCATTCCCAGGAGCGCACCGATCATGGCGAGCACGACGGCGACAAGCACCAGCAGCATGTGATAGACGCTGTTGAACATCGCGAGCAGGACGATGGCGATCAGGAAAAGCGCCATCAGCCCCGCCTTCCATAGGAAGGCCAGGGATTCGTCCTGGTCCTCGGTCGAGCCTTTGAAGTCCACGTGCACGCTGGAGGGGAAGTTCTCCTGGTCGATCCACTTCTTCAGCTTGTCCATCTCGGCGTTCGGCAGAACCGTGTTGGGCTTCATGTTGGCGCGCACGTGGTAGACGCGGCGGCTGTCCGAGTGTTCGATCGTGGCCGTCTTCTTGGTCGCCACCGGCGTGACGAAGTTCGACAGCGGGACGATCTGGCCGGTGTTGGTGGCGATCCGCAGGTCGTCGAGCGCGTGCACGCCGCGGTCTGCGCCGGGATATCGAACGCGGATGTCCACTTCGTCGTCTGAATCGTCGGGCCGGTAGCGGGCCACGAAAATGCCGTTGGTGACGAGCTGCACCGCCGTGCCGATCTCATAGGTGTTGACGCCGAATCGGCTTGCCAGCTCGCGGTTGATGCGCATGTCCCATTCGATGCCGGGCAGCGCGCGGGTGTCTTCCACGTCGCGCAGCTCGGGCTGGGCGTCCATGTGGCGGCGCAGCGCGTCCACCACCTGCACCAGCGCGCCGTAGTCCTCGGAGGTGGCGTCCACCACCACGTCTTTTCCGGCATTGGGTCCGGATTGCGGTTCGTGCACTTCGACGCGGATGCCGGGCATGTTGGCGGTGAGCTTGCGCACTTCCTCCAGGATCTGCTTGCCGGTGCGGGTGCGCTGCTCGATCGGCTTCATCTCGACCACGATCTGGCCGATGAGGTCGACGGGCGCGCCCTGGCCGCCGCCTCCGGTGGTGGCATAGAGGTACTGAAGGCCCGAGACGTTCTCGATGCGCTTTTCCACCGACAGAACCAGATCGCGCTTCTCGGCCGCCGATAGGTTGCCGCGCGCCGAGACGTAGATGTTGGCCATGTCGGGATCGGTGTCGACGAAGAAGATGACGCCCTTGAAGCACACGGCCGCCAGCACGGACACCAGCACCACGATGCCCAGCGCGCCCAGCATGACGCGGCCGGGATGGCGCGTCAGCCGCTCGGCCAGGTGCGCGTACCAGCCGGTGACACCCGGAATTTCGCGCCAGTCGCCGGTTTCGCTGGCTTCGATCGCCTTTTCGTGGGCCTCGTCGCGCACCGGCGGATGGCCGAACCAGCCGCCCAGCACGGGCAGGAAGATCAGCGCCACCACCATCGAAGACGCCAGCACGATGATGAGCGTGATCGGGAAATAGCTCATGTAGGCGCCCACGACACCCGGCCACAAGAGCATCGGCAGAAACGCGCCGATCATGGTCGCGGTCGCGCTCACCACCGGCCAGAACATGCGCAGCGCGGCTTCCGCGAAGGCCTGTTTGGGCGGATGGCCTTCGGTCATCTTGCGATCGGCGTATTCGACCACGATGATCGCCCCGTCGACCAGAACGCCCACGGCGAGCAGCATGGCGAACATGATCATGAAGTTCAGCGTGTAGCCGATGCCGTTCAGCACCATGAAGCCCATCAGGAACGAGGTCGGGATGGCCACGCCCACGAGCAACCCCGAGCGCACGCCCAGCGCTGCCACGACGATGATCATGACGAGCAGGATGGCGAGCAGGATGGAATCGAACAGCGAGCCGAGCTGGTCGCGAATGAAGGTCGACTGGTCGAACATGAAGGTGGCGTGCACGCCTTGCGGCCAGCTCTGCCGCGCTTTCGCCACCGCGTCCTTGATCTTCTGATTGGTGTCGATGATGTTGGCGCCGACGCGCTTGGTCACCTCGATGGCCATGGTCGGCTGGCCGTTCATGCGCGCGTAGCTGTTGGGATCGACGAAGGTGCGCCGCACCTGGGCAATGTCCTTCAGCGTGACCGTCGAATCGGCGGTGGCGCGGATGGGCAGGTTGAGCACGTCCTCGGCGGTGGCGATCACGCCGGGGACCTTGACCTGGAAGCTGCCGTGGCCGGTCTCGATGGTTCCGGCGGCAATCAGCGTATTGTTGTTGCTGACGGCGGAATAGAGCTCGTTCTGCGTGATGCCGTAACTCTCCAGCTTGGCCGGATCGATGGAGATCTCGAGTTGCTCATCGCGGGCGCCGGAGATGTTGGCCTCCAGCACGGCTGGAATCATGCGGATGTCGTCGCGCAGCGAGCGGGCGATCCGCAGCAGCGAGCGCTCGGGCATGTTGCCGTACAGCGCCACGGTGATGACGGGGTTGTCGGAGTTCGAATACTCGCGCATCACGGGCGGATCGGCTTCCTTGGGCAGGCGGGCCCGTGCCGAGTCGACTTGCGCGCGCACGTCCTCCAGCGCCTTCTGCATCGGCGTGTCGGCCATGAACTCCAGCACCATGTAGACGCCGCCCTGATAGGCCCAGCCGCGCGTGTGCTTGATGCCCTGCACCGAGCGCAGCGCCGTCTCCAGCGGCCGCAGCATCAGCCGTTCGCTGTCCTCGGGGCTGATGCCGGGATAGCCCACCTGCACCCAGATGTAGGGGATCGGCACGTTGGGGTCGGATTCCTTGGGAATCGCGTAAAGCGCCCAGGCGCCGGCGCACACGACCACCAGGATCAGCGCCCCGATGAGCCGCGTGTTCTTGACCGCCCATTCGACGATTTTGGTCATGGCGCGCTACCGCACTTGCTTTTCGTAGACGGCTTTGACCTTTTCGCCGTTGCTGACGAACTCCTGGCCGACGGTGATGACGTCGGCCCGCATCGGCAGCCCCGCGATCCACATCCCGTCGGGACCGTCGCTGATCACCTGCACCGGCAGGAAACGCACGATGCCCTTGTCCACGGCGCGCACACCTACGACGCCGGTGTCCTCCAGCACCAGGATGCCCGGCGAGATGTGATAGGCCGGCACCTTCTGGTCGGGCACGATCACGATATCGGCGGAAACCCCGCTGCGCAGCTTGGCGTCCGGATTGGGCAGCTCGACCTCGACGCGGAAGGTGCGCGTGACGGGATCGGCATGCTCGGCCACGAATCGGACCTTGCCGGCGACGTTCTCGCCGGTCACGAGCTTTACGCGGGCATTGGTGCCCGGCGCGATCTGGCCGACCAGTTCCTCGCTGACGGTTCCCGCCGCCAGGAACGGTTCCGGAGCGATCACCATGGCGCATTTGGATCCGACCGACAGGTAATCGCCGACATTGGCGTAGCGGTCCTCGACCACGCCCGCGAACGGAGCGCGGATGCGCGTGTCGGCAAGCTGGATATCCATCGTCGCAGCGCCCGCCTTGGCCGCTTCATAGGCGGCGGTGGCCTGGGCCATCTGCGTCTTGGAGCGGAATCCCTCTTTGTAGAGTTCGCGGGCGACGTCGAGCTCGCGGCTCGCCTGCGCCATCTGGGCCTGCGCCTGGGTGGCGCGCGCGCCGCGGTCGTTGAGCCTCAGCTCGCACAGCACCTGGCCCGCTCTGACGCGATCGCCCTTTTCGAAGTGCAGCGCCGCCACGATGCCGTCGACCTCGGCGCGGACGTCGACCTGGTGCAGCGCTTCGGTGCGCCCGCGCAGCATGATGGCGGCCTCGTGCGGGGTCGCGGTCATGCGGGCCACGCGCACCAGCGGCGCCTGGCCGGTATTGGCCTGCGCCTGCAGCGCATCGGCGGTCGGCTTGTGACTGCTGAAGATGCCGGTGGCGAGCCACAGCCCAAAGAAGATCGCAATGCCCAGCGCCCACTGGTATTGCGGCTTCATGGCAAGCCAGAACGACGGCATCAGCCGTTCATAGAGCGCGTCGACGGTTTCTTTGATCTTGGACACGGCACCTGACCTTTACTCGGCTGCGTCGAGAACCGGCGCTGCAAACTCGCTGCGGCGCTGCTTGAGGTATTGCAGCATGGTCGCGTACATGGTTCGCCCGAAGTCGCAGACGAACGCCTGGCCGCGGTTGGTCGCGCTGGCTGATTGTTCAAGCTGGACGAGCCTCGACTGGGCTGTCGCAATCTGATGGTCGAGCATCGCCTTGAGATGCTCGTTCGGCACCAGATCCTCGAAGGTCATCGCGAACAGGAACGGCGAGCGGAAACGGTCTTCCGGCAGCGGTCCGGTCAACGCCTCCACGAAGGCGCGCCTGCCCTTGTCGGTGATCGAATAGACCTTGCGCTCGGGCCGCTTGGCGCGGGCTTCGGCGCGCACCGAAACCAGGCCCTCCTCGGTCAGCCGGCCGAGCGCGGGATAGATCGAGCCGAAGCTGGCCTCGACGAAGTAGTGGTAAGGCCCATCTTCGAAGAGCTTCTTGATCTCATAGCCGGTGGCATCACCGCGCGTGAGAATGCCAAGGCAGGCCGTGCGAACGTCCATACCCAATCCCCTCTATATTGGGCTGATATACGTGGTGGGTAGATATGGTGGATTTTGGGTGGTTCAAGGGCGATTTGACGTTACGGATGTGCGCACCAGACCGGCGTGGCGCGAACGCGTCGCAACTAGTGCGGAATCCGCGGACTTTCCGGGATTAACCAGCCATGGAATGCGTCAAATCACTTCGACGCGATCGACTTCGACGCCTTTCATGCCCTGACGGGTGGAAAAGCGCACCCGCTGCTCGGGTTCGAGCACGGTGATGCCTGACCGGCGCAGCGCGCTGGCGTGGATGTAAACGTCGCCGCCGCCGTTGTCCGGCATCAGGAAGCCGAAACCTTTTTGGTCGTTGAAGAACTTGACCTTGCCTTCGACCATCGGCCCGCTCGGTCCCGCATCGCGTGGTGCGAACCGGTCGCCGCCAAAGCCGCCGCGGGATTCGCCTTCGCGGCGCGGACGCCGGGATGGTTGCGGATCGGCCGTGCTCGCGTCGACATTGTGGACCGTCACGACCTGCAGACCGCGCGGCGACTCCTGCAGGTCGCAGATGATCGTCGCGCCCTGAGGCAGGCTCGGCGTGCCGAGCGCGGCAAGCGCCGAAGCATGACAGAACGCGTCGCTGCCGTTTTCCAGAGTGATGAACCCGTACCCTTTAGTCGCGTTGAACCACTTGACCGTGCCCTTCACCGAAGCATGCGCGAGGGGCTGCGCGTCGCCGTTATCAAAGTTCGCCATGTGAAAGCCGATGCCGCACCTGCCGGATAGGATTCCCTGAACGCGCAAGTCCGTCCGGCAGCCGGCCAAGTGCGTCAAGTTGCATCATGCCTAAAAGCAATCCTGATCCGCAAGACGCCTGCCGGCGCCCGGCCCTAACGGCAAGAACCGCAATTGCCGCCCTTGGCGGGCATGGCTTCGCTAATTTTGTTGTCGCCGCCCGCACGGTCGTGCGCGGTCGCCCGCAGTCTCGCTTGATAATAAGTACCTTGCGCACGGCGGGCCGGTCATCCCGCGCGGTCGGCGGCACATGCGGGACGCGGGCCCTAGAACGGCCAGGGCAACCAGTCGCGATTGCAGATGTTGGCCCTCACGCGCACCGGATCGTCGTTGTGCTGGTCGTCGATGCACACCGCGTGACCGGGGGCATAGATCGTGTTGCCGATCAGCCGGCCGAACAGCGGCCGCATCTCGCCGCCGGCTCGTGCGTCGATGCGCACGCCGGAATGGCGGACGTTGGCGATCAGGTTGTTCTCCACCACCGGTCCGTCGAGACTGCCGCCGCTGCGCGGAATCCAGCGCACCGCGTCGGGTGTGGGCGGCTGCACCAAGCTGTCGATCAGCGGCGGGAACGTGGCCTCCGAAAGCAACTCGATGCCGTCGACGGCGCCCACGATCTTGTTGCCGCTGATCAGCGCGGCGGCGCCGAACACGCTGATGCCGGACAGGCGCGAGTCCGTCACCACGGCGCCGGTGATCTCCGATTCGGCGCCCGGCGCCACCACGATGCCGTGCGCGGCGCGCGAGATCACGGGCCGCTCCAGGCTGACGGTTCCAAGCTGACCCGGCAGCAGCAGCACGCCGGTTTCCGCCTTGGTGATCTTGGCGTCGGTGAACCTCAGCCCGCGCGTGCCCGCCGAGGCGACCACGCCGATCGCGCCTCCGATGATGCTCAGGCCTTCGACCGAGCCCTCGCTGCACTCGAGCGCGAGCCCGACGGAGCCGTGGATGGTGCCGCCGCCGCGATCGGTGCAATCGGCGCGGTCGATGTTGAACGTGGCGGGACGGTCCCGGCCGTCGATGTCGATGTCGAGGTTGGCGATGTCGACGCGTGCCCGGCGCGCATGCACCGCCGACTCGTCGGTTTCGACGCGCGAGGATTCGATCCTGAGCTCGGCCGATTCCCGCACGTTGAACGCCCAGGCCGAGCCGCGGGCGTCCACCGAGCTGTTGCGCATCACGACGCGGCCGGCTTCCACCGCGACGCACGGCTGGTCCTTGGAGCGGGCGATGAACCGCACGCCGTCGATGACGAGCGCGTCGCCGAGCGGAAGGTCCGCGACCAGGCAGGGCTGGCCGTCCTCGGACTGGATGACGGCGCGTTCCGAACTGCCGTAGGTGGTGAGCGTGACCGGCTTGCTGATGTGGACGGTCTCGACGCAGGTCCGTCCTTGGCCGGGCGGCAGGATCATGATCGTGGCGTTTGGCGGGGCGAATTCGACGGCTTCGTCCACCGACGCGAAGACGCCGCCGTGCGCTCCCTCGTGGTGCTCGCCATGCCGTTCGCGACGCGGTCCTTCGTGCGGTCCGCCCATCGGCTCGTCGTGCCTGGCGCCGCAATCGACCAGAAGGGTCACCTGCCCCAGGATGGGGGGCAGGCCGACTGCCGGCGGCCCGTGCGGGCCCGGATGAGGCGTGTAGCAGTCTCCGAAGCGGCAGCCGAAGCCGATTTCCGGAACCGGATCGAGCTGGGCCGCGGTTTCGTTGGGATGCGTATAGGTCGGGCGTCCGTCGTACTCGTCGGCCCACAGAGGAGCCGCCGCGAACGCCACCAGCGGAGACGCGATGAGCGCCGCTTTCAGCCAGAGTCGGGAGGCGTGTTTCAACCGCGACGGTTCACTCATCATCGCCTCCTCGGCCCATCGGGATGGTCGTGCCTGGTGTCGACCTGCTTCAGGAGATCCTGCAGTTCGCACAGCAGGACGTTGTAGCGGGCGGCCATCGCCTGGAGGTAGTAGCTCGCCGCCTTGTGCTCGTCCGGGTCGATGCCGTTGGGGCCGACCTTGTAGAGGACGTAGAGGTTGAACAGCGCGTCCGCGTCGTGCTGGTTCGCTGCATTGATGAACCACTTTTCGGCGCGAACGAAGTTCTGGGGCACGCCAATGCCCTTGGCGTACATGATCCCGAGACGATCCTGCGCCACGGCATCGCCGTCGACCGCCGCCATCTGGATGAGGCGCACGGTTTCAAGCGGCGTCAGCAGGCCGGTGGCTTCCGCGCCGATCGCGTTCTGATAGGCCACGATCGACCGTCTCAGGCAGATCGGCGGCGGGCCGCAGCCGTGACCGTCCACCGTGTAGCGACGGAAGTTGAGCGCTTCCTGGATGGCGCAGCACGGAATCTCGCCGATGCGCCCCAGCGCGATGCGCTGCTCCAGACTGAGGATGCTCTCGTCGCTATGCGGCATGCCGCCTGCGGTCACGCCCGGATAGAACTCGTAGGGAGGCGCCCAGTAGCGGGCGCGCTTTTCGGCTTCGGCGATGATCCTCTTGCCGTCGCTGTTGTAGGACATGATGCTGTTGCGAAGCGCGGCGGTATAGGTGTCGGCGAGCGGCTGGCCCAGCATGTCGGCACGCTGGAAATAGGTGAGCGCCTCGGCGTCGTTCTGCTGGAACACCGACGGCACGCCGGAGCCATAGCCGGAATACCCGGCGGAATATCCGCCGTAGCCGCCATAGCCTCCCGCGTAGCCGCCGTAGCCCGCGCCGGAATAGCCCGGGTAGGCGCCGGCGGCCGGACTCGTCGCCACGGTCTGTTCCTGGGGCGTGAGCGGCACGGTCTGGCTGTTCATGCCGGGCGAACCCTGAAGCGAGGCGCGAGGATCGGGCGTCAGGGAAATCGTCGGCGGTGCGATCGAAGGCCCGCCGGCGCCGCTCGTCAGGGGAACGGGTGCGGAGTTGGAATAGGATCCGCCATAGGAACCGCCCGGCGAACCGGTATAGGACGAACCGGTATAGGACGATCCGGTATAGGAAGACGTCGTCGAATAGGCGCTGCCGGACGAGCTTGTCAGATCGCTGGGAGGAGGCGGGCGCTCCTCCCATGAGCAGTTGTAGTCGGGAAAGGCCTCGGCTTGGTTTTGGGTTGTGTTGTCGACCCACTTCCACACCGGCGGATGCGGATAGTCGCTTCCGGCGACCGACGCGTAGACCCAGTAAAGCCAGGACAGCGGCCAGTACGTGTAGTCCGACCGCATGCACAGTTGGATTTTCTGGTATGGCGGCACATAGGGCTGGTAGGGCTGAACCGACTGCGCGATGCCCACGCCGTGCAGGCGGCCCAGAACCATGAAGCCTTCGGCGCCGCGGCTGGCGAGGATGTAGATGATGCGGGCCCGCGCTTCGAGCTGCTGCTCGAAGGTCAGCATGTAATAAACCTGCTGCAGATTGCGCTGCGCGTTGTCGCGCGTGGTGTAGAGGCTCTGATAAGCGTTGGCGTTGTCGTCGAACGAGTATTGGTGGTCCGGCCTCAGCGCCAGGAAGTACCACACATAGGCTTCCACCGGATCGAAGAAGCTCGGGTTCTTAGACGATTCCTTGGGCGTAAAGCTCTGGTTCTGCGAATACAGATCGCCGAGACGGACCTCGGCGTAGAAATCGTCGCGCTGCCAGGCATCCCTGCGCCACACCCTCACGGCATCCGGCAGCGTCAGCGCCTGTTCGGTGCGATAGCCGTCCGCATAGTCCGCGAGCGTTGCTGAATCGAAACCAATGATGACGGCAGTCGCGCACAGACACGTCAGCACGGCCGTGCGCATTGCGCGCGCCAAGAAGAAGCTCTTGCTGTGAACCTCGTTGCGCCGCATCTCTGATCGTGGTTTTGCGCCACGACCGGAACTCATCACCCCAATCAACCCAACCATCCCCACGTGCGACTTGGCTGTCGAGTATTTGATTATCCTTAACATTTTCCAATGCGCTTGACCACGTGGAATCGCTCGTGACCAAGGACAATCGGTCCATGCGCTGGCGTTTGAGTGACATCCATCTGCACATGCTTAACGCCGCCGGCGCTGCTGCGGGCGGCGGCGATTTGCGCACTGTTTTCAATATGAAATGCTCAAGCACTCGGAGCGGCTGTCGATTCCCTAACGACAAGTTCGTGTTTGAGCTGGCGAACTTGCGGCTGGTCGACGGTGCGCCGCTGCGTCAGGATGGATACGGCGGCGGCGGCCATTTCTTTGATGGGTTGGCGACAGGTCGTAAGATGCGGCCACACGACCTGCGCCACCACCGAATCATCGAACCCCGCCAGCGAAAGATCGCTCGGGATCGCCAGGTTCAGGCGTTGCGCCACGGTCATCACGCCCGCCGCCATGTCGTCGTTGCCGGCGAAGATCGCGGTTGGCCTGTTCTTCAATCCCAACAGGCGTTCGCCGGCTTCGATGCCCGATTGATAGGTGAAGAAGCCCTGCGCGCAGTATTCCTCCGCCACCGGAATGCCGGCATCCGCCAGCGCCGTGCAGAAGCCGTCGAAGCGCAGGCGCGCGGCACCGTGGTCGGGCTTGCCTTTGACGAAGGCGATGCGGCGGTGGCCGAGCCCGATCAGGTAGGCCGTCATCTCGTAGGCCGCCTTGTATTCGTCGATGCAGATGGCAGGCAGCCGCGGCAGCTGCGTGCCCGGTGCGATGCGGACGAACGGGGTGCTGGCGCGCGTCAGCTCTTCCATCAGCACCGGCTCGTCGCACAGGGGCGGCGTCAGGATCACGCCGTGCAGCACCGATTCGCTCAGCAGGGAGCGCACGCGCTGCGGCAGGTCGGCGTCCTGCTGCGGATTGAGCAGCTCGACCATGAGATGGAAGCCTTCCTCGCGGCAGCGCGCCAGCGCGCCAAGCTGCAGGTCGGCGATGTAGCAGCCCGGCGCCACGTCGTGCAGCAGGCCGATGAGGAACGAGCGCTCGCTTGCAAGCCCGCGCGCAAAGACGTTGGGCTTGTAGGAAAGCGCGTCGATCGCCGCCAGAACCGCGGTGCGGGTCTTGAGGCTGACGTTGGGCTGGCGGTTGATCACCAGCGAAACCGTCTTGATCGATACGCCCGCCCGCTTGGCGACGTCGTAGATGCTGACGGGCTTGTCGCCGTTCTGGGTGCGCCGCGCGGGAAGGGCTTTGTCCGTCTGCGGATGGATGCCCAGTCGCGCCAGCTCGGGCATGTCGCGCAGCTCCGGTCCCGCCCCCGGCGCCAGCGCCGAGCGCACCAGGGTGTTGAGCTTGTCGGGACCGAGCCGGCGCACCGCGCCCAGCAAAGTGGCGCGCTCGTAGGGCAGTTCGTGCTGGAAGCTGCGCTCACCGCACAGGAACTGGTAATAGGGGTTCTCGAGCCAGAGTTGGCACAGATGCTCGTCGCTGAGGGCGTAGAGCTGGCGCAGGATGGCCATGCCCACGATCACCCGCGCGCGCGTGGGCTTGCCTTTGGCGGAATCGCCTTGCCCCGGACCGAGCCGGCCTTCCACCAGATGCCAGTCGATGGCGGTGGCGAGCCGGGCCAATCCGTGGCCGGGATCGATGAACGCGGCCAGCCGCGGACCGGAGGATTCCGCCTCGTCTTTGCGATGCCGCTTCGCCCGCATGTCCTCGCCACGAGCCTTCACGTCGGTCTTTCTGCGCGGGGGCCCCTCTGCACGCAGGTTTAGAGCGCTTCGACGGCCCGGTTCAAGGCGTTGATGCTTAAGATGATGTGGTAGAACGAACTGGCGGGCGCCGGTTCTTCGACAAAACTGCCGTCAGGTTCGAACTTGTCGCGCCACAGACCGGCGAGCGGCGTCTCGAGATAGCGCCACAGGCACTTGGCAGCCCTGGCCGCTTCGGCGGTGAGGCGTTCGTCGCCCGCCTCGGCCAGGATAAGGGCCGATTTGATGCGCTCGGTCTGGGCCCACAGCCGGGCGCTGGGCTGCGTCACCTCAAAGCGGTCGTTCATGGCATGGACGGCGGCGTCGCGTCCGGGGTCCACGCCTCTGAGCCCGTGGTCGAACAAGCGCCGCGCCGCGGCGAGCGCGTCACCGTCGGCGCGCAGTTTTGCCCATCGCGCCAGCAGCCAGGACCATTCGAACTGGTGTCCGGGTTCGACGACGTGGCCGCGATCGCCCGGAGCCGGAAGCCAGTTCTCGTCGAAATGCTCGCGCAGGAAGCCGCCTTTGGCATCGATGAACTTGGTCCGGCACAGCTCCACGATGTGGTCGGCGTATGCGTCCCAGACCGTGCCGGGTTCGTTGTCGCGCCATGCCAGCAGAGCCTCGAGCAGATGCATGTGGGGATTGACGTAGAAGCGATTGGCGCCGGTTTCGACGAAACCGCCCTTGCCGTGCCGGCGCTTCTCCAGGATCCGGTCGAACAGCGCGTGCGCCGCGTCCCTCAAGTCGGTGCGCTGCGGCAGGACCTGGAACACGGCGGCCATGGCCAGAAGCGCGAAGGCCTGGTCGTAGAGCAGGCACGAGCGGTCGAGCACTTCGCCGCGCGCGGACACCAGCGTGCAGAACTCGCCGTCGCTTTGCCGGTAGTGACGGATCAGATAGTCGATGCCGTGCTGGGCGGCCTGCCGCCAGGGACCGTTCCACCCGCAGGCCCCCGCCACGGCATAAGTGTAGCTCTGGCGCGATTGCACGCGGGCGCGCCGGTCGGTGTCGGGCGGGGCAATCCCGTCGAGCCCGAGCAGCTCGTGATAGCCGCCGTGCTCGTGGTCGGCGCCGTGCTCCCACCACAGCGGCAGGGCCGATTCAGTCAGCCAGCGCTGAAATCGATGCGGAAGGTCGTGCATTGGGTGTTTGCCCGTCATGGCTTTTCATGGGTGATGGCTGGCCAGGGGGCAATAGGCCATGTTGTCGACCGCCTGGGCGACGGGCTGGCGGACTTGGATAAGCTTATGGATTAGATGAGATAATTCGCGACCGTTAGGGTTTGCTATGAATGCCGCCGCGCGCCGTGGCGATTGTGCCCGCCGCACGGGCTGCCGGCTGGAGTACAGCGCTTACTTTGAATGCTTCCAGTTTGTCCCGCGTGCGGCGATGTTCTCAGGTATGGCGGATTGCGCGATGCGGGGCGCGATCGGCCGCGACCGACGCCGGTGCAGCCGGCAAATCCTGCGAAAATCCTGGGCGTATCTGGAGGTTGCCTCTTTCTACAGAAGACGTGCAAACGTTCGATTTCCGACCGCGGCTTACAGCCTTCCATCCGAAAGACACACAACGGGAAGAAAATGACAGCGTTTACACACGCTGCCTTGCAAATCGGCAACCCGGTGCTTTCCTAGTCGCATGTCACGAGACCTTCGCGAACGAGCGCGATGGCTTACGCGCAATGTGCTGCCTCACGAGGCGCTGCTTCGCGCCAAGTTGAGCGCCATTTGCGTTTACGATCTCGACATCGAGGATGTGATCCAGGAGACCTACGCGCGCATATTGTCCGTACAGTCGCTTGAATCGATCCGTTATCCCAAGCAGTACGCGCTCCAGGCCGCCAAGGCGGTCATCATCGATCATGTGCGCCACTCGCACGTGATCTCGATCACCTCCAGCGGCAGCCTGGAAACGCTCGACGTATCGGTGCCGGAGGCGAACTGCGAGGAACGCCTGGAGTTCCAGGGCGAGATAGTTGCCGTCGCCGACGCGCTGGTGCAGCTGCCGAAGCTGTGCCGCGAGACGCTCATCCTGCGGCGGATTGAGGGCCTGTCGCAAAAGGAGGTGGCGCAGCGCCTTAAGATCAGCGAAAGCATGGTGGAAAAATACATGGTGCAGGGCGTGCGCCTGCTGATCAGGATTTTCGGCCGCGGAGGAAAACCCCGGGCTCATACGTCTCCTGATAGAGAGAAACTTGGCCTCGAAGATGTCGTTCACAAGCCAGGAGATTGATGATCGGGCCGCCGAATGGGCGACCAGGATGGATCTTCGGGAACTTACTCCCGGGGAGCAGGCGGAGTTTGACGCCTGGCTCGCGGCCGATCCGCGCCATCTTGGCGCATACGGCAGGGCCGAGGCCGTCCTCCTGCGCCTCGAACGGGTGCCCGGCGTCGCCATCGGCGATCTGCGTTCTTGCGACGAGCCGCCGGCACCGAAGCTGACGCGCCGGCGCATCGTGCTCACGGGCAGCATCGCCGCCAGCATCGCGGCTGGCGGAATCGTCGTCGGCTCGATCGAGAACGGCCCGCCGGACAGCGGCGCCACCACGACCGCCAATCTCGAAACCGGAGTGGGCCAGACGCGCAGGGCCGTCCTTCCCGATGGATCGATCATCACGCTCAACACGGACTCCAGGGTGTCTGTCGAGCTCAAGAAGGACGTGCGCAAGATTTGGCTGGTGCGCGGCGAGGCGCTGTTTGACGTCGCCAAGAGCAAGAACCGGCCCTTCATCGTGTTTGCCGACGACACGCAGGTCCGCGCGGTGGGAACGAGCTTCACTGTGTCGATGCTGCCGCGGCGGCCCATTCAGGTGCTGGTGCGCGAAGGCGTGGTCGAGCTGAAACGCTCCGACGCGTCGGCGGTCTGGGTCGGCGCCAGCACGCGGGCCTTGGCGCCGCGCAACGCACCCATCGTCGCCGAATCGGTGTCGAGCAACACGCTGGCGCGCGATCTGGCGTGGCAATATGGACGCATCGCGCTCGAGAATCAGACGCTGCAGGCGGCCGCGGACGAATTTGCGCGATACAGCGCGGTTCGCGTGGTCGTCGATCCCGCAGTGGCAAATCGAACCGTCACGGGCCTGTTCTCCGCAAACGATCCTGTCGCTTTCGCCAAGGCTGCGGCGTCCGTCCTGAAGCTGCAGGTCGAGGTCGCCGACAACGAAGTGAGAATTTCCGGAACACCGGACTCGAAGACGGTAGGAAAATGATGCAAGCGCCCGTCATCTGAGTGGGTATCAAAAGAGGGCGCACATAATCCGCAGGGGCGCGGAACGGGGGGAGCTTGAGGACCAGCGTTACCAGGGCTGCGCTGAGCGGAACTGTAACTCTCGCTGGGTTGCTGTGGCTTTCGCCCGCTTTCGCGCAGGTCAGGCAGTTTGACATTCCGTCAGAAGTCGCCACCAAGTCCGTGCTTGAATTGGCACGGCAGGCAGGAATTCAAATCATCGCGCCTGGCACATTGCTCACCGGCATAACCACGCCTGCGGTCAGAGGTACTTACGACACTGTTGCCGCTCTCGAATTGATGCTGAAGGGGACTGACCTCGTGATCAGTCGTTCGGCGGAAGGGATCGTGACGATCTCTCCGAGCGAAGAAACTCGGCAAGAGGAGCGGGAAGGGATGTTAAAGGAAACAAAGAATTCGGTGTCGGTGCTGGCATTGCTGTTCGGCGCCATAACCGGAGTGCCGGCAGTTGCGCAGAGCACCGGCGATGCAAACACGATGGAAACGGTGACGGTCACCGGCTTCCGGGCTTCGCTGGCGACCGCGCTGTCGCAGAAGCAGAACTCGAATCTGATCATGGAGTCGGTCGCTGCCGAAGACATCGGCAAGATGCCCGACCAGAACGTCACGGAATCGCTGCAGCGCCTGCCGGGCGTGCAGATCGCCCGCGACGAAGGCAAGGGCACGCGCGTGCTGATCGACGGCCTGCGTCAGAACCTCACGACGTTGAACGGCGACGTGTTCCTGACCGGCAAGGAATTCTATGTGTCGGGCGAAGCCGCGAACGGCGGCTCGGGCGCCAATGCGCAATACTCCTCGATGGAAGGCATCCCGAGCGAAGAAATCGGCGGCGTCGACATCTACAAGAGCCCGAACGCGGCGCTGACCGAAGGCGGCCTGGGCGGCATCATCAACCTCAAGACCCGCAATCCGCTGGATCTGGCGGAAGGCTTCTCGGTCACGGCGAACGTGCGTGGAACGTCGACGAGCTACCAGACGCTGGGCAACACGACGCCGAATGCGACGTTGGTGGCGTCCTACAAGGCCAGCAACAAGTTCGCGATCACTGGCAGCGTGTCGTATGACGACACCAGCACCCGCACGCGGGAGTATGAGTCCTACAACCGCGGCTCCTGGCTGATCACCAATGCCGGCGTCGTCGGCTACAAAGGCACCGCCCCGCTGAACGCGACGGACGGCGAGACCAAGATCGGCACGTACTACATCATGCCGCAGTATGGCTATTTCAGCGACATCTACGACACCAACAAAACGATCGGTGCGACGCTCGGCGCGGCCTGGAACGTCTCCGACGCGATCCAGACCAGCTTCGTCTGGTTCTATTCGCATATTGCGGACAGGCAGACGAACTATTCGGACAAGGTCGGCTTCAACGGATCGGGCGGCAGCAACAACGTTCCCGGCAGCGGCCCTCCCGGCATCGACGGCGATGCGGCCTATTCAATCGACGGCAATGGCGTCGTGCAGTCGGCAACGTTCTACCTTCAGGGCGCGGAAACCGCGACCCTGTTGCAGCGGCAGGGTTCTGACGCCAACAACTTCCAGTGGCACACGAGCTTTGACGACGGAGGACCCGTCACGGCGACCTTCGATGTGGCGTATACACGCGCCACTTCGGG
>Ga0335085_10001783_pt1 | contig 43284 bp, 38 predicted proteins | sample Lox_Sample_45_FD_206712 | JGI IMG/M metagenome (GOLD analysis project Ga0335085, IMG submission 206712) | Soil microbial communities from Loxahatchee National Wildlife Refuge, Florida, United States - Lox_Sample_4.5 | ecosystem: Environmental > Terrestrial > Soil > Wetlands | place: USA... | reverse complement strand
CGTGAAAAAGGAAATCACATCATCACTGTAAAAACAGAACATAAATGCATTCTCGATGTTTGCAAACACATTGAGAAACTCGGAGGTGATGTCACCTATCTCGATGTGAACAGTGAAGGTGAATTGAATCTCGAAGAACTCGAATCAGCCGTCACGCCGAAAACAATTCTGATTTCAGTGATGTATGCGAACAATGAAATCGGAGTGGTTCATCCCATCAAAGAAATTGCAGCTATCGCTGCGAAGCACAATATTCTTTTTCACACGGATGCAACGCAGGCCGTTGGAAAAATTCCGGTTGATGTGGAAGCGGAAGGAATTCATCTTCTTTCGATGAGCGCCCACAAAATTTACGGACCGAAAGGAGTGGGTTGTCTTTACGTGAGAAGAAAAAATCCGAGAGTGAAACTCACAGCACAAATTGATGGCGGCGGACACGAACGAGGAATGCGATCCGGAACTTTGAATGTTCCGGGCATCGCAGGAATTGGCGCTGCAAGTGAAATCTGTATGAAGGAAATGAAAGTAGAAGCTTCGCGTTTGCTAAATCTTCATAACAAACTTGAAAGTGCTTTACTTGAACTTGAAGCCACTGCTGTGAACGGAAATAAAAAGAATCGCTTGCCGAACCTCAGCAACATCAGTTTCAAATTTGTTGACAGCGATGCTTTGATGTCTTCCTTCAACAAAGACATTGCAGTTTCCTCTGGCAGCGCCTGCACATCTGCATCCATCGAGCCATCGCACGTGTTGAGAGCACTGGGATTAGGCGATGATACTGCTCACTCTTCCATTCGGTTTTCACTCGGAAGATTTAACACAGAAGAAGAAATTGATTTCACAATTAAAAGAGTTAAAGAATCCGTGATGAAATTGCGCGAGTTGAGTCCACTTTGGGAAATGCATAAAGAGGGCTTGAAAATTTCATCTTGATCTCAATGTTTTAAATTTGCAGCTATGATTACGGTAACAGATAAAGCAAAAGAAAGAGTAACAGCACTCGCAGAAGAATCCGGTCATCATGACAAATGGTTCCTGCGTGTGGGTGTTGTTGGCGGCGGATGCAGCGGACTTTCATACAAAATGGATTTCGATACGGAAATGAAAGCCGGCGATCAGCTCTTCGAAGACAAAGGCGTGAAAATTCTCTGCGATCTGAAATCATTTCTTTACCTCGTCGGCACGCAACTCGATTTCAGTGACGGATTGAATGGAAAAGGATTTCACTTCATCAATCCGAATGCAACCCGCACCTGTGCCTGCGGAGAAAGTTTTGCGGTGTAGAAATTTTCTACAAGGAAATCATGTCAGCCACCATTCTTCCTTCCACTTTGAAATTTTTAAAAGAACTTTCGAAGAACAACAAACGCGAGTGGTTTAACAAGAATAAGGATCGCTATCTCGCTGCGCAGGAAAACATGATTGCATTCGCGGATGAATTTCTGAATGAAATGCGAAAGCACGATCTCATCGAAACATCTTCAGGAAAAGAAAGCTTGTTCCGCATTTATCGCGATACTCGGTTTTCGAAAGACAAAACTCCATACAAAACGTATTGGGCCGGTCACTTCAAAAGAGCGACGAAGAGATTGCGCGGCGGGTACTATTTTCAGATTGGGCCAGGCGAAACGCTGGCAGCAGGAGGATTTTTCAATCCCAATCCGGTAGACCTTCTTCGCATCCGCAAAGACATTGAACAGAATTTTTCCGACTGGAAAAAATTATTGAGCAACAAAACGCTGGTGAAGACTTTCGGAAAATTGCTGGGAGAAAAAGTAGCGACTGCTCCCAAAGGATTTGCCAAAGACAATCCCGCTATTGATTTGTTGCGGCACAAGCAATTTTATTTCGAACGAAACTTTTCAGATGCAGAAATTCTTTCAAAAAACTTTTTGAGAGAAATGAACAACACTTTCAAAAATCTTCGTCCTTATTTTGATTACATGAGCGAAGTGCTCACCACCGATGTGAACGGTGTTTCGATTCTGTAAAGGTTTCGGGTTTAAGATTGTGCTTGTATAATTGCTTCTCCGATCAGATCGAATTCGTCAGCGGAAATAATTTTCACCTCTGCAAAATCTCCGATGCGCAAATAATTTTTCTCGGCAGAAATCAAAACTTCATTGTCAACTTCAGGTGAATCCGCTTCGGTTCTTCCAATGAAATGATTTCCTTCTTTGCCATCAATCAGCACTCGAAAAGTCTTCCCGATTTTTCTCTGATTGAGTTCAGAAGAAATTTCCTGCTGTAGTTCCATGATCTCAGCGGCACGCTGTTGTTTCACTTCTTCCGCAACGTCATCCTTCAATTCATATCCTGAAGTTCCTTCTTCGTGCGAGTAAGTGAAGACACCGAGGCGATCGAACTTTGTTTCGCTGACAAATTCTTTCAACTCTTCAAAATCATTTTCAGTTTCTCCAGGAAAACCAACGAGCAATGTCGTGCGAAGCGTGATGTCCGGAATTGTTCCCCGAATGGTTTGGATGAGTTGAAGCGTTTCTGCTTTCGTGATCTGTCTCCTCATTCTTTTTAAAACTGAATCTGAAATATGCTGAAACGGAATGTCGAGATAGTTGCAGATATTTTTTCGTTCACGAATTACATCAAGAATTTCCACAGGGAAATTGGAAGGATAAGCATAGTGCAATCGAATCCATTCTAGTCCGTCTATATCTGCAATGCGGTTGAGGAGTTCAGCGAGTTTTCTCTCCTTGTAAATATCCAATCCGTAATACGTGAGTTCTTGCGCAATCAGCATCACTTCCTTCACGCCATTGCGGATAAGGTTTTTTATTTCAGAAACAATTTCTTCGATTGGTTTTGAAACATGCTTGCCACGCATGAGAGGAATCGCGCAGAATGCGCACGTGCGATTGCAGCCTTCTGAAATTTTTACATACGCATAATGTGCAGGCGTGATGAGCAAGTGTTCACCAATCAACTCATGTTTGTAATCCGCACCAAGTTTTTTCAGCAGGGAAGGAAGCTCCATCGTTCCGAACCATGAATCCACTTCCGGAATTTCTTTTTGCAAATCATCTCTGTATCGCTGCGACAAACATCCGGTGACAAAAAGTTTTTCGATACGATTTTCTTTTTTCAGCTCTGCATATTCAAGAATGGTATTGACAGATTCTTCTTTCGCCCGATCAATAAATCCGCAGGTGTTGATGATAACAATTTCCTCCTGACCGTTCTCCCTTTCATGCGAAACCTGAAAATCATTCGCGCGCAATTGCGCCATCATCACTTCGCTGTCGACAATATTCTTCGAGCAGCCGAGCGTGATGATGTTGATTTTTGGTTTTAAGAGAGACTTCGTTTTCATTTTGGAGAAAGTCAAAAGCTAAAAGCCAAAGGGAAAAAGCAGTATACGCGAATCATTTCTTTCATCCGGCTTTGCGCAATTGACTTATTTAAAAAGCGAATCCACAAACGCTTCTTTGTCGAACACCTGAAGCTGATTTATTTTTTCTCCAACTCCAATGTATTTCACAGGGAGCTTAAACTGATCAGCGATTCCGATGACAACCCCGCCTTTTGCCGTGCCATCGAGCTTTGTCAATGCGATTGCAGTCACGTTTGTCACCGCGATAAATTGCCTGGCTTGTTCAATCGCGTTCTGTCCTGTTGATGCATCGAGCACAAGCAAAACTTCATGCGGTGCATCGGGAATTACTTTCTGCATCACGCGCTTGATCTTTGAAAGCTCATTCATCAGGTTCACTTTGTTGTGAAGTCTTCCTGCGGTGTCAATAATAATTACATCCGAATTTTTTGAAACTCCCGATTGCACCGTGTCGAATGCGACCGCTGCAGGATCGGCACCCTGATCTTGTTTCACAATCGGAACACCGGCACGTTCACTCCAAATGGTAAGCTGATCAACAGCAGCAGCACGAAAAGTGTCGGCTGCTCCGAGCAAAACATTTTTCCCCTGTTGTTTGAATTGATAAGCGAGTTTTCCAATCGTCGTCGTTTTTCCAACGCCGTTCACACCGACAACCATAATCACATAAGGACGTTTATCCGATGGAATCGAAAATTCTTCTTCATCATCTGATTTGCTCTCGGAAAAAAGTTCAGCGATTTCTTCTTTTAGAAAACGATTGAGATCAGAAGCGCTGAGAAATTTATCACGCGCAACTCGCTCTTCCAATTTCTTGATGATTTTGATTGTTGTTTCAACGCCGACATCGGAGGCAATCAGTGCTTCTTCAATGTCATCGAGCGAATCCTCGTCCACTTTCGATTTTCCGGCAACTGCTTTGGCAATCTTCGAGAAAAATCCTTCGCGCGTTTTCTCCAATCCCTTATCGAGATCTTCTTTCTTTTCTTTTGAAAAAATTTTGAATAATGCCATCGATAAATTTATAGCTAACTAAAAAAGCTTCCCTCTTTCAAGAGAAGCTTTGTAGTTGGTTTGATTCGAATTCAATTACTGACCTTGTGAAGCCAGAAATTCTTTCACCTTGTCTTTGTGAACAATCTTCTCTCTGAAAACGTAAGCTCCTGTCTTTGGAGATTTTTCTGAAACAATCACGCGAACATATGCTTTCGAAGCAGCTGACTGCGCAGCGTCCTTCACCACTTTCGCGTTCTTTGAGGTTTTACCAGCATCCTTTGCCATGGCTATAAAGCTTTAGTTGTTTACTTGATTTCTTTGTGGAGAGTCATCTTCTTCAACACGGGATTGTACTTCTTTAGTTCCAATCTTCCCGGTGTATTTTTCTTGTTCTTCGTGGTGATGTAACGGCTCATGCCCGGCAGACCACTCGCTTTGTGTTCCGTGCATTCCAAAATCACCTGAACTCTGTTTTCTTTCTTCGCCATAGAAATTTATTAAAGAGTAACTCCTTTATTCTTCATCTCCTTTAATACGGAGGAAATACCTTTTTTGTTGATGGTGCGAAGCGCGCTCGTGGAAACTTTCAATTCCACCCAGCGATTTTCTTCAGGAACAAAAAAGCGTTTCTTCTGCAAATTGGGCTGAAAACGGCGGTTGGTCTTGATGTTAGAATGCGACACTTTATGACCAAACATGGTTTTCTTGCCGCTCACTTCACAAACTTTCGACATAACACTGATTTTTAAAAGGGGCGACAAAGATATAACAGAAAGGCAATCCCGCAAGAGGGTTCTGCAATGAAATTTAAGCCGCCGAAGTCACCAATTGAGACTGCAATTTCCTCAGGTTAAGTTTTCTTAATGAAGGTGCCCGCCATGCTGCAACACCAACAACCACAAACGTCATCACCCCGCCGAAGATGACTGAAGGAATTAACCCCATCAATGTAGCGGCCGTGCCGCTTTCGAACGCGCCAATTTCATTTGAAGAACCGATAAAGATGCTGTTGACTGAACTCACTCGTCCGCGCATGTGATCGGGTGTGATGAGTTGGACGATGGTTCCACGAATAATTACACTCACATTGTCAAACACGCCTGTGAGAAACAAGAAAAAAATGGAGAGATAAAAATTGGTTGATATGGCGAAGAGAATGGTTGCTGTTCCAAAGCCAATCAATGCCCACAGCAAATTTTTCCCGGCGTATTGCATGGGAGGGCGATGTGCCAATGACAATCCCATCAAAATAGATCCGGCGAACGGAGCTGCGCGAAGAATTCCCAAACCTTCCGGTCCTACTTTTAAAATATCGCTGGCAAAAATGGGAAGCATGGCAGTGGCACCTCCGAAAAACACGGCGAACATGTCAAGTGACATAGCAGCAAGCATCGTTTGATTTCTGAAAACAAAACGAATTCCTGCTGTCAAACTTTTCACGAAAGAATCTGATTGACCATTTGTTTGCAGCGGCTTTCCTTTAATGATCAAAAAGAAAATCACGGATAGAAGCATAAGCGTCACAACGACTGTGAATGCCCATGTGATTCCAGCAAAGCCATAAATCAATCCACCGACTGCAGGTCCTGAAACCGCTGCCATATGCCACACATTGCTGTTCCACGTTATTCCGTTTGAATACATCTCGCGCGGAATGATCTGAGCGAAAATGGCGGTGATCGCCGGTGCCACAAATCCGCGCGCAATTCCTGTAATGGCGATGATGCAATAGACCGGCCACACGTGGTTCTGATGAACGATATGGACAAAAGGAAACGTAAATGACAGCAGCGTCAGGGCACAAAAAAGATAAAGTACGGATGACCACACAATTATTTTTTTACGCTCAATCACATCCGCTGTGTGTCCACCATAAAATGAAGTGATGATAAACGGAATGGCTTCAGACAAACCAACAAGTCCAAGTGCGAACGGATCTTTCGTGAAAGCATAAACCTGCCAGCCCACAATCACTCCCTGCATTTGCCAGCCCATGGTCAGACACATGCGCGCAAGCAGATACAATCTGAATTCGCGGATTTGAAGGGAGGCGTAAGGATTGTGATTCATTTTTTAAAACAGAAAAGCCCTCATCATCTCTGACGAGGGCTTGATTATTTCCGAAAAATTTTTCAATCAGAGATGAAGTTTTTCTTTTTTCGCCATGAGTTCTTCTTTGCTTTCCACATGTTCCGGATCTGGAACGCAGCAATCAACCGGGCAAACAGCAGCACACTGCGGCTCTTCATGAAATCCGGTACACTCCGTGCATTTATTCGGAACGATGTAGTAAATGTCATCAGCAATAGCCGGAAATTTTTGATCGGCTTCAACCGTACTACCATCCATGAGCGTATACTGACCTTTTAGCGTGGTGCCATCCGCCATCGCCCATTCAGCGCCGCCTTCATAGATCGCATTATTCGGACACTCCGGTTCGCAGGCGCCGCAATTGATACATTCACTCGTGATATGAATTGCCATGTGTTTAGTTTTGCGTGTGCAAAGTTAGGGCAGGAATGATTCCATTTCAAAGCGAAAAGACTGATTTTTTTCAGATGGATATAGAAAATCGAATGACACTACTCATGAAATTGCATGAAGAGGTGATGAGCGGAAACGATGTGCTGAATCCAGCCATTGAAAAGGCCTATCAGCATAACAAATGGTTTACACCGGAAAATACCCGGCTCGCACTCAAAAACATCCGTGAGCAATTTCTTGATGAGGAGAAACTGAAAAAGTGGATTTCGAGCTATCCGCTGTACAGGAAAACTCCCAAGCTCGTCGGCATTGTAATGGCCGGAAACATTCCTCTCGTCGGGTTTCACGATTTTCTCTGTGCATTTATTTCCGGAAACCGCGTAGTCGTCAAGCTTTCTTCAAAAGATGATGTGCTTTTTCCATTTTTGATGAACGAATTGACCAGACTTGATTCTGGAGTAAAAGATTTGATTTTCGTTTCAGAAATCCTGAAAGGTATTGATGCTGTTATCGCCACCGGTTCGAACAATTCTTCCAGATATTTTGAATACTACTTCGGTAAGTATCCGCACATCATTCGCAAAAACAGAAATGCTGTTGCTGTGTTGATGGGAAATGAAACACAGGAAGAAATTGAGCAGCTTGGTTTCGACATGTTCAGTTATTTCGGATTGGGTTGCAGGAATGTTTCGAAGCTGATGGTTCCGAAGAATTATGATTTCACATTCTTCTTTCAATCGCTTGAGAAATATTCCTCCCTCAGCCAGCATAACAAATACAAAAACAACTACGATTACAATCGTGCAATTCTGCTCGTGAACAAGACACCGCATTTTGCCAATGAATTTTTGATGATAAAGGAGGATATTCAGGTTGCATCGCCTGTAGCGCTTCTTCACTATGAATTTTATGAAGATAAAAATGATTTGCAGGCCAAACTGAAACGCGATGAAGAAACTATTCAGTGCATCATTGGGAAAGATTTTATTCCCTTCGGAAAATCACAATCGCCGGAGTTGTGGGACTATGCCGATAATGTTGACACCATGAAATTTCTTTCAGAACTAAATTGATCAGAACTTCTCCACTTTCTGAGAGAAAAGAATTGCATTCTCCCCGGAGAAAATTTTCGCCAGGTAAATTCCCGAAGGCAAATCAACAAGAGAGGCCCTGCCGAAAGTCGGCCCGGAATTTATCTTTTGATTCCACACTTTAAGAGCGTGACCAGCCAAATCGTCAATTTCAATCTTTACGAAGGCATCAACTGCATCGTTGATTTCAATCTGTAGCGAACCGAAGGTTGGATTGGGCGAAATGATTATTGCGGAAACTGCGCTCGAAAAGTTGTTGAGCGCAATCACCTGCGAATACGAAAAACTGCCATCGAAGTCCGTTTGCTTTAGCTGGTAGTAATTTAATCCCGCATGGGGATGAGCATCTATTACCTCGTAGCTGTGTTCGGTCGTTGATGTGCCTGATCCGTTTACTTCAGCAAGTTCAGAAAACGAATTAGCGTCTTCCGATTTTTCCAGCGTGAAAAAATCATTGTCGGTTTCACTGGCAGTTTTCCATGAAATGTAATTTCCGTTATCAGTCACTTCACCGGTAAATGAAACCAAACCAATTGGCAAAATGATTGGAGCATTACAAACAGTAATGGTATCGGTGGTGACATTCGCCACGGTTGGAGATGCAGTGACAGCAGTATATGCATTCTTAGATGAATAAGAGATGGCTGAAATTGTGCTTGTCGTTGATCGCACTGACATGGCAAATGAAGTGATGTTGCAGCCACAATATCCGGTGCTGTCGAGATTCGCATCAAATATGTTCCAGTAGCTCGGGTTTGGTGCAAGCGTGTAGCCCGCAATATTGATTCCGTCATTGTATCCGCTCGCTGCTACTTTACAGGCGACCGTAGTGGTGTTTCCGGGATCTATAGCTTTACTCCAAATCACATTTCCTGTAGAAGTTAATTTAACCAGTATGCCGTATGAGTCATTAGGTCCGTCGGGTGAACTCCATCCCCAGCCAATCATGTAAATCTGACCTTCCGGATTAATATAGCAGGATACTCCCATCTGCGTCGTAGATGAATTTGAAGCGTCGCCAATTCGTCTGAACCAAATGAGGTTTCCATTCTTGTCAACTTTCTCGATCACGAAATCTTCATCAATGAAAGACCAGGTGTATCTTCCGGAAACTATCATCCCACTGTCAACTGTCGGCTGAATGTCCCACGACTCAATTTGTGAAAGCGTCCGGCTCCACTGAATACTTCCGGCAGTATCAATATCGATCAAAAATCCTTGCCCATTGTTCGAACCGGTTATTCCTATTTTTCCGCTCTTTAAGAACGTCATTGCATACGCCAATTCTTCACCGGAAGAACCATAAAACTTTGACCAGATCTGTGTACCGCTTGAAGTGAACTTTGTAACACTGGCATCATAAAATCCGAAGGCAGCGGGATCGCCATAGGTTGTCCCGAGTACATAGATGTTTCCTGTTGCGGGTTCTACCAACACGTCCCATCCATTTGCATTGGCAGAAGCATCGCTCAGCGAGCGGCTCCATTGCTGAACGCCGTCCTTGTTTAGTTTGGTGAGAAAAACACTAGTGAGAGAAGCGTAAGTGCCGACAATCAGAAATCCTGAATCGGAAGTTTGGGCTATACCTGATCCATAATCACTTCCTGAGATGCCAATGGACTTGCTCCATTTCTTCTTTCCGTTCTTATCGAGCCGTACAACATAAGCATCTTCGCCGTCGGAACTCGTGGAAGCGAGGATAGTATGTCCGCCATCAAGATTGAGATTGATGTTGCCCATGAAACTGCTGACCATGTCTTCATTCAGTGAAGTCTTTCCGAGATAATCGAAATATAGGGATTGAGCTTCTGATTTTGGAAATGAGAAAACCAAAACCAACGCAACTTTCAACCATCTAAAACTTTGCAGCGAAAGGAGGTATCGCTCAATCAAATTAACACGTACTCGTTCATGCATGGGGCGCATGATTTTTTGGTGATCCCTCAGCACCAAATCGCGTGGTGAGAAAATTTCAGCCGCGAATCAAATTTATGAAACAACGTTTTATCAAAAATGATGCGACAAGTGACGCTAAAAAGGAGGGCGCACAAGAAAATCATTCATTCACCGTTGCCGGCATCATTACCAATTCTTTCAGTTTCGAAATCACAAAATCTACTTCTTCCCTGGTGTTGTATTTGGAGAAAGAAAATCGAATCGCCACTCTGTTTGGATCCGCTTTGATAGCCGTAAGCACATGAGAAGTTTCATTGCTTCCCGAAGAACAAGCACTGCCGCTCGATGCACAAACACCGGACATATCGAGGTTGAAAAGCAGCAACGAATTTTTATCATTAAGAGGAAATGAAGCATTCAGCACAGTGTAGAGAGAGTTTTGCAAATCGCCATTGAATTCCACATCAGCAAAATTTTCTCTCAGCTGATCGATCATGTAATTTTTAATTGCGGAAATGTGCGCTCTTGATTCTTCCAAATGATCAAACGCAATCTGCATGGCTTTAGCCAGGCCCACAATTCCGTAAACGTTTTCGGTTCCTGCGCGCATGTTGCGTTCCTGGGCACCGCCGAAAATCAGAGGTGGAATATGAATGTCGTGATGAATGTAAATGAAGCCAACGCCCTTAGGTCCGTGAAATTTATGCGCAGCGCCGCTCACAAAATCCACCTTTGTGTTTTTCAGGTCCAATGGAAAGTGAGCCATCGTTTGCACGGTATCAGAATGAAAAATGCCGTTGTGCTTCTTCACGAGTTCGCCAACGGCATTGAGATCCGTCATGGTTCCGATTTCATTGTTGCCATGCATGAGCGTGACCAGACATCGGTCATTGATCGACTGCAACAATTCTTCGAGATGATTCAAATCAAATCTTCCCAATTCATCTACGTGAACATAATGCACGTTGATTCCTTCCTTAGCCAAAGCTTCCACTGTGTGCTGCACGCAGTGGTGTTCGATGGGTGAAGTAATGATGTTTTTCAGATTGTACGCTCTCACCGCACAACGAATGGCCATGTTGTTCGCTTCCGTGCCGCCGCTGGTGAAAAAAATTTCTCCCGGTGTGCAGTTCAGATATTTTGCGATCGTCTTTCTTGCTTTCTCAATCGCCGCCCGTGTTTCCCTTCCATAAAAATGAATCGCAGAAGGGTTTCCAAAATGCGATTCCATGAATGGCAACATCTCATCAATCACTTCGCGATCAAGCTGAGTGGTGGCGGCATTATCGAAGTAGACATGTCGGAAGGAATTCATGTTCGCAAAGATAACGATTACTGTCTCTCTTCATGATTATTGTCAGAATCAACAAGAGGCGGCAACCATTAAATTTGATTTGGTAAGCAATTTATTTCTATGTCTGCTGCTCATCAACTTACAGCCATCCTCTTTGCAGATATCCAGGGTTTCACAGCCATGATGGAAGAAGATGAAACGCGCGCATTGACACTTCGAAGCAAGTTTGAACAAAACCTGCAGAGTGAAGTTGCCCAACACAACGGAAAGATCATTCAGCTCATGGGTGACGGAGCGCTGTGTATTTTCAGCAGCGCCATCGAGGCTGTTCGGGCTGCGATTGGAATTCAAAATCAAATGCTCAGTGAACCCAATGTGCCGTTACGCATTGGCATCCATTCTGGCGATATCATTTTTGAAGCGGATAATGTTTATGGTGATGGCGTGAACATTGCATCCCGGATTGAGTCATTCGCAGTGGCCGGTTCAGTGTTTGTTTCCGGTAAGGTGTATGATGAAATCAAGAATCAAAAGGACATCAGCACCGTGTCTCTTGGAAAATATGAGCTGAAAAACGTTGTCGCACCACTGGAGATTTATGCCATCAGTAATGCCGGATTAAAAGTGCCGGAGAGAGAAACACTGGAGGGAAAAGGCAAGGCCGTTTCTGACAGAAAAATTACGGGTCCGAGAATCTTAATTTCACTAATCGCAGTTGGTGCCATTATTGCCTTCGTAATTTTCTTTCGTGATAAATTTTCAATTACTCCGGTAAACAAAGATGAACCGACGGTGCTCGCCGTTTTGCCCTTTGCCAATTTAAGCGCCTCAAAAGATGATGAATACTTTGCTGACGGGATGTGTGATGAAATACTCACGCAGATTTCAAAGATCAGTGAGCTGAATGTGATGTCGCGCACTTCTACACTTCAGTACAAGGACACAAAAAAATCGGTGAAAGAAATCGGGCATGAGCTGGGCGCTGATGTTTTGCTCGAGGGAAGCGTTCAGAAATCGAATGATCAGTTCCGCATTAACGTACAATTGGTCGATGCGAAAAGTGACAAGCATCTCTGGGCAGAAACCTATGACCGTCCGACAAAGGATGTGTTCATGATTCAGACTGATATTGCAAAACAAGTTGCCACGGCATTGGATGCTACGCTTACGGAAACAGAAAAGTCATTGGTTAATTCGGCACCCACTACCAATATGCAGGCCTATGATTTTTACCTGAGAGGGAATAAAGCCGTGCAGGACTTTTGGAATTACTTCATGGGTGATGATGCTGATCGTGCCGTTCGCATGTATGAGCAAGCCATAAAGCTCGATCCGAAGTTTACAGCTCCGTATGAAGCATTGGTAGAAAATTACGTTCGCGTGTATTGGGAAAAGTTCGCGTTCAACAGTAATGATTACAGGAAGACGGCAAAGATGTGGCTCGATTCACTTCTTGCATTAAACATTGACGATGCTTACACCCATAATGCGCTGGCTTATTACAAATACAAAGGTGAAGGAGATTTTGAAGGGGCACTGGCAGAATTGGACATTGTAGATCGCAGGATGGGCAATGGAAAGTCAACGTACCTTATTCGTGCCGACATACTTCGGCGCATGGGAAAGATTGATGAATCGATCAGCTATTTCAAGAAGCAAGCGGAGCTATTCCCCCGCCAGTCGGACGGTTGGGCTGCTTTGGCAGAAACCTATAAGCTGAAACGGGATTTTGATTCTTCCGTGTTGTTCATCAATAAGGCGATTGAATTGAGTCCGGATGTGCCCGGTAATTACACATCGAAATCTATGTATTATGCGGAATTGAAAGGTGATGTGACGGCTGCACGTGCTGTGTTGCAGGATGCATCTTCAGTGGTGAATCCTGCTTATTTTAAAAATAACTATTTCTACTTTGAAACTTTGGAAGGGAAATATGATTCAGTGCTTCCCGCCCTCTCTACTGACAAAGCAAGTCTTGGCGCCTTGTGGCAATTTGATTTTATGCCTGATGCATTGGCTGCGGCGATGATGTACAGACTGAAGGGAAATGAGACTACAGCGAAAGCTTTTTTCCAAACAGCATACCATCTCACTGATAGCTTGCTGAAGAAGTATCCGGATGATTTCAGATTGCATGCAACACTTGGTGTGGAGCTTGCAGGGTTGGGCCAAAAAGAGGAAGCGATTAAAGAGGCGACTTTGGCAACTACGATGATGCCGTCTTCAAAAGATGCTATTCTCGGCGTTCCGCCTATGCAGTACCTCGCACTTACCTATGTTCAACTTGGCGAGCAGGATAAAGCGATTGACGTGCTTGAGCAATTGCTGAAGATGCCCTTTAGCTGGACGATGAGCAATACAATTCCACTCTATAAATTGCATTATTACTGGAAGCCATTAGAGAATAATCCACGGTTTCAAAAACTCATAAGCCAGTCTTGAAAGAATGGTAAATCGCTCAACTCTCTTTCATCATTGCGGTAATGTCCTGCATAATTTTTTGCGCGAGATTGTTTGCCGTCGTTTCGTGTTGGCTCTCAGAATAAATTCTGATGATTGGTTCCGTATTTGATTTGCGGAGATGAACCCAATCGCCATCAAATTCTATTTTCAATCCATCTTCTGTGTTGATCGGTTGTTTCTTGTATTTCTTCTGAACACTTTGAAGAATGCGATCGATGTTCACTCCTTCACTGAGTTGAATTTTGTTTTTCGAGATGACGTAATTGGGATATTGCTGGCGAAGCACTGAACAGGTTTTGTTTGAAGTCGCGAGATGCGAGAGGAACAATGCAATTCCTACCAATGCATCTCTGCCATAGTGAAGTTCAGGATAAATCACTCCGCCATTCCCTTCGCCGCCGACAACCGCATCCACTTCCTTCATTCTTGACACTACATGAACTTCACCAACGGCAGCAGAAAAATAGTGTCCGCCATGTTTCTCGGTAATGTCTTTGAGCGCACGCGTAGAAGAAAGGTTTGAAACCGTGTTCCCCTTTTTGGTTTTCAAAACATAGTCTGCTGCGGCAACCAGCGTGTATTCCTCGCCGAACATGCTTCCGTCTTCGCAAACAAAAGCAAGCCGATCCACATCGGGATCGACAGCAATACCAAGATGCGCTTTGTTCAACTTCACTTGTTGAGAGAGCTCAGAAAGATTTTCTGGAAGCGGCTCGGGATTGTGAGCAAACTTCCCTGTAGGCTCGCAATTGATTTTAACGATATCAGAAACGCCGAGCGCTTCGAGCAACTGCGGCACCGCAATTCCTCCCGAAGAATTCACAGCGTCAACTACTACTTTGAATTTTTTCTTCTTGATCGCAGAAACATTTACGAGATCAAGTGTTTCAATTTTTTCAATGTGCCTTTCAAGTCCGGCCGGATCAACCACATAATCTCCGAGTGCATTTATTTCTGAAAAGGAAATATTTCCTGAATCGGCTAAACTCAAAACATTTCTTCCGTCAGCTTCAGAAATGAATTCTCCATTCTTGTTCAGCAGCTTCAGCGCATTCCATTGCATGGGATTGTGGCTCGCCGTGATAATAATTCCTCCTGCTGATTGATGATGTATCACAGCCATCTGAACAGTCGGAGTGGTTGACAATCCCAGGTCAATGACATCAACATCCATTGATTGAAGAGTGGCTGAAACCAGCGATGAAACAATTTTCCCGCTGATGCGCGCATCTCTTCCGATCACAATTGTGTTCTTTCCGCTTTTCTGTTTTGCCCATGAAGCAAATGCGGCGGTGAACTTTACTACGTCTTCAGGAGTGAAATTGTCACCTGCTTTTCCTCCGATGGTACCACGAATTCCTGAGATAGATTTTATTAAAGGCATATTCTGAAGCAATCTTATTAATCAATTCTTCAACGACAAAGAACTTTCATTTCTTCGACAAATGGAAGTTGTGCGTTCATTAGCTTTGTAGTTGAGTTATGAAGAAGCCCGAATGGTTCGAGATTTGGTTTGATACGCCGTACTACAAGCTGCTGTATAGAAACCGGGATGAGAAAGAAGCAGAGCGGTTCCTTGATACGTTACTTGAATATCTCAAGCTTCCTGCAAATGCCACAGTGCTCGATGTGGCTTGCGGCACCGGACGCTACTCTATGTTTCTGGCTGATCGCGGATTTAATGCAATCGGAATTGATTTATCTTACAAAAATATTGAGCATGCCAGCGTGAATGAGAAAGAGAATCTCACTTTTTTCCGTCATGACATGCGCGAGAATTTTTACGTGAATTACTTCGATGCGGTGTTTAATTTCTATACGAGCTTCGGCTATTTCAGCTCAGATAAAGATCATTTGAAAGCCATTCACTCGATGAGTTTAGCTCTGAAAAAAGGTGGTAAGCTCGTGATTGATTTTTTCAATTCCTCAAAAATGAGAAATGAAATGGAGGAGCATGAACACATTTCCCGCGATGGAATTCTTTTTTCAGTGAAGAGAATGATCGACCAAAATGCAATCATCAAAAAAATTTATTTCCAGGATGAAGGAAGAGAATTTCAATTTGAAGAACGCGTGCAGATGCTTACTCTTGAAGATTTCAGACGTTGGCTTAATGCAAGCGGCTTAAAGTTGAAAGATGTTTTCGGCGACTATGAACTAAATCCTTTCGATGAGGGAAAATCCGATCGCATGATAGTGATTGCAGAAAAAATTTAGAAGCGAACATAAATTTATCTCTTGAATCCTTCCCTTCTTCACCTCGATCAGCAGGCGTTTTTCTTCATCAACCAATCTCTGCGCAATCCGGTTTTTGATTTCATTATGCCGTATGCCCGCAATCCGGATTTCTGGATTCCGCTCTACGTGCTCATCGTTGGTTATGTGATTTATCGCTTCCGCCTGCACAGCATCATCATCATTATTTCTGCTGCCATTTGCATCACACTCACTGATCAAATCGCGAGCAACATCATCAAACCTTCAGTGCAACGGCTTCGACCCTGTAATGATCCTGCAATTGCAAAGCAGGTTCACTTAATTGTTGATTGCGGTCCCGGATTCAGTTTTGTTTCATCGCATGCAGCAAATCATTTTGGCATCGCTGTATTTTTGATTTTGTTGCTGCGAAAAAGGTTTAGCTGGATCACTCCAGTTGCCTTGTTTTGGGCCACACTCGTTGCTTTCGCTCAGGTTTATGTTGGTCTTCATTATCCAATCGATGTAATTGGCGGAGCTGTGCTTGGCGTTATTACCGGAATTATCACGGGAAGATTTTGTTTAACTGCGTTGAAAAAATTCGGGATGGAGATCGCATGAGCGCCTGGATGATGCTCCTCATTTTTGCGGCGCCGCTCCTGGGCGGAATGATTGCGCTTGCCTTCAGAAATCAGGCGCAGGTGAATTACAGAACTGTGCTCAGCTTCAGCGGAGCGTTTCTCTTCACCATCATAATTCAGCATCTGTTTCCCCTCGTATTTCAAAATACGCCGCATGCAGGATTGTATGTGTTGCTTGGTTTTTTCATTCAGATTTTTCTCGAGCAACTCACGCACGGAATCGAGCATGGACATTTTCACGGAGGTGATCACCGCCCAAGCTACATTCTCACGCTCATCATTGGCTTGTCCATTCACTCGTTTCTTGATGGCATTCCGCTTTCAAGCAAACAATTGCTCGATGCTACACACAATGGTTTGCTATACGGCATTGCCATTCACAAAATTCCTGAAGGATTTGCGCTGGTCAGCATTCTTCTCATTTCGAATTATAAAACTTCGCTTACTGCATTTTATCTTTTTATTTTTTCACTGATAGCACCGATGGCGATGTTGCTTGGAAATTATTTTCAGAATAAAGAATCTATTTTACTGAATAGTTTGATAGCCGTGGCTGTTGGTTCCTTTCTTCACGTTGCGACAACCATTCTTTTTGAATCGGAATCTGCAGCTCACCGTTTTGGCTGGAGGAGAATTGTTGCCATCGTTGTCGGAGCGGGATTAGCTTTGTTGTTCGCTTAGCAAGGTTTGTGATTTGGGTTTTGAATTTAGCGCTTAAAACTTTACCTCTATGGAATTTGAATTCATTTTAGTTGATCCCGAAGTTGAAAAATTTGTTGCGCTTGTTCAACTCAATCGTCCGAAAGAGTTGAATGCTTTGAACCGTCAATTGATGACGGAGCTGAGAGATGCATTTCAGCTGCTCGATGCCAATGAGCATGTGCGCGTGATCGTTCTCACCGGAAATGAAAAAGCATTTGCGGCCGGAGCTGATATCAAAGAGATGGCCGATGCGTCATCGATTGAAATGGTGAACCGCGATCAATTTGCCATCTGGGATCAAATCAAGAAAACGAAGAAACCGGTTATCGCAGCTGTTTCAGGGTTTGCACTTGGCGGCGGATGTGAATTGATGATGCACTGCGATTTAATTGTTGCGTCGGAAACTGCGAAGATTGGTCAGCCCGAGATAAAAATCGGAGTGATGCCGGGCGCCGGCGGAACACAGCGACTCACACGAAGCATTGGCAAAGCACTGGCTATGGAAATGATCTTAACCGGGAGATTTATTACGGCACAAGAAGCATTAAATGCCGGGCTGATCAATCGTGTTGTTCCTGTTGAACTGTATTTACAGGAAACAATCAATTGGGCAAAAGAAATTGCAGCACTTTCTCCGGTCGCATTGAAGTTTGCCAAGGAAGCAGTATTGGAAGCATTCAATTCATCACTCGACGAAGGCTTGCTTTTTGAAAGAAAAAATTTCTACCTGCTTTTTTCTTCCGAAGACCAGAAGGAAGGAATGAATGCATTCATTGAAAAACGAAAGGCCGAATTCAAGGGCAAATAATTTTTTAATGTTCAGAACTCGACGAAGAATTTTATTTTGATCTGAAACAGTTTCTACCTTTCGCAGTATAATTTGGACTTCTAAAAAATTTCAGCTCATGAAAAAAATAATTCTTCTCTTTGCTTGTATCGGGTTTTCCTCGCTTTCGTTTGCGCAACTTGAACTTGGTGTTGACGGAGCATTCAATACCACATGGCTTTTCAATAATAATGTTTCAGACCAGGGACCGAATCTGAATCCGAACGCTTCATTCGGCGGCTCTTACGGAATTACCGGTACTTTTTTCTTAGGCAAGGCAATCGGTATTGGCGCCGAAATAAATTTCAATTCAGTCAACCAGAAATATGATGGCACAGTCAGCAGTGTGAGTTTTAATGCAACTGATCATTTGAATTACATTCAGGTTCCACTCATGCTGAAAGTAAAAACCCAATCAGGATTTTATTTTGAACTCGGGCCTGAATTCAATTTTCTTTCGTCGGCCAATGGTGATCTCACATCCAGTCCCGCCAATTCGTTAGCTGATTATTCAGGGAAGGATATCAAAACCGGTTTGAGTAATTCAGTGATGGGTGTTGTGTTTGGATTTGGTGGACGATTTCCTATCACGGATCACATTGGAATCACTGCGGGATTGCGATTCTTCGGTGCATTGGGTGATGCAACTACTGAGTTAGGCGAAACCGATTTTGCCGCCGATGCCGCAGCCGGAAAATTAGGTGTGGCAGAAACTTTTGCGCACACAGATCAATCGGGAAATTATCGTTATCAGAAAACTACCATCGCAACAGGCGGCATTCAAATTGGAGTGTTCTACGCTCTTTTCAAAAATCTGAAGGAAGAGGAATCAGGGAAGTAAAAATCAATTTTTGTTTTATTGAGTTTGCAGTGATTTCTGCGCATTCAGCTTGCTGATGAATTCGCTCCGGAGTTGCGTTTCCACATTTTTGTCCGTTGCCATTTTCTGGATCCGCTGCTTCAGATCTTTTACGTTTACATCCTGAGGGCTGTGTTCAATTTCCGCAGTGATTACATTTATAATGCTGTTGTATTTTAAATTTTTTCTGCGAAGCCAATAGCCGAGTGCGATTAATGCCGCCACAACAATTCCTGCTACAAGAAGAATGTTGGTAGCATATTTCTGAATAAAACTCAATTGTGGTTTCAGCTCACTTGTCCTGCGCACGGCTGTGGCAACAGCACTGTCAACAATGGCACTCACGAGGTGATTGGTTCTGTCGCCGAGTAATTCATCACGCAATTCACCGAGCTTCATCCGGGTACTGTCATTGAGAAGTTGATCACGTGCGCTCTCCACAATCTTTGCAATGAGTGCATCGGTTTCACTTCCGAGCAATTCCATTTTCACTTTGTGAATCTGTGCAATCAAACTATCTCCGAGCAATTTGTTTTCTGACTTCGATAACTGAAGAGTGATTTGATCAAGCGCAGCAATGAGTATTGATTTGATAGAATCAATTTGTTGCGAAGTAGTCGAACCTGTTTGAGTGAGTGTGCTGCTGATGAAGTTCTGGAGCTTATTTCTGAATACTGAATCATCCAGGGCATCTGAAAGGCCTTTCACCAAATCACGGGAGAGTGTTTGTGCATCAATGCCCGCGGACAACTCTTTACCTGCAGTTTTTATCTGGCCGCTTTTATTGGCATTCGCAAGATTGTTTTCAAGGAGATGATTGGTGCCGCAGGATGAGAGTAAAGCGAAACCGATCAAGAGGAACACGAATCCTTTTCGCATAAGGTAATTTTTAGGTGATGAATTGCGAATTTCAAAAATGAAAATGAATGTCAGCAAATAAATTAATGAGGGCTGAATCATTTTAATAAAAGATAATCCGCTGCATTTTTTTATGATGTTCCGATGAACGGCCCAAGAGCAAGCGGTGCAGGATTCATTTGGCTGAGAATAGGAAATAATAATGGCTTAGTCATTTGAGCAGGAACTGAAAATATTTTTTAGTGATGAATAACGATTTCACAATGGTTTGAACCGCTCGAAGCTTTGGCGACAATCGAAACAATAGTGAATGCTCCGGCAAAGTGTGGAACCAAAGAGAGAATTCATCGTGGTGTTGCTGCTTCCGCAGTGCGGACATTTTGAATGTTCAATATCTTCGAGAGAAAAATTTCCGCCATGTCGTTGCGGAGTTCCCAATCCGAATTGTTCGAGTTTCTTTTTTCCGGATTCAGAAATGCGATCGGTGTTCCAGGTGATCGAAGTGTCTTTGATCACTTCCACGTTTTCAAAACCGAGAGAAGAAATTTTTTCCCTGATCTTTTGCTGAAGAAATTTTATCGCGGGACAAGCAGTGAAAGTGGGAATGAGATTGACCCTAACTGAATTGTTTTCGATCTTCACGTCACCAATCATTCCAAGGTCAACAACAGAAAGTGTTGGAATTTCAGGATCCATCACTTGTTTAAGTGCTTCGATAATTTCTTCCCTGCCGATTGTCTTTATCTCTGCTTCAGTAAACATCTTCAACAACTTTAAACTTCAAACTTTAAACTTTACCATTCCACTCCCGTTTCCATTCTTATCACCTGCGTCATTTCTTCGAGCAGCGGTGCGAGATGTTCAGTGTGATATCCGTTTCTTCCTCCAAGACCAACTGTCGCATCGCTAACAGAAGGCAAATGCAAATGCGCTCGCCCGAGCAACTCATTAATATTTTCTTCCCACATCTGCTGCAACTTTTTCTCTCCCGGAAAAATTTTCTGTTCGATCAGTTCATCTTCAAATGGTCCTTCCTCAAAAATTCCCAGTGCAAGCGGATACGTTGAATTGATTGCGGCCTGCATGCGTGCATGGCTTTCATCAGTGCCATGGCCGAGTCTTCTCATCCATGAATTGGCATGAAGCACATGATACTTCAATTCACCATGAATTTTTTTCGCAAGTCGAGCAAGAGGTTCGAAAGAAGATTGGGCAAGCAATTCATACCGGAGAATTTCAGCATGATCAAATAGAAATTGCCGCGTAATCGTGAAATCATATTCGCCAATCGGATACTCGACGAGCTGGCAACATTTGAAATCTTTCTCCTCCCTCAGAAATGCAAGCGTGTCAGGATCGGCTTCTCCGAATTGCTCGTGAAGAATGGTGTAGAGCGCCAATGCATGTCCTATTTTATCCTGCGCCATCGATGAAAGCGCGATGTCTTCTTCGAGTATCGGTCCTAATCCCGTCCATTCGCTATGACGATGACCGATGATGAGCGCATCATCTGCCATTTTGAAAAGTAATTCTTTAGTTGCCTGCATGGTTGTCTTTTTAACTGTTTTGACTGTCAAATCTTGTTGTCAGTTTCGAACCCGTGTTCCCCTCCTGGGAGGGGAACCGCGCTTCGATTTAGCTCACAATAAATTTCGAATTTCTGCTTTCATCAAACTTTTGTCTTGTGCTCTTTCTTGTAATCATTGATTTTCTCTCTCACCTTATACCCGCTCGCTTCGCGATAAATTTTTTCCGGAGTTGTTTCAAACATGTCAGTGTTCTCATAGCCGAGTGAATAAATCTCCGAAGTCTTGACCACCCAGATGTTCGCTGTGTGTAATCTTCTTCCGTACTGCTCTTTGGCAAATACAAGCGCCAGCTCCGGATCGGGTGCATGCACCACGCCCACATGTACATGTTGCTCGCCGCGCTTCTTCTGATGAAAGACTTCATACGTCCCCCATTCTTCCAGGTCTTCCAACTTGTCGAAACTTTGTGTGCTGTCAAGGTCGAGCCGTTTGATGCGCGGGTCAATGATGGGAACCTTCGTTTTCATTTTCTATGACATTTTCACAATGGAAAAATGATTTAACTCATGCGAGTGGAATGGTGAACCGTTGTTTTGGATTCATGAGCGCTTCACGAACCCAGCGACCGTGCTCTTCTGAAAATTTTCTCACAGCAATTCGCTCGCTGTTGCACGGACCATCGCCGTTGATTACTCGATGAAACTCATCCCAATCCGGATCGCTGAATTCCCATTCACCGGTTTCCGGATTCTTGCGAAGATTTGGATCGGGAAGCGTGAGACCGAGCTCCCAGATTTTCGGAATGTATGAATCAAGAAACTGATTGCGCATGTCATCGTTGCTGGCCATCTTCACTTTCCAAAGCATCAGTTGTTGACCGTGAACTGAAATTTTATCAGGAGGCCCGAAGAAGTGAATGATCGGGCGATACCAGCGATTCAGTGCGTCCTGCAACATCTCGCGCTGCGATTTGCTTCCCGTCGCCAGATCGACAAATGCATCATGACCTTGCTTGAGATGAAATGATTCTTCATAACAGATTCTCTCGAGCGCACGACAATACGGACCATAAGATCCTTTTGAATTGGCGACTTGATTCACGATGGCTGCGGCATCAATCAGAAATCCAATCACTGTCACATCAGCCCAGGTTTTCGCAGGATAATTAAAGACGTTGGAATATTTCGATTTTCCTGTGAGCAGATCGCTGATCATTTGCTCGCGCGATTTGCCGAGAGTCTCTGCGGCATTATAAAGCAATTGCCCGTGGCCAACTTCATCCTGCACTTTTGCAATCAACGCCATCTTGCGTTTGAATCCCGGCGCTCGTGTGATCCACGCGCCCTCGGGCAATGCACCCATAATTTCACTGTGTGCATGTTGCTCGATGAGCCGGATCAGTTGCCGGCGATATTCGTAAGGCATCCAATCCTGCGGCTCAACTTTTTCACCGCTATCGATGTGTTGCTGAAACGCTGCAAGTTTCTCCGGATCGTCCTGATGTTGCTCAAGTTCCTGTTTGGTGGGTTCAAGAAAAATGTATCCGCCGCCGTACATGCTTTAGTTTTTGGTTTGAAGTTTTGTGTTTTTTGAAATTCGATTTCGATTTGCCTGCTGCCTATTGCCGACAGCTTACTTCTTTATTATTCCGTTTAATATCACATGCGATAAGTTCTCTGCAATCTGCTCAGGAGAAAATTTTCCAGTCGGATCATACCATTCATAAACCCAATTCAACGTCGAGAAAATGGTGAGCACCAAAAATGTTTCATCATGTTTTTCAAAAAGTTTTTTGTTCATGCCCTGCCTGATGATATTCCGAAATATATTTTCGTACTTCTTTCGCATTTCCTTGAATTCACTCAGGTAAGGCTCACTCAGGTATCTCCAGTCGTGGAAGAAAACAGCCGAAGCATCTGTGTTTTCTGTGATCACTTTAATGTGCGATTTAATCGCGAGGGCAAGCGCTTTGTCCGGTGATGTTTCTCCTTTTAGTGAAGATTCCATTCCTTTGAAAAATTCATTCGCCATGCGAAAACAAATTTCTTTGAGGATGCTTTCCTTCGAATCAAAATGATTGTAGAAGCTCGCCGCTTCAATGCCGACGTGATCGGCAAGTTCTCTCATCGACACGGCGCGATAACCTTTCTCGCGAAATTTATTGGTGGCAACATTCGTGATTTGATTCTTGCGTTGAATTCCTTTTTGTCGAGGCATAAACTAACAATTGTTAGCAAAGGTAAGAGAGGAATTGCTGAATTCAAAAATTCTGAGTTTGGAAATCTTGAACACTTAATGTTTTCAACAAGATTCTGATTTCCTAATTCCATTTTCTCACTCTATCTTTGCCTCAGAAAGATATATGGAGGGGACGGAAAGTCCCCTCTTTCTTTTGCCAATGATGAACCAACTGGAAAGCAGAATTCGCGAAGTACTCGGGGAAATCCTCAACGAATCGGATACATATTTGGTCGATCTGCGGATGCAGCCCGGCAGAGTGGAAATATTTGCCGACCGCGATCCGCACATCACTATTGAAGATTGTGCGCGCATCAGTCGTGCCCTCGAGAGAAAGCTGGATACAGAATTTCCTTTTTCACAGCAATACACGCTCGAAGTTTCTTCACCCGGCATGGATCAGCCTTTGAAGGTTCTTCGCCAGTTCAGGAAGAACATCGGAAGAAACGTGGACGTAATTCTTTTTTCAGGCACAAAAAAAACAGGAACACTCCTTTATGCCGATCAGGAAAAAATCGTGATCGAAGAAAAAATCACCGGACAAAAACAAACAGATTCAGTTCAGTCACACATACCATTTGTTCAAATCAAATCAACTCAACTCGTTTTCAGTTTTAAATTCTGAAGTACCATGAACAGTCAGGCACTCGTAGAATCATTCAGCGAATTCAAAGACCTCAAGAGCATCGATCGTCCCACCATGATGAAAGTGCTCGAAGATGTTTTTCGCACACTTATCCGCCGCAAATACGGCACGGATGAAAACTTCGATATCATTGTAAACACTGAAAAAGGCGATCTCGAAATCTGGCGCCGCCGAAATATAGTGGAAGACGGCGCAGTAACGGACCCACTCACGCAGATCGAATTAACGGAAGCACAAACCATCGAACCCGATTATCAGGTTGGTGAAGAAGCCATGGAAGAAGTGAACATTCTTCAGGAATTCGGACGCCGATCCATTCTCACAGCAAAGCAAACCCTTGCCTCACGCGTACAGGAATTGGAGAAAGAAGAAATCTTCAAGAAATATCAGGATCGTGTGGGAGAAATTGTGAGTGGTGAAGTGTATCAGGTTTGGAAAAAAGAAACATTGCTGCTCGATGATGAAGGCAATGAACTGGTTCTTCCAAAAAACGAACAAATTCCCGCTGACTTTTTCAAGAAAGGTGATCATGTGCGCGCCGTGCTCAAGAACGTTGAAATGAGAAACAACAGCCCGCTCATTCTGCTCTCACGAACTGACAATTCATTCCTTGCAAAATTGCTCGAGCAGGAAGTGCCCGAAATTTTTGATGGGTTGATCACGATTAAGAGAATTGCACGCGAACCTGGAGAGCGGGCAAAGGTTGCTGTTGAATCTTATGATGACCGCATCGATCCTGTTGGCGCATGCGTGGGAATGAAAGGTTCCCGCATTCACAGCATCGTGCGTGAACTGCGCAACGAAAACATTGATGTCATCAATTATACCAACAACACGCAGCTATTCATCACGCGCTCACTCACACCCTCAAAAATTTCTTATATGGAAATTGACGAGCCTAATAAGCGGGCTTACGTGTATCTCAAACCCGATCAGGTTTCTCTCGCCATTGGAAAAGGCGGAGCCAACATCAAGCTTGCAAGCAAACTCACGGGTTTCACCATCGATGTGTTCCGCGATGTAGAAGATGAAGAATACGATGTCGATCTTGATGAATTTACTGATGAGATCGATGGATGGATCATTGATCTTCTCAAAGGAATCGGTTGCGACACGGCTAAAAGCGTGTTAAAGCTAAGCAAGGAAGAACTGATTCGCCGCACCGATCTTGAAGAAGAAACAGTGGACGAAGTGCTGAAGATCTTGAATTCAGAATTCGAGAAAGAAGAAGAAAAAGAAAAAGAAAAAAAGAAATAATCAAAAAGTTGTTCTCATAAGAATTACTAAGAGTTAAAAATTAAAGACTAACAATTCACGAATCGGGTGGCAGAAGTTATCACACAGGATGTAAGAATTCAGGCCGTGGCCAAGGAGCTTAATGTGAGCTGGACTCACCTCATTGAAACTCTTCAGAAAAAGGGCTTCGATGTGGAGAGCAAACCCACAATTAAAATCTCCAGGGAGATGCACGAAGTACTGATCAAAGAATTTCAACAGGATTTGGTTGACAAGAAGCAGGCAGACAAAATTGCTCTCGGTTCCAAATTATTTAAGCCGGCAGAAGAAGCGCAGCGTGAGAAAGAGCTGATCATTCAGCCCAAGAAAAAAACCGAGGCGGCACCTGAAGTTGTTGCTCCACCGAAAGAAGTTCCCGAAGAAAAGCCGGTAGCCAGTGAGAAAGAAAAAACCAAGATAGAAGAAGCCCCCCAGAGACTAAGGGCAAAAGTTGAACTCGAAGGCCCCAAAGTGGTAGGGAGCGTTGAACTCGAAAAAATTGAACGGAAGACAAAACCCGAAAAAAAGAAAGCCGAGAAGAAAAAGAAATCGAAGAAAGGTGAGGAAATGCCGGAAGAAATTTCTCCGGCTGCAGAAATCGCAGCTCCGGAGGTTACATCCGAAACAGAAGTGATTACGCCGGAAACGCAGCTATCTGAAGAAATACCGGAAGCACCGCCGGTGGAGATGAAGAAAACTGAGTATGAGAAACTCGAAGGCACGAAAGTGATCGGCAAAATTGATCTCACATCCATCAAGAGTGATCGGCCGGATTATTCAAAGGAGATAAAAGAGAAGAGAGAGCAGCAGCAAAAAAGAAAGCGCAAGAGAATTTATTCTACAGAGAAGCCTGAGACATTCAAGATTGAGAATAAATCCGCAGAACGACGGGAAACCACAGAACGCCGTCCCCTAAGACCTGATCGTCGTCGGATTGAAGAGCAGCCTTCAGAAGTTTCTGAAAAACAAATTCAGGACAAGATCCGTGAAACGATGGCCCGCCTGAGTGGCGCCACGAAAGGGAAAAGCGCGAAGTCGAAATACCGAAGATTGAAGCGCGAAGAGATCGCCGCCGAATCGGAAGAAGAGGCCGCTGCAGTTGAGGGAGCAAAGAAAACGTTGCAGGTCACTGAATTTATTTCTGCATCAGAGCTGGCAAGTCTCCTGAATGTTTCAGTCACTGAGGTGATCAAGAAATGCATGGATGCCGGCGTCATTGTTTCCATCAATCAGCGACTCGATGCAGAAATCATTGAGCTCGTTGCGAATGAATTCGGTCATCAGGTCACCTTCATTTCTGTTGAGCAGCAGGATGAGATGGAAGTGGAGGAGGAAGAAGATGATCCTGCATATTTGAAACCGCGTGCACCCATCGTCACTATTATGGGGCATGTTGATCACGGGAAAACTTCATTGCTTGATTTCATTCGTCAATCAAATGTTGTTGCCGGCGAGAAAGGCGGAATCACGCAACACATCGGCGCTTACGAAGTAGAGTTGCCGAATGGCAAGGAGATAACTTTTCTTGACACGCCTGGTCACGAAGCGTTCACCGCCATGCGTGCACGTGGTGCCAAAATCACTGACATTGCTGTGATTGTTATTGCAGCAGACGATGCAGTGATGCCGCAAACCCGCGAAGCGATCAGTCATGCCCAAGCTGCAGGTGTGCCCATGATTTTCGCTTTCAACAAAATGGATAAGCCCGGAGCCAATGCCGACCGCATTCGTCAGCAGTTAGCAGAAATGAATATTCTTGTTGAAGAATGGGGCGGAAAATTTCAGACGCAGGAAATTTCCGCGAAAGCCGGAACAGGAGTAGAAACACTTCTTGATAAAATTCTCCTTGAAGCAGAATATCTTAATCTCAAAGCCAACCCGGATAAACTTTCTCTCGGCACTGTGATCGAAGCCACGCTCGACAAAGGTCGGGGTTACGTGGCCAATCTTTTGGTTCAGCAGGGAACGGTAAACGTCGGCGATATTCTCGTGGCAGGAAACCATTTCGGGAAAATAAAAGCGATGTACAATGAGCGTGGTCAGCGCGTGACGGAAGCGGGCCCCTCAGCGCCGGTGCAGGTGCTCGGTCTCGACGGTGCGCCGCAAGCGGGAGAGAAATTCAAAGAGTTCGAAGATGAACATGAGGCGAAACAAGTGGCATACAAGCGCCAGCAGATTGTCCGCGAGCAGGGCATCCGCACAAAGAAACACATCACCCTCGATGAAATCGGCCGCCGTCTGGCTCTCGGAAATTTCAAAGAGCTGAATGTGATTGTGAAGGCGGACTACGATGGTTCTGTGGAAGCGCTCACCGATTCAATGCTCAAACTTTCCAATCCGGAAATTCAGGTCAACATCGTTCATAAAGCCGTAGGACAAATTACCGAAGGTGATGTGTTGCTCGCTTCAGCTTCTGATGCGATCATTGTCGGGTTCCAGGTGCGACCCAGTGTGAGCGCAAGAAAATTGGCGGAGAAAGAGAATATTGAAATCCGTCTTTACTCCATCATCTACGATGCGATTGAAGAAGTGAAGAGCGCGATGGAAGGAATGCTCGAGCCAAAGATCGAAGAGAAGATCACCGGCAACGCCGATGTGCGCGAAGTGTTCAAGATCACCAAAGTTGGAAACGTGGCGGGCTGCTTTGTGACGGAGGGAAAAATTTCACGCAGCAACAAAGTGCGGCTCGTTCGCGAAGGCATCGTGATCTACACAGGAGAACTTTCTGCGCTCAAGCGTTTCAAGGATGATGTGAAAGAAGTGGTAAGCGGACAAGAGTGCGGCATCTCCATCAAAAACTTCAACGACATCAAAGTCGGCGACATGATCGAAGGCTTTGAAGAAACGGAAGTGAAGCGAACGCTGTGATGAACGAAATCAATTTTCGTTTTCCCAATAGCTCTTCCCTCGCAATTTTTTCTCAACCGCTTTCTTCAAAATCAATTTCATTCGAAAAATCACCACTTACATTTTCAGAAAAAATTTTGCAACAGGTAACTGAACACTGGATTCTTCAACTCAGACAGAAACAATATCAGCTCTCTAAAAAAGGAATTCCCGCAAAAATAAAATCGTACTCATCTTTCCACGATCATAACCTGGATGCACTTTTTGTGAATGAAAAACCGGTGATGTGGCCGGGGAGTTGCGTCACACTTCGTGACTGGCACGTGAATAATGGAAGTGCCATATTGTTTGTGAGTGAGCTTTCTTATCCATTCATTGCTGCTTTGAGTGATGAAAATTTCCTGAATAAACTTCACGACGAAAATTTTCACTCACTGCGTCCGCCGCTGGCGGTTTGCACATTCGCAATCACTTCAGATAGTTTTCTTGTGTTAACTGTTCGCGGAATTGCGACACCCGTTTATCCGGGAAGATTTTATGGTCAGGGTGGAAATCCTCAGCATTCTCAAATTGATCTTCTCCAGCATCAGCTGGAAGAAATGGAAGAAGAGTTGCTGATCAAACCGGATGAAGTGATGCATGACTCTCTAAAATTTTTTGGAATCGTTGAAGACCAGGAAAATTTTCCGCGCAAGCCCGATCTCATCGGAACAGTGAAGATTTCTCTTTCTTCCCATGAATTGAAAGATCGTTTTGAATCACGATTACACAATAATCGCCCGCCCGATGTTGCTGATACTCGACTCATTCATTTTGATGATGAGAATCTCTTTGATTTTCTTAAAAGTGAGACTCCGAAAAATTTTTGTCCTCCTGCGCACGGAGGATTATTGCTGGTTGGAATGAGAGAATTCGGTGTGGACTGGCTTAACCGAATAACAAATAACGATTAACATTTTCCGGGAGTTGACCTGCCTGGGCTCGAACCAGGACTCTTCTGATCCAGAGTCAGACGTGTTGCCAATTACACCACAGGTCAATGAGCGTGCAAAGATCGCGATAAAGTTCTTCAGAGCAAGGTTCCTTTCAAAACCAAAACAGCCACACTGAAATAAATCACAAGGCCCGTCACATCAACAAGCGTGGCAATGAAAGGAGCTGATGATGCCGCAGGATCCGCCCCAAGCTTTTTCAATCCGAGAGGAAGCAACGAGCCCGCCATAGTGCCCCAAAGCACAACGCCTATCAATGAAAATGAAACTGTGAGTGCAATCAACAACCAATGCGGTCCGTAGAGGTCAGTGAACAACGACCAGAGCGAAATTCTCAGGAAGCCGATTGCCGCCAGAATAATTCCCAGCGCAAGACCTGAGAGAAATTCCCTGCGTACAACTTTCCACCAGCTGCCGAGCGTCACTTCACCAAGCGCCATAGCGCGGATGATGAGTGTGGCAGCCTGCGATCCGCTGTTGCCACCACTCGAGATGATGAGCGGAACAAACAAAGCCAGCACCACTGCTTTCTGAATTTCATTGTCGAAAAATCCCATCGCACTCGCCGTGAACATTTCCCCGACAAACAATACAACGAGCCATCCGGCACGTTTCTGAACCATTTTCAGGAGTGAAATTTTCAGATACGGTTCATCGAGCGCTTCACTGCCGCCGAATTTCTGAATGTCTTCAGTGGCTTCTTCTTCCATCACATCCACCACGTCGTCGATGGTGATAATTCCAAGCAGCAACCCGTTGAAATCAGTAACAGGTAATGCAACTCTATTGGTTTGCTTGAAAAGCTTTACTGCTTTTTCCTGGTCATCCTTTGCATTGAGAGAGAAAAAATGACGATCCATAAGACTGCTCACTTTCGCATCGACAGGTGCAAGCAAAAATTTGCCTACGTTGATCACATCAATGAGCACACCATGCACATCCGTCACAAAAATTTCATTCAGCGTTTCACTTTGTCTTCCTGTAGTTCTGATGTGATCGAGCGATTGCTGAACGGTCCAGTCTTCCTTCACTGAAAGAAAATCAGGTGTCATCAACCGACCGATACTGTTTTCAGGATAGGCCAGCAGCGACTGTGCGGTGCGACGCTCCTCATCATTTAGCAACGTCACATATTTCTGAACTGTTTCAGGATTCAGCTTCTCGAAAAGCTGTGTGCGGTCATCCGGCGCAATGGCATTCAGCGTTTGGGAAAGCTGAGCTACGGTGAACTTGCTCAGCAGGTCTTCCTGGATTTCGAAATCGAGATTCTCGAAGGTGTGAATCGCTTTTTCAGGAGGAAGGAGAAGAAAAATTTTGAGGTGGTCGGCTTCTCTGGCGGCATTCAACACGTCGGCCAGTTCTTCCGGTTGAAGGCGATCAATGAGATGCTTCAGCTGGAAGAGTGAACCATGCAGCACTTGGTCGACAAGTTGTTTTCTTTCGTTCGCTGACATGACTACTACCCGGAAGTTCCATAGTGGTTACAAAAAAAGTCGCGCGAAATTAAATCACAATCATTTCATCAGCAACAATCATGTGCTTTTATTGTGTTAAATTTTCAGAGCGAGAAACTCAATCATTCCCTCTCGCTAAATGAAGTTTCTAACTTCACTTGCTCAACTCAGCAAACCTTCAATCTAATTTTATGCAACGAAGAAATTTTCTGAAAACAATTTCTGCGGCAAGCGGCGCACTGGCCATTTCTCCTCTGGTGAAAGCGGATTTGCAAAATGAAAATGCAGATTACGATTTTGAGCTCGATGAAACCACGATTGATGATTTGCAGAAGATGATGCAATCGGGAAAATCTTCATCGCAGAAAATTGTTTCAATGTATTTGTCGAGGATCGATGCGATTGACAAAAAAGGTCCGCAGCTGAATTCAATTCTGGAACTAAATCCCGATGCGATGAGCATTGCAAAACAAATGGATGATCAGCGTAAGAATGGAAAAGTGAGAGGGCCGCTTCACGGAATTCCGATCCTCATCAAAGGAAACATCGACACACACGACAAGATGCATACGAATGCCGGCGCGACTGCATTGGCAAATTCAATCCCATCGAATGATGCTTTCATTGTGAAAAAACTTCGTGAGGCTGGCGCGGTGATCCTCGGCAAAACAAACCTGAGTGAGTGGGCAAACTTTCGATCGACACGATCATCGAGCGGATGGACCAGCATAGGTGGACAAACTCGCAATCCCTATTACACAGAAAGAAATCCTTCCGGCTCAAGTTCCGGATCGGGTGTTGCAACAACAGCAAACCTGTGCACGATTTCCATCGGTACAGAAACGGATGGTTCTATCGTGAGTCCGTCAAATCACGGCGCATTGGCAGGAATAAAACCGACAGTTGGATTGTTGAGCCGCTCCGGCATCATTCCGATTTCATTCACGTGTGATACGGCTGGTCCGATGTGTCGAACAGTGACTGATGCTGCTATTCTTCTCACGGTTTTAGCAGGGGAAGATGAAAATGATTCAGCAACGAAAAATTCCGGACGGCCTTCTTCAATCAATTACACAAAATCGCTCGATGCAAATGGTTTAAAGAATGCACGCATTGGCGTGGCAAGAAAACTTTTCGGATTTCATGAGGAAGTGGATCGTGTGATCAACGATGCAATCGCGGCAATGAAAAATCTTGGAGCGATCATCGTTGAACTTCCGGATTGGCAATTGCCGAAAGAAATTTTTGACGACCAGTTCAATGTTTTCCTCTATGAATTTAAATATGGCGTGAACAAATATCTCGCTTCACTTCCTAATCCTCCGGTGAAGACATTGAAAGATGTGATTGAATTCAACAAACAAAATGCGGCGACGGCAATGCCTTATTTCAAACAGGAAATTCTGGAGAAAGCTGAAGCGAAGGGTGGACTTGACACCGATGAATACGTGAAAGCACTGGAGAGAATGAAGCGCGAATCAGGACCCGAAGGAATTGACAAATTGATGAACGAAAATAATCTTGACGCAATCGTTGCACCTACTGACAGCGCAGCGTGGGTGACTGATCTTGTAAATGGTGATCACTTCATCGGCGGAAGCTCATCACCTGCCGCGATGGCCGGTTATCCTGACATCACCGTTCCTGCGGGAATGATTTATGGTTTGCCGATTGGTGTTTCATTTTTCGGCCGCGCATGGAGTGAAGAGAAGCTGATCAAATATGCATTTGCATTTGAACAGGCAACACATCATCGTTCCAAGCCGAAGTTTTTGAAGAGCCTCATTCCGGATTAGTTTTCTGCCGTCATTTTCTTCATCACCTCCATCGCTTCCCTCATCGTTCTCACATCTTTAATTTGAACAAGCATCGATTTCTCCATCTGTCGCATGCTGCATCGCTGCGGATGAGATGTCACATAGCCGAGAAGTCTGGCAAACGTTTCTGAATCGTAGTAGGAAGATTCGGGATCTTCAATAGTGTAACACTTCATGATCCCGCGACGAAGCTGAAGTTTTTCAAAGCCCAGTTGCTTCGCGAGTTTGCGAAGTCGCACGCCATCGAAAAGTTCTTTCACTTCCTGTGGAATTGGACCGAATCGGTCAATGAGTTTTTCTTCAAACGCCTTCAATGCTTCATCATTTTCAATGTTGTCCAGCTCCGCATAAAGTGTCAATCGTTCATTGATGTTGGAAACGTAATCATCAGGAATAAGCATTTCCGTATCTGTGTCAATCGTGCTCTCGCGCGTGAATGATTTGTCTTCCTGAATTTCTTCTTTGAAAATTTCTTTGAAATCCGTTTGCTTCAGTTCACGAATGGCCTCGTCGAGAATTTTGTGATACGTGTCATAACCGATATCCGCAATGAAACCGCTCTGCTCGGCGCCAAGAATATTTCCCGCGCCGCGAATGTCCATGTCGCGCATGGCGATTTGAAAACCGCTGCCAAGCTCAGCGAATTCCTCAATCGTCTTTAACCGTTTTCGCGCTTCCTGCGTGAGAACGCTCGGCGGCGGCGTGACGAGATAGCAGAATGCCTTTTTATTCGAGCGGCCCACTCTTCCTCTCAATTGATGCAGATCACTCAGACCGAAATGCTGTGCATCGTTGATGATGATCGTGTTTGCATTCGTGATATCGAGCCCGCTCTCCACGATGTTCGTGCACACCAGCACATCGTATTTGCGTTCGATGAAGTCAATCATTTTCTCCTCGAGAATGTGACCTTCGAGTTGTCCGTGTGCAACTGTGATGTCAATGTCAGGACAAAGTTTTCGCAGCATGCCTGCGATTTCACCAATATCCTTCACGCGATTGTGAATGAAGAAAACCTGTCCGCCGCGGTTCACTTCAAACTCGATAGCTTCTTTGATTTTGTCAGTGTCAAACACCATCACTTCCGTTTCAATCGGCTGGCGATTGGGTGGCGGTGTATTGATGATCGAGAGATCACGTGCGCCCATGAGTGAAAATTGCAGTGTGCGTGGAATCGGAGTTGCAGTGAGCGTAAGAGTTGCCACATTCGCTTTCAGCTGTCTAAGTTTTTCTTTCACACTCACTCCGAATTTTTGTTCTTCATCCAGAATAAGCAAACCGAGATCTTTGAATTTCACTCTTGCTCCGATGAGTGCGGATGTCCCGATGATGATGTCAATTTTTCCTTCTGAAAGTTTTTGCAAAATTTCTTTCTGCTGTTTTGCAGATTTAAAGCGGTTGATGTAATCGATGGTGCACGGAAATTCTTTCAATCGTTCAGTGAATGTTTGATAATGCTGCATGGCAAGAATGGTCGTGGGAACAAGCACAGCCACTTGTTTTCCATCTGTTACTGCTTTGAATGCAGCACGAATGGCCACTTCCGTTTTTCCAAAACCAACATCGCCGCAAACTAATCTGTCCATGGGAAAATCTCTCTCCATGTCACGCTTCACATCGTTCGTTGCTTTGAGCTGATCGGGTGTGTCTTCATAAATGAAACTTGCTTCGAGCTCTGTTTGCATATAGGAATCGGGAGAAAAAGCAAAACCTTTTGTTGCTTTTCTCTTTGCATAAAGTTTAATCAGCTCGCTCGAGATGTCTTTGACTTTTGCTTTTACTCTTCGCTTGAGTTGCTCCCAGGCTTCCGTGCCGAGCTTATTCACTTTCGGCGGAGTTCCGTCTTTGCCGACGTACTTGCTGATTTTATGCAATGACTGAATATCGACGTACAATAAATCCTTGTCGCGATAAATCAATCTCACGGCTTCACGCTGCTGACCGTTCACTTCCACTTTTTCCAATCCGGAAAAAATTCCGACACCATGATCGATGTGCGTGACGTAATCTCCCGGTTGCAATTCACGCAGCAATCGCAATGAAACCGATTTGCTTCTTGAATACCCCTGCTTGATGTGATAACGATGATAGCGATCGAAAACCTGGTGATCCGTGTAGCATGCAATTTTTTTCTCGCGATCTACAAATCCTTCTTTGATCGCAAATGAAACCGGTTGATAAACCACATCCGCTTTCAGATCATCGAAAATGGCATCGAGACGCTTGAACTGATTTACATTGTCAGAGAAAAGAAGAATGGGAAAATTTTCTTTTCGCAATTTCTTCCAGTATGCGATAAGCAAACTGAAATTTTTGTTGATGCTCGGTTGCGGCTCCATGTCGAAGGCAACACGATGATCGAATTCGAAAGAGAATTTTTTGCCGAACTCGACGATAGAAAACTGTTTGAAGTCTGAAGTTTGAAGTTTGAAGTTTTCCCTCGGCAGAAGTACGGGATTTATAAAGAATTCTCCCGGCTTCAGCTCAAATTCATTTTCATCTTCCAAAGAAGAAGATGAAGCCTCGAAAACGGCATGGGCTTTCTCGAAGAGATCAGAAATTCTCTGATGCAAAAATTCATAATCATAAAAACAAAGGATGGTATTCTCAGGAAGAATTTCAAAGAGCGAAACTTTTTCTTCGTTCGTGAATTGCGTTTGTGTATTCGGAACAACAGTTACCTGTGAAATTTTCCGCTGTGAAAGTTGTGTGAGCGGATCGAAGATCCTGATCGATTCCACTTCTTCACCAAATAATTCTACCCGATATGGCAAATCATTTCCGAATGAAAAAATATCGATGATGCCGCCGCGAATCGAGAATTGCCCGGGTTCATAAACAAAATCCACACGCTCGAATCCGTAGGTCACCAACATCTCTGTGAGAAATTCCTCATCGAGTTTTTCATTCATCTTGATGAAGAGCGTTGACTTCCTGAGGGCTTGTGCATTCACCACTTTCTCCATCAGCGCTTCGGGATACGTGACGATGACTTCATTTTTCGTCACGCTGTTCGTGATGCGATTGATCACTTCGGTTCTGAGCTGAACATTGCTGTTGTTGAGCTCATCAAAATTCCCCGGCTTGCGGAATGAATCAACGAGCAACTGAACTTCTTTTTTCTCTATGAAGTGCTGAAGATCATTTTGAAAATACGCGGCTTCTTCTTTATCATTTAACACGAAGAGCATACTTCGGTTAACCAAAGAATGCAACGCCGCGGCGACAATTGCCGATGAAGCGCCAATCAAATTTTCAAATCGGATGTGCAGAAGATTTCCGTTTCCTTCCGCTAAAAGGGGGGCTGAAGGATTCAGCGTTGAAGCTATGCTTTTCAATCGCTCGTCTGCCGCATAAACTTGCAGCAGTTCCTGCTTATTCACGAGGGCAAAGTTAACGGAACTTGTTGTTTCAATCTTATCTTCGTTTTACGTTTACTCTAATTGCATGAATGAATCGGAATGGATCAAGGTTTTTGAAACACCGAAGCTTCATCAGGCGTTGCTCGTGCAATCCATGCTGAAGGAACATGACATCGATTCTGTTTTGCTCAACCAGCAGGATTCATCATACATCACGGTCGGAGAAATCAGCGTGATGGTGAATCTTGAACAGGCGGCAGATGCGATGATCTTAATTGAAAAAGAATTTTCGTAACTCGCGGCTTCTACTACTCTTCATGAAAGATTTGCCAAAGCGAACACTCACTGCCATCATCTTCGGCGCTGTGATGCTTGGCGGAATTCTCTGGAACCGGATTTCATTTTCCGTTCTTGTTGTGCTCATGCAAACCGGTTGTCTCTTTGAATACTTCAGGTTGGTAAGTCCTTTTCAAAATTATTCAGATGGGAAAAAGAAAATTGTATTCATCGTGTCGATAATTGCTTGCAGCGCAATTTTGCTTGTTGTCGTGTTTTCGCAATCGGATTCACTTAGTGCCATCTATGGTGTGTTTGCTGTTCCGGTTTTTTTCTTCCTTCTTGCTGCCGAATTATTTTACGGCTCGGAAAAACCATTTCTCAACGGGCTCCTGAATGCAGCCGCTGCGATTTACATCACGGTACCAATGATATTTTTTTATTCGCTCGCTGATGCGCCGTTTTTGGGATCAACGAACGGATGGTTTCCTGATAATGCTTCTGTTCCACTCGGTGTTGTCCTGCTCATTTGGGCGAATGACACATTCGCATATTTCACGGGTTCCCTCATTGGAAAACATAAAATGCTTCCTGCTGTTTCTCCAAAGAAATCATGGGAAGGATTTTTCGGCGGATTGATTTTTACTCTCGTTACGGCCTGGGTTCTCTCTGAATATTTTCCGAAACCTGATTTAATTCATTGGATGGTTGTCGCTGCGATTGTCGTCTTCTTCGGAACGGCCGGAGATTTTTTTGAGAGTATGATCAAGCGCGAAGCCGGCGTGAAAGACTCCGGAAATCTGATGCCCGGCCACGGAGGTTTTCTCGATCGCTTTGATGCATTAATTTTTTGTTTGCCTTTTGTGATGATTTATTTGTCTCTTGGATGAAATGATGAACGATGAGAACTCATAAAGAAGGAACAGTTACCATTATTGTTGTTTTAATTTTCCTCCTTATTATCGATGTTCTCATCCCTCGTCTGTTTGCACTCTCATCTTTTTTTTATTCTGTACTAATTTTCTTTTCAGTTCTGTTCTTTAGTTTTATTAGAGGCTTCTTCCGAAAGCCCGAGCGAAATCCTGATTATGAATATGGTGAAGTTCTCTCACCCTGCGACGGAAAGGTGGTGGTGATCGAAGAAACCGAAGAGCCGGAATATTTTCACGGAAGAAGAATTCAGGTTTCCATTTTCATGTCGCCGTTGAATGTGCACATCAACTACAATCCGATAAATGGGGAAGTGAAGTATGTGCAATATCATCCCGGAAAACATTTGGTTGCCTTCAGTCCGAAATCCTCTCTGGAAAATGAGCGCAGCACAACTGTGATCGTCGATGGTCAGCGCGAAATTCTCATTCGGCAAATTGCAGGAACTGTTGCAAGAAGAATTGTGACGTATTCAAAAGTTGGTCAGCAGGTGAAAGCCGGAGATGAATTGGGTTTCATCAAATTCGGATCACGCGTGGATTTATTTTTTCCGCCGGATTCGAAAATCAAAGTGAAACTGAACGACAAAGTGGTTGGTGCAGAATCGGTGATCGGACAATTTCCATCATGAAGAAGAGGAGCAAATGCTACATTCGCCACTGACGATTTCATGCTTCTTCTTATCAATTTTCTAATCCCAATACTTATGAGTCAGATGCCCAATGATTTGTTGACTCCTTTTGAAAAAGGAAACGGGAATCAAACATGCACGTATGCTGAGTGCATTTCCTACTATGAAAAACTTGATTCGCTTTTCGATCAGGCGAAACTTTTAAGTTATGGAACGACGAGCATTGGCAAGGCGCTTCATCTGTTGGTGATTTCTTCGGATAAGAATTTTGATCCGAAGAAAATTCATGACGAAGGAAAAGTAGTGCTGCTCATCAACAACGGCATTCATCCCGGCGAGCCCGATGGCATTGATGCTTCGATGATGTTTGCTCGTGATCTTCTGACGAAGAAAGAAATGAAATCATTGCTCGATCATGTGGTGATCTGCATCATTCCCGTTTACAACGTGAGTGGAATGCTGAATCGCAACAACACGTCGCGCGTGAATCAAAATGGGCCCGAGCAATTTGGATTCCGGGGCACATCGCAGAATTATGATCTGAACCGCGACTTTGTGAAATGCGATTCACGTGAAGCGCAAACTTTCACAGAAATTTTTCAAACATGGAAGCCGGAAATTTTCATTGACAATCACGTGAGCAATGGCGCCGATTATCAATACACAATGACTTTGATTCCAACTCAGAAAGACAAACTGCAATCAATCCTTGCAAACTATCAGGAGAAAACTTTACTTCCTGATTTGTATTCTATGATGATGAAAGATAATTATGAAATGACGCCTTATGTAGATCCCGTAAAAGAAATTCCCGATTCAGGCATTGCAGCATTTCTCGAAACGCCTAGATTTTCTACAGGATATGCAGCGCTGTTTAACTGCATCGGCATGATGCCGGAAACTCACATGCTCAAGCCCTATGACAAAAGAGTTTGGGCAACGTATGCTCTCGAAAAGAATGTTTGTTCAATCGTGAATCGCGATGCTTCGCTCATTGACAAAAACAAAAAGGAAGCGGATGATTCAGTGAGCAAACAAACTTCATTTCCTCTCGAATGGAAATTGAATGAAATCAAATCCGATCAGATTTCTTTCAAAGGTTTTGCTGCGAAATACAAGAAAAGTGATGTGAGTGACTCCATGCGTTTGTGGTATGATCGTAGTGAGCCGTTTGAAAAACCGATTAAATATTTTAATGATTATGATGCCGTAATTACCGCGACTAAACCTTATGCTTACATCATTCCCCAGGGATGGGAACGGGTGATCGAACGATTGAAATGGAACGACGTTGAGATGAAGCAACTTTCAAAAGACACAATACTCGATGTTGATGTGTATTATATTGATGAAATGAAATCATCACCGGTGGCGTATGAAGGTCATCACCTCAATTCAGGAGTGAAGATCCGTTCTGAAAAACAGAGACTGCAATTTTATAAAGGCGATTACGTTCTGTTTCCAAATCAAACTTGCAATCGTTACATCCTTGAAATGCTGGAACCACAGGGAACTGATTCTTATTTCGCATGGAATTTCTTCGATCCGATTCTGATGGAGAAAGAATATTTTTCTGATTACGTGTTCGAAGATGTCGCTGCGGATTTATTGAAGACCGATTCAATCCTGAAACAAGAATTTGAGTTGAAGAAAAAATCCGATTCAACATTTGCAAAAGATCCGCAGGCGCAGCTTGATTTCATTTACCGGCACTCAGCTTATTTTGAAAAATCATTCAGAAGATATCCTGTTGCGAGAATTGAAAAGCAAATCACGCTGCCGGTGGATTGAATTCAGCTTTTCCCTTTAAATAGTTTAACTTCGTTGGCTTTGAGCCGTATAGGTTTATAGTGAAAAAATTGCGTTTCATATTTCTTTCTGTATTTGCTTTTGTTTTCTTCTCATCATTCAGCGGAGTCGACTCCGGAAATTGGGTGCTGCAAAAAAATGAAAAGGGCATTGTTGTGTACACGCGGGAGACTCCGGGTTCACAGATCAAAGAAGTTCGTGTGATCAACAAGGTGCAATCGTCTCTTGCAGGAATGGTAGCGCTACTACTCGACACAAGGAATTACACGAACTGGATTTACCAGTGCACGGAATCGCAGCCGCTGAAAGTGGTGAGTGAAAAAGAAATGTATAATTATCAGGTTACGAATTTCCCGTGGCCGGTGAGTGATCGCGACCTGATTTGCGATTTCAGAATCCATCAGGATTCTGTGAGCAAAGTTGTTTCATTCACAAAAACAGCTGTGCCCGGTTATCTTCCTGACAAAAGCCCCTACGTTCGCATCCGTGATTTTGAATCGGATTATTTACTGACTCCGCTTCCAAACGACAGTATGATCGTGGATCTTAGAATGCGTGTCGATCCCGGCGGGGATATTCCTACCTGGCTTATCAATGCCAACATTGTGATGGCTCCGTATAAAAGTACTGTTGCGATGCTGAACGAGGTTCCGAAATATCAGTGGGCGTCGTACTCATTTATCAGGGAAAAATAATTGGGACCGTCTGCTCAGCTCGTGCCGGTGACAATTTTCTTTTCAATGGCTTTCGCCACGGCTTCAGTTGCTGAGTGAACATGAAGCTTCTCATAGATTTTTTTGCAATGCGCATTCACCGTGTGAAAAGTGATCTTGCACGCATCAGCGATCATTTTGTAACTCATTCCTTTCATGAGCATCGAAAGAATTTCCAGCTCGCGGGAAGTGAGATCAAAATGATTATTGCCTTGCTGCTGATGAAAAACTTCAAGCACTTTTCGTGCAACTGATGCTGTCATGGGAGCACCGCCTTCAATTACATCGTGTATGCCTTCAATCAATTTTGCGGGCGGTGTTTTCTTTAGGAAATAGCCGTGGGCACCCGAACGAATAGCAGCAAATATTTTTTCATCGTCTTCAAAAACCGTTTGCATGATGATGAGAATGTTCGGTGCATTCTTTCTTATCAATTTCAATCCTTCAATACCATTCACGCCCGGCATATCAATATCCATCAGCACTACATCAGGCTGAAGTGTTTGTACATCCTCAACCACGTGATTGCAATTTTCAAATGACCCGACAAATTCCATGTCGCTGCGATTTTCAATGAGAAGTTGGAGTGCTTCCTGCCGCCCTTTATTATCATCGTAAACTAAAACCCGAATTGCCATGGCGCAAAAGTAGATTCAACTGTGCGGTTACAAATCCCTAATGTTAGGTAGGTGTAAATTTCAATTCAATTTTGGTTCCCTCTCCCGGTGAAGAATGAATGGACAAATTTCCTTTGAGTATTTCGGCACGTTGTTTCATGTTGTTCAATCCATTACCATGTGAATTGGTTTCGGTGTTGAACCCGATTCCATCGTCCTCGATGCGAAGGCTTACGGAAGTATGATTCATCTTCATTTCGATCCAAACATTTTTGCAATCAGCGTATTTGGCGATGTTGTTAAGGGCTTCTTTATAGAGGAGGTAAAAATTCTTGCGCGAATCCATTCCGAGTTTCACCTGATTCAAGCGATCATCAAAATCCATGTGGAGCCGGTAATTCTTGGCTTCGAACAATTCCGCAGCGAGGGCGCGCATACGTACAATGATATTCTCAAAGCGATCATTGCGTGCATTGATCATCCACACAATATCACTCATTGCTTCCTGCGAAGTTTGCGTGTAGTCACTGATCTTTTTTAGCAGTGGCTGAACAGAAGCAGGATCAGAAAATTTTTCCTGTGCCACTTCACTAAAGATCGAGATGTTGCTGAGATTCGATCCGATTTCATCGTGCAGGTCACTGGCAATTCTGTTGCGCACGGCTTGCAGATGCAGCGCCTGCTGCAATCGATAACGATAGAAGAGATACAGTAAGGCCGCAATCAAAATGATTACCGCAATACGAAACCACCAGGTCATGTACCATGGTGGAAGTACAATGAGCTGAATTGATTTTCCCGTTTCATTCCAAACGCCATCGTTGTTGCTGCCCAGAACAGTAAAAGTGTAACTGCCGGGATCAAGGTTGGTGTAGGTGGCCATGTGTGCGTTGCCCGCCTGAATCCATTCGTGATCGAAACCTTCGAGTCGATAACGATATAAATTTTTTTCCGGCGAGGTGAAATCCATTGAAGCGAATTCAAACGAGATCATGTTTTCGCCGTAAGGCAATACGATTTTATCTGTGAGATAAATAGGTTGTTTCAGTACAGAATTCCCGGTTTGAAATGAAACGGATTGATTCCTCACCCTGAAATCGGTGATTTCAATGTTGGGAATAACGGGGTTGTCAGAAAGATCTTTGGGATTGAAATAATTGAACCCATTCACGCCGCCGAAAAAAAGGGTGCCGTTCTTCATTTTGCAATAGGCATAGCGGTTGAATTCATTTCCCTGCAGTCCGTCCTTCATCTCAAAATTCTTTATTGCTTTTGTTTTGAGGTTGAAGCGCGATAAACCATTGTTTGTGCTGAGCCATAAGTTTCCTTCATCATCACTCAGAATTCCATAGATAACATCATTGGGCAAACCGTTCTTCATTGTGTAACGAACAAATTTTCCTGTTTGCTTATCAAAACGATTTAATCCGCCGCCGTTGGTTCCAATCCATAAATATTTATCTGGATTTTCAGGATCAGGGCAAAGAGTAAAAATGAGATCGAAACTGAGTGACGATGAATCATCGGGGTTATTCTTAAACTGATTCCATGATTGAGTAGAAGGATCGAATTGAAGTAAACCTGTTTCAGTTCCGAGCCAGAATATTCCGGACGCATCCTGAACCATGCACTGCAAAAAATCATACGGCGCCCGAACCGGTTCAACGGGATAACTGTAGTCAGTAAATTCCTTTGTGATTGGATCAAACTTACTGAGTACGGAAGAAGTGCCTGTCCAGATTTTATTGTCGCGATCAACAAATACGGGGAAATTTAAATCATCAGTTTCCCTGTATTTGTGAAAGGTGTTTTCTTTCTCATCGAAATCCATAAGGCAATTTTTCGACAGCCAGAAAATTCCGTTCCGATCCTGAACTGCTGAAGTTGTTAATCCAAAATCTTTATAAGAAGGAACGCGATGAATCCAGCTGCTGTCGCTGATCTCTATCGAGTATGTCGCGGTTGCGGGATCAAAGATGCTGAGGAACATTCCACCCTTAACAATAATTACGCGATCATCATCGGTCGTGTTCATCCATCCAATACTCTCATGATCCGTCTTGTGAAATTTTTCTGAAAGAGGATTATATTTAAGAATACCGTACCCTTTTGTTCCCACCCAAATGATGCCGCTTCGATCTCTGTAAACAACATTTGCATTATCAAGGATGAGGTCGAGATTGTGATCTTCCGGAAGAATGCGTGTCCATTTCTTTTGCTTCACATCAAACTGCTCCAGCCAATCACGCTCGCAAAGCCAGATTGTATTCTTATCGTCAATACATAGCGTACGACCGAATACTCCCCAGTGATTTCTTTGTGTCGAAATAATTTCTTTGTCACCTGAAATGGTATTCACCCTGCAGATAGAATACTCGCAGATGATGTACATCTCATGTTGAGATGTATCTTCAAGTGTTGCCTGAATAAATTTTTCATTTCCCTTGTCTTCCTCGGGAAAGTTGCAATACTTGTCCATATCGAAAGTGTCAA